>Ga0316189_10001622_pt1 | contig 22299 bp, 25 predicted proteins | sample LowCovwburrow_MG_FD_204930 | JGI IMG/M metagenome (GOLD analysis project Ga0316189, IMG submission 204930) | Coastal sediment microbial communities from Maine, United States - Lowes Cove worm burrow | ecosystem: Environmental > Aquatic > Marine > Coastal > Sediment | place: USA: Maine... | reverse complement strand
ACTATTTTAAGGCATCGCATATATATGCGATGCCTTTTATGTTTTTATCATCTATAGTTATAGTTATTCATCTTTCGGGGGAAGGCTATGGAATGCAGGGCTGATGTGATTGATTTTGAGAAAGCGCTTTCAGCAATGAGCGGTGACAGGTCGCTGTTGAACGAAACGCTGCAGGACTTTGTCGATTATTATGCAGATGCCGGAGATAAGATCGGTATGGCCATCAGTGAACGGCGCTACCATGATGCCGAGATTGTTTCTCATACTCTGAAAGGTCTGGGTGCAACCTTTGCTGCGGCAGAACTAAATCGATCGGCAGAAGCTATGGAGACATCGCTGCGCGACAGGGCTGTGGACCGGTTGAATGATCAGCTGGCAGACCTTAAAGAGGCTATTGATCGAATGGTTGCCACAATCCAACAGTTTTTAAATAGCTAATCACGAAACTTAACACTGGGCACTTTCGAAGCTGTCTCAGACTTTTGACCCGCTAAAATCTGTTTACGAACATGTTCCGGAACAGGTGTTAGCTCCCCTTTTGTCGGCCACCCCTGCTGCCGGGCATAATCGAGAATATTCTGAACCCTCTCTTCACTGAGCGGATGAGTGCTGAGGAAAGTGACCTGCGGCATAAATCCTGCCTCCTCCTTAAGCAGCAGTTCAAACAGGTCAGTGGCTCCATTGACATGCCCGTAATGGTTAAAAAGAGAATGAAGTGATGTGTAATCTGACTCCTGCTCCTGACTGCGACTGAAAGTGAGTGCCGTGAGCAGCCCGGCACTGCCCAGAATATTTCCGGCATCTCCGGCAGTGAAACCGATGGCTGCCAGAGCCAGAGATACTATCGCGCCCCGCCCCAGTGACTGGATCGGGTGTCGGTGCTGTACATGGGCAATCTCGTGAGCCAACACCATGGATATGGCATTCTCGCTCTCCAGCTTATTTAGCAATCCCTGGAACATCACAACATGTCCACCCAGAGATGCCATAGCATTGACCGTTGGGCTATTCACATAATGTACGGTAACAGACATATCATCCGGCAGGTTTTGAGCAGCCGCCAGACTATCGGCCAGCTTTTGAAGATAGCTTTGAACCTCTCCTGAACCACCCTCCATTTTAGTTGCCATGCTTTGGGAAATTGCCACTTCTGTTTCGAAGGGGATGTAATCAACAAGATGCTCAATCGTCAGGCCAATGATGATGATTGCAATTCCGATAATTCCGATCAGGCCGGATGTCAGCAGCAAAAATTCCTTTAAAGGATGCGTTTGTGTGGTATTGATGCCTTCCGGAGGAAGTGGATTACCGTATTTCAATACTGTTTAATCATCACTTAGGAATCAGGGCAGTGCCATAGGCAAGAATCTCTACAGAACCAACACTGTTTCGTTTGCCTTTATAGATAGATGATGTTTCCAGTTTTACATTAAAAATCAGTTTGCCCCCCATGGCTTTTGCCTGCGCTTTCATGCGTAACATCGCTTCGCGACGGGCACGATCCAGAAGGGTCTCATAAGCTGTAACACGACCACCAAAGATGTTCCGTAACATCGCCAGAAAACGTTTAAAATAGTCCACTGAGATGACCACATTTCCTGAAACCAGCGCGTTATCCATATTCGAAACAGCCGGCAATACTTTACTCGAAACCGTGGGTAACCCCTGAAGCTCTTTTTCCCGTTGTCTGATGGATTGGTAGTGCTTGCTTTCGGCATATCGCCCAAAACCGTATCCAAATAACATCAGCGTCAGAAAAATTGCCAGATCAAGCATGGTCATCTTCCAGCACCACGGCAGTGCCATAGGCAAAGAGTTCTGCTGCTCCCTGAGCAACTGATGATGTAGTGAGTCGAATATTAAGAATCGCATTGGCACCAATGGCTTTAGCCTGCTGTTCCATACGATCAATGGCCTCTTCGCGAGATTCGTGCAGCAGCTCGGTATAGCCCTTAAGCTCACCACCGAAGATGTTTTTCAGGCTCGCCATAATGTCACGACCAACATGTTTGGCGCGAACCGTACTTCCTGATACAACACCCAAGTGTTTGCTAATGCGCTTACCTGAAACTGTTTCTAAATTTGTAAGGATCATATATTGATTCCCTCCCCATGAAATGATCGGAAAGGCGATGCTGGATCGCTCCTCCCCCTACGTTTGAAAGTAGACCTCATTGAAGAGGTTTGCAACGGTAGAGAGGTTCAGGCTGTTCATGATGAACACAAACAGAGTTTAACCTCTTTTCCCGTGAACCCGTAAGCTAGCTCCCCTCTTTGGGTGGTGATGTTTCACACTGGCTGGTGGAATCAAACACTCTGGAGTATTACCGATAAGATCTGTGCGCCCCATCTCTTTCAACGCATCGCGAAGCAGCGGCCAGTTCTTCGGATCATGATAGCGAAGAAAGGCCTTGTGCAGATCCCGCTGCTTTTTACGTTTAGGTGTGAACAGCGGCCTTGATCGCGCATCACTGTTTCGACGGATTCTTCCCAGCGGGTTACGCCCTGAGTGGTACATAGCCGTGGCAGTTGCCATCGGTGACGGAAGAAATGCCTGCACCTGATCCGGTTTGAAGTGATTGGCTTTCAGCCAGAGGGCAAGATTGAGCATATCTTCATCGGTAGTGCCTGGATGGGCGGCAATAAAATACGGGATAAGATACTGTTTTTTGCCGGCTTTTTTCGAAAACTTGTCGAACAGCTGCCTGAACAGATCGAAACTGCCAATGCCCGGCTTCATCATTTTCGACAGCGGCCCCTCCTCGCTGTGCTCAGGAGCGATCTTCAGGTAACCGCCAACATGGTGGGTGACCAGCTCCTCGATATATTCGGGCGACTCCACCGCCAGATCATAGCGTAGCCCCGATGCGATCAGGATACGTTTGATACCTTTGAGCTTGCGTGCACGCCGGTAGAGATGAATCAGAGGGGTGTGATCGGTATTGAGGTTTTTGCAGATACCCGGATAGACACAGGATGGCTTGCGACATGCCGCTTCAATCGCTTTCGATTTGCAGGCAAGTCGATACATATTGGCAGTCGGCCCACCCAGATCCGAGATCGTGCCGGTAAACCCTGGAGTCTTCTCCCTGATCGCCTCAATTTCACGGATAATGGAATCCTCGGACCGGCTCTGAATGATGCGCCCCTCATGCTCGGTAATGGAGCAGAAGGTACATCCACCAAAGCAGCCGCGCATGATGTTGACCGATGTCTTGATCATCTCATAAGCAGGAATGCCGGCACTGCCATAAGATGAGTGCGGCCGCCGTGAATAGGAGAGGCCAAACACCTCATCGAGCTCGGAGGTTTCAAGCGGCAGAGGCGGCGGATTGAGCCATACATCCCGATTGCCATGACGCTGAACCAGGGCTCTGGCATTGCCGGGATTGGTCTCCAGATGCATCAGGCGCGAGGCGTGGGCATAAAGCACCGGATCATCTTTCAGGTCTTCGAATGCAGGCAGACGGATAACGCTGTTTACACGGTCAATCTGAGGCTGATGAGTGGATGGAGAGGGCTCCGTTTCAGGTGAGCAGCCCGGTTTGAATGCATATGGATCGGGGTGGGGAATCACCTTGCCGGGAACGTCAATCTCGGTTGAATCGATCTCATTCCAGCCATCGGGAACATCGCTGCGCATAAAAGCGGTACCACGAACATCAGTGATCTCTTTAACCGATTCGCCAGCAGAGAGGCGATGTGCAATCTCGACAATCTGGCGTTCACCATTGCCGAATATCAGCATGTCCGCCTTGGAGTCGGGCAATACCGATCTTTTTACCATGTCCGACCAGTAGTCGTAGTGGGCAATACGCCTAAGACTTGCTTCAATGCCACCGATAATGACTGGCACACCCTTGAAAGCTTCACGACAGCGCTGAGCGTAGACGGTGACGGCATGATCGGGGCGTTTGCCCCCCTCTCCATCCGGAGTGTAGGCATCATTAGTGCGAATACGACGCTCGGATGTGTAACGGTTAACCATTGAATCCATGTTGCCTGCGGTTACGCCAAAAAAGAGATTCGGTTTGCCAAGTTCCCGGAACGGTTCTGCTGATTTCCAATCCGGCTGACTGATAATACCGACCCTGAAGCCCTGAGCCTCCAGTGTCCGCCCAATTACAGCCATGCCGAAGCTTGGATGATCGACATAGGCATCTCCGGTTACAATGATAATGTCGCAACTATCCCAGCCGAGCCTATCCATCTCCTCCCTGCTCATCGGCAGTTCAGATGCGATACCAAAGCTCTCAGCCCAATATTTGGGAGTGGAGAAAAGCGATGCTGCTTTAGGCGTAACCGGCTCTGTGGCTCTGATCGACATGTGGGGAACTCTACCAGCTTTGTCGGTTTGTGGTTCTCATTACTGCATTTACGGTTGTCGGACTCGAATTTTGACCTAATCTATGTGGCATGTCCGATGCCTATCGTATTGAAGTGAAGGTGATGCCTGAGTATCTGCCGGAGAAATCTGAGCCGGATGTGGCTCAATATCTGTTCGCCTATCACATCACTATTACCAACACGGGTAGCGAGTCCGCTCAGCTGGTCAGCAGGCGCTGGCTTATTACAGATGCCAATGGACAGGTGGAAGAGGTGATCGGTGAAGGTGTTGTGGGCGAACAGCCGCGGATTGCTCCGGGGGATTCGTATGAATACAGCAGCTTTTGCATTCTCAATACGCCAGTCGGAACAATGCAGGGCAGCTATCAAATGACTGCAGAGGATAGAACAACCTTTGAGGTGGATATTCCTGAATTTATGCTGGCTGTTCCGGGCACCCTGCACTAATCCACTCCATTTTCGACTGCCTGTTTGTGAAGGGAGAACCCGTCCCCAATGATCGCTTTCGACCAAAATCGGACATTCGCTGACCAGCATCACTGGCTACTATTATAGCATGATCATGCTATTTCCATCCCTGCTGATGCCAACCATAATCCATTCCTGGGAAGGGGTTATGTATCTATAGCCCTCTATACTTATAAAGGGCAGTACTCATATGAAAAAAATGGACTTATTACTTATCGATGATGATCAGGTAACGCACACTATTCTAGAGAGTTTTCTCCACCGGTTCGGAAAGGAGAATAGTATCGTGGTCAACCTCAAGAGCATCTTCGATCCGGTGCAGGGCTTGTTAGAATTGAGCAAGACAGCAGAATCTTTCGATATTGTAGCCTTGGATGTGCAGATGCCCATACTGACAGGCGACGAGATTTACGACCTCCTAATACAAGATGGAGCCCCTTTGCTGGACAATATTCTATTCGTGACAGGTTACGGAGAAGATTTAAAAGCACGCTTCCCCAAACAAAAACTGCGCGTACTTGATAAGCCAGTTGAATACGAGCAGTTCGTTAAGACATTAGTCAGTATCACTAGCTAATTAGAAATTAATTAATTCACTAGCAAATGTCCGCTTTCGGCCGAAAGCGGACGTTCAGATTATGACTCGTTTTCGGATGGTTCCGGGGTAACCAGAGAGATACTGATCACGCCTCTTACCGGATCTGTTGATGTGATCTCAACATCCAACTCATCACCCAGATTGACTGTAAAGCCGCCCTGTTTGGCGACCAGGCGATGGTTTTTCTCATCAAGAACAAACAATCTGCCTAGATCATCCACGGCAATGGAGGCCTCAGCGAGAGAGGATTCTATCTCCACAAATATCCGGCGTTTGGTGATGCCGGAAACAATCGCCTTGAACTGCTTGCCTACATCACCTGCGTGATAGAGCGCGCCGAGCATTGCTTCGACATCCCACTCTGAACGCACCTGTTTACGCTCCTGAATGGAGACATGTGCGCCGACTTCTGCAAGGCCATTTTCAGGCTGTACCTTGTTCGGATCCTGTTTTCTGATCAGTGCTTTAAGCCTTCTATGCACGGTCAGATCGGCATACCGGCGAATCGGGCTGGTAAAGTGGCAGTAACTCTCATAAGCCAAACCGAAGTGCCCCTCGTTATTAGGCGAATACTTGGCCTGCTGCATGGAACGAAGGATCAGCCGGTGCAGCACATGGCCGTACGGTTTGCCTTCAGAGTTTTCCAATACCTGCTGAATGTCGAGTGGTCGAACACCACTTTTGGAACGCTGATTAATGGTTGAGCCAAATGGGGCAAGGAAATCATTCACCTTATCAATCGATTCACGCTCCGGCTGCGGATGCACCCGATAAAGAACAGCTGAGTCATGCGCTTCGAAATAGTGCGCCACAGCCACGTTGGCCGAGAGCATCAACTCTTCGATTAATCGGTGAGCCACATTTCGTGCGCGCACTTCCAGCGCTATAATTTTATCATCTCTGACCACAGGGCCCACTTCAGGAAGATCAAGACCAAGCGCACCGCGCTTCTCCCTGTTCTTCTCCTGCAGGCGCATCAGACGCAGCGCATCAGAGAGCATCTGCTGAATTTCAGGTTTCTGAATGCCGCACTGCTCGTCACCGGCATCACCATCTTCAAGCCATGCGGCCACCTGCGTATAGGTCAGGCGTGCTTTTGAATGAATCACTGCATCATAAACCTGTGCTGCCCTACCCTGGCCGTAACAGTCAAAGCGCATACGCACGGCCATGGTCAGGCGATCAACTTCAGGCCGCAGAGAACAGAGCCCATTGGAGAGCGCTTCGGGAAGCATCGGAATGACCCGGTCAGGGAAATAGAAGGAGGTGGAACGTTCAAACGCTTCCTTATCCAGCGCTGTATTCGGACGAACGTAGTGAGCCACGTCGGCAATCGCTACCCACACCTCAAAACCATCCCCACGTGGAAGCACGCAGACCGCATCATCGAAATCCTTGGCGTCCGCGCCATCAATGGTCACAAAGTTGAGGTGACGCAGATCTTTACGTGTGGCGGCTTCTGCTTGAGAGACAGTTTTTGGCATCGCATTGGCCACTTCCATCACTGCATCAGGGAACTCTCCGGGAAGATGCTGCTCAGCAATAATCAGATCAATCAGGCTCGATGGCTTGAACAGATCACTCAAACCCTGAAGCACACGACCACGCAGTGGTGTAGTGCCTCGCTGAATCTCGACCTGAACCCAGTCGCCATCTTTTGCACCCTTGGAATCTTTCGTGGTGACAAGTATGGATTGAGTAAACTTTCTGGAGCGTGGCTCCACCAGGCCGGTACCACCCCGGATAACAAACTGACCGGTAATGACATTGTGAGCCTCTTCAACAATACGAACGAGCTCTGCCGATTCACGACCTCGGTAGTTCACCGCACGAATCTCAACAGTGTCACCGTGCATTATAGTTTTCATCTCCTGTTGAGGCAGGAAGAAATCTTCTTTCCGGTCAGGAACTGCGACAAAGCCAAAACCGTCAGGATGAGCGGAGACTTTTCCGGTCCAGGTGCGTCCGTTTCCGGCATCTCTGGGAGAGTCTCTACGGCTCGCTTTATGCCCACCACCTTTTGGCAGCACCAGATTCTTACCACGCTGATGCAGTTCGCCTTTTTCCAGCATGGATGAAACCTGTCGCTTGAATGCGCGGCGTTGATCAGGGGAGTTGACCCCCATCGCCCGCTCCAGATCACGCATGGAGGCTGACTGCTTTGGCATGGACGCCAGCGTCTGAGTTAACTTGTCGCCCTTGCCTCTTCCTGCAGAAGCATCTCTTCCGCCTTTTCCTCGTCCGGCTTCTTTATGACCGCCGGATCTTCGATCAGATGATTTGCCCGGTTTTCCTTTGGCATCCGACCATGTAAATTTCTTCATATACTTATATTCTTCCTTGACACTCAAGTGCCTCATTCTACTATTGCGCGCCCTTACAGAGCACGCTTGCCTTGTAAGGGATTACTCTCTCTTAGATAGAGTATAGGTGGCTCATCAGTGGACCACCAAGAGCAAAGTTGAAACCGCCAGTTAACTTTGCCCTGTGTGAAAATGCCGAGGTGGCGGAATTGGTAGACGCGCTGGCTTCAGGTGCCAGTGTCTTCACAGACGTGCTGGTTCGAGTCCAGTTCTCGGTACCACATCTGAAGGCTCGGCATTCTGCCGAGCCTTTTAATTTTAAGCCAGTTAATATCCTTTCATGCTCTGAATCGTATGGCCGAATTGCGTGCGCCTGTTTTCGCCGCCTGCATATCCGTGCTACGCTTCCTCGCGATGGGTAACATAAACAACAACGGCAATGATGAAGAACGTATGGAGGGCCTTCTCCAGCGGATAGGTATGTTACGGGGCTGGTCTCCACAAACACTCTCTGCCTACCATGCAGATTTGAAACACGCCTCACTCTTTCTCCGCAGCAAACAAAAACAGACCATCTTCAATGCTTCACAGGATGATATCGCCAGCTTTCTCGGCAGTCTGAGAAAAGCCGGGTTGAAAGAGTCCAGCATCTATCGACGCCGGAGCTCGCTCTCCACATGGTACAGCTACCTGCAGGAGGAGGGATTGCGTGAGGATCACCCGGTTCGCAACCTTCCCAACATGCGCAGAGGGCGAAGGCTTCCTAAAGAGTTGAGTGAGAAAGAGGTTGAGCTGTTGCTTGCAACACCTGAAACAGATCAGACAACCGGACTACGTGACCGCTGTATGCTGGAGCTGATGTATGCCACTGGCCTTCGCGTATCGGAACTGGTGGAGCTAACACTCTCCAACATCGATCTTCAGGCTGGTATTGTCAGGGTAGTAGGAAAAGGCAACAAGGAGCGCATGATTCCATTCGGTGAAGAGGCAGAGAGCTGGCTGAAACAATGGCTTCAAAAACGTGCCTCCGTTGCCAACACTCATCTTTTTCCGGGACGATCAGGAAAGGCCATGAGCAGGCAAAACTTCTGGCAGCGTATCAAGCTCTATGCAAACAAGGCGGGCATCTCTCCGCTTCCTTCACCGCACACCCTGCGTCATGCATTTGCTACACATCTCCTCAATCATGGTGCAGACCTGCGTGCTGTTCAGATGTTGCTCGGGCATGCTCATATCACCACAACCGAGATCTACACCCATGTTTCCAGAGCCCGACTGCACGATCTGGTAAACAGCTCACACCCTCTGGGGAGCGGAGCATGAGCGCATCACTACCCAAACTGCTGCGCGAAGTCAGGAAAGCAGTCGCAAATGAGAATTATGCTGAAGCGGAGACTCTGTATCTGAAAGTGATGGAATTCCCGGATATGGCTAATGACCTTGATATCCGGGTTAGGTATGCCTACTGCACCGAAAAGAACGGCAATTTTGATCAGGCCATTGATGCCTACTGCGAAGTTTTGAATATCTATCGCGACAATGGTGAAAAGGGTGCCGCAGCTTCAATAGAAAAAATCCTCGAAGAGCTCCGAAACAGACCTGAGGAGCAGCCCGAGGTAGTCGTGCCAGAAGAGGAGCTTGAGGTTGAAGCTCTGGACGATGCCGCACTGATGCACCAGCTATGTGAAATGGGAGAACTGATAACACTCTCCTCCGGCGATTTACTCTGCCATGAAGGCGACATGCCTCATACGCTATGGCTAATGCGCAGCGGCACACTAACCGTTCATCTTCCAGGCTATGATGAGCCGGACACCATCACAGTAAAAGATAATCATTTAACTCTGATCGGTGAAATCGGTGTTTTCACCAGTCAGCGTAGAGGTGCAAATGTTGAGGCCGCCGACAGAGCAGAACTCTTTGCCGTTAAAAGCTCTGACATTTTTAAGCGCGAGGAGATCGACCCTGCTTTCAGAGGCGCCATGGATCGCCTCCTGCGAGAACGTTGGGCTGAACCGGTATTAGCCCGGCACACCGTCTTTGAACGGATCAACGATATAGATCGGAAACGAGTGATGAATACATTCAAACGTATTCATCTTGAGCCTGGAGAAACTCTTATTGAAGAGGGAGAGGAGCATAACAACACCTATATGCTGCTAAGCGGCTGTCTATTTTTCATGCATTCCGAGGAGCATCAGGATGAGGGTTTTGAATCACATGATGGCTCAATGACAACCAGCATTATGCCGGGAGAGATGATCCACCTTGGCGGCCTCCTGAAAGGCTACAGGAGTGAATACAAGGTCATTACGGCTACGCCTGCTGAGCTTCTGCGCCTGTCACAGGAGGATTTTGAGCCCTTTTCCCTGCGCAGACCCTGGATCATTCAGGCTATTCTGCATTTTTCGCGCAGACCTGCACATCTTCAGATCATGCGCCCGGAAGATGATTACCTATGGAAAACCGACCGTCATGTGGAAGTTGAGAAAGTAGTCTAGAATGGAGAGAGATTGAAACTAGGAGTCTCTACCTGACATGGATTATCAGAAAATATTTCAACAGGCCCGGAGTGCTGCTGCAAAAGGGGATTTTCATGTCTCCCGCGAATATTACAGCCAGCTATGGAACTCCCCTGTCTGGCACAATGACAGGGACGTCAAACTAAGTTATGCCTACGCCTGTGAGCGGACGGGGGACTACTCTGAAGCCCTGACCGCCTATAAGTCGCTGATGCATCACTACACCAGCGGCGCGGAAAATGATGCGGACACCATCGAAGAAGAGAGCGTGGTACGCCTGCGCGAATTGATGGGAGAGACTGAGCACAACACCGGAAAAGAGATTATCGATAGAGAGAGTGATGAAAGTGAATCACTGCTGATTTCCAGGCTGTTTGAACATGGCTATTCACGCGAACTTTCCGGTGGCGAACAGCTCTGTCAGAAAGGGGATCCTGCAGGTCATATGTGGCTACTAAAACGGGGAGAGGTCGATGTCATCATCCCGGGTCAGAAGGTCAGCAGACTATCCGGAAATTCCGAACGCCCCTGCCTGATTGGTGAGCTGGCATACTTTACCGGTATGCGCCGTGCCGCCACGCTCACATCTGCAACCAGCATTGAAATAATAGAACTCCCTTATGAGAGAGTCCGGGCGCTACTAAAAAATGATTCTGATCTCTATGCCATCATGGAGCATCTCTTCCGGCATCGGCTGGTGCTACGCATTCTCTCCCGGCACGACATCTTTAAACTGTTCAATGATATCGACCGTCGACGGGTCACCACCATATTCGAAAACACAACCACCCATGCCGGACAGACACTGATAAAAGAGGGTGAGGAGTATCCTGATGCCTTCATGGTTCAGTCGGGCACACTATTGCTACTGAATCAGAAAGGTGGCACGGAGAAATTGATCGGCAGCATGCAACCAGGCGACTTTTTCCATCTTGGCGGACTGCTCAGGGGTTACAACGCCCCCTACACTGTTCTGTCAGGCACCCCCTGCCATCTGTTGCGACTGCCCAGACACAGTTTTGAACCGTTCATGCTGCAACGCTCATGGCTGATCAAAGCGATTCTCAAACAGAGCCGCCTCTCTGCTGAAATGCAGGTTCTCCACCCTGAAGCCAGGAATCTATGGGCAGCAGATCGCTATTTTGATATGAAGCGTGGCCTGTAACCAGCTATAGGCTGCCAATTTCCATCCCCTCTGCTATATTCCCCGCTGCCAACAAACCTGTCTGCCCATTTGGGTCAATCCGGAGGTCCTAAGCCATGACAAAGACGAACGAAGCCCCCTGCTACTCTCCCGGCCTTGCCGGCATTCCGGTTGCAGAGTCCTCCGTCTCCTATGTTGATGGTCAGAAGGGAGCACTGGAGTATCGTGGCATTGATATCGAAACACTGGCCGAGCACTCCTCATTTGAAGAGAGCTCATTTCTACTGCTTTATGGACACCTTCCTTCCGAAGAGGAGCTGAAGGTCTTTGATATCCGGCTTCGCCATCATCGTCGCATCAAATACAGTATCCGCGACATGATCAAGTGCTATCCTGATGCTGCACATCCGATGGATGCTCTGCAGGCAGGTGTGGCAGCTCTTGGCATGTTCTACCCGATTGATACAGATCTGACATCAGACCTTGAAGAGGCCTACGAAATGGCAGACAAGGCAGCCATCCGACTAATTGCCAAGGTTCCCACAATGGTCGCTGCTCACGCACGCATGCGCAAAGGTGATGACCCAATCCCGCCTCGCGATGACCTAAGCCATGCTGCCAACTTTCTCTACATGCTGACAGGCGAAGAGCCGGATCCGCTGGCTGAACGTATTATGGATGTTGCCCTGATTGTTCACGCTGAACACACCATGAATGCGAGCACCTTCTCAGCCATGGTCACCGGCTCCACACTGGCTGACCCCTACACCGTCATCAGCTCGGCGGTTGGCACATTGTCGGGGCCACTGCATGGCGGTGCCAATGAAGAGGTGCTGGAGATGCTGGATGAGATTGGCTCGGTTGAAAATGTAGAGCCATACCTGAATGATAAGATCGCCAACAAGCAGAAAATTACAGGCCTCGGCCATCGTGTCTATAAAACCAAGGATCCTCGGGCCACACTGCTACAGAAGCTTTATGTCGAGCTGACTGAGCGGTTTGGTGAAGACCCAACCTATAAAATTGCCCAGAAGATCGAGGAGCTATCCAATGCAACACTGGGTGCCAAAGGGGTCTGCCCGAACGTTGATTTCTACTCCGGTATTGTTTATCGCAAACTGGGAATCGACATCGATCTCTTCACCCCTATCTTTGCCGTTGCCCGTGTATCCGGCTGGCTCGCCCACTGGCGGGAAATGATCGGCAACACCCGTATCTATCGTCCAAGTCAGATTTATACCGGCAAGCATGGACAGCCCTACGCCCATATGGCTGACCGCAACAGTTAAAAGAATAAAAAGCTAAACTGCAGCGACTGATACATTGCGTTTATGCAGGTAGCGCGTCATTCCTGCCGCAGTAAGGATACACCAGACAGCAAATAGCGCCCCTGGCAGAGCTGTTATTGGCTCAAAATGTTTAAGCGCAAGTGCAACACCCAGCCCGGCATTTTGCATGCCAATCTCAATCGCCATGGTGATTCTGTGCCCGTGGTCAAAACCAAATAGTCTGGCTGCACTCCAGCCAAGCAGATAACCAAGACCGTTCAAAATCACTACCAGCAGAAGAAGCCAGGTTGAGATCTCTGCAATGCGCTCCTGATTGGCCGCCACGGCATAACTACAGATAATGATAATGGCTACCGCCGCAACGGCGGGAGCTATCTGCTCCGCCTTGGCGGAAAACGAACCAAGACAGGGCCTTAGCGCCATCCCCAGAAGAAGGGGAACTACCACAGTCAGAACAATGGTCTTCATCATCGGCCAGAAGGGAATCTCCAGAAATGCGCCACCCAGTGTTTCTACCAGCAAGGGGGTTAGTAGCGGAGATAGCAGCGTTGCCACCATGGTCATAGCTATCGAAAAGGCAACGGCACCACCTGCCAGATAGCTGATTACGTTACTGGCCATCGCACCAGGTGCACAACCAACAATAATAAACCCGAGTGCCAGTGCCGGTGACATCCCCTGCTCTACTGCAAAGGTTGCAGCGGCAAATCCAAGCAGCGGCATTACACTATATTGCGTCAATACTCCCAGCCCAATCTGGTGCGGCCTTGAAAGCGCGTCTCTTGCCTCCTCGGGGTGCAGCACCACACCAAGGGCAAACATTGTTGCTGCAAAACACCAGAGGAAATAATCCTTAAATAGCAAAAAGAGCGGTGGATAGAGGTAGGCCGCTACTGCTCCAGCCAGTGTCAGTAGCGCAAGATTTCGGGAGAGAAATTTCCAGAACATGGCGAAGGTATACCGAAGCAGCTGTGCGGAGGCTACACTTTGCACATGTTACGCAAACAAATCCTGCTTTTGTCGGCCTATGATGCCGCCAGTCACCGTTATTGGCATGAAGGTATGGTGGCAGCCTTCCCTGAATATGAGTGGACGGTTCTTTCGCTGCCGCCCCGCCACTTCTCCTGGCGCATTCGAGGCAACAGCCTGACGTGGGCAACCTCTGAAGATGAAACATTCGAGAAGAACTTTGATCTGATTATCGCCACATCAATGACAGACCTATCCGCGCTGAAAGGGATGAGACCCTCACTGGCAACAGTACCAACCCTGCTCTATTTTCATGAAAACCAGTTTGCCTATCCCGAAAGTGGCATGGAATTCAAATCAGTCGAATCCAAAATCACCTCCATCTATGCAGCAATATCATCCAACCAGATCGCTTTTAACAGTGACTACAACCGACTGACGTTTCTTCAGGGCTGCCAGACACTTCTAAACAAAATGCCCGACCATGTTCCTCACGGTATTGGAGAACGACTAAAGCAGAAGAGCTCCACTCTTCCGGTACCCTTGGACAATTCACTCTTTGAAGACAAAGAGAAGCAGGAGAGAAACAGACAATTCACGATTTTATGGAATCACCGCTGGGAGTATGACAAGGCGCCAGAACGACTTTTCTCGGCACTACGCATAGTGAAAGAGAGGGGTATCAACTTTTCGGTGAATATCGTAGGGCAGCACTTTCGCAATGTCCCAACCGTTTTTGATCAGATGAAGGATGAGCTCTCTGACCATATCGGAGTCTGGGGATACATTGAAAGCAGATCAGAGTACATGGCTACTGTCCGGCAATCCCATGTGGTGGTCTCTACGGCACTTCACGATTTTCAGGGTCTGGCTGTCCTTGAAGCCACAGCTGCAGGTTGCATTCCATGCGTGCCGGATCGATTGGCCTATCGGGAACAGATCCCTGAACAGTTTCGATTCGAATCGTCTCCGGATTGTGCCGAAACAGAGAGCCAAACACTGGCCTGTCGCCTTATCGAACTTGCCAAACTATGTCAGGCAGGGAAGCTGCCACTGGCTCCCGATATTTCGCGGCTGGGCTGGGAACCGATGCGCGCCCAGTACAGCAACCTGATCAATAAAGTTCTAAACAGCTGAACAACACTGCAATAGCGATCTACAAAATATTTATACAGTCATCCTTCCACGCACAACCATGTTGCTCACACGGACTGTTCCACGACTCATCAAAACAGGCCGTATTCCCCTCAGCCGCCTGAATTAGCCGAATCAAATCACCCTTGCGAAGCTTTGAGCTGTTTTTCAGATTCATCTCTTTCGCACGAAGCTTGATATCACTTAATAACATCACTCCTCCAGGAGGAATTTTACCTGCTCTCCATCCTCTGTTTTGAGTTTAGACCAGCGGGTAGATAAACGTAAGGCAGATCGAGATCTCTATGATCCAAAGTCAGCCTTCTTTGTGATTTCGCCTCCATTCAGTAACCACTCTATTTTCCGGAATTTCCTTCCCCTCTGCAATAGCTGACCGATATAACAATTCCCTGTCATCAGCAGCCTCTTCAACTCTGAGTTCGCGAAACTCCTTCCGCATGGCAATCAAATCTCTCGCAGCATTCAGCGCGTTACCTTTTAGGGCCATATCCTGAGATTTTATCTGCATTCTACCGCCAAAGTAGAAGGTGATAATGATACTCAACAACGCCCAGTATCCTGAAGGCATCACTTCATACGCTTTTGCGATCTCCATGAATTTCAACGTATCTAATGGCGCCAGAACAAAAAAACCCAGAACTGCATAGGTGATAAGTGGGCGCGGAAGCCTATTCAGCCCATCCACCAGAGAATCCCACCAGGTCCTTTGGGCTCGCTGGTGAAATTCAGCAGCAAACTGATTGATGACAGACATATCCTGTTTCATGTCTGCCATCTGTTCCAAGTGCGCTCGGGCGCCCTTGTTTTCTTTGTTCTCAACAAAAACTTCTGCGATATCTTTTCCGCCTTTAAAGATATCAGTAATAAAGTTAAACCAGGCCATTACGCAACCTCCCCATCAAACTCACTAATTCGATTCAACCACCCCTTCAAAAACTTCCCCTGACTGGAATTGTTTTCAACGATTAGATGATAATAATTTCGCCTCTCCTCAACCAATGCCTTAAGAAAATATTCTCCCATATTTTCCTCGGCCCACTCAGCACCCTTCAGAGTATTCGGCCCTATGGCTCCATCCTGAGTCAGCTCAGGTCGATACCCGGCTTGACTGCATACACTCTGGACAAATTTAATGGCACGTCGCGGCCCATGGTTTACGGCCGAATCAAATACAAAAGGCTGAACTGTTTCAGGCAGCCTGTGGATGCCTACACCGGTGTAGTAGCGCTGTTCATAAATGTCGCAAGCCAACTCTTTGCTAAGATTTCTTACGTCATCTATCAGCGCAGCTCTTCCCAAATATGCTGATAGTGTACTTTGAGTTATGCCATAGTTTGTCGGACCACCCCTGTCATCGGGATGGTTGACATAGCCGCCCTCTCTTCGAATGACGTTTTCAATCTCTTGCCTGATATTTGACATCTCTCCCTCCCAAGAAAAACAGTAAATATGATTAAAGCAGTCAGGCTGAAATTTGTCTAATTGGATCTGGATTCATTTTTACACCCTGGCTTAGAAGGTCCTGGTACGCAGAAAGCATCTGGCCTCATTCTTGATGCCGAAGATATTGTAAGCTATCAATAGAACATAAGCTTCATCGAGCCGGGAAGGTAAATAATGCGCAACGAATATATCGAGGCCACTCAATTAGCCATTTACCAACAACTGGAAAACATTGGGCCAAACAGAGGGATTCTGATGGGAGACGTTGGCTCTTACCTTCCAGATGGTGTATCGGAAGAAGAGTTTGAAGCAAGCCTTGATTCCCTACAAAAGCTTTTCTACATAAAAATTGATGAACGCCCCGACAATCCTTCTTTTACTTTAATCGGTCGCGGGGCATCGTATCCAAAATGGAAAAACGGCCTATTTGCTGCTCCGGAAAAAGAGGGTTCTCAAATAGTTAGAGCTATCAAATCGTTTAAAAATCACCCTGTAATACTTGTCGCCATTGTGGTTAGTGGGGTTCTTGCCTGGGTAGCTAGCACCACAGAATCTATAGAGAAGATATTAAACTCCATTCCTTAACCAGTTTATCTGTATCACTCGTTATGAGGGTCCCCATAGAAAAAAGAAAAGGAGCTACGATTTCTCGTAACTCCTTGATAATAGTGGTGGCCAGACCTGGAATCGAACCAGGGACACGAGGATTTTCAGTCCTCTGCTCTACCGACTGAGCTATCTGGCCATGTCCACTCCCAAAGACGCAAGGTCTTCAGGAGCGCGATTTCTAGTGGCAACCCGCCCCTGATGCAAGCATCAGTTTTACGATCAGGCTCGTTGCCGCTATCCTCCCGCCTCAATCCGCACTGATGCGGAAAGGGCTGGAGGAACAGATGTCCATCAAATCCGATAAATGGATCCGCCGTATGGCGCAGGAACATGGAATGATTGAGCCTTTCGTTGATGGGCAGGTCAAAAAGCGTGATAACGGTGAAGGCATGGTCTCTTATGGCCTCTCCTCGTACGGATACGACGTTCGCTGTTCCGACGAGTTCAAGATTTTTACCAACATCAACTCCGCTATTGTTGACCCGAAGGATTTTGATGCCAACAGCTTTGTCGATGTGCAATCTGACGTCTGCATCATTCCGCCTAACTCTTTTGCCCTGGCCCGCACTGTGGAATATATGCGTATTCCACGCCAGGTGCTGACCATCTGCCTGGGCAAATCGACCTATGCACGCTGCGGTATCATTGTAAACGTCACCCCGCTGGAACCTGAGTGGGAGGGACATGTCACACTGGAGTTCTCCAACACCACGCCACTGCCTGCCAAAATCTATGCAGGTGAAGGCGTAGCCCAGTTCCTTTTCCTCGAATCGGATGAAGAGTGCGAAACATCTTATAAAGACAAGGCAGGTAAATATCAGGGCCAGACCGGCGTGACCGTTCCGAGACTCTGATATGAAGTTATGTGACATATTAAACAGGGAGAGCATCGCCTACTCCTGTGAATTTTTCCCACCTAAGACTGATCAGGGGGAAGTGAACCTGTGGAACTGCATTCAGGAGTTGCAGGTAGTGAATCCTGCCTATGTCTCAGTCACCTATGGTGCGGGCGGTTCCACCCAGGATCGTACCAAACGTATCGTGACTCGTATCAAGGTCGAGACCAATCTTGATCCGGTGGCACACCTGACCTGCGTCGGCTCGACTAAAGAACAGCTCGGCGAACTTCTTGATGAGTACCATGCTTGCGGAATTGAAAATATCCTGGCACTGCGCGGTGATGCGCCGGAGGGCATGGATCGTTTTGAAGCTGTGGCTGGGGGCTTCTCACACGCCACAGACCTGACCCGTTTCATCCATGATCGCGGCGGCTTCTCCATCGGCGTTGCCTCCTATCCGGAAGGTCATCCGGAATCAAAGGGTGGTGTTGAGGATGACGTTCGCTACCTGAAGATGAAACAGGATTGCGGTGCCGATGCGGTGATCACCCAGTATTTCTTCAGCAACGACGACTTCTATCGTTTCCGAGATCTTGCCAACAAGGCGGGTGTAACCATTCCGTTGATCCCCGGCATCATGCCGATCGGCAACTATGATCAGATTGTCCGCTTCTCAGCGATGTGCGGTGCCAAGGTGCCTCAGTCGATTGGTGAGCGGATGATTCCGCATCGTGAAGATGCTGAAACAATGAAAGCGGTCGGCATTGAAATCGCCACTGAGCAGTGCGCTGACCTGATCGCTAACGGCGTCAAAGGGCTTCATATCTATTCATTAAACAGGTCTGAAGCAACCATCGCCATCCATCACAATCTGGGGTTGTAGTTCTTTAGATACGCTCTCGGAGCGTCCTGCCCTCGGCCTTTCACGCAATCGAAAAACGCGGTTTCCAATTGCTCGCTAAAGTCACCCGTCCATGGGTGGATCGTCCGAACAAAAAAAGCCGGACAGTTATTCAACTGCCCGGCTCTATTTAATTAGATCTAAACTAGAACTAGATTTCAATGCCGAGACGATTGGCCACTTCGTGATAAACCTCGGAGAGGCCGCCCAGATCCTGGCGGAATACATCCTTATCAAGCTTGCGACCACTTTCGACATCCCACAGGCGACAACCATCCGGAGTCACCTCATCGCCCAATACAATTTCACCATCCAGCAAACCGAACTCCAGTTTAAAATCTATCAGGCGAATGCCGACATTTTCCAACAGTCCTGAAAGAACGCTGTTCACATCACGAGCCAACTGACGCATCGCACGAATATCATCCGCTTTAGCCCAGCCAAACAGTTCGCAATGCTCGGTATTAATCATCGGATCGCCCAGCGCATCATCTTTATAGAAAAGTTCAGTAAGCGGACGATCAAGAACCATGCCCTCTTCCAAACCTAGGCGTTTGCAAATGGAACCGGCAGCCACATTACGAACCACCACCTCAACCGGCATCATCTTTAGCTCTTTGATGCGCATCTCAACACTGCCTTCACGCTTAACATAATGGGTTTTAACACCAGCTTCCTGAAGCTTCTCAAAAAACCATGAAGAGATCGCACAGTTCAATTCACCCTTCTCGGCGATTACATCATGCTTTTTGCCATCAAAGGCAGTGGCATCATCTTTAAATTCCTGAATCAGCTCACCATCGGTTTCAGTCGCGTAAAGAGCCTTGCCTTTACCTTCGTATTTCAGTTCGCCTTTCATTATTGACCTCACTTACAGTTATATGTTCAGTTATAAAAAACGCGGCAGCTTACGCAGCTTACACCCTATCGACAAGACAGAGGCCTCTTTTTTACACAAAATGTGATCTGACACACTCACGAATAGTCAGCTTCCGGTTTAAATATGGTAGTGATTACGTCAGACTCACATCGGAAGGGGAAATATATGCCAGTCAGCAAACCGATTCCAAAAGAATTAAATGCACTGATTGAGGTGCAACCACTGCTTGACCCGCTTCCACAGGCTGCAAAGAAACGATTAATTGCTGAGAGCTGCGTCATGAGCTTCAACACAGGCGAACTTCTTATCGAAGAGAATGAACCCAACCATTTTCTCTACCTGCTACTGAAAGGGAGTGCCTCGGCTATCATGAATGGCACTGTAGCGGGAGAATTGGAAGCTGGCGATATCGCCGGTGAAATCTCAGCTATAGGCATGAGCCCCCCCATTGCCAACGTTGTTGCCGATTCAAATCTGCAAGCCGTAGCCTTCCCGGTTGAATCCATTATCAAAGCAGCACGGGAACATGCCGAATTTGGAGAGCGCCTCAGAAAAGCAGCTATCAGACGCGTCTCTGGGTGATTTAATTGATTCGCAATAAGCATCCATGCTTATTGCTTACATCGCTTCGGCGCCGCATCTGCACCTTCGCTAACGCCTCATGATGTTGATTCGGGTCATCCATGGCCCTCGCCCTGCGGGCGGCTTTCAGCCGTCCAAACGGTTATCCGTCCTTTTTGTCGACGCCACCCATCCATGGTTGGAAAGTGAGGCTCCTTTCCCCGTTCAGCTGGCTGCCGAGACAAGCATGAAAATGGGGTTAAGCAGCAGCGTCGCGCCCATTTTCATGAGCGGTCGAGGGAACCCGAAGGGCGACAGATGCCGGGTGCCCTTTCTTGCTTCTTCTTTGGGCACGCAAAGAAGAAGATGCCTATTGGTTCTTTTTGATTCAGGTCTCCCCCGTCGAGGATTCCCAAAGGTTATCGATGACCTTCAGGGTTTCACCTCGCCTTACCGAGCGCCCAAATCAACTGTCCTGTTGATTAGTGGGCAAGCAAAAAAGGACAAAAAACAATTAAAACATCGATTTGTTGCATTCGCTTAAGTGCGGACTTATAGTCCCGCGCTCTTTCATGGACGACCGTGTCAGAGACATACCTTGCTTCATATGCGCAAACATGATGAAGCGTACTATTAGTACCCCGAGAGGAGCGCCGTGTATTACGAAACTATTTTCATTGTGAACCCTGATGTATCTCAGGAAAACACAGAATCCATTACAGACAATTTTGTTGAGCGTGTAGAGAAGGCCGGTGGCCGTATCGTTAAGCGCGAATACTGGGGCTCACGTCCGTTGGCATACAGCATTGCCAAGCGTAAACGTGGCCACTACGTCATGCTGGTTACCGATGGTGAGCCGCAGGCAGTAGATACTCTGGAACAGGCAATCCGCCTGGATGAGCGTATCCTGCGCTTCCTGACTACCCGTCTAAACGAGCTTTCTGACGAACCTTCACCACTGGTTCGCCGCAGATCAACTCCAGCTGCTCAGGAAGAGCCAGCTGCTGAAGAGGCTCCTGCTACTGAAGCAACTGCCGAGACCCCTGTTGAAGAAGCAAAAGTAGAAACAAAAGTAGAAGCGGAAGCAGCACCAGCTGCTGAAACAGAAGCTGCTGAAACTTCCGGTGAGGAAGCCAGCGCCTGATCAAAACCGTGTCCGGATGACTGGCAGATTGGAAGATATCCGCCAGCGCTGGACACCGGATGGCAGCATGGCGGTAATCGCCTCGCTCACCATCCATCGCCCCCATCTCGGGCCCACAAGGGCTCAGATGCTGGATGAGCAACCAATGCCACTTCGTGCTCAGGGTGCCATAGCAGAGCTTCTGCTAAAGCATCAGGGAGAGGAGATCGGCATTGAGGGCTCGCTTCGTCGCCGCTACTACAGCCGTGATGGAGAGCAGCGCTGGGGGCAGGTAGAAATTTGGGTGGATGCATGCCATCCCGTAAAAATTGAATCTCATCAGGAGAGATAGATATGAGTGAAGAAGTTGTAAAAAAAGAAGCTACGACTGCACCTAGCACTGGTGACCGTCCTGCACCTCGCAGTAGTGATCGTCCTGCACCTCGCAGTAGTGATCGTGCGCCTCGTGATGGAGAGCGTCCTCGCCGTCAGGGTGCAGGTGGCGGTGGCCGTTTCCAGCGTCGTCGTAAATTCTGCAAGTTCTGTGCTGACAAGAGCCTGAAGATTGATCATAAAGATCCATCATTGCTGGCCCAGTTCATTACTGAGCGTCACAAGATTGTACCATCCCGTGTAACCGGTACTTGTGCCAAGCATCAGCGTGGACTGACTACTGCGATCAAGCGTGCTCGTATTCTGGCACTGCTTGCTTTCACCCCTCTGCATCACGATTGATTGCTAAGGGAATCTGCTCATTAAGCAGCGAGCAGATATGACGGATCAGCCGCGCAGCCTCTCTCCGGCATCTCAGTTTATTCTGACCCGCCGGATACCTTGTGCAGCACTGTCTGTACTGATGTTCAGCGCAGTGATCCTGGGAACTGGCCTATCTGGTAACCCGGCGCTTTCAGCGCTGATGTCACTGGCCGGACTCGCAGTACATATGCTGACCCCTGCGCTGTTTGCGCTGGTGATGTTCGGCGGAGGCCTGATCTATGCCCTTCAGGTTGCAGCGATTGCCGCATTGGCAGTTACGGCAATCACGGAATTCAGCCTGACGAGTGGTTTGGTATTCCTGCTTCTCTATGCAGTTCTTCCTGCAGTGGCTGCTGCCACAATGGGAAGAGTCGGTGGCATGGGGCGCAGTG
>Ga0316189_10001621_pt1 | contig 22330 bp, 9 predicted proteins | sample LowCovwburrow_MG_FD_204930 | JGI IMG/M metagenome (GOLD analysis project Ga0316189, IMG submission 204930) | Coastal sediment microbial communities from Maine, United States - Lowes Cove worm burrow | ecosystem: Environmental > Aquatic > Marine > Coastal > Sediment | place: USA: Maine... | reverse complement strand
CGACCATAGGCCATTTCGGGCCATTCCTCTAGATGGTTGGCCCAGCTATGCATTGCTGATAAGTGTGTATGATAGGCTCCGCACATGGATTAATTGTACCGTTAGTTTTCAGGTTTGGCCAAATGCTTTCGAATGACCGACTCTACATAATAAGTTGAAGCTTACTAGCCAGACACCAATCAAGTGTAACAGCTAGCTCTTTATTACTACTTCAACTGCCACCAGAATCACTCAGTATTTGGTTAACTCTTTTCAGGTCTTCAATATCCAAACTCCCGCCGAGTTGCTCTAATTGGAGTCCTAGCAATAGCGCTTCATAACGAACACGGTTGGCTCCTAAGCTTGTTTCAAAGAATTCACGTTGCGCGTCAATCACGTTGAAGTTTGTTTCTAAGCCAAGCTTAAAAGCTTCTTCGCGGATTTCTAAGGCTATTCTACTGGCTTCTTCGGATTTGCCTAGAGCTTCGACTACTTTATCCAAACTAGCAGCCTGATTTTTCAATGATTCGACCTTACGCAGTACGGTTCTACGTAAACTCTCGAGATCAAGTTTAACCGCATCTCGCTCCGCCCGAGCTGAATTGGTGCGTGTTCTTGTTAGTCCGCCAGAAAAGAGTGGAATGGATAGCTGCACACCGATAAAAGTTTCATCCTCGCGAATTTCTAAATTATTAGTGAACGTTCCTTTGTTGATATCCTTGTCTCGTCGGACAATAAAGTTTGCCTCTGGAAAATGTTTTCCTGATTGAACCTTAATTTCTTTTTCGGCGATTGAAAGCCTAATTTTCTGCTGGATATAGCTAATATTATTCAAAAGAACATTATCAGTCCATTCGGCACTTGGAGCAGTGTAAAGTTTAATGGAACTATTTTTGTCATCTAATTCACTATAGGAATCGTAGTCTTTGCCGGTTAGGTCACGCAGAATACGCTTTGTCTCTAGCCCGTCATTAGTGGTCTGTATTTTTTCAGCTAGAGCGACCTGCCACCTTGCTAAAACTTGCTGAAATTCCGCTCTATTTGCCAATCCCTCATTATAAAGTTTCCTTACTTGGTCATATTGTCTAAACGCTGAATCGTGATTTATCTCGGCAAGCCTTGTGTCGTCTATCGCTTGAAGCACGTCAAAATATGCTTGTACAACACGCAACATTAAATCTTGTTCTAATCGAACCAGCTCTATTTCTGCAAGTTTAGATGTTAATTTAGCTTTGCTATAGTCGGCGAAGAGGCTTTTGTTATAGAGTAGTTGCGTTAGTTGCACTCTATAGCCCTGCGAGTCTCCCTGACCATCGGATATAATACTCGATCTTTGAAGTGAACTCTCGTTTCGAATTTCTCCAATCGTTGCACTGGCGTCCAAGCTGGGCAACAAAAATGATCGAGCCTCTGACTTTTTCCCTAGTTCGACCTTTTGGCGAAATCTAGCCGCGTTGAACTGGGGATCTGACAAAAAGGCGTCTTGATAGGCTTCGATCAAATCAGCTGAATAGGAAAATCTGCTAAATAGAGATGTGGTCAAGATGAGTAATGTGGTGACAATCACTTTAAAACAATTTTGTATCATATTTTCTATTCCTTGAACCTTTGCCCTGACTAAGGTTATATCAAAATTATTTAGTAGCAACGATAGTAGCCTTAATCAAATTCAAAAATCAAGGGATGCTCTTAATCAGAGGCTCCTTAACTAAGTCTGGTCAATGGACTTCATGAGCGGCAGTCTGGCCAATGGCTCAAAGCTAAGCAGGATCAAGGTCACTATGATAATGAAACTGAATGCAGCTTAAAACTACGGTTATAAATGGTGATATTTCAATTGTAAAACATTATTAAATGCGTTTTAATTGTCATAGTGATAGTTATTTTGAGAAACTATATTTCAAAAATGCTTATCTAAGTAATATATTGCGATGGAAAATGCGTCCCCCTTCGACATTGGTTAACCGTGTTCAACGGGTTGAACTGCTCGATAATTTTTTAAAAGGAGTTAATTTGATAGGGAAAAAAAGCTTTATAGGCAGTGACCTCTCTGAGTTAACTTATTTGCATAGTGAGATATGTCCTGATAAGCCATGGTTGGCAATCGTCTTGGCGTTTGGTTTACCTGTCGGCGTGGCAAAATCGATATTTTCCTCTCTAGAGTCTGATTTCAACGTTTTAACATGGGAGGGTCGTTCGATTTTAGGCACGCTCCCTGGAGCACCGCTCGCTGAAAGTGAGTTTCACATAGAGCGCCATGCATTAGATTTGGTTGCTGTATTAGAGGAACTTGGTATTGAGAAATGCGGCTTGATTGGCTATTGCTCTGGAGCTGGGGTTGCTTTATCAGCAGCGAATAACTTTCGGGAACTATTCAGTTCATTAGTTTTAGTTAATGGAGAGTATCTTCTATTGGATGAAGAGGAATGTTTAACTCAATTTGGGCGAGATGTAGATAGTCTTTACCCCTTGGCGGCGAAAGATGAAAAAACAGCCGACTTTATTCTGAAGAAGTTGCCGATGACCGGCAGGGATAACTTGCCAGAAGGTTTTGATGAGGCATACACCAAGCCGCACTACTTTCACAGGCTGGCTGCGAACTATGTTGCATATCGCAAGAACGATTTTAGATCTCTTGCCAGATCTATAAAACAAAGAACGTTATTGATAACTGGCGAGAAAGATGAGCACTGTAATGCTGATAGCACTATTGCAATTAAAGAATTGATTGCTGATTCTGAACTATTTGTCGACCCGGATGGCGATCATCATGATGTATTTAGAAGCGGGTCGAAAACGTTAAGCAGAATTAAAGATTACGTTAGAGAGTGGTTGTGATGATCAATAAGTCAACAGGAGTGACCTCTATTAAACAGGCATTTGAAAAGCAAGTTGCCAAAAGTCCAGATGCTACTGCGATAAGTTATATGGATCGCCGTTTGAGTTACCGAGAGCTCAATGATTGCGCGAACCGATTTGCAGAACGACTTCTTCAAGCAGGTTGCGTTAGTGGAAATATTATAGCGCTGTCAACGGAGCGCAACCCCAATGCATTTATTGCCATATTGGCAATTCTAAAGATTGGCGCATCTTATTTGCCGATAGACGTGCAAAATCCAATCGAGAGAACTTTGTATTGCCTGCGTCAGGCTGACGTTAAGACCATTGTGTCGGATCAAGATTGCGACGAAATCCGCGAAGGGAGAAATGTAATTGTTTTGTCTGATGAAGATGAGTATGTGACACAGGAGCCACCAAGGGGCAATCTTGGTATTGAAGTAGGGGCTGACGATGCTTGTTATGTGATGTATACCTCGGGTTCGACTGGTGACCCGAAAGGTGTATTGATTCCCAATCGCGGAGTCCTTCGCTTAGTTCAAAATACAAATTACATCGACATAAAACCAACAGACAATATATTGCAATTTGCCCCATTGTCTTTTGATGCATCAACTTTTGAGATATGGGGAGCGCTATTAAACGGCGGAACTTTGGTGTTGTACCCTGGTGATGGTTTGGACCCAAATGTGTTAGCCCGTACTATAGAAAACAACAATGTCACTGTTTTGTGGTTAACGGCGGCTTTGTTTCATATTATAGCAAGCCGCTATCTAGACGCTTTAAAAACCGTTACTACGCTGGTTGCCGGAGGAGATGTTCTGTTTCCAGATCTGGTTAATGCTGTTTTTGATAGATACCCTGAAGTAACCGTTATTAACGGTTATGGACCGACAGAAAATACCACGTTTACATGCTGTCATGTCATGACCATCAGTAATCGGCCGGGTGATTATGTGCCGATTGGCAAGGCAATAAATGGTACCCGCCTCCATCTGTTGAATGACCAGAGCGATGCCATTTCGACTAGCGGTGACGCCGAATTATTCGTGTCGGGTGCTGGCGTTGCTTTGGGGTATGTCGGCAAGGATGAGAGCGCTCAATTTTTCTATGACAATTCCATTGCAACAGGGCTGATTTATGCAACAGGGGATTTGGTTCGCAAGAATGAAAACGGAGATCTTGAGTTCAGAGGACGAATAGATAACCAGGTAAAAATACGTGGCTATAGAGTGTCATTGGAAGAAATCCAGGGATGTTTACTCAAACTCGATGATGTGATTGAGGCGTTCGTGGTGCTAAACGATTTGGGTCCTGGCGAACAACAGCTGGTCGCGTTTCTAAAAATCGCAAGTGGCCGGCATTTAAGCAGTGCTTACGTTCGTTCGCTGCTCGCAGAGGATTTGCCAAAATACATGATCCCGAATACGTTTCATTTTGACAAAGAATTTCCAATCTGTAAGAACGGCAAGATTGACAGAACCCATCCGTCAATTTCGGCAGTTTCAATATGACTTGAAGTAATTGCTAGAAATTCCTAACTTAAACTTTTTATTACATGAGTATAGATCCTAATCATGAGCACTAAAGAAATACAAAACATTATTACGTCGATTTTTGATGAAAAGCCAATCTTAAAAGGCATATCACCCGATCAGGATTTTTTTGATAGAGGCGCGTCCTCCTTGACGATCGTTGACTTGCAAATCCAAGTCGAGTCAGCTTTGGGCAAACAGGCCGATACTAGTAAGTTGATGAACTTTCCTACCATAAATGGTTGGGTATCTGTTTATTCTGAGCAAAGCGCTTGATGCTGAGCTAGAAGATTCATTGTAATTTAATATTAATTGAGTTTGAGGAATAAATGAAAAACCAATTTTCGCTTACTAACAAAGAGTTAGATGACTTTAAAAAAAACGGATTTATCGGTCCTTTCGATCTGTATGAAAGAGATGAAATTATTGAGAAATATAAACGTATTCGGGCTGACTTGTTTGATCGCTCTTATGCGGCATATAACCTCGATAACCGAAGTGTTATAGCCGGCTATGATCGACACTTGGATGTGAACGAGCTAAGCGACCATATAACAAAAAAACCTATTTTGGATAGGCTTGAAAGCATATTAGGGCCTGATTTGATTATGTGGCGTTCTGAATTGTTTCCTAAATACCCTGGTGATGAAGGGACCGACTGGCACCAGGCAGATACATTTTCTCATGCTTCTGGTGCCCCCCAAGTTGTCTGGCCAGGCACTGATTTTGGCGGTGCCGTAACAGTATGGACTGCATTGACAGATGTGACCGAAGAGAATGGTTGTCTTCGTTTTATTCCTGGAACACACGAAGAAATGGTTTACGATGAATCAAAAAATATGGAGTACAAGCCTGAAGACGTTAACCAGGTTGAAAAGGACGGTATAAAGCGAGGTTTTTTTGGTTACGATTATCGGAATTTGCAGAAGGATCCTGATTTTGTCCCTGATGAGGCTCAGGCCGTGTCGATCCCAATGAAAGCCGGTCAATTTGTGATTTTTTGGTCAACTCTGATGCATTCTTCCTTGCCGAATCTTACCGAAAATCAAACTCGGATGGCTGTGACTGCGAGATATGTTCCATCGGCAGTCAAAATCTACCCCGATACAGATGTTGTCGAAGAATATGGGAGCGTAATGGAGCTTGAAAATTACGGGGTCGTGCCAGTGAGAGGCAGAGGTGATTATAGCCACAATCGAATTGCCCTTAAGAATTTAAGAGGCCGGCCTTTCGAACTCAGTTCGTAGCGACCTTGTTTTAAAGTTCGGGTAGGGATGCAGTTAACCTAAATATGGAAATGTATTTGTTATGAAAACAAACGAGTTAAAGATATTCACTGAACACGAATCACAGGTCCGGTCTTATTGCCGATCCTTCCCAAAAATCTTTTCAAGAGCAGTTGACAGCTATTTGTATGATGTTGATGGCTCCGAATATATAGATTTTCTTAGTGGTTCGGGGTCATTAAATTTTGGGCATAACAATTCTGAAATTAAAAAAGCAGTGAGTGACTATATTGATAACGATGGAATTTTGTTTAGTCTCGATATGCATACCGAGGCGAAAAAGAGGTTTATTAGTCATTTTCAAGAATTTATTTTGGCACCTCGAAAACTAAATTATCGATTGCAGTTTACCAGTCCTTCTGGAACCAGCGCAGTTGAGTCAGCGATCAAGTTAGCCAGAAAATATACCGGACGGCAAAATATTATTGGATTCACTAATGCTTATCATGGAATGACTGCTACGTCGCTGAGTCTGACTGGTAATTCCAGTCATAGGCAAGCTCATTCTCAAGGTAATATAACGCTGTTGCCATATGATGGTTATCTTGGACGTGATGTTGATTCCTTGTCTTACTATCGAAAATTACTTAGTGACCCCAGTTCTGGCGTTGACCTACCTGCCGCAATTATTTTAGAGGCGGTGCAGGGTGAGGGTGGTATTAACACCGCTTCAACAGCTTGGTTGCAAGGCGTAAAACAAATTTCAGAAGAGTTTAACATTCAGCTGATAGTTGATGATATTCAGGCGGGCTGTGGTCGCTGTGGCCAATTTTTTAGTTTTGAAGAAGCTGGAATTAAGCCGGATATTGTCTGCCTTTCGAAATCCATTGGTGGCATAGGTTTCCCATTTTCGTTGGTATTGATTAACCCGGAAGCTGATGTTTGGTCTGTAGCTGAAGACAATGGGACATTTCGTGGAAATAATTTAGCGTTTGTCGCGGCGGCCAGAATGATCGAGTTGTATTGGAGCGATGACAAGTTTGAAAAAGAGATTGCTATAAAATCGGATATTGTACGCAATAGTTTGATCGGTATCGCTGAGCGCTATAGCGATGGCATCGTAGAGTGTCGAGGGCGGGGCTTGATGCAAGGAATCGAGTTTAGGAATTCTGAAGATACTAAGGCGGTTGCCGATAGGTGCTTTGAAAATAACGTGATAATAGAAAAATGTGGCCCTAGATCTGAAGTATTGAAGCTAATGCCCGCTCTCACAATTGATTCTGCAGTTCTGGCTGCGGGCCTTGCAGTTATTGAACGCGCCGTTGAGGATGTTTTTGCCAGCAAGTTAAGCGCTGTCGCGTTATGAGTGCTTTCGATAAAAAAATGAGACTGCGCATATGTTTGCCGTTGCCTTCAATGCGCAGAAGCAGCACCCAAATTTACTTGGTGCGGGAAAATATCAGATGCATGGGAGCATCAGAATCCACGTTATATCTCGGTTGTGTCGTTAGTGTTTGCTACTCATTTCTGACGCAAGCCAAGCTAGCGTTGTTTAACCATAGGCAATTTATGTGTTGAAGTCATATCCTCTTCTTAGCCGCCTTTTTCTGTTCATTGTTCTGCCATTGATTGTTGCAGTCTTTGCTGTTCTTTACTATTTTAAAACTGGGCTACCAGTCTTGGACGGTGCAATTGTAAATTCAAAAATTAATACCGAGCTCACTATAATAAGAGATCAGTACGGCATTCCCCATGTAAAAGCACAAAATGATCATGATGCGTTTTTCGCAGTAGGCTATTTGCATGCACAAGATCGCCTATGGCAAATGGAAATGCAACGCCGACTTGGTTCTGGTCAGTTAAGTGAAGTCTTTGGCGAAGCATCACTATCTGTTGATAAATATATGAGAACCCTAGGTCTTGGCTTAGCCGCAAAATCTTCTTGGAGTCACCTTAATGAAGCGGCACAGGCAAGTTTGGAAGCCTATGTCCAGGGTGTGAATGCATACATAGAAGAAGGTAAGGTGTTGCCACCGGAGTTTTTGATGTTTGGTTTTCAACCAAAAGAGTGGTTGGTCTCTGATTCACTGCTAATGGCCAAAGTATTGGCTATGAGCCTTAGTGGGGGGATCGACAAAGATTTAGAGCGTTTAGCGTATGTTCGCACTCTGGGTGATAGCGCGAGTGAGTTAGGCGCTATAGATATCATGTTATCTGAAGAGACCATTTCTGAAGAGACCATGCAAGACCTCCAAGCCCGGTTCCAAGAGTTACCCGATACGGCTAAGCCACAAATAAAGGACAGTGCAGAAAAGTTACGCAAGCAACTAGCCAAACTATTTGGTCTGGGACTACCTAATGTCGGTAGTAATAGCTGGGTTGTGTCTGGAAAACACACCCAAAGTGGCAAGCCAATTCTTGCAAATGACCCACATTTGGCATCGCAGGCCCCGTCAATTTGGTATTTAGCCGATATCAATGGTCGGGACTTCCGAGCGACGGGGGCGACTCTACCTGGCCTTCCTTATGTGATTGCGGGGCATAATCATAGAATTTCCTGGGGTATTACCAGCATGGCAGCTGATAGTCTGGATCTTTTTATTGAAAGGGTGAACCCTCTAAACCCAAACGAGGTCCAGGGCCCGAACGGGATGGAGCAACTTACTATAAGGCATGAATCAATTGTTGTTAAACCGAAGTTATTAAGATTGCCAGATGAGCCAATTGAAATCGAAGTTCGTTCGAGTCGCCATGGTCCGTTGATCAGCGACGTCATCGGTCATCCTGAATTAGAATTAGCATTGAGCTGGAGCGGGCTCAGTGGTAATGACACTACTTATCAGAGTATGCTCGGGGTTAATTTCGCAAAGAACTGGACTGAATTCCGGCAAGCGTTAGATGGTTACGTAGCGCCAACCTTGAACTTTGTCTATGCCGATGTCGAAGGAAATATTGGCTACACATCGGCTGGTCATGTGCCAATACGCAAAAAGGGAAATGGAACTTTGCCTGTGCCGGGCGAAAGTGATGAATACTCTTGGCTTGGCAGGGTTCCGTTTGATGAAATGCCGAGTCAATTCAATCCAGATTCTGGTGTGTTGTTAACAGCTAATAATAAAGTTGTGTCTGAAGACTATTCCCATTTTTTGGGCAATAACTGGTCTCCACCTTTCAGAGCAAATCGCATAGAAAGTATGCTCCTCGACAAAATTGAAAGAAAGGAGAAAATAACGCCTTCTATCATGTCAGAAATACAAGGGGACCACTACAGCGAAAGTGCAGCTCTGTTGTTGCCTTTCTTAGTGCAAACGCTAGAGAGTGATAAAGGAGATCCTTTGTTTGGTCAAGCTCTGACGTATTTACGACCGTGGGATGCTGTTATGGCCACGGAGAGTGTTGCACCGACGCTATATCATGCTTGGCTGTCTCAATTCCAAAGGCTGATTTTGGCGGATGATATTGATCAAGAATATGGCTACTTAGAAAAACCTAAACCGGTATTTATGATCAATCTATTGAATCTTGAAAAAGAAGCTTGGTGTGATAACCAAGATACCAATAACGTTGAAAGTTGCATTGAATTGTCACAAGACGCCGCTCGAAAAGCGTTGGTAGAACTTCAGCACAAACTAGGTAGTGATATTAGTGACTGGTCGTGGGGCCGTGTGCACAAGGTGCAATATCGGCATATGCCACTGAGTGATGTGCGTGGTTTTAAAACTATTTTTCACCGAGAGTTTTCGACCGGTGGTAGCGAAAATACCGTCAACTTGGGGACAACAAGTTTTGATAAAGAATTTAAATATTTACAATTTGCACAACCCGCTTATCGTCAAATTATCGATTTGGCTGATTTAGATAAAAGCCGATTCATAAATACACCAGGCCAATCGGGAAATATTTTCAGTCGACATTATGATGACATGATTGAAATGCATGCGGCAAACGAATTGATCCCAATGATTTACTCTGCACCATCGAGTAAGGATCGAACCTTTAAAATTTCTGCAAGTGACTAAATTGGAATATTAAGAATGAAAGTTAGTTACCTACTCGGTCTTTTTACTGAAAAGTATCCAAATAAGGTGTTTCTCTCCATGGTGTTGGGGGTTCTCTCTGGCCTGTCATATGCTGGTTTAATTCCTCTAGTGATGATATCGCTTGAATCATATGTTCCTGAGTTATTTTCGGACAAGATAGCAACGATAAGCGGTGTAGTTGCAGACTCACCAAATATGAATTTATTTATTTTGTATTGCGTGCTGTGCATATTTATTTTGGTCGCTGGAGCTCTATCGCGAATACTCGTTGAACATGTTCGAGCTGAGGTTGAGTCTGATTTGAGATTGAACTTTTATGCAAGAATCAGATCAAGCTCCTTGCAAGCGTTAGAAAAGAACGGCTCACATAATTTACTGGCTGCATTAACCAAAGATATCCCGATGATTGCTGAGGCGGCATTGGTCTTTCCTGCATTGGTGACTCAGCTAGCAACGACTATTGGGTTGCTTGCGTTCATTGCATATTTAAGCTGGAAAATGTTCGCATTTGTTGTGTTTGCGATCATCTCTGGGATTGTTATTCATGCGCTGCCGCTGCTTATCGGAGTTAAGCTATTTGCTCGTAGTCGCGCTCTATTTGGCCAGTTGATGCAGTCAATGAAAGGCTTGGTCTATGGTGCAAAAGAATTAAAGCTAAATGCCCTTCGAAGCAATGAATTTCATAAAGAAAACTTACATGACTGTGAGATGGATTTACGGCGTTCAAATAAGCAAGCAATTGTTGCTTTGTCGATCGCTGGTAGCTTAGGAAATCTGATTAGCTTTTTTGCCATTGGACTTATTTGTTTCTTCCTAGTTTACGTGTTTTCTATCAATGCTAAGGATTTGATGGCGATAGTGATGGCGATGCTATACATGACTGGTCCAGTTGCGCAAATCCTTAATCATATTCAGGAGATTGGTAAAGCGTCGGTTCCTATTAATTTGTATCGAGAGACCCTCAAATCTCTGGAAAGTGAATTTCAGGCTGAGCAATCGGGGCAATCCATAATTGATAAGCCTGCAAGTGACTGGCGACAGTTTCAAATTCGTGACTTGCAATACAAGTACCAATATTCTGGGATGGATGAACATTTTCATATTGGACCAATTGACTTGGATATTAATCGTGGAGATATCACCTTCATTGTGGGCGGCAATGGTAGCGGCAAAACGACACTGGGTAAGCTGCTGTCGATGTTGTATTTACCTGAAAGTGGTCTATTGATGTTTGACGGCAAAGAGGTAAACGACCGGAATAGAGATAGTTACCGACAGTTCGTGTCAGCGATTTATTCAGACTTCTTTCTATTTAATAAACTCTATGGCTTAAGCGGACTTAATGAGCAAGCACAGGGCTACTTACGTGACTTAGGATTAGATGAAAAAGTGCGGATTGTTGACGGTGAATTCAGTTCCACTGCGCTATCTGATGGGCAACGTAAACGATTGTCCTTGCTGGTTGCTTATCTGGAAGACCGCGATCTTTATATATTCGATGAATGGGCAGCCGACCAGGATCCTGAATTTAAAAATCTGTTTTATAAAAATATTTTAGTGGATTTAAAGAAGAGAAATAAAGCGGTGATTTGTATTAGTCATGACGACCGCTACTTCAATATCGCAGATAAAATTGTTCGCTTAGACAACGGTAAAATTTCCAGTATTGAAACCGGCGCGGGAACAAATAGCTAGATGAAACAAATATAGCGGAGTTGGCTTTAGGAGTAATTACCGAAGTTAGCCGTGATTAACCGCTACTTATTTATGGAGTTTTGATGGAGTTTTCATAACTAGCAAAGCTAACAATTATCGATGATTACAAAATTATAATAAGTTCGATAAACCTGATATGGAAGAGATACGTAACAGTGAGTGATAAGAAATTTTATTTAAAGGAAGAATCCTATTTCGAGCCTTTGTTTAACCATTGGTATGCATGGTCACATCTGATACCGCCTGTAACGGCGGCAAGGCATCTGGTGAAAACGCATTTAAGAATAATGCGGTCATTTATCAATAATTATCAGTTGCATATTATGGCAAGTAGCGATGCGAGTTTAGTTGGAGCAGAGTTTCTTAATTGTTCAGAGGATCAGCTTGATGACATACAGCGATTGGTAGTCGAAATAGAAACTGAATGTCAGGATATTGTGCAACTATGTGACGCAATTGATCAGCTTGATCAGCTGATGCGTTCGCATACTAGTGGTGAATCAATTGACTACATATATCCATTAATTCCAGGCCCATTAAAGGGGTTTGTTGAGATCTTCATGGATATGGAGCACCGAGCTTCCTATCGTTTTATTGAACCGCTGCTCTATCGAAGTAAATATTACAAACCGAGTTTACAAAGTGCTTCGTTTGGATTGCTTTCAAAGGTTGAAGAGCGACCATTTGTTTTAAGTACGCCTCGCTTGCCAGATGAAAACCATCTACAGGTGAATGCTCAGTTCGCGTCCTCATTTTTAGATTCAATATTTAGAGCTAGGAATATTCCTCTTAGCATGTCGGAAATCGACCAGCTTTTTTCAGATAAACGTATTGAAGGAGGGCTTGATTACCGTGAATTATTCACTGAAGAAGAGCCAGCTAAAAAATATACGCCTGTAGAAGTTGGCTGTGTTCGACTTCAATATACTGGGCATGCTGGGTTTTTGATAGATACCAACGATACCGCGATTTTGATTGACCCTGTTATTGCCAGTAAAAGAGTTGGAGATGAAGTCGATTTAGTTGGCTTTAGTGAGCTACCTGAGAAAATTGATTACATCTGTTTAACTCATAATCATCAAGACCACGTCAATATCGAATCGTTGTTACAGCTGCGTCATAAGACGGATTTGATTGTTGTGCCGAAAAACAATGGTGGGTCGCTTGCTGACCCGTCGATTAGGTTAATGTTGAAACAGTTCGGGTTCAAAGTTGTCGAAGTAGATGATTTGGAAGAACTTGAGTTGCCCAACGGTAAGATCACCAGCATTCCATTTTTTGGCGAACACGGCGATTTAAATATTCGTTCTAAGTCTGCCTGGTATATCGAGCTTTATGGCAAGAAGCTCTTCTTTGGTGCTGACTCTTCTAATCCCGATCAAAGTTTATATGAACAATTAGGCGAAATTTATCCAGATGTGGATATTCTTGCCATCGGCATGGAGTGTGTAGGGGCACCGTATACGTGGATATATGGTGCTTTGTACTCTAAGCCGGTTGCGAAAAATATTAAAAACTCTAGACGACTAAACGGTTCTGATAGTTCGCAAGCATTCGCAATGGCAAAAGTGTTTAAAGCAAAAAAAGTACTTCTCTATGCGTTGGGAATGGAGCCTTGCTACAAGTACTTTATGGGTCTTGAATATGATGATGAATCGGTACAGATTTTAGAGTCAAAAAAAATGAAAGAACTGTGCGGCGAAATCGAGATAGATGTTGAGATGATGTACGGCAGGAAAAAGTTTGAGTTTAACGCCGGCCTTCCTTCTGTCTCCTAGCCCGTTATGAGATCGATCAAAAATAAGAGATACGTCATGTCAGATAGTTATTTTCCTCTCAGTCTAACGCAGCAAGATATATATTTTGATCAACTGCATTATCCGGACAACCCAATGTACAACATTGGTGGGTATATAAAGCTGGGCAAGATCAGCGAAAAAATTATTACTCAAGCTCATAAAAGAGTTGTGTCAGAAATCGAATCATTTGGAATTAGAGTGGTTGAGAGTGAAGCTGGAGTATCCCAATATATTAGTCATGAGCGGACTTTAGCATTACCGATTATTGACTTTTCTGATAAGAAGAATTCGCAGGATGACGCAAATAAATGGCTGGATGATCTTTTTGAAACGCCGATAGCGTTTAAAGACAGTGAATTATTCAGGGCCTTTCTACTCAAAATTAGTGAAACTGAGTATTGGTATATTGGATTCGCTCATCATCTGTGTCAGGACGGGTGGGGGTTTGCGAATTGGGCTGCTCGAATAGGTCAATGCTATAACGACCTAGAAGCCAAAATGCCAATCGACCCAACATGGCAGGATACGGTTGAGCAAGATTTGAATTACCTCGAGACCCAGAAATACAAAAAGGATTTGGCTTACTGGGTTAAACACTATGAACATCTTCCCGAAAGGTTATTGCAGCCACAACACATAGGCGGCATTTCTAATAGGAAATGCATACCTAGTAAACGTAAAACTCTTGATGTGCCGATGTCGAACTTCAACAAGTTAGTTGAAGCATCAAATTCTGGAGGAGTTGGTTTTAATCAGCTTTTGTCTGCAATATTTGCGGTCTACTTCAACCGTATATATGGGGGAGAGGAAAAGAATATCGTTTTTGGTTTTCCAGCTCACAATCGAAGTAATCATGCACAAAAGCAGATGCTAAATGTATTTACCAGCCTGAGCCCGCTGCTGCTGCATGTCGATCCTGAACAGAATGTGATTGATCTCGCTGCGCAAATTCAAGTGATTCAGAAGAAGAGTTATCGCCATCAACGTATGCCTATCGGCCACATTATCCAGGCATTGAATCTTCCAAACGAGCGCAAGTCTATATTTGATATTGGACTCAATTTTTTAAAACTTGACAGCAATCTCAGCATTGATGATCAGACGGCTGAGCTGGTTTATAGCGCGAACAATCATGAAAAAACGCCATTAATGATTACCGTTTGGGACTATGGCGAGAACCATAATGTTCAAATCAAGTTTGATTATAGTTGTGCCTACTTTAGTTCAGAAGATGCCGATATGATGATTAAGCGCATAGCGCACTTAATCGACACTGTATTAATACAAGCCGAAACACGAATAGATGAAATAGAGTTGTTGCCTGATGGTGAAAAACAACAGATAGAAGGATTTTCAAAGGCAGAAACGCAGCTATATAAAGATCGTAGTATCCATTCTATATTTGAGGAAAAAGCAGCCGAAAACCCTGGAGCCTTAGCTGTTATACATAACGGACAGTCATTGACATATGGGGAACTGAATGAGAAAGCGAATCGGCTGGCCCACTACTTGCTTGAAAGCGATGTAAAAATCGAAGCAAGGATAGGGCTGTGTGTTGAGCGTTCGCTGGATATGATTGTGGCAACTCTAGCCGTACTAAAGTCTGGTGCAGCATATGTTCCCTTGGATCCATCCTGGCCTGAAGATCGTCTGGCCTATATGCTGGAAAACTCCGGTGTTCAAGTGTTATTAGCACAAAGTAGGACTATTGAAAATTTATCTCTGCAGGTAGAAAAGACGATAGTTTTTGACAACTTATCTGAGCAATTAAGTGGACTGCCAAGCGATAATCTCGATCAAGTAGCGACACAATTATCGTCAGATAATTTAGCTTACATTCTGTATACCTCCGGGTCAACGGGACGGCCCAAGGGCGTGATGGTCGAACATAAGAATGTGATCGCTCAGATAGATTGGATATTGAAGGAGTATAGCGATGACGAACTAGCGATGGTACTGGCAAGCACATCGCTAAATTTCGACCCACATGTGTTCGAATTTTGGGCTGCGTTTGGCAGTGGTAATACGCTGTTGCTAGTCGAAAATATTTTACAACTGGTGACGGACGACACCGTTCAGCCGACATTTATTAATACTGTACCAAGTGCGATATCTGTCCTGCTTGATGAGAAAAAAATTCCTGCTTCGCTTAAGGTGCTTACTGTTGCAGGTGAAGCTTTAGACAAGAGCGTTGTGAATAGGGCCTTCGATATTAGTGCTGTAGAACGTGTAGTCAATGCATATGGCCCTACAGAAGATACCATTTATAGTACTTGCGCGGTATTTAATGGGCCAATAGATTATGCACCAACAATTGGCCGCCAAATTGATAATAACTGCGCATACGTATTAGATCAGAACCAGAAGATGTCACCAATAAACATCGTTGGTGAGCTATATGTCGGTGGCCCAGGGGTATCAAGAGGATATGCCTCGCAGCCAGAATTGACTGATGAACGGTTTATTCAGAATCCGTTTCCGACTGTTAATGAGCCAAGGCTTTTCCGTACCGGTGATCTAGTACGTTGGTTGCCCAGTGGTGAGTTGGAGTTTAATGGTCGAATAGATAATCAGGTCAAGGTTCGAGGTTTCAGGGTCGAGTTAGGAGAGATAGAAAGTAATCTAGTGAGCCATGATGATGTAAAGGAGACCGCCGTAGTCTTGTTCGAGGATGCCTCGCAATTAGTCGCCTATGTATCAGCTAGGTCGAACAACGACTTCTTGTCTGAGGAGTTAAGGCTGCATTTGTCAGCTAAGCTGCCCGATTACATGGTGCCTGCTACTATAATCGTGTTAGATGAAATGCCGCATACTCCCACCGGGAAGATAGATCGTCGCGCGCTTACTTTACCTGTTCTTTCTGAGAATTTAGATGATTCGCCGCTTGAATCGGAAACCGAGAAGCAGGTTGCCGAGATTTGGAAGGACGTATTGGGCATTGAACAGGTAGGTGCCACTTCTAATTTTTTTCATATCGGCGGACAGTCGCTGCTTGCCATAAGGGTTACCTCTGCGTGCAGTAGGCATTTCAACAAGGCGATTACTCTTGCGGATCTGTTCGATAATACTGACATCCGAGCACTATCGCATTTCATTGATGGCCAAGAATTCAGTCTGAGCGATGAGATTGAACCTTCTGCCAGAGAAAATGGCACGATACCGTCTTTCGCACAAAAGCGTTTGTTATTTATTCAGCAAATGACAGGTCAGGGTGCGCAATACAATATACCAGCTGCATTTGAGTTAAATGGAGTAATCGACCACGAGGCTCTGCAGAAAGCATTCTCCAAGATAGTCCAACGTCATGAAATTTTAAGAACGACCTACCAAGTAGTTGATGGGCAAATAAACCAAACTATTCAAGAGGATAACGAAGCTTCTTTGATCGTTGAGATCGTGGATCTTTTGCCACAGGACGTTCAAGCTCAAGCGCTGAAAATTAATGAATTAATGGCCAATGAATATCAGTTGCCATTCGACTTGGAAAACGACATTTCAATAAGAGTGAAGTTGGCTAAGTTGTCAGAAGATCAATCAATTTTATTGGTCACATTGCACCATGTAGCTGCTGATGGTTGGTCAGTAGAGGTGTTAGCTAAAGAGTTTAGTACTTTATACGATGCATATCGTAATAAACGAACTGTGCAGCTTGCAGAAATGCCTATTCAGTATGCCGATTACGCACTCTGGCAAGAAGATAATCTATCAGATAATGAGCATGTTACTCAGTTAAGGTATTGGAAAAAGCAGCTTGCTGATCTACCTCAAGTGCATAGCCTGCCACTTGCTTCACCTCGACCAACACAGCAATCATTTCTGGGGGAAACATTTAATCATAGAATAGGCACACAGCTGACGAGGAAGCTCAATCAGCTGGCAAAGGACAACGATGTCAGCATGTTCATGCTACTAGAAAGTGCCTTTGCTGCGATTGTAAGCCGACTAAGTGGTGAACAGGATGTGGTGATCGGAACGCCGATAGCAGGTCGGACTCAAGAATCCTTAAAAAGCCTGATTGGGCTATTCGTGAATACGCTGGTTATGAGGACTGATTTTTCTGCGCCTCTAAGTTTTATCCAGCTGCTTAAACAGACTCGTAAGAATTCACTTGATGCCTTTGACAATCAGTCACTCCCATTTGAGCGGCTGGTCGATGAGATTAATCCTCAGCGGACACTGAGCCACACACCGTTATTTCAATTAATGTTTGTGTTAGAGCGTGATAGTGCCTTGGATTTGAACCTACCTCAATTGGCGGTCAAACGGCTAGATGATCTGGGGGTGATTGCGAAGTTCGATATCACACTACAGGTCATTGAAAAAGGAGATGGCCTCTCGGTTAATTGGAACTTTGCCAAGGATATTTTTAGCCTTGAGTCGATTAGAGGGCTTGCGGAAAGCTTTTCGAACTTTTTACAGGGTGTTACTGAACAGCCTAAGAAATCGGTTTACGAAATACCTCTTGCCGCCCAAGGAGATCAGCAACTATTGGAGTTGTCATCTGGGGTAAGGAACTATCCTGAGAACAAAACGATCCATCATCTTTTTGAACAACATGCATTGGCTACCCCAGATGCGATTGCTCTGACCTATCGAGATCAACACCTACGGTATGCAATGCTTGATCAAAGAGCAAACCAACTAGCGCACTATTTAATTAAAGAGTGTGATGTGAGTTCAGGTGATCTAGTGGGCGTGTTGGCAGGGCGCTCAATCGAGACAATTATTGCGATGTTGGCTGTACTAAAAATTGGCGCTGCCTATGTGCCACTAGATCCTAGCTATCCAGATGTACGTTTACAGTTTATCTTAGCGGATTGTAGCTTAACTACTATTTTGCTTCCTCCTGGCCTCGATATACCCTCCGTTCTGTCAGTGTGTAACCTTGTTGCGCTTGGCGATACTGATCGGTATGAGCAATACCCCAACTCTGCCCCGTCCGTTGAGGTCGCGCCGCGAGACGTAGCTCACATTATCTATACATCAGGCTCAACGGGACAGCCCAAGGGCGTGATGGTCGAACACATAAATGTAGTTCGCTTGCTGGCGAGTGCCTGTTTTGTACCTCTGAATTCAGCGACGGTGATGTTGCAATCGTCTTCCGTTTCGTTTGATGCCTCGACTATGGAAATTTGGGGCAGTCTGATCAATGGTGGGCGACTAGTGATCAATGACGACCAGCTGACCAACTTCTTGGCGCTCAATAAGCTATTAATGAGGCAAGAAGTCAATACCTTATGGCTGACGGCTGGGCTGTTTGATCAGTGGAGTTATGATTTACCTATAAGCTCGTCGATTAAGTATTTAATGGTGGGCGGCGATGTAGTCAGCCCGCATGCAGTACAACGGACCTACAGGGCGATCAATGGTATTCGTATTATTAATGGTTATGGTCCGACTGAAAATACGGTCTTCGCGGCGTGTTACACGATTCCAAAAAACCAATCCCTACAGCAGGCCATTCCCATTGGTAAACCGGTCAGCGGTAGCGACTTGTATGTGTTAAACCGAGTTGGCGCTTTAGCCGCTGTCGGTGAACTCGGAGAGTTACATATCGCTGGTGATGGTCTAAGTCGTGGTTACATGAATAATCCGGAACTGACTTCTGAAAAATTTGTTAATTTGTCAATCGATGGAAAAACCTCGCGAAGATTATATAAAACCGGTGACCTAGTACGCTGGAATTACGATGGCCAATTGGAATTTGTAGGCCGTTTAGATAAGCAAGTTAAGGTACGTGGGTTCAGGGTCGAATTAGGTGAAATTGAAAGCGAACTGAATGATCTTGAGCAGGTAAGTCAAGCGGTAGTTCTTGTTCAACAAGACGACGAAACTAAGACTATCGTTGCCTATGTTGTAGCGGTCGATGATATTGGTAACGATAGCGATTTCGTTAGCCAGCTACGGCGTGATTTAGGCCGTCGCTTACCCGACTACATGATGCCGTCAGCGTTTATTGCAATGCCAGAGTTGCCATTAAACACGAGCGGTAAAGTTGATAAGGAAAAACTGCCTTCAGTCGATATTAGTTTATATTTGCACAGTAGTTATGTTGCTCCAAGGAGTGAAATTGAAACGGTTTTATGTGAGGTCTGGCAAGAATTATTATCAATCGACAAAGTTGGAATTCACCATAATTTCTTTGAAATTGGTGGTGATTCTATTCTTTCAATTCAAGTCGCAGCGCGCGCTGGCCATCAAGGCCTGAACCTAACAACGCAGCAAATATTTGAACACCAGACAATCGCCGAGCTCGCGACCTGTGTTACTCGAATAGACGCCAATGATGTGCATGTACTAGCAGAGCAGCAAGCCGTAGTTGGTGAGTTAATGATGCTGCCGATACAAAAGAGCTTTTTAGAAGGAGATAGTACCGACCAGCATCACTATAACCAATCGTTACTGCTGAAGACCGAAGTGAATTTCACTGTCGAAGGATTGCAGCTCGTTGTCAGGTCATTGATGGAGCGTCACGATAGTTTGCGCCTCCGGTTCTCTAATGAGCAAGAAAAATGGCAAGCAAGGTATGCCGATTTTGACGATGCCATGCTTGCAGAGTGCTGCGTTATAGAAGAAATGCCCAGCGATGAAGAAGGTCTGATACAGCGCTGTCAGTATTGGCAATCCAGCCTCGATATTGGCCAAGGACCGACCGTGAGGTTTATTAATTTCACCAATGCCGGTGGTCCAGGGCGATTTTTGATTATCTTGCATCACCTGATTGTTGATGGCGTATCTTGGCGTATCCTGTTAACGGATTTTGCCAAGGCTTATGAGCAGTATACTGCTACCAAACGCATTTCCTTAGATACAAAAAGTTGCTCTATGCAGCAATGGGGGAGATGGATAAGTGATTACTCGAATACAGACTCTTTACGATCCGAAGTCGATTATTGGTGCGCCCAGTTTGATGTGAAAAGCCAAGGGCTGCCGCTAGATCATTTAGTAGCTGATATCGTCACTAATGAACACGTTTCAACGGTGCATATAACGCTAACAAAAGATGAGACAACGGCGTTATTACAACGGGCTTCTAAAGCTTATAACTCGCAGATCAATGAACTTCTTCTTGCTGGAGTATTTCTTGGAGTAAGCGGCTGGACACAAGAAAGCGAACTTTTGTTAAGCATGGAAGGGCATGGGCGTGAGGTGCTTGATAGCGGACTTAATTTCAACGAGACGATAGGTTGGTTTACAAGCATCTATCCACTCTTACTACGCAGTTCAAGTCGTGATGTGGGCGACGTAATTAAGGCCATCAAAGAACAGTATCGGTTTGTGCCTAATAACGGTCTTGGCTATGGTGTGTTGCGTTATATTTCAAATATTCCCGCGTTAGTTCAACTGTCAAAAGAACGTCAACCTGAAATAGTATTTAATTATCTTGGTCAATTTGACAACGTCTTACAACAGCAGCATTTATTTGATCTAGCGCAGGAAGACAGTGGAGATAGCATTAGCCGCCATCGTTGCCGTGAACATGCACTGGGCTTTAACGGCAAGGTTGTTAATAGCGTCCTGATCTTTGATATTGATTATAGTGAAAGGCAGTTTGATCGTGAGACCATAGAGCGCTTAGCTAGCGATGTGGAGCAGGGTTTGCGACAGGTAATTGAACACTGTACACAAGCTGACAATGTGACCTACACACCTTCGGATTTTCCACTAGCTGATATCACACAGCATCAGCTTGATGAATGGCACCTCTCTTATTCGCAGATACAAGATGTCTATCCGGCGACGGCCATGCAAAAAGGCATGCTTTTTCATAGCATGATGCATCAAGATGCATATTGCGCGCAGCTATATCCGGTTCTTAGTGGGGTTATTGATTACTCCCTATTTAAGAGAGCCTGGCAAACTGTGACTCAACGGCACGACATTTTAAGAACAGTTTTCGTTGGGCAAGACAGCGCTTTACAGCAATTGGTATTGAAAACGTTGGAGATCGATTGGTACGAGGAAGATATATCAAATTTTTCCGCGACGCAGCAATCCAGCTACATTGATGAATACCAAGCAAAAGATGTTAAGCATGGATTTAATTTTGAGCAGGGTCCGATGATGCGTATCGCCTTGTTCGATCTGGGCGACGAACGTCATCAACTGGTTTGGACTCATCATCATATTTTGCTCGATGGATGGTGTCTGCCAATTCTTTACCGAGAAGTGGTAGCCGCGTATCTACATATGCAGGGTCATCTAAATATAGAGCTGCAAGAAGCGCCAAAGTACCGAGGCTATGTTAGCTGGTTAAAGGACCGAGATATAGAAGCTGCAAAAATGTTTTGGTCATCTCAACTGTCGGATATTGAGGTAGCAACGGTTATCCCTGTTGATAAAAGTTTAGTGGTTGATGGCACCGATGGCTATCAGGAAATCACAGTTGATTTGACCGCGGATCAAAGCGATCAACTTAGCTCTTTAGCGAGAGATCAAAAGACAACGGTTAACACTTTGTGCCAACTCGCTTGGGGTTACTTATTGCATCGTATGACCGGTCTAGATGACGTGATCTTTGGGGCTACGATATCTGGCCGTTCGGCAGAGATCGAAAATGTCGAGCAAATGATAGGGCTTTTTATTAATACAATCCCAGTTACTTTGTCGTTTGAAAATGAAAATACAGTTGCTGACAAAATATCTAAATTACACAGAGAGTTCCAAGCCTGCAGTGATCAAGGGTTTTTGCCGCTGATTGATATTTTGCGCCAATCATCGGTTGAATCGGTATCCAACCTATTTGATAGCTTGTTGGTATTTGAAAACTATCCGCTCGATTTGTCTACTGATAATGATGTGCTAAGTATTGAAAGTATGCATGCAGTTGCACGGAGTAACTATAAACTCACCGTTAGCATTACTTTGCGGCCAACACTTCATATCAAAATCGAGTACCGTGAACAGCAATTCGAACGTGAGACGATATTGAATATAGCTGACCGGTTTAAACATGTTTTGTTAGAACTGGACCGTACTAAGACCTCCGAAATCAGCTGTATCAATATCACAACGGAGACGGAGCGCGAATTATTAAATAGCTGGAATGATAACTTTGTCAGTTATGACGAAGTGCATTGCATACACGAGTTAATAGAGCAACAAGTCGAACGTTCGCCGGATGCGGTCGCACTGATTTTTGACGATGATGAAATGTCATATCGGCAATTAAATAGCGCTGCTAATCAACTTGCACA
>Ga0316189_10001619_pt1 | contig 22338 bp, 19 predicted proteins | sample LowCovwburrow_MG_FD_204930 | JGI IMG/M metagenome (GOLD analysis project Ga0316189, IMG submission 204930) | Coastal sediment microbial communities from Maine, United States - Lowes Cove worm burrow | ecosystem: Environmental > Aquatic > Marine > Coastal > Sediment | place: USA: Maine... | reverse complement strand
TCTATTTTGAAGATTCTCGTGAGCACATGCGGCTGTACGGTTGGATAGGCTTACCTGGGTTCTCGCGCAGTCAGGCGGATATGCAGTACTTCTTTCTTAATGGTCGTTTGATTCGTGATAAAACAATTATTCATGCCATACGAATGGGCTATCAAGATGTATTGTTTCATGGACGGCATCCGGTATATGTTCTGTATTTGGAAATGGACCCAGCTGGAGTCGATGTCAACGTCCACCCAACTAAACACGAAGTAAGATTTAGAAACAGCGGTGGTGTACACAGTTTTATTTTTCGTAGCTTGCAGAGACAGTTGGATGCGTCTGCTGGTGAGGTGAGCAGCGTTCAGTTTGATGCTGAGCATGGCATGGCCAGCCCGCGGCCGATTAACCCTAATGCTACACCGCAGGTGCACCACCAGAATAACCTAAGCTACCAAGACCAGAGCCGGCCGTCGGCAAATACAATTCGTGAGGAGCTGCAAGCCTACGGTCAAATTACGCAAGCTGCCTTCAGACCTGACCCCGGCAACAGTCCTGACCCTAGCAACAGTCCTGGACGTAGCCTTGTATCCGAGTCGCTGAATGCTGAAAACCCAGACATTCCTCCTCTAGGCTACGCGCTAGCGCAACTCAAGGGCATTTACATATTGGCGGAAAACCAGCAGGGCTTAATTCTGGTAGACATGCACGCCGCGCACGAGCGGATTACTTATGAACGACTGAAGTCTGCAATGGATGATGCTTTCATTGCTCAGCAGCCTTTGCTGGTGCCGGTAACCATTCAGCTAAGCGAGATGGAAATCACCGCCTGGCAGAACCAGCAGGATTTGTTTGTCAAATTGGGGCTTAGTGTAGAACAGCTGGACGAACAGGTGTTGGTAGTGCGAAGTGTCCCAGAACTCTTGCTTAATGCGGATATTTCTCAGCTGGTTAGAGATGTGCTGGCTGATCTGGTTGCACATGAGAGAAGCAACAGGATAGAGGAGACCGTTCACGAGCTCTTGTCATCAATGGCATGTCATGGCTCGGTGCGCGCCAATCGCTTGTTGTCTATCGCTGAAATGAATGCATTGCTCAGAGATATGGAAGCGACTGAACGAAGCGGGCAATGCAATCACGGGCGGCCTACATGGGTTTCGATGTCACTCGCACAACTGGATAGCTGGTTTAAACGTGGGCAATAAGCAACTTCCCGTCATCGCATTGATGGGGACTACAGCCACTGGTAAGACAGATGCAGCGGCAAGCTTAAGCAATTGCTTCAATGGTGAGATAATTAGCGTTGACTCTTCATTGGTTTATACAGGTATGGATATTGGTACCGCAAAACCAAATTTAGAATTTCTGCAACAATACCCGCATCATTTGCTGGATATTAGGCATCCCAATGATAGTTATTCAGTTGCTGATTTTTACCAAGACGCCACTTCTCTGATTGAGGATATTACGGCTCGTGGGAAAATCCCCATTCTTGCAGGCGGAACGCATTTTTACTTTTCCGCTTTGGAGAGCGGTGTTTCTCAGTTACCCCAAGCAAACCCAGAGCTGCGGGCGCAGATAGATAAACAAGCAAACCAAGAGGGATGGGCTACATTGCATCAGAGGTTGGCGGTGCTGGATCCAGAAAGCGCCGCTAGAATCGATCGCAAAGACGCTCAGCGAATTCAGCGTGCCTTGGAGATTGTGTTGGAATCAGGCAGAACTGTTGCCTCACATAATGCCTTGCGAAAACCGCCGATAGAAAACCCAATGATTAAGATTGCATTGGCGTATTCGGATCGAAGTTATTTGCATGCGCGCATTGAACAGCGCTTTGATCTGATGTTAGAGCAAGGCCTGCAGGCAGAGGTGGAAGGCTTGCTAAATTCCGGGGTGGATCGGTCTGCATCGTCAATGCGAATGATTGGCTATCGGCAAATGCTTGATTTTCTGCAAAACGATCTTACTTACGATGATATGCGGCGCAAAGGCATTGCGGCGACCAGACAGTTGGCAAAACGGCAACTCACGTGGTTGCGTAATTCAGCAAATGTCATATGGTGGGTTGATTTCGGTTTAAAAGACAAAAATTTCGCCCCACTGCAGGCTCTTGTGAGCGAATTTGTGAAACAAACTTCACCTAGTTAGATTATAATCATTCGAACCTTAGTCAAAACTCGAAAGCCTGTAGAGTTGCTTAATATGTCTGGTAAATCCCGAAGAATGTTTATTGCCAATTAGTGCTTTAACAATTCTGGATTAGTCGGTATTGCAATATCATTGCGAACAGTCGCGGTAATAGTTGTAATAAAGGACGTATCGATCAGTTTCACGCCTTTTTCGGGTTCAGCTAAACATAACTAGTACGATATCTATTTCGATATCTGAATTTTTTGAGTTTCTAAGAGCGAGTATTATAAAATATTTCGAGATTAGAGTTTTTGTCAGGGACAAGTTTGGGTGTTCTGTGGGTATAAATGCTTTGATTTGAAACAAAGCGGAGAATAATAAAATGGCACAAAATAAAGGTACTGCTCTGCAGGACCCTTTCTTAAATGCACTGAGAAAGGAAAGGATACCAGTTTCAATCTATTTGGTTAATGGTATTAAGTTGCAAGGCCAAATCGAATCATTTGATCAATTTGTTATCGTATTACGTAATACAGTTAATCAAATGATCTACAAGCACGCTGTTTCAACGGTGGTCCCGACTAAGGCTGTTCGCCTAGATCTGGATATAGGCGAGGATCAAGAATAGCTTAAGATTTACGCTTTGGGTTCAAGTTTTTATAACCTACTAGCTCCACAATATAAGATTTCTTAGAGCGTTCACTTGATAGAGCTGTATTAGTTTGATTGAAATTTCAAAAACGTCGCTTACTCCCAATGCGTTGATTTTATATCAGCGAGATTCCCCACAGGCTGACAGTGAAATACTTGAAGAGATTCAGCTGCTAGCGGCGTCTGCGGGAGCGGTGGTTGTCGAAACTATTACCGCCTTTCGGCGTAGGCCTGACCCTGCTACTTTTATTGGCAAGGGTAAAGTAGAAGAGATTAAATCTCTGGTTAAACAGCTGGATATTGAATTGGTTCTCTTGAATCACTCCGTGAGCCCCATTCAGGAGCGGAATTTAGAGCGAGCACTTGAAGTCAGAGTGCTTGATCGAACCGGACTGATTCTGGATATTTTTGCTCAACGGGCTGCCAGCCACGAGGGCAAACTGCAAGTTGAACTTGCGCAATTACAGCACATTTCAACTCGACTGGTTCGAGGTTGGACGCACTTAGAGCGGCAAAAAGGTGGTATTGGTCTGCGTGGTCCTGGCGAAACGCAGCTTGAGACAGACAGACGGTTAATTGGTCATAGGATTAAGACCTTGAACAAAAGACTCGACACGGTCTCTGCGCAACGCCAACTACGACGAAAATCGAGGGCAAAAGTACCTGTGCCCACAGTGTCATTGGTTGGCTACACTAATGCTGGCAAGTCATCACTATTTAATCGCATTACCAAGGCTGATGTCTATATAAAGGATCAGTTGTTTGCCACACTCGATACCACCATGCGTCGGCTCGAACTGGAAGAGTTTGGTGCCATGATTTTGTCAGACACGGTTGGCTTTATCAGAGATCTACCGCATTCCTTAGTGGAAGCATTTCATTCGACTCTTGAGGAGGTGAGCAATGCCCATCTTTTGTTGCATGTGGTTGATGTGGCGAGCAATTATCGAGAAGAATGTGTCAGCGAAGTGAATAAAGTATTGACCGAAATAGACGCGGCCGAGATCCCGACAATTACCATCTATAATAAGATTGATTTACTTGAATCTAAGGCTAAGGTAAAGCGCGATAAGCTTGGCCTTGTGGATAGAGTCTGGTTGTCAGCCCATACCGGCGATGGCGTTGATTTATTGCTTGCAGCTATAGCCGAGCGCTTGTCATTGCTGCATACTCGATGCAATATACGGCTGCCTGCGAGTAACGGAAGGCTGCGAGCAAAGCTGTATCAGAAAAGTATTGTCAAATTTGAGTCTATCGCAGAAGATGGCTCATTTCGACTGGAATTAGAGTTGTCGCCAGCCGATTTTGGCTGGTTGCAAAAGCAAAACAACGTAACGACTATCGAACAATTATAAAAATTCGGCCTAAGGCTTGAATTATCTATCTACAACCCAAACGTTAGACATCAGATTAAGTCTTGCTTGTATTTACAGAAGCCAATGAACCTTAATCAGAGGTTCTTTGATCAATGTTCTTTGCTACAATTAATATGTTAAATAAGTCTATAGGAGACCAATCACATGCCTTGGAATGAACCTGGCTCAGGTAATAAAGAACCCTGGGGGAACGGCAATCGAAATCGTGGTAATCAAAGCCCCGATCTCGAAGAGGTAATCAATAATGTTCGCAAACGCTTCGGCGGAGGCGGCTCATCGAGTGGTGGGCGAGGCTCGGGTGGTTTTTCACCGCTATTAATCGCTGTATTTGCTGGCCTGATTTTCTGGTTATTTCAATCTGTCTATCAGGTGGATGAGGGCTACCAAAGTATTGAGCTGCGGTTCGGTAAGTTCAAAACCACTGTAGGCGCTGGTTTGCAGTTTATCACTTGGCCAATCGAAGAAAAAATCATTATTGATACTCAGGAAGTCAGAACTGTCGAAGTTGGCTATCGTGGCAATTCATCAGAGCTCAAAGAAGCTTTGATGTTAACTCGTGATGAAAATATTGTTGATGTTACTCTGGCAGTACAGTACACAATTAAGTCGATTGAAGATTTGGTTTTCAATGTTGGTGATCTAAGTTACCAGCAAGGGCTGGATCGAGTAGTACGAAGTGCCACCGAGAGCGCATTGCGTGAGGTGGTTGGTGGAACCAAAATGGATGATTTATTGACTACAGATCGACCCTTGGTAGATTCCGGCACAGAAACCTTGCTGCAGGACATTCTTGATCGCTATCAATCAGGCATTCAGATTGAATCAATAGAGATTCAAGATGCCAAGCCACCCTTGCAGGTTCGCGATGCATTTGATGATGTTGTAAAAGCTGACCAAGATAGAGTTACTCTGGTCAATCAAGCGGAAGCTTATTCCAAGCGTTTGGTGCCAAATGCTCGAGGTCAGGCTGCGCGAGTTATGCAAGAGTCAGAAGCATATAAATCAAAAATTGTGGCCGATGCAACTGGTGAAGCCGAGCGCTTCAATCAAATTCTTACCGAGTATCGTAAAGCTCCGGAGATTACCAAGAAGCGTCTCTACATTGAAACCATGGAAAGTGTATTGTCGGGTAGTAGCAAGGTAATGATCGACCAGCAAGCTGGTGGTGGTAATAGTCTGATGTATTTGCCGATCGACAAAATAATCGAAGGTGGGCGCAACCGCGATCAGTCGACGCAAACCGCAGATAATGTTATGTCAAGCACGTCAAATAGTACGAATACTTCGCAAGACAAGCGAAAAGGAGGCCGCTAATGGGTGGGCAAAATTTAGTTAGATTTGTGGGCATATTGGTAATGCTAGGGGTGGCCATTGTCATCACATCTATTTTCACAGTACATCAATGGGAGCGAGGCTTAAAGTTTCGATTTGGTGAATTCTCCGGTGAGGAGATTCAACCAGGACTTAATTTTAAGATCCCTTTTGTTAACACAATCGAAATATACGACGTGCGAATCCAAACTATGGATAAAGCACCGGAACGGTTTATTACGGTTAACAAAGAAGAACTATTGGTTGATAGTTTTGTGAAGTGGAAAATCAGCGACCTGCAAAAATACTTTAAAACAGTCAAGAACCGGGCCAAAGCCGAAAATCGTCTCGAGCAAAAAATCAACAATAGTTTGAAGGAGCAGATAGCTCAGCGCACTATCAGCGATATCGTGGCGGGCGATAGAAGAAAAGTGATGGATATTGTACAAAAAGCGATCGACGATGAGGCAAATTCCATTGGTGTCGAAGTGGTTGATGTAAGATTGAAGCGGGTCGATTTAGCCGACTCAATTCAATCAACCGTATTCCAGCGTATGCAGTCTGAAAGATTGCGAATTGCTAATGAGAAGCGCGCCACTGGTAACGAGAAAGCCATAGAAATTCGCGCCAATGCCGATCGCCAAAAAGTTGAACTAGTAGCGGAAGCGGAGAAAAATGCACAAATTCTCCGTGGTGAAGCTGATGCACTGGCAACCAAAATATTTGCCGATGCTTTCGGGCAAGATAAAGAATTCTATGATTTCTTTAGAAGCCTTAATGCTTACAAAGCAACCTTCAATTCGGCTCAGGACTTAATTATTCTTGATCCTGAATCAGATTTCTTCAAACATTTCAATTCGAGCGTAAAATAGAAAGCTTACGGGCTAGATCGGTGGTGTAGATGTCTGAGTGGCAAGCGCTGGGTGCAGGCTTTGCATTCTATTTGATTCTTGAGGGTTTGATGCCGTTCTTCAATCCAGCTGGTTTCAAACGAATGTTGGCGGCAACACAGTATATTTCCGAACGACAGCTACGCGGCTTCGGCGGAGTTATGATGGTTGTTGGCCTTATTCTTCTGTTTTCACTGAAGTGATCGGTCAGAATTCTCCAACACTTAAATTAGCTACTATTTTTCGCTAGGAAATTACTATGGTTAAAAACGCTGGGGCTCAAGAAGCGGGCTGGCTATTGCCCGAAGGTGTAGAAGAAATTCTACCGGAGCAAGCTATCCGGCTAGAGATGCTGCGCCGCAGCATTTTGGATGATTTGTTAGAGCGCAAATTTCAATTGGTAATGCCTCCAGTTATGGAGTTCGTTGACTCCTTACTCACCGGGACTGGTGAGGCATTGGACACCCGAACGTACAAATTTATGGACCAACACACGCACCGTATGTTGGGCATAAGAGCAGATATGACTCCGCAAATTGCTCGTCTTGACGCTCACCATTTGAGTGATAATGAAATAAACCGTCTCTGTTATTCAGGCACGGTATTGCGTACCCAGCCAGATCAAATGGGCGGTCAGAGGGAGTTGTTGCAGATCGGTGCAGAGATGTTTGGGGTTGAAGACGAGAGCGCCGATATTGAGATAATTGACGCGATGTTGTCTGCTCTAAAGCTAAGTAAGGTGAGTAATGTGACGCTTAGTCTGGGTCATGTAGGCATCTACCGAGCCTTGTTGCAGCTGATACCAATGTCATCTGAGCTAGAAGCACGATTATTTGATACCTTGTTGCGAAAGTCGTATCCAGATATGAATGAGTTAGCAGAGCATATTAATGTTGACTATTTTCTTAGCCTGTTGGATCTGCAAGGCGATGCTGCAGTGCTAACTCAGGCAGCCAAGGTATTACCCAAAAATGGTGAACAAGCCTCAGCAATTGATTCATCATTGAGTCAATTACTGACCGTGGTCGATCACCTTCAGCGTAATCATCCGCAGGTCAACGTTCATATAGATCTGGCGGATGTGTTTGGCTATCGCTACCACACTGGTTTGAAGTTTTTTGCCTATACTGACGGGCGGGGAAGGGCGATTGCAAAAGGTGGTCGTTATGATCGAATAGGTCAACAATTTGGCAGGGCCCGTCCAGCAACTGGCTTTAGCGCAGACTTAAAATCACTAGTGAAACAGGGCTAGGGCTCACACAAGATAATTATTATGAGTAATAAAAAAGTAATCGTAGTCGGAACCCAGTGGGGGGATGAAGGTAAGGGCAAGATTGTAGATCTTCTAACTGAAACCGCCGAGGTTGTGGTTCGCTTTCAGGGCGGTCATAACGCCGGGCATACACTGGTAATCAATGGTGTAAAAACCGTTTTACACCTAATACCATCAGGTATTTTGCGCGAAGACGTACACTGTTTGATTGGCAACGGCGTGGTATTGGCACCAGATGCTCTGTTCGAAGAAATTGACGGGCTTGAAGCCAATGGTGTGCCGGTTTCTCAGCGTTTGGGCATCAGCGAAGCCTGTCCTCTAATTATGCCGCATCATGTAGCACTGGATGTGGCCAGAGAACTTAAACGCGGTAAAAAAGCCATTGGCACTACCGGCCGGGGCATTGGGCCCACCTACGAAGATAAGGTAGCAAGACGTGGTCTAAGGCTGGGCGATCTGGTGTATGACAATCAGTTTGCCGAGAAGTTGGAAAGCATTATGGAATACCACAATTTTGCGCTGAAAAACTATTATCAGGTGGCAGAATGTGATTTTCAAGAAGCCCTGGATCAAGCCTTATCATTCAAACAGCGACTAGCGCCTCTGACGGTGGATGTTACTCAATTGCTGGATGACTATAGCCGTGAAGGTCGACCAATGATGTTTGAAGGCGCTCAGGGTATGATGCTTGATATAGACCATGGGACTTACCCATATGTTACTTCTTCAAACACATCCTCTGGCGCAGCTGCAGCGGGAAGCGGTGTTGGCCCCAACGCATTTGATACAATCCTGGGGATTGTAAAGGCGTATACAACACGGGTTGGCGCAGGACCTTTTCCAACTGAATTGAGTTGCGACGTAGGTGAGCATTTAGGTGTTAAGGGTCATGAGTTTGGCGCTACCACCGGTCGTTCACGCCGCTGTGGTTGGTTTGATGCGGTGCTTATGAGACGTTCTCGTCAGGTCAATGGTTTGACATCCCTATGTTTGACTAAGCTTGATGTGTTAGATGGTTTAGAAGAGTTGAAAATATGCAATGCTTATAGTTTTCGAGGTAAGCAGGTGAGTGTTGCACCAGTAGGCGCTGATGCGTTGGCTGAATCTGAACCAATTTACGAGACCATGCCGGGCTGGTCAGAGAACACACAAGGTATAACTGAGTTCGAGAAATTACCTAAGGCCGCGCAAAATTACATTCTTCGGCTACAGGATCTGGTCGAAGTTCCGATTGATATTATTTCAACCGGCCCTGATCGAGATGAAACGATCGTCTTAAAAGACCCCTATATTTAATATTATAAAAAATTGAGAATTGAGTGCCAAGAAAACCAAATAGCAGTAATAGTTCGAACCGAAAGCATAAAAGGCTAAGCACAGATATTGTGCTTAAGTATCTTTCACAGCGCACTGAGCCTGCGAATACCAAATCGATTGCTGAAACACTGGGAAGAGTTGGTAAAGAGGGTCGCCAAGAGACCTTTGAAATCTTAGAGCAGCTGCGTGATGCTGGCAAAGTCATGCAACTCAGTAAGCATCGATGGGCAATGAAGCATGCAGTTCAAGATCATCAAGGCCGTGTAATAGGTCATGTGGATGGTCACGGCTATGTGCTGACTGATGATACTAAAGAAAAGGTGTTTCTGCGCACCCATGATATGCAAGAAGTGCTGCACAACGACATTGTTAGAGTTCAGGTGGTCGGGAGAGATAAGCGAAAACGCTTGTTCGGAAAAATTATTGACGTGGTTGAACGCGGCAATCTCAAAATAGTCGGCAGATTCTTCAATGAAAATAACATAAATTTTGTCGTGCCTGACGATCAGCGTATTGGGCAGGATGTGTTTATTCTTCCTGAACATACGCTAGATGCACAATCAGGACAGGTGGTTGCAGTCACCATAACCAAACATCCTACCAAGCATTTTCAGCCGGTAGGGGAAATCACCGAGGTGCTTGGCGATTATTTGGCACCAGGCATGGAGATTGAGATTGCAATTCGCAAACATCAACTGCCGCATGAGTGGCCCGAAACGGTCGAGCGTCAAATTGAGCGCTTCGACGAGCAGGTGAAGGAATCCGATTTCAAAGGCCGAAAAGATATTAGAGACTTGCCGTTGGTAACGATCGACGGAGAAGACGCCCGTGATTTCGATGATGCAGTCTATTGTGAGCCACTCAAAAAAGGACGCAGCCGTTTGCTAGTAGCAATCGCTGATGTATCTAGCTATGTAAAAGAAAACAGCCCGCTTGACCAAGAAGCTTGGCAGCGTGGAACATCGGTATACTTTCCTAATAATGTTATACCCATGCTGCCAGAAATATTGTCAAATGGGCTTTGTTCATTAAAGCCCAAAGTGGATCGATTATGCTTTGTTGCTGACATGCAAATTTCGGCGCAAGGAGAGATCGAGAGCTATGATTTTTATCAAGCGGTTATGCATTCCCATGCGCGGCTTACTTATACCCAAGTGTCCGCATTGCTGGAAGGCAAAGGCAATGACTCTGGTGTGCCAGCAGAGCTGCATAAGACGATTGAAAATCTTTATGCTGTCTCGCAGAAACTAGGCGCCCAGCGACGCCTTTCTGGCACCATTGAGTTTGAGATTCCTGAACCAGTTATAATTTTTGATCAGGATCGAAAAATTGAAAAAGTCATTGCCCGCAGTCGAAATGATGCGCATAGGCTTATCGAAGAATGTATGTTGGCGGCTAATATCTGTGCTTCGCTGATGCTAGATGATTCGGATGTAGCAGGAATTTATCGGGTGCACGACGAGCCCGACGAGGATCGAATTGAGGAGGCGCGCGTATTCCTAAGGCAGTTTAAATTATTATTAGGCGGGGGCGCGCAACCAGAACCCAAGCATTTTTCAGAAGTCATCAATAAAGTTGATGACCCGTTGACAGCAAAAATTGTACAAACATCTCTGTTAAGGAGCCTTAAACAAGCGCGCTATGATGTTGAAAATACAGGACATTTTGCACTTAACTTCGATTCTTATACGCACTTTACATCCCCCATTCGGCGTTACTCTGATTTGTTGGTACATCGACAAATTCGACGTTTGATTGATGATAAAAGTGCTCGTGATGATGAACAAACTTTTATCGCCGTAGAGAAAACGGCGGAGCAAGCATCGATGACTGAGCGGCGAGCCGAAACAGCAACTCGCGATGCTGTTCAGTGGCTAAAATGTGAATTCATGAGTCATAAGATAGGTGAAACATTTTGGGGTGTGGTTTCATCAGTAACTGATTTTGGTCTTTTTATAGAGCTAGAGGAGTTCTATATAGATGGCCTGGTGCATATTACCTCTCTCGGTCAAGACTATTATCGCTATGACAATGATAAGCGACAACTCGTTGGGGAAACCAGCAAGCGTATCTATCACAATGGCCAGCGCTTGGAAGTGCAGATTAGTCGCGTGGATATGGAGCAGGGTCGCATTGATTTTTCACTTAAAGATGTATTGAATGAAAAGTTTGATAAAAGCCGAAAACGTAAGTTTAGTCACAAAGCAAAATCAAGCGCTAAGCGTCCCAATGAACGAAAAGGCAGCGAACGAAAAGGCAATGAAAGAAAAAAGAAACGCTAAAGCCATTTGGGTGCTTGGACATCATGCGATTGATGCGGTTCTAAAAGTTAAGCCAGAGAGAGCGCTTGAGTTATTGGTTGTTCCCAGCTCGAATAACGCAGCGCAACAATCAATCATAGAGCAGGCCAGCGCCTACGGCATTCCAACTCATCAGGTTGATAAGCAAGCCTTAGCAAAGCGCACCAGTAGTGATCAACATCAGGGAGTCGGCTTGCTCGCCAAGCCAAAGCAAGATGGAAATGAAAAGGATCTAGACAAATTTGTCGCAGCGCTTATGCACAATCAACAACCCATGCAAGAGCGACATCCGCCTTTGTTGTTGATTTTAGATCAAGTGCAAGACCCGCATAATTTTGGTGCTTGTTTAAGAACCGCTGATGCAGCAGGTGTTTCTGCTGTGATTGTGGCAAAAGATAATGCTAGTCCGATGACGCCGGTGGTACAAAAAGTAGCCAGCGGCGCTGCAGAAACAGTTAATGTATTTAGAGTGACTAATCTGGCGCGGTCTATGCAAATTTTGCAACAGCAGGGCATTTGGATGATTGGCACTTCAGACAAAGCCAGCCACTCGCTATACCAAGAAGATTTAACCGGCCCGATAGCGATTGTTATGGGGGCCGAAGGTCGGGGCCTAAGGCAATTAACTGAAAAGAATTGTGATTCCTTACTCAGCTTGCCGATGGCGGGCTCCTTCGTTTCCAGTTTAAATGTGTCGGTTGCTACCGGTGTTTGCCTGTTTGAGGCCGTACGGCAGAGACAATTTAAGGCGGGTAAGCAGCAGAATGTATGAATTAAATGTACTGAATCGTTTGCTGAATTGAGCTTAAATGAAAATTGAAATGAATACTAAATTGAGGTCTTGATATCATGTCATCGGTGGTTATTGTAGGAGCCAGTCACGCTGCAGCGGAAGCTATTTCAACGCTCAAAAAAAGGGGCTACGACGGCGATATTATTTTGGTGGGGGATGAGCCCTATTTGCCTTATCAGCGTCCACCATTGTCAAAGAAATATTTTAATGACGAAGTTACGGTTGATCAGTTGTATATCAAAGGGCCCGCAAGCTATGACGCGGCTGGGGTTAAGCAAATGCTTGGTCGAACTGTTGAATCAATAGATCGAAATGGCAAACAGCTAATGTTAGATGGCGGTGAGCCGCTTGCTTATGACAAACTGATTATTGCCACCGGAACGCGGGCGCGTATATTGCCGGTGGAAGGCGGCGATTTAGCAGAAGTTAAATACCTTCGAACCAAAAATGATGTTGATCAAATAAAGGCAGCGGTAGTCAAGGGGTCAAAGTTATTGATTGTCGGTGCGGGGTATATTGGTTTAGAGGTGGCTGCGTCAGCGGTTAAGCGGGGCGTAGAAGTAGTGGTGCTGGAAGCAATGGACCGCGTATTGCAGCGTGTTACAAGCCCCGTAGTGTCAGAGTTTTATCAGCAGGTTCACCAGCAAGAGGGGGTGGATATTCGTCTAGAGACGGCTCTGTCCAAGTTTGAGAAAGTTGAAGTGAACGGAACAAGCACCACGCGCGCGGTATTGGCCGATGGTGAAACCATTGGTTTTGATTGTGCAATCGTTGGCATTGGCGTAATACCCAATGTTGAACTAGTCCAAGACGCTGGACTTGAATGTGAAAACGGCATCGTAGTTGATGAGTTTTGTAGAACCGGTGATCCAGATATCTATGCGGTGGGGGATTGTAGTAATCACCCAAGCTTCATTTACGGTAAACGCTTGCGTCTAGAGTCGGTACCAAATGCCATGGGCCAGGCAAAAACCGCGGCAAGTTCTATTTGTGGACAAGACATTGCCTATGATGAAGTGCCCTGGTTTTGGTCGGATCAATACGATGTTAAATTGCAAACTGCGGGGCTTTGTCAAGATTACGACCAGATTGTGCTTAGAGGTGATCCCGATAAACGTAAATTTGCAGTATTTTATTTGCGGGATAAAAAATTGATTGCGGTTGATGCAATTAACAGTCCTGCGGAATTTATGGTTTCTAAAAAGCTGGTAGTAGCTCATGCGACTCCAGATCCTGAAAAGCTTGCAGATTCTGCAGTGCCAATGAAGGCTTTTCTCTAACGCGCTGGATTGGCGGCAAATTATTTATTAATTGAATAGGATAATATATGAAAGCAATACAACTTAAAGGGCAGGGCGGTCTATCTGATCTTGCTGTGGTTGAACTGGCAGATCCGTCCGCTAGGGCGGGCGAAGTCGTTGTTCGCTGGCATGCAAATTCACTCAATTTTCATGACTATTTAGTTGCTAATGGAAGTATTCCTGTAGCGCAGGACCAGATTCCGATGTCTGATGGCGCGGGAGAGGTTGTTGCCGTTGGTGAGGGTGTTTCTCAGTGGCAAATCGGTGACAAAGTTATGTCATTGTTTTTTCCAAAATGGCTTGATGGCGCTGCTAGTCATGCTACTACTAGCACAATCAGCGGTGAGAACGCGCCGGGTTTTGCCTGCGAATTGTCCGCTGTGAGTGCTGAATCTCTAACCCTGATGCCTAAAGGATACTCCTACGCACAAGCCGCTACGCTGCCTTGTGCGGCCTTAACCGCATGGCGTGCATTGGTAGTTGAAGGAAATATTAAAGCGGGTGATCGAGTATTGGTAGAAGGCACCGGCGGTATGTCAATATTTGCCCTGCAGCTTGCTAAAACCATGGGTGCTTATGTGTACGCAACCACGTCATCTGATGAGAAAGCCGAACGCCTAAAAACCTTGGGTGCTGATTTCGTTATCAATTACAAATGCGATGAACGTTGGGGTAAGACTGTGTTCAAACATTCAGGTGGTGGCGTTGAGCATGTATTAGATGTGGGGGGTGGTACCACCATAGCGCAATCAGTTGAAGCTGTTGGTTATGATGGCAACATTACCTTGATTGGTATTTTAGGTGGCCGCACAGCCGAATTCGTACTGCCTAAAATGTTTTTCAAACATGCGCATATGAATGGTATCGCAGTGGCGAATAGACGTGCTCAATGCGACATGGTGAGATCCATAGAACTTTCAGCTTTGCAGCCAATAATTGATAAAAGTTTCGCGCTGGATCAACTTGCCGAAGCTTTCCGCTACCAAGAAACCGGCCAGCATTTCGGCAAAATAGTTATCGAGTTTTAGGCTGTTTATTCATCATATTAGGCCACTAGCGGCATTTAATATTAGGCCACTAGCGACAAAAACTCCGCTCTAGTGGTGGGGTTGTTACGAAAAGTGCCCAGCATAGAGGATGTCTTCATCAATGAGTTTTGCTTTTCCACTCCGCGCATCATCATGCACATGTGTTTGGCTTCAATAATAACTCCCACACCCTCAGCGCCGGTTACCGACTTTACCGTTTCGGCTATTTCGGTAGTGAGCTGTTCCTGAATCTGCATGCGCCTAGCATACATATCCACAATTCGAGCAATCTTTGATAACCCCAATACCTTGCCTTCTGGTATGTAGGCAACATGTGCCTTGCCAATAAACGGCAATAAGTGGTGCTCGCACATTGAATATAATTCGATATCTTTGACAATAACCATCTCCCTGGAATCGGAGGGAAACAAGGCGTTATTAATCACATCTTCCAGGTTTTGCTGATAGCCACGAGTAAGAAATTGCATGGCCTTTGCAGCACGCCTAGGGGTGTCTACCAAGCCTGGTCTGGAAAGGTCTTCGCCGCAATCGGTGATTATTTTTTTGTAAGCTTCTTCCATCTTTATTCTCGCTGTCTAGATGAGGATCTAATTGAGTATTAATCTTTTCGGTGTCGTATTCATGTTTGTCGCGAACATAGATAATGCACTAATCGTTATTATTTCTTGTGAATTCGTGTGAATCTAAGGCTTAGGCAAGAAACTTTGGGTAAACTGTAACATAAGTGATTTTACGGGAAATTAATATTGAAACAAAATAAAGTCGTAATAGTAGGCGCTGGTTTTTCCGGCATGTGTATGGCCATCAAGCTGAAGGAGGCAGGCATAGATGACTTCATTGTCTTGGAGAAGGCCGCGACCCTTGGTGGTACTTGGCGCGAGAACACCTATCCGGGGGCGGAATGTGACATTCCTTCGGCATTGTACAGCTATAGTTTTGAACACAATTCTAAGTGGAAACATAAATGGTCTAAGCAAAGACAGATATTTCAATATCAAAAAGACATAGCGGCTAAGTATCAACTTGAACAACATATTCAGTATGAAACCGAGTTAGTTTCAGCCGAATATGATCAACAGAATGCAAGCTGGCAGATAGTAGATCAGAAAAGTCAGGCAATTGTGGCTCAGCATTTAGTATCCGCCGTTGGTCAACTACACCATCCTTCGATACCCGTGTTTAAAGATGCTGAATTGTTTGAGGGAAGCACTTTCCATTCAGCTAAGTGGAATGACCAAGTAGATCTAAGAGACAAAAGGGTAGCGGTAATTGGCAACGCGGCTAGCGCTGTTCAGTTTATTCCTGAAATAGCTAGTTCGGTACGGCATTTGACTGTTTTTCAGCGAAGTGCCAATTGGATACTACCGAAAATGGACCGGGAATATACGCGGTTTGAACAATGGGTGTCAGACAAGCTAAGTTGGATCACTAAGACCTATCGGTTTGGTCTTTGGCTCAAAGGCGAGATAGGTATTTTTCCAGCGATACGCGGTAATCGATTGTCACGGGCAATTCTTAGAGCGTGGTCTATGCGCACCATGCGAAAATCGATTGCCGATAATGAGTTGTTGGTAAAACTAATCCCTGATTATCCAATAGGCGCGAAGCGAATTTTATTCGCAGATCATTACTACCCGGCTTTAGGCAGAGAAAACGTTAGCCTGGAGACCAGTGCAATTGAACGTTTTGATGCACAGGGAATCCATACCGGTGATGGAGAATACCAGCCATTTGATGTGGTTATCTACGCAACTGGCTTTAAGACTAATCCTTTTTTGGCACCGATGCGTATTGTTGGTGAAAATGGGCAGTTATTGAGCGCAGCATGGAATAATGGTGCTCACGCATTTTTAGGAGTCTCGACCCACGGCTTCCCCAACTTGCACATGATGTATGGGCCCAATACCAATCTTGGTCATAATTCGATCATCATTATGATTGAGGCACAGGCTAAGTATATTGTGCAAAGTATTGTTCAACTGGATTCAAAGTCGTGTAATGCCATGAGCGTCAAGCTAGAAATAGAAGAGCACTATAATCGTGAAATTCAAGGCAGGCTTGCCAAAATGGCGTTCAGCGAGGTTGAACATAGCTGGTATATGGATGGTGGTAAAGTAACCAATAATTGGGTTGGTGGAACAGGCGAATATCGTCGGCTATTACGCGAGGTTGATTGGTCTAACTATTCACTTTCAAACTAAAAGACAGGCGAATAACACAACCAAAAAATGAAACTCCCCTTGCGCTCCTGCATACGGCTCTTACCTACGTTCTGCGGGCAAGCAGCGGAGCATCTTTTACCAGAAAATCTATATCGTGGCACTAAGAGTAGGTGCTTTTAGTGACACTGGGTTAAACCCGGATTATGCATTAGAAACCTGCTACAAGTTAAAATATCTTCAAATTCAAAGACTTGCTCGATGATTGAACCTCACCATAGAATGACTATGGCTCGCTTCAATAACCTTGCGCGAGCCATATAATTTATTGATATTTTCCCTTTCGCGACGATTTCCAATGCATAATCCGGGTTAAAACATTAGAGAGTTTGTTCGACAAATTTTGATATTTCCGACCAGGCTTGTTTGCCTGAACCCGAATTCCGACTGAAGAGGTGCCAGTCATGCACTTGGTTCTTCCATAGTTGCAGTTTAACATTAGACCCTTCAGCGGCCGCTTTGTTGGTGTACCGAATGGCATCACCCAGTAGCACTTCTGTGGTACTGGCATGAATTAAGGTTGGTGGAAGCTCACTTAAGTCGTCAAATAAGGGGGAAACTTCCTTATCGCTCGGATTGCAGCGCATTAAAATAAATCCAATCCACAATGAAATTGTATTCGGCACTTTCTTCAGAGCACCCAGTGCTTGGCCCAATAGAGGATCTGTTGCAGCATTACTCTTGAATGTAGGCGAGTTTAAGGTTGTATCCAGCGAGGGTGAAAAGCCGATAGTTGCATCAGGTCTACGGTCAGCGCCTCTTTTGCTCCAACTTGACAGCATGAGCGCGAGGTTGCCGCCGGCGGAATCACCTGCCACTAGTAATTTTTCGACTGGGCTTTCGCCATCCGGGCTGTTCTTTAATATCCATCGATAGGTAGCTTGAGCATCTAAGCATGCTAGCCGCCGCTTATTCTCGGGCAGCATTCGATAATCTACTGACAATACTGCGGCTTTTGCAATGTGTGCTAATTGGTGGCTCATAATGCGATGTCCCTTGGGGCTACCAAATATGAAGGCACCGCCATGCAGAAAAAGTACTCGACGATTAGACTTCGACTCAGGTGCGATAGTCCATTCACATTTGACACCCTCCACATCGACCGCTGTAAACTCACAATCAGACTCTAAATCTTGAGATAAGTTGTCGGCGAAGTCACGACCTATGGCTAGGCCTTTCTTCAAGGACTTACTGGCTGTCACTTGTTGATGTACATCCTCCAATAAACCCATCAGTTGTTGTGTCGCGGCGGCATCATCTTCGTGGTCATCAAAAATCTCGCCAGTAGCGCTGTCAAAGTGAGTCAGTTTGGGGCCGCTCAAGTAAAACTGGGCCACTGCCCAAAGGGCAAACAATACGATAAGAATAGTAATCCAAGTCATCATTTAGATAAGAGTAGAAGTGCCAACAATAAGGCCGTGCATTGTAATTGAGAAATATGATCATGGCGACTGCATAAAGTGCGCTTAGTGCCTATAATGAGCCTGTCGGATGATGAAATATGCTAGTACGAAAGCACCACTTTGGCCTATTTTTCCGAAAATTTTCGAGCAATGGAACAACCATTACGTCTCAAATTATCAAAAAATTAGTCTCAAACTCCCACTTTCTCCTGACGCAAATCATTATCCACAGGCCCATAATCAGACAATGTGCGGACGATTTAATAATCATTTACCCAAAATGTTGGGCTGGGCCGAGATGCTTGGTGACTGGCCTGAGATTAGGCCAAGTTTTAATGTGGCGCCCGGCTCTAAGATCGCGGTGTTTTGCCTAGAGTCTAGCGGACGTATATGCGGGCACGCCATGCGTTGGGGCATAGTACCAGCTTGGTCGAAAACGTTCGATTCTAAGTACGCTACGTTCAATGCCAGACTTGAAACGGTTGATGAGAAGCCCAGCTTTCGGAGCGCCTGGAAGCACAGGCGAAGGTGCTTAATTCCAATGGCGGGCTATTATGAGTGGAGCGCAATTGAAGGGAAAATGAATAATGCCAAGGCACCGCAAAAACAAGCATTTTATATCAGCGATCCAAACGTTGGCGGCTTGGTGGCTGCAGGATTATATGAGCAATGGCAGGGCGGGGAGTCGGATACGGTATTAAGCTCTTGCACCATGATCACTAGAGCAGCCGACCACGGACTGGATCGAATACATGGGCGCATGCCTGTATTGCTAACGCCTAAGACTGGACGGCAGTGGATGAATTGGGCAGACGATGCTGAGTATGAATCGTCTGGCGAGTTCGAAAATGGTTTAGCACAATCCAAGCAACTACTAATAGACTGCGAGAAACCTGATATAGTCTACTGGCCAGTTGATGGTGCAGTGGGGAATGTTCGCAACAACCACGCCGGTTTGTGTGCTGCCATTGATTGAGGAGCCTCTGATTAAGTCTGGATGATTTCAGGTCGACAAAAATACTCAAGTTCGAGGCGCACGTAATAGCTGGCTATTGCAAAGCTTCGCAACTAAGGAATTGAATGTTTTGGGCGGAAATGCGATATTAATGACTTGATCAGAGGCTCCTTCACTTTACTCGCTATGAAGGTGGAATGGGGTTAGTAAAGTTAAGTAGTTTCTGTATATAATCGGTAGATAATTAAATTCAACAACTTCCAAGGTTAATGGTATGAGTACTTTCTCGTTTGTTAAAAATATTTTTGGTGGCGATCAGTCATTATCTCCCGAACAACAAACAAAGTTGTTTGAAGAACTTTTGTTTCTCACTCTATCTCGTGCGAGTCGATCAGACTTAGATATATCCACGGTTGAAGTCACTAAGATTCAACAAATTCTAAAGAGTTCTGCCGATATTGATGCTTCGGAGCAAGAAATTCGAACCGCCGGCATGTCTGAATTGTACGAGGTCGCCCCCTTGGAAAAGTATGTTGCCAAGGCGTCTAAGGGTTTAACCGTAGAGCAGCGTAAAACAATCGTACATGCACTTTATGAGGTTATTGGAGTCGATGGTAAGTTTAGTCACACAGAAGCGGATTTCTTTAATACAATTGCAAGTGCAATCAATTTAAAGCCAATTGAAATGATGGGTGCCCAGGTGGACGGAGCCGAGCACTAAGCCTATAGTAATTGGCAAGACTTAAAATATTTTAATAGGGCGCTGTAGGAGCGCCTTATTAGATTAATAAAATTCTAAAAGTCTGGACATTTCAGGCCGTCAAAAGTTCTCAAGTTGTAGGCACGAAGCGCACGTAATAGCGAGCTATTGCGGAGTTTTGTAACGATGAATTTGAGCGTTTTGGGCGAAAATGAAATATTCATCACTCAATCAGAGCTTCCTTAAAGACCTGTAAACCTAAGTGGGAGTGAAGGATGAAGGAAACCTATGTGAAAAGCCAATTTATGCTACAGCACAGGGAGTGTTTTGGAAGTGCCAAACAGTATTTTTTACAGTTTGTGTCCAAGGGCTGAGTTCGAAAGCTCTACCTGACCCTAATATGATGAATCTTAATGGGTCAACACCGTCTTCAAAATTAGGCCTGTGGTTGGCGCTGCTAGTGACGCTCGGCTATTCGTTGAAGCCCATCATCATTAAACTTATTTATCGACATGATGTGAGCAGCGTCGATATTCTTGCGTGGAGAGTGATAATTTCTTTGCCGATTTATATCGCAGTAGGGATATGGGTTTGGAGAAATTTTAAGAAAAATCAATCGAATAGAGGTGCCTCTGCTGATGGATGGTTGTGGAAGGCTGCTGCCTTGGGCGTGGTTGGTTATTACCTGTCGGCCATTTTGGACCTAGTCGGTCTGCAATATATTTCCTCACAGTTAGCGCGACTAATTTTATTTACCTACCCTACCTTAGTCGGATTGTTAGGATGGATTATTTTTCGCCACAAAATAAGCCCTACCGTACTGATTGCGCTGTTGCTTAGCTATGTTGGTATAGGATTGATTTTCGCCTTTGACTTAGATCAATTGGGTGATCAGGTTATATTCGGTTCGTTCATGATGTTTTTAAGCGTACTATCGTTTTCCCTGTATGTATTGTTAAGCAAAAATGTGATTGATCAGGTTGGTGGTGCCGCATTTACAGTGGTGGCCATGATTGCTAGCGGTTTTGTGTGCTGGCGCACTTTGCTATTAGCAACCAAGCCTTCACGTGGTTGCCCCTTGGGTCTACCCAATTTTTATTGGTAGTCTTTATGACATTGATGACTACCATGGTTCCCAGTTTCTTAATAGCTGAAGCAATTGCCTTGATTGGCCCACAAAAAACCGCGATTGCAGGCACTTTTGGTCCAGCAGCCACTTCAATTTTTGCAGTCCTGTTACTGAATGAAACGTTCGCAGCGCCTCAATTATTTGGAATTATCATGGTGGTGGCCGCAATTATTTATGTGCACCGAGAGCGCGATACAGTCTAAACTCTCGTGCTGATGTGTCTCAACTTATCTTTGCCATGGCTTTGTCAATAAACAAACCTATAACTCCCCGACATTTGATTAGTGATGCGGTACGTTGGATGACGGCTGGTGATCGGGTTGCGTTGCTAACCTTGGTGGCCATTGAAGGCAGTGCGCCATACCCGCTTGGTTCACAGATGCTGGTTAACCAGCGTGGAGAATTTCTCGGGCAAATTACCGGTGGCTGTGCAGAAATTGCGCTCGCGGAACAAGCAGTGAAAGCGATTACCGAGCGACAAAATTGCACTCAACGTTATGGGCTTGACTCTCCATTTTTTGATATTCAACTCCCTTGTGGTTCGGGCATTGATATATTTATTGATGTTGCAACAAGCTTGCAGCATTACCAGGAGTTAGAGCGAGATCTCGAATCCAGAGTGCAGTCAACTCATCACTTTGATACCCAGGTTGGCGGATTTACCAAGACCTATCGACCCAATGAGCGCTTGATCGTCTTGGGTCAGGGGCCTATTCTCGAGTGTTTGTGTCGCTTAGCCTTGGCGAGTGGTTTTGAAGTAATTTGTATTGTGCAAGCCGCTAACGCCATTGCTCCTCCTGAGGTGCAGGGTCTAATTACATCTGAGCTACAAACCGGGCAATCTCAGTTTTATGATTATTGTGATGACTATACTGCGCTGGTTTCGCTATTTCACGAACATGAGTATGAGACCCAGGTTCTGACTAATGCGCTGGCCTCTAAGGCATTCTATATCGGCGCCCTAGGCAGTAGAGCAACCCAAGCAAAACGGCTCACTGCATTGTCAGGTGCTGGGGTTGATGCAAATCAATTGGAACGTATACACGGGCCTGTCGGGTTGGATATTCAATCAGAAACGCCTGCCCAAATTGCGATATCGATTCTGGCTGAAATAATTCAAAAGATGCCTAAGGAGCCTCTGATCAAAGACAATGCAGAGGTGGGAGCAAGCAATGAGTGAATTGGATATCACCTGTGTCATTCTCGCAGCCGGCGCAAGTCGCCGCTTCGGCAGCCCAAAAATGTTGCACCCCTTGTCAAATGGCAAGTTGATGATTGAGCAGAACATAGAGACCTGTCTTGAAGTGTTTGAATCAGTTTCCGTAGTGGTGCGAGCAAATCCGGCAAGCGATGAATTGATAGCTCTGTTGGCTCCTTATGCGGTCAACATCGTTGAATCGGAAAATAGTGAGCAGGGTATGAGTCAAAGTGTGGTTGCCGGTGTGCGCGCTAAGCCTAATTCCGATGCTTGGCTTTTTGTGTTGGCAGACATGCCTTATGTCAGAGCAGAGACAATTCAGTCCTTAGTCAACCAACAGACAAAAAATAATATCGTGCTGCCA
>Ga0316189_10001618_pt1 | contig 22359 bp, 20 predicted proteins | sample LowCovwburrow_MG_FD_204930 | JGI IMG/M metagenome (GOLD analysis project Ga0316189, IMG submission 204930) | Coastal sediment microbial communities from Maine, United States - Lowes Cove worm burrow | ecosystem: Environmental > Aquatic > Marine > Coastal > Sediment | place: USA: Maine... | reverse complement strand
GCGGTTCCCCGGTCCGAAGCGCGTCGAACCTCGTCTCCGAGATCGCTCCGGAGCTCTTCGGCGGTAGCTTCGGCCGCCGCACGGTCCGACTCCATCGCACCGGTCTGCGCGTCGAAGTAGAGCTTGAGCCCAACGAACGAGAGCACTCCGATCACCGCGATTGCGACCCCGCTGTTCCAGTTCAAGCGCCGCTCGTAGCCGGCCTGACGCTTCGCGATCGATTTGATGTCGGCACCCAGGGCGTTGACCAGATTGTTGGTCTTGATGATCAGGCCACGGCTCTCGACGATCTCCTTCTTGATCTGGCGCACTTCATCATCGACGTCTCGCATGCAACCCGGAGTACCGCTGACCCGGACGTGAGGCAAGGGCAGGCGCTTGACGAGGCCAGAGGGGCCGCCTACAAGCCGAGCCTTGGAGGTTTCCTTGCTGCTGCGCCTCATCTCGTTGATCGCGATTTCGATACTCGCAAGTTGCAATGCGCCGGCTGACTATGCGTTGGTCGGTAGCGCCTACGTGCCAGCCGCGCACGGGGAGATCGAGGTCGAGAAGCTCGACAAGGAACAGATCTTGATCACGGTGCTTTTGGACCATCTCGTCGCCCCAGAACGGATCGAGCTCGGTCTGACCCACTACGTCGTTTGGTTCGCCCCCGTTGGCGAGCTTGCGCAGCGTCAGCGGGTGCTCGACTATGATTCCGAGACCCAGGTCGGCAGGGCCGCGATTCCCACTTCCTTGCGCGAGTTCGAGGTCCAAATCACGGCCGAGAACAGCGACGCCCCCACTCAACCGAGCGACCTCCTCGTCGCTTCTCAGAAGATCCGCGAGAACTAGACCCATGGCAGACACCTCCGACATCAAAAAAGGCTTCAAAATGCTCATGGACGGCGTGCCATACGCCGTCGTGGATCACCAGTTCGTCAAGCCGGGCAAGGGGCAGGCGTTCGTCCGCACGCGTATGAAGAACATGATGACCGGAGCGGTGATCGACCGGACGTTCAAGAGCGGTGAGAAGCTCGAGAAGGCCGACACCGAAGAACGCACGATGCAGTACCTCTACCCCGAGGGCGAGAACCGAGTGTTCATGGACACCCAGAGCTACGAGCAGCTCTCGCTCACGGACGAGCAACTCGGCGACAACGTGCACTATCTTCTGGATGGAACTGAAGTCGACGTCATGCTTTTCGATGGCCGCCCGATTGGCGTCACGCCACCAACCTTCGTCGAGCTCCTGGTGACCGAAACGGAGCCTGGGTTCAAGGGCGACACCAGCAGCAACACGACGAAGCCAGCGACACTCGAAACGGGCTTGCAGGTGAACGTGCCCCTCTTCGTCAATGCCGGTGACAGGCTGAAGATCGACACCCGCACCGGCTCTTACGTGGAACGCGTCAAGGGCTGAGCGCGGAGTGGCCGGGCCCGCCGACGCCGCCGTGCTTCAGGTGCTCAAGCTCCGTGACGCGCTGCTGGCCGCGATTCGTCGCTTCTTTTTAGAGCGCGACTTCATCGAGGTGGAGACGCCGGCCATCGTGCCCTCCCCTGGGCTTGATGTGCATTTGTCGGCCTTCGAGGTGCGGGGTCCGAAAGGCGAGCCCGTGGGCTGGCTCGCGACCAGCCCCGAATACCAAATGAAACGCCTGTTGAGCGCTGGGGCGCAGCGAATCTTCCAGCTTTGCCGAAGCTACCGCGCCGAGGAGCAGGGTCGCCATCACGAGCGCGAGTTCACGATGCTCGAGTGGTACCGGGCCGACGCGTCCTCCGACGAGGTGATCCGCGACACCGAGGAGCTAGTCGCGTTCATCGCGGACGCGCTGGACCAACCGGCCCCTGAGGTTCATCCACCCTGGCAGAGAATGAGCGTGGACGAAGCGCTGCAGTTCCATGTCAATTTGACGCTGGACTCGCTGATGCACGACGAAGATCGCTTCTTTCGCGTCTGGGCCGAGGAGGTGCAGCCTCGTCTTGGGAACGAGCGGCCGATCGTGGTAACCGATTGGCCTGCGTCGATGGCCTCCCTCGCAAAGATCAAGCCGAACGGAATGGCAGATCGCTTCGAGGCCTTCTACCGCGGTGTCGAGCTGTGCAACGGTTTCGGTGAGCTCACCGACGCAGCCGAACAGCGCCGCCGATTCGAGCGAGATCAGGCGGCGCGAATGGCCGCCGATGCCCCCGTCTACCCAATCGACGAACGATTTGTCGCCGACCTAGAACGGGGCATGCCCGAGAGCGGCGGCAACGCTCTTGGGGTTGACCGCTTGCTGATGCTGGTCCTGGGCGCCCCGTCGATTCAGGCAGTGATGCCGTTTCCTCTAGAGCGACTCTAGGCCCGTACGACGGCCCAGGCGCTATTGACCACGCTCGACGGCTTTGGCGCGTTCCCACATCTCGTCTAGTGCGGTCTCGTCGTAGTCGCGGAGGCTCTTGCCTTCCGCCTGGGCTGCGAGCTCACAGTGCCGGAACCTAGATGAGAAGCGGTTGAGCGAGCCCCGAATGGCAGCTTCCGGATCCAAGCCCTGCTTGCGACCGTACGTTGCGAGCGCGAACAAGAGATCGCCGAGCTCGTGCTCGAGGGCGGCCCTGTCCTGGTTCTCGGCGGCTTCGTCGAGCTCCGCGAGCTCTTCGTCGATCTTCTTGCGGGGTCCGCCGGCGTCGGGCCAATCGTAGCCTACCGCGCTGGCCTTCTCCCCAATGCGGACCGCGCGCAGGAGTCCGGGCAAGGCGACGGGAACCCCGCTCAGGGCGCCGCGGTCCTTCTTCTCCTTTGCCTTGATCGCTTCCCAGCTGTTGATGGCACCACTGGCGTCGTCGACTTCTTCGTCTCCAAAGACCCAGGGATGACGGCGAACGAGTTTCTCGCAAATCGCATCGACCACTCCGTCGATGTCGAACCAGCCCTTCTGCTCGGTGAGCGCGGCCTGAAACACGACCTGCAGCAAGAGGTCACCAAGCTCTTCGCGAAGCATTTCAGGGGTGCCACGATCGATCGCATCGACGACTTCGTGCGCCTCTTCGAGCACGTATTGGCGCAGTGTCTCGAGGGTCTGCTCGCGGTCCCATGGACAGCCGTCCGGACCGAGCAGCGTCCGCATCAGCTCGACGAGGCGTGTTAACGACTGACCTTGCTCACTCACCACGCGGCTTTAGCACAAGCGGTTGACGAGCCCCAGGAGCAGGCGTCATGGTCTCACGTCCATGGCGTACGCAAAGAGCGCGGTCAGCTCCCAGCAGATCATCGACGCGGCCATCCGCGTCCTCGCGCGCCAGGGCTACGCAAAGACCAGCTTGCTCGAGATCGCCAAAGAGGCCGGCATGAGCAAGGGCGCTCTGCACTACCACTACCCAACCAAAGAGGCGCTGATTCACGCGGTTCTCGAGACGGCGTGCAACGCGGTTCAAACGCGCACGATGCAAGCCTGGTCCCCCTCGGACAATCCCTTCGAAGCGCTGCGCAAGTCGCTCGAAGAGCTCTGGGCAACGCGAGCGGAGCGAAGCGACGAAGCGCTTGTGGTGGCCGATCTGCTCGCCTTGAGCCTGTACGACGAAACTCTGCGACCTAAGTTGGCCGAGTTCTACGAGCTCGGTGCGCAGCAGATTCGAGCCTATCTCGAACAGAACTTGTTGCCGCTCGGTCTGGAGCCACGAATCTCGCTCGACATCCTGCCCCGAATCGTCATCGGGCTGCTCGACGGTTTGGTGATGCAGGCGTTCGTCGATCCCGATGCCCTTTCGCCCGATGAAGTGGTCGATGCCGTCCAAACCATCGCGATCTCGATCTTCACCGGGGGCTCTGGCAAGTGAGTCCGCTCGAGGCGGTGCGGGCTCAGGACGGCGCGGTTCAGGGGCTCCTCCGAGCGCGTGAGCAGGGCCGTCTGGCATCGGCGTACCTTTTCGACGGGCCGAGCGGCGTCGGGAAAGAGCTGACGGCGCTGGCACTGGCCACGGACATCATCGCCGCTCGCGACCCACACATGATCGAGCGAATCGAGTCGGGGGCGCACCCCGACGTGCGTGTGTTTCGGCCGCGAGACGAAGGCAAGCGCAACATCCAAGTCGAAGTTCTTCGAACCGAGATTCTTCCTCTCGCGCAGTTCGCGCCCTTCGAGGCGACGTCGACCTTCTTCATCTTTCCCGAGGCCGACGTTTCGTTTCCCGTCTTCCAGCCCGAAGCGGCCAACGCCTTGCTCAAGACACTCGAAGAACCGCGTCCAAACGTGCACTTCATTCTCACTTCGGAACGCCCGGACTCGCTCTTGCCGACGATTCGATCGCGCTGCCAACGCGTTCGTTTCGCGCGCCTCCCGCAGTCGGTTCTCCGGGACATACTCGAATCGGAGGGAGCGCCAGAGGACTGCATTGGACCTGCGATTGCCCTGAGCGCCGGCCGCGCCGACGTCGCGCTTGCCCTTGCGAGCGATGGCGCGGTGAATGCGCTGAGCGACCTGGTATTCTCGATCGACGACGCGATTAGCGGGACCGGGCCGGGGGTTTTGGTCGAGCTCTCCGAGCACTTGGCGCGACGCGACGATCTCGAGCTCGCACTGCTCACACTCCAAGGCTTCTACAGGGACCTCGCGGCGACTTCCCTCGGTCTGCCCCCCGAAGAGCTTGGTTTCTCGGCAAGAGCAGATGAGCTGCGGGAGCGAGCCCTGCCCATTTCGTCGAGCGCTGCCGCCGCGCGCGTCTCCCGGATTCACAACTGCGTGCGATCCATGCAGAAGAACGCGAACAAGCAAGTTGCGCTCGACTCCCTGCTCTTTGGTCTCCGAAACCTTCGCTAGCTGGCATCTCTGCCGATATTGGCTAGTCTCGGGCGCGAAATGGCTCGTCCCTTCTACGTCACCACGCCGATCTACTATGTGAACGATCGGCCGCACATCGGGCACGCGTACTCCACCGTCGCGGCCGACGTGGTGTCACGGTACAAGCGCCTTCGAGGCAGACCCTCTTATTTCCTGACCGGCCTGGACGAGCATGGTCTCAAGATCGAACGTCGCGCGAAGGAAGAGGGGCTCGCTCCGCAAGACTTCGTCGACAAGATGGCTGCGCCGTTCCGGCTCGCTTGGGAAGAGCTCGGCTGCGCCCACGACGGCTTCATCCGCACGACATCGCCCCAGCACCACGAGAACGTTCAGGCCCTCTGGAAGCTGATGGAGGCCAGCGGCGACATCTACCTCGACGACTACGAGGACTGGTATTGCGTCGGCTGCGAATCGTTCAAGACCGAAAAGGAGCTACTCGAGGGCAATCTCTGTCCGATTCATCAGAAGCCCGTGGAGCGCATCAAGGAGCGCAGCTACTTCTTCCGTCTGAGCAAATACACGCAGCCGCTTCTCGACTACTATGAATCCCATCCGGATTTCGTCCGGCCCGAAGCGCGCTTCAACGAGGTGAAGTCCTTCGTCAAAGAGGGCCTGCGCGACTTGTCGATTTCGCGGACGAGCTTCCGCTGGGGCATCCCTGTGCCGGAGGACCCGGAGCACGTCGTCTATGTCTGGCTCGATGCCCTGATGAACTACGTGAGCGCGCTGGGCGGCCCCGCCGAGGAAGGCGAGGCACCGCTCTACGACGAGTTCTGGCAATCGTCCGAAGAGATCATTCACATCGTCGGTAAGGACATCCTTCGCTTCCACACGATCTACTGGCCCGCCTTCTTGATGAGCGCGGGCATCCGGCTCCCTACGCAGATTTGGGCCCACGGCTGGCTCACGGTGAACGGCGAAAAGATGTCGAAGTCCCTCGGCAACTTCCTTCCGCCAGGCCCCTTGGTCGAAGCGGTCGGCGCCGACGTCCTGCGTTACTATTTCATGCGAGAGGTCGGGTTCGGCCAGGACGGCGACTTCAGCCACCGCAACTTGCTCAATCGATACAACGGCGAGCTTGCCAACGGACTCGGCAATCTGATGAACCGAATCGTCGCGAGCATTCTCAAAAAGAACCTCGACGGGCGGGTGCCGAAGGTCGACCTAGACGCTCTCGATGCAAGCGATCGGCAATTGATCGACAAGGCCCAGTCCGCATCGGCGGAAGCAGCGAAGCACTTGGAAGCGCTCGCCTTCCACCGCGCGCTCGACACCATTTGGGAGCTCGTTTCGGCGGCAAACAAGTACGTTGACTCGACCGAACCATGGAAGCTCGCCAAGCAGGACGACCGGACACGGCTCGAGCAAGTCTGTTACACGGTGCTCGAAACGCTAAGATGGCTCTCGATCATGCTGTTCCCGGTGATGCCCGAGAAGTGCAACGAGCTTCGCGCGCAACTTGGAATGCCCCCACTGCTTCCGACTGAACAGGTCGACCTCTGGCCCAGCGCCTGGGGCGGGCTCCGGCCGGGCACCCAAACCCAGGCCCCTGCTCCACTCTTTCCGAGGTTCGACGAGGCGCAGGAGAAATCGATCTTGGAGCGTCTCGGCGTCGAGGCTCCCAAGGCCGAACAGAAAAAGGCAGCCGCCATGACAGAAACCGAGCAAGCCAGAGACGAGCTCATCGACTTCGATGACTTCATGAAGGTCGACCTTCGCGTGGCCCTGGTAAAAGAGGCCGAGAGGGTCGAAAAGAGCAAAAAGCTGATCCGGCTTCTCGTCGACGCAGGCGAAGCAGAGCCGCGTCAGATCCTAGCCGGCATCGCCGAGCACTACGCGCCCGAAGACCTGGTCGGCCGGCGAGTCATCATCGTTGCCAACCTCAAGCCCCGCAAGCTGATGGGTCTGGAGTCACAGGGAATGGTGCTTGCGGCCAGCGACGGCAGCGGTCTGTGCGTTCTCGGCGTCGACAAAGACGTCGAACCTGGATCACCCGCCAAGTGATCCCGCCCCTCGCACCGACGTTCGACGCGGCGCTTCGAGACGTGCGAGCTCAGCAGCCGCGATTTCGAGGCGCGGCGGCTACGCGGCTTGCGGAGCCTCCTTCGGAAAGAAGAGACGAAGCGATCGAAGGACTGTTGAGCCTCGCCGCAGATGAGGTCGGCGCGGTGCGCGAAGCCGCGTACGAGTCGCTCGGTGAGCTCGGCGCCGTCGAGGCCCTGAGCACCTTGCTCGAGGCCTTCGATGACGAGCACATGGGCGCCCGTCAAACGGCTGTGCTCGCCGTCGGCCGGATCGCACCGGAACAAGGCGCCGATTCAATCGCAGATCTACTCGACGATCCCCGTCCGGAGATGCGATTCTCGGCGATTTGGACCTTGTCGTATCTGGGCGCGGAGCAATCCAATCGGATCGCGAGGGCTCTCGGAGACGCAGACGAGGAAGTCCGGGTGCTCGCAATACAGTGCCTCGGCGAGCTCGGCTCGACCGACAGCGTAGAGGCGATCGCGAGCTCGTTAGAGGGCTCTTCGGATGCCGTGCGCTTCGCTGCGGCGACAAGCCTCGCAACCCTGGGCGACGCGCGAGGCGCCCCGACCCTGCGAGCATCCCTAGCCCAGCCGGACCGAGCCTTCGTGGCCGCCGTCGGACTTGGGGACCTCGAAGACCGAGACTCCCTCGCCGCGCTCTCGCGGCTCGCAACCCATCCTTGGCGCTCCCCCATCTTGCGCGCGGCGGCGGCGCGAGCCCTGGTTCGGCTGGGTGACCCCACAGGGACCGAGGTGATTCGAAAGCTCGTCCGAAGCTGGCGTATCGAGGCTCGGCAGTACGCCGTGGAGCTCGTCGGAGAGCTCGGCCTCACATCGCTGATACCAGACCTAGCCCGCGCCTTCCCGAAGAGCCGCAGCAACGAAAGGCCGGTCTACGAGACCACACTGGAGCAACTCGCACCGAAAAGTGCAGAAGCGATGGCCTTGCTTGCTTCGCTGCGTCAAGCGAAGCACCCTCAGAGCTAGGCCGAGCGATGCTTTTCGACACCCATTGCCATCTGGATGACCCGCGCCTCTTCGGAGAGCTCGACGCCGTGCTCGAGCGCGCAGAGGAAGCGGGCGTGCGGCGAATTACCAGCATTGGCTGTGCGAGCGATCCGTCTTCGGTCAAGTCGGCGATCGAGATCGCCCGGCAGCATCCCGATCGAATCTCGGCGACGGTCGGAGTCCACCCTCATGACGCCAAGCACCTCGACGACTCGCTCTGCGACGCGATTCGGGATGCAGGCACAGACCCAACGGTGGTCGCCATCGGCGAAACCGGACTCGATTTTCACTACGACCACTCGCCCCACTCCGCTCAGGAAGAAGCTTTTCGACGACAGATCGCGATCGCCAAGGAGCTCAGGAAGCCGCTGGTCATTCACACGCGCTCGGCGCCGAAAGACACGCTGCGGATCTTGCGCGAAGAGCAAGCGAAGGACGTGGGCGGCATCATCCATTGCTTCAGTGAAGACGCACCGTTTGCTCGAGCGGCGCTCGATCTGGGTTTCGTCTCTTCGTTCAGCGGGATTGTGACCTTCAACAAGGCGGTGGCCGTCCAGGAAGCAGCCCTCAAGCAGCCAGCGGATGCCCTCCTGATAGAGACCGACGCCCCCTATTTGGCCCCGATACCCAGGCGCGGAAAACGCAATGAACCCGCGTATGTAGCCTATACGGCAGCCTGTATCGCAAGGCTCAGGGGCGAAGACCCCGAGGACCTGGCCCGAACGAGCTACGAGAACGCAATCCGGATCTTCGGAATCCATGAGTAATCGGGGCTTTGGACGGACGGACGCGTCCGCCTTGACTCGCCCCCCCGCATCACTATCTTTGCGGCCCTTTTCCCGGGGAGAACACCTGTGAATACGAATCCCGGCCTCATCGGCACCAAGCTTGGCAATACTCAAATCTTCCTCGACGACGGGGAGGTCCGGCGCGTAACTGCGATCAAGGCAGGCCCCTGCGTCGTTGTGGGCAAGCGTACCCCTGCAAAAGACGGCTACTCCGCTCTGCAACTCGGATTCGGTAGCCGTCGCGAGAAGCTCGTGAGCAAGCCCGAGGCGGGCGCTTTCAAGAAGGCCGGCGTCGACCCGCAGCGTGTCGTTCGCGAGTTCCGCATCGACGAGTCGCTTCTCGAGCGCTTCGAGGTGGGTCAGACCCTGGGCGCCGCGGACATTTTCCAGGACGGCCAGTTCGTCGATGTCTCGGCCACGAGCAAGGGTCGCGGCTTCACGGGCGTCATGCGGCGACACAACTTCGCTGGCGCTGGCACCGTGGGTCACGGCACGCACGAATCCAAGCGAGGTGGTGGTTCGATCGGTATGGCCACGACACCTGGCCGCACCGTTCGTGGTCAGAAGATGGCTGGCCAGTACGGCAACAAGAAGGCGACCATTTTGAACCTTCGCGTCGTCAAGGTGCTCAGCGACGAGAACATCGTGCTCGTCGACGGGGGCGTCCCAGGTCCGCGCAACGGTTTCCTCACGCTGAAGGGCGCCATCAAGAAGGCGTCCGTTCCGCTTCCTGAGCGCCCGGCCAAAGAAGAGCCCGCCGCAGAGGCGCCGGAAGCGACCGAAGAGGGCTAGCTGAGCCGTCGACGCCAGCAGGATCACCACGGTCGCCGCGCGCGTCGTGAAGGGTACCCTGCTCGATCGGTTTACAAGCTCCAGGAAATCGACAGACGCGTTGGTCTCTTCAAGAAGGGCCAGCGCGTTCTCGATCTCGGGGCGAGCCCCGGCTCCTGGACCATCTACGCGGCGCAGAAGGTCGGCCCGAGCGGTCGGGTGATCGGCATCGACCTCAACGACCCAGAGGTCGCACTACCGGCCCAGGCCGAGATTCGTGTGCTCGACGCCTTCGTGGCGGATCCGGAGACCTTGGGCGGTCCCTTCGACCTGGTCCTCAGCGACATGGCGCCTAAGACGAGCGGCCAGCGTCACGCCGATCAGTACCGAAGCTACGAGCTCGTGATGCGTGCGCTCGAGCTCTGCACGGCTGTTCTCCTGCCCGGCGGCGGCTTCGTGGCCAAGATCTTCCAGGGCGCGGAGTTCGAGGATGCGCGTGATGCTGTTCGCGCGCGGTTCGGCAAAGTGCGAATCATCCGGCCGGAAGCGACACGCAACGAGAGCTACGAGTTGTTTCTGGTCGGCCTGGGCTTCCGACCCGTTAGTTCTTGAGCGTCTCGAGCCGCGCGCTCGCCCGTTCCGCGTAAGGCCCGTCCGGATCGAGCTTCAACGCGCGCCTCAGATGCGCCCGTGCCTTGCCGAGCTGGCCCTGCTTCGCGAGAATTGAGCCGTACGCATACTGCAGCGCGGGGTCGAGCTCGTTCTGCCCGACGGCACGACGCATGCTAGCCTCCGCCGCATCGAGATCGCCGCTCGCGTACTGGGCCAGCGCCAGCTCGGCGAGAAGCTCCGTCGGAGGTGGCTCAGGGGCTTGCCTGAGCGCCGTCTGCAGCACGGGCGTCGCCTCGGCTGGGAGGCCAGCTCGCCGCAGGCCCTCGCCGACTGCAATGGAGAGCAAGACGTCGCCCCGGACCATCGGGCGGGCGGCGCGAAGTTGCTCGACCGCGTCCTCGGGCTGCCCGGCACCGAGAAGCATCATTGCGAGATTGATCCTTGGAACCGGATCGCCGGGAAGTCGATCGATCGTCTCCAGGTATTCACGCTCGGCTTCGCCGAGCTTCCCCTGCTCTTCATAGGAGAGCGCGAGATTGAACCGAGCCGCGACGAGCGCCGGGTCCAAAGCGACCGCACGTTCGAGCATTTCGGTCGCTTCGGGCAGCTTGCCCGCCTCGCGCAAAAGGACCCCCAGGTTGTTGAACGCCTCGGCGAAGTTCGGGTCGAGCGTCGTCGCGCGACGGTAGGCCTTCTCGGCGGATGCCCAGTCACCCGACGCCTCGAGCGCCAGTCCCAAGTCGAGCAGGGCCCTGACGTCGCTTGGATTGTCGGCGAGCGCCTGCTCGAAGAGCCGCTTGGCTTCTGGAACCTTTCCCTCCGCGAGCAAGCGCTCTGCGCGGAGCAGATCCGGACTGGCCGGGGGGCGACTGAGCGTCGTGAGCGAAGGCTCTTGTGCCGGTGCGCTCTGGCTCGAGCCACAGCCGACGATCAGCGCGGCGAGCAGCGCCCAGGCTATATGCGGAGCGCCCGCTCGGTTCATGGCTCCTCGGCGCGCCCATGAAGAGCGAGGATGCGATCGTAGAGCACTCGCTGCAGGCGCTTCAAGCGATCGTAATCGTGAACTTTGTTCCCGTCGGCATCGGACACGTAGAACACGTCCGCGACGCTCTGGCCTTCGGTGTTCACCTTGGCTAGCGCAATCGTCAAATCGAGCTGATGGAGAGTGCGTGCGATGACGTGCAAGAGGCCAATCCGATCGCGTGTGAAGACGTCCACGACCGTGTATCGCTGGGACGCGTTATTGTCCACGCTGATGTGTGTGGGAACCTCGGGGCCCGGTCGCACGGACCAGGGCGGAGGCGTGCTCTGTCGCGCGATCAAATCCTGGGCCGAAACCCGATTTGTGACTCGGTGCACGATGTCTTCTTGCAGCGCCTGGGCCAGCCTCGTTGGCGTGGGCGTATTGTCTCCGACTCGCACCCAGAACACATCGAACACCTCGTCCCCGCTCTTTCGTCGGCGGGTGTAGAGCTGCGCGGCGAGAATCGAGAGATCGTGCGCGGCGAACACCGCGGTGAGGTCCGCCAGTAGGCCCGAGCGGTCGGCCGAGACGACCACCACCGATTCCACGTCTTCGCTCGGCCCGGGGCCTACGCGCACGGTTACGACACCCTCATCGCGGTCTCGTGAAATCCGCGCATGGTGGCGGACGAGATCCACCGGATTGGCTAGAAAATAGCGGTCGGGCATCTCGTCGATGAAGCTCTGGAGCTCTTCTTCCCCGGCATCGCCCGCAAACCCGACGACGGCCTGCAGCTTCACCTCCAGAACCCGGCTTTCGGTGTGTACTGGCGCGTTCCCCGACTCGAGCTGGGCGAGCGTAGCGAGATAGAGGTCTTCGAGCGCGCGCGCCTTCCACGAAGTCATCGCCTTGGGGTTGACCGTGGAAACGATGGAGACGGTGCACAGGAACAGGTCGCGGAGCCGTTCCGGCGTTTCGACCATCTTCACGACCTCGGTGAGACCTTGGGGATCGTGGATGTCGCGCTGAGTTGCCCAGCGGTAGAGTGACCTTTGCTCGCGAACGAGCCAAGCCACGTGCTGAGCGTCGACCGGGGTGAGCCCGAGGCGAAGCGCCACGCTTTCGGCCAGACGCGCCCCCGCTTCTTCTTGCTCACGACCCCGGGTTCGACCGAGCGAGTGCAAGAGCACCGCCAAGAACAGTGGAAGGCGCCTCGGAGCCTCCGCGGCAAGTCGAGCGGACAACGCGCGTCCACGGCTTTCTCCTCGAGTCAGCGCTTGCAGGTGCTCCAGGGCTTTGATCGCATGAATGTCGGCGGTGTAGACGTGGAAAACATCGTGATAGACACGGCCGACGAGGGGCTCGAATTCGGGGATCATCGCCGAAATGAGCCCGACCCCATGAAGTTCGGCAACCGTGGAGCCGCTGCGGAACGCGGATTCGTCGATGTTCTTGAGCAGTGCCAGAAATAGCTGAGTGGCTTCCTCGGAGTCCTGCAACCTCAGCCGCCAGCGCTTGTCCGGAGCGATGCGGGCGATCGCGTCCAAGGCCGAGTGATCGGGTCGCTTGTGGTAGCGCAGTGCTTGTCGATAGAACCGAAACGCAAGCGCGGGATCGCCGTCCAGCCGCTGGGGTCTCTCGAGGCTGATACTCCCGTCGGCCAAGACGATGCCGTGCGCGAGCTTACGGAACGTCGTCGCCCGAGTCCGGTTGCGCGGGCGCGCGCGTTCGAGCATTCGCTCCGCGGTGAGCGCCACGATACGGGCGTGCCGGTAGTACGCCTGCATGAACTGCTCGACGCCGAGGGTGATTCCATCGACGAAACCGAGCTCCTGGGCGATGTCTTCCTGATCGCCAAAGGTGAGCCGGTCCTGCTGGCGGCCAGCGCGCAGATGCAGAAGGTTCCGGACGCGCCAGAGCATCTCGCGGGCATCTTCGAGCTCGCGGACCTCGCGGGCGAGAAGCGCACCGGTTCGAACGTAGTCCTGTTCGTTTCGAGCGCCCCAGCGGGCTCGGGCTGCCCACTCTGCCACATCCATGTCCCTCAAACCGCCGCGCCCCTGTTTCACATCGGGCTCCAGAAGATAGAGGCTCCCTCCGAAACGGCGGTGGCGGGCCTCTGTGTCCTGCTCGAGCGCGCCAAGGAACTCGTTCAGGTACGGCTCGAAGACTTGCTCCCGCGCGCCACGCTCGAGCTCGTCGAGAAGCGAGCCGCTACCGGCGATTCGTCGGAAGTCGATCAGCGTGGTGGTGGTTCGGATGTCTTGGCGAGCCAGATCCAGAGTCTCTTCGATGCTTCGAGCGGCGTGACCGATATCAACCCCGAGGTCCCAGAGCGGGTAGAGCAATCCCTCGGCCAGCGCCCCGACGAACGGGTCGTCCGAGTCGTCGCAGAGGAACACGACGTCGACATCACTATTGAGTCCCAGCGTCGAGCGGCCGTAGCCACCGACGGCGACGAGTGCAACGCGCCCTTGAGGTTCACGACCCAGCGCGCGCGTGGCAGCGTCGGAAGCGCAGTACAGGGCGCTAAGGAGGCCGTCGAGGGCTCGCGCATGGGAGCGGGCCGTGCCGACACCAGAGTCCCCACGGCGCACCGCGTCCTCGAACGCCCGGCGATAACCACCGAGGTACCCACTGCAGGTCTTGCCGAGCGAAGGTGCGAGCCCACCTAGATCGACGACCGGACTGGAACCATCCGACAAAGGTCAGCGAGTATGACTGTCGGCCCTGCCCTGGGCAAGCGATCCGCCTAGCGACTCAGCAGGTACGAAGCGATGCCGGAGGCGATGCCATCGGCCAGGGCGCGTCGATATCGATGCTTGCTGAGCGCGCGCGCCTCGGGCTCGTAGGTCAGGAAGGACGCTTCTACGAGAACCGAGGGCATGCGGGCGCCCACCAGGACGTAGAACATCGCGCGGCGCACACCGCGATCGGAGAGCTTCGGGAGAACCGTACGGCCAGTTTTCAAGGTGTGGCGCTGGATCTTCCCGGCCAGGGTCAGGGCGCCTTCCGCCTGGGACTTCCGATGATACTTGGCGAGCAGGCTCTGAATTCCGGTCACCTCCGCAACGCGCGTTCCGTTTTCGCGTGCGGCCAGGCGAAGCGCCTGTCGGTTGTTCGTGGTGTCGAGAACGAAGGTCGTGACGCCTCCTTTTCTCACAGGCTCGGAGCTCGCGTTCAAGTGAATCGACACGAAGGCGTCCGCCTCCATCGCGTTGGCAAGTGCGCAGCGTTCTTCGAGCGAGAGGTCGACGTCGCTCGTCCGAGTGAGCATCACGCGCGCACGAGGCATGATCGCGCGCAATCTCGCTGCCGTCCGCTCGGCCAAGTCGAGCGCTAGCTGCGACTCGACCAACCCATATCGATCGTTTGCGGCGCCCGGTTCCGGGCCGCCGTGGCCCGGATCGAGAACCACGAGCGGCCTGGTCTTCTTCTGTGAAGGCCGTGCCGAGCTGACGTCGACGACGATGCGGTACGGGTCGGTGAGAAAGAAGACGCGGCCGGTCGCGCCTGCCTGCAAATCCAATACGACGCGGGGGTTGGGGGTGGCGAGTCGAACGCGGTGCAAGCCTCCTCGCTCGACGGCTTGAGAAACGGGGACACTGTCGCTCCACTCGGCTTCCTCGAGCTCGATGGCAATGCGGGCAGGCAAGATCCCGTCGGCCGGTAGCTGCTGTTGGCGAAACAGTGGAACCCCTTCGAAGAGAAGGACGACTCGGGCACCAGCAGTGTCTTCGCTGCTGGCCCCGTACACGTCGATCCGCCTCAGAAGGGCCTTTTCACGTTGTGGCGTAGCCGGCTCGGAGAGCTCGATCGAGGGGGCCGACAGCTCTTGCTGGCGCCGCGGAGACGAATCCGTTTGGCAACTCCAGGCGGCTAAAAGCAGCCCGAGCAGACAAAGCCTCGACGTGTTTGCCCAGCTTCGAATGGACGCGTGTTTACGCGACGACCTGACGAGCGTCAACGCAGCGCCACTCGTTGACCCGCCCGAGGCGATCGCCTAGCTTCCGCGACATGGCGGGGTTGACCTATCGTGACGCCGGTGTCGACATCGAAGCTGGCGAGGAGCTAGTCGAACGGATCAAGCCGCTCGCACAGTCCACTCATTCGGAACACGTGCTCGGTACTCTCGGCGGCTTCGCCGGCCTCTGCTCGATACCAAGCGACATCGAGGAGCCTGTCCTCGTCTCGGGCACCGACGGGGTTGGAACCAAGCTGAAGTTGGCCTTCGAGCTCGGGCGTCACGACACCGTCGGCATCGACCTGGTGGCGATGTGCATCAACGACATCATCACCGTGGGCGCAAGGCCGCTTTTCTTCCTGGATTATTTCGCGACTTCCAAGCTCGACGTGGACCAGGCCGAGGCTGTCGTCAAAGGCATCGCCGAAGGCTGTCGCCAATCGGAGTGCGCCCTTCTTGGCGGAGAGACCGCCGAGCTACCGGGCTTCTACGCCTTGGGGGAATACGACTTGGCGGGCTTCGCGGTAGGTGTGGTCAGTCGCAAGCGCATCATCGATGGCAAAGCCACGAAGCTCGGAGACAAGCTGATCGGTGTCGCCTCATCGGGCTTGCACTCGAACGGGTTCTCCTTGGCTAGGCGCGTACTGCTCGACTGCGATGCGCCGCTCTCGCTCCTGAGCCCCCTCGAGTCCGGTGGCACAATTGGTAACGCCCTGCTCCGGCCGACGCGAATCTATGTCAAGACTGCTCAGATCGCGCTGGAGCACGGCGTGCATGCGATGTGCCACATCACTGGCGGCGGGCTGCCTGAGAACCTGCCTCGCGTGACTCCAAAAGGGCTCGGGGTTGCCATCGACTCGGGCGCCTGGACCGTCGATCCGATTTTCCGGCTGATTCAGGAGCGGGGCGCAGTAACCGACACCGAAATGCGGCGCACGTTCAACATGGGCGTTGGATTCACCATGGTCGTAGCTCCCGAACGCGCGGCGCAGCTTGTTGACGCACTCAATGCCAGCGGCGAGCGCGCCTTCGTCATGGGCGAGATCGTCGAGCGCGAAGGCGTGTCGTTCTCTTCCTAGAGCCTTTCATGGACGTAGCGGTTCTCGTTTCTGGTCGCGGTTCGAACTTGAAGGCGATCTGTTCTGCAATCGACGCAGGCACCTGCGCGGCGAACATCATTGGCGTCGTTTCCGATCGGAAGAAGGCCGAGGCGCTCGGCTTCGCAGACGAACGAGGAATCCCCACGCGACTGGTGTCGCTCCGTAAAGGGGACGACCGTAGCCTCTGGAACGAGGCGCTCGCCGAAACCGTGGCGTCGTTGAGCCCGGACTTGATCGTGTTGGCCGGGTTCATGCGCGTCTTGGGCTCACCGCTGCTCGAACGCTTTCCCGGGCGCATCATCAACGTGCACCCCGCCCTCCTTCCCTCGTTTCCCGGACACAGCGGACCGCAGGATGCGCTTGACGGCGGCGTGCGAATCAGTGGATGCACCGTCCACATCGTCGACGCCGGTGTAGACACTGGTCCGATCATCGCACAGGCAGCCGTTCCCGTGCTCGACAGCGACAGCGCCGACTCCCTTCACGCCCGAATCCAGGTTCAGGAGCATCGACTCCTGCCCGCTGTAATCCACCAGATCGCCGTTGGCGCGATCACGCTCGACCCGTTAACTGTGGGCACGCCCGTCACCGACCCTGCTCGGTCGCTGACGGTGCCGGACGTCTAGACTCGTGCCCACGAGCTTCTACGACGTCATCGTACTTGGCACTCACCTCGAGCCGCTTCTCTGCGCGGCCTTGCTTGCACGCGAGGGCCTCCGGGTGCTCGTGCTCGGTCAAGGGGTGCCGGAGCCGTCATACACCTTGGCGGACGTCGAGGTCGAACCATACGGATTGACCATCACCGGCGCGCAGAGCCCGATCGTTCAGAGCACCTTGGAGGAGCTCGCGCTCAGACAGGACGTCAGGCAGCGCATGGTGGATCGTGCCAAGGCATTTCAATTGCTTCTGCCCGCGCATCGCATGGACGTCTACCCCGAAGCCGACAAATGGTTGGCGGAGCTCGGCCGTGAGCTCCCGGGCGTGCGTCGCCAAGCGGCGGACATCACCCGAACTCTCGCCGAGGTGCGAGGCGAGCTGGACACCGTGGTCGCCCGTGGACTCGTTTGGCCTCCCGAAACCTTCATCGAGCGGCAGCAGTTCTCGCTGACTGCGACCGCGCAACGCTTCGATAGGCAAGGCCAAGGTTGGACCTCGTGGAACCAACTGGCGGTTCGCCATCCGCTCCGGACGGCATTTGAAGCAGTCCTCCCTCACCTTTCCGGCCTTCTGCCGGCACAGCACTCGGACTTGACCCGCGCGCGCCTACACGGCCACGTTCTGTCAGGCGCGACCGCGCTCAGTGGCGGTTGGCCCTGGTTTCGCGAAGCGCTTTTTGCGCGCATCCGCTCCTGGGGTAGCGATGTCAGACCGCGCGACCGGGCAGAGTCGATTCGCCACGAAGGCCGTCGTGGCCACAGTATTCGCCTTGCCCGGACGCTCGAAGAGATCGCTTGCTCGCAGATCGCACACGGCACTCCGATCAGCGAGCTCACTCAACTGCTTCCCGAGCGCGGCTCGATGGCCGCGATGTTCGAGCGGGTCGGAGAGCCCCGCGTGCGCGCGTATCGTTGCTCGGTGCACTTCCTCGCGGAGAAGCGTGGCATTCCCGATGCGCTCGAGCCTCTCGCCCTGCGCTGCAGCAGCGAGACCGATCCGAGCCAAGCCTTCTTGCTGCGCACTCGCGACCTGGACGGTGATCGCTTGCTCCTTTCGGCGACCCGTCTAGTCGAAGAGCATCTGATCGACACCGGATCGTCGCCGCTTCGCTTCGTCCGCGAAGATGCCCTGAATGCTGTTCGCAGCGTCGTTCCATTTTTCGACGAGCACGCAATCTGGATCGACAGCCCGCATGATGGCTTGCCCCCGCGCGCCTTTCGCCCAGATACGGAACTTCCGTGCAGCGACCCGTGGACCAGGGGTCCGTACACCATGAGAGCGGTGTACGACTATCCGACCCGGCGAGCGCTTGGAGTGTGTGCACTACCCACACGCACTCCCGTTCGAGGGATCTTTCTGTGCAACGAACAGGTCGCTCCCGGTCTCGGTTTTGAAGGTTCGTTTCTCGCCGCAACCTCGGTTGCCAGGATCATCAGCTCTCAGTACCGTCGACAGGACTGGCTCCGCCGAGGTCTCCGGGCCCGTCGCAGCGTTTAGGGCAAGACGCCTGCCCCTCTGATATGCTGGAGCGCATGGCGGCACCACAGGAGGCACCGAGACTCACCCTCCGACAGTTGCTTCGACTCATGGTCGAACGCGGCTCTTCGGATTTGCACATCACGACGGGATCCCCGCCTCAATTGCGAATCGATGGCGCGCTGATGCCGCTACGAACGCCACCGCTGAAGCCCCGGGAAAGCAAGGCGCTTTGCTACGAGGTCATGACGGAAGACCAGCGCCTGCGATTCGAAAAGGGGCATGAGATCGACTTCTCGTTCGGTGTGAAGTCACTGTCCCGTTTCCGAGCCAACGTATTCTTGCAGCGTGGAGCAGTCTCCGGCGCGTTTCGCGCGATCCCTTTCGAGATTCGACCGCTGGGCGAGCTCGGCGTGCCGCCGGTCGTCTCAGAGCTCTGCACTCGACCGCGCGGCCTGGTCTTGGTCACCGGACCTACGGGTTCGGGCAAATCGACCACCCTGGCTTCGATGATCGACAAGATCAACAGCGAGCACCGTCATCACATCGTGACGGTCGAGGATCCCATCGAGTTCCTTCACTCGAACAAGCTCTGCGTGGTGAACCAACGAGAGGTCGGCTCCGACACCGCGGGTTTCAAAGACGCGCTGAAGTACGTTCTACGCCAGGACCCCGACGTCGTTCTGGTGGGCGAGATGCGAGACCTGGAAACGATCGAAGCCGCGCTCACCATTTCCGAGACGGGCCACCTCGTCTTTGCGACGCTTCACACGAACACAGCTGTGCAATCGATTAACCGTATCATCGATGTTTTCCCCTCCGGCCAACAGAGCCAGATCCGGGCGCAATTATCGTTCGTCCTTCAAGGCGTCCTCAGCCAGATGCTGCTTCCGCGCGCCGATGGTCCGGGCCGCGCGATGGCCTGCGAAGCGATGGTGCCGAACGTCGCAATTCGAAACCTGATTCGCGAGGACAAGGTCCACCAGATGTACGGCATCATGCAGACTGGCCAGGGCACCTCGGGCATGCAGACGATGAATCAGTCGCTCCTGCACCTGGTCGCCCATGGGGCGCTGGACCGAGACGTTGCGACAATTCGGTCACCGGAACCCGACGAATTTCGCCTAATGCTCGATCAATTCGACAAAAAAGGCTACCACCAGGCCATTCGCAGCGGTGGCTGATTCGGCTTCCCTCCAGATTTTTACTATCGTTAACGGAGGGATCTTGGTGATTGGACGCACGACCATAGGCCGAGGCTGGATGGTGCCAGCCGCGCTGACATTCGGCTTCCTGTTTTCCGCCGCAGCCGCAGCCGAGACACCGCAGTCGAGCGCGCCGCGCGCATCGGTCGAAGATCGAGCAGAAGCGGCGGACGCGTACGACCAGGCCACGACCGCTTATCTTTCCGAGCGCTACGAGCTCGCCGCACACTGGTTCGAGCGAGCCTATCGCCTGGTGCCTACTTCGACCGCTTTGCTACAGGCTGTGCGCGCGCATGACAAGGCAGGCAATTCCGTTCGAGCCGCGAACCTAGCGCTGCAGTTGCGTGACACCTATTCGTCGGACCGGCGGGCGGAGACAGTCGCAAACGCAGTGATCGGATCGGTGCAACCCTTGAATGTTCTCGTCAAAGCCGAGTGTGAAAAGCAGTGCACGCTCGAGCTCGACGGTGCCTTGCTCCGTCATCCGACATTCCTCGCGTCACCCGACGTAGAGCATTCGCTCAACGCTACGTTCGCCGATGGGGAAACGTCGACCTACGTGCAAGGCGCAGCGGGCGACGTCAAGGAGGTGAGGCTTGCCGCACCCTCGCCACCGCCGCCTCCTCCAATTCCGCGATGGGGCTTCTTCTCTTCGCTGGGTGCAACCGTTGCGATGGGCGCGGTCACGGCGTGGTCGGGGATCGACGCCCGCAATGGCGTAGACGCCTACGAGGCTGCTGCGCGCACGGCGAATTCACCGGGCATCAACAATGGCCCCTCTCCCACCCCTGCTGAGGTCGCCGAATCGCTTCTCGAAGAGGGTCGCAACAAAGAGCGTCGAACGAACATACTCATCGGCGTCACCGCCGCAATGGCTGCGACGACAGCGGTACTGGGTGTCTTCACCAACTGGAAGGGAGAGTCCCGGGATGCCAGCGTCAAACGCGTTGAACCTGCGGTTGGCGTTAGCAAGCAAGGGGGCCTGTTGACGATCAAGGGTCGCTTCTGATGAACGCGCCCGCCAGCTCTCGCGGGTCATTGCCGCCTTCCCGCCAGATGGCCGGTCGGCACTTGGGCCGCTACGAGATCCTGACGCAGCTGGCATCCGGTGGAATGGCCTCGGTGTACGCGGCGCGCGCGCAAGGAGTCGCGGGCTTCGAACGTCTCGTCGCGATAAAGATGTTGCACCCGCATCTGGCCTACGAGCAGGAGTTCATCTCGATGTTCCTGGACGAGGCGCGGCTGGCTGCGCGGATTCGCCACATGCACGTGGTACCCACCTTGGACATCAGCGACAGCCCAGGTGACGGCTACTTCCTGGTGATGGAATACATCGAAGGCAATCACCTCGGCGCCCTTCTAGGTCGCGCGGCCAAGCGCGGAGAGAGACTACCGCAGCCGTTCGTCTGCCGGGTACTCATCGACACCCTTCAGGGATTGGGAGCGGCGCACCGTCTCACCGACGAGGGTGGAAAGCCTCTCAAGCTCGTTCACCGTGACGTCTCGCCCCACAACATTCTCGTCGGAACCGACGGCATCGCTCGGCTCACAGACTTCGGCGTAGCGAAGGCGGACGTACGCATGGCCTCGACCCGGGCAGGCCAGTTCAAGGGCAAGCTGTCTTACATGGCCCCCGAGCAGGCTTCCTCGAGCTCGACTGATCAGCGCTCCGACCTGTTCAGTGTTGGGATCATTCTCTGGGAATCGCTGACCGGCAGACGCCTGTTCAAGGGTGAATCGAACGGTGCCACGCTCAACAAACTGCTGAACGACGCGGTGGTCAAGCCATCGGAGCTCTGGCCGGACCTCGAGAGCTTCGACGATGTCGTGATGAAGGCTCTGAGCCGAGATCCCGACGACCGATTTCAGAGCGCCGACGAGTTTGCTGACGCGCTCGAAGCAGCGGCCGGAGCTGGTCGCGTCGCCAAGACTCGCGAGGTCGCCGATGTTGTCCGAGATCTGGACGCGGAGAAGCTTCAGGACGAGCGTGAGCGCGTTCGCGACGCCATCAAGATGCTGGGAAGCACGGACGTCGGCACGTCGATCATTCCGATGCCCCGTGAAGGCACCCCGGTCGACACCCAAACATACACCACGCATGGCAGCACTGGGTCGCACGTGCACGGGTCGGTGTCCGGAGTCCTGAGCGACGGTACTCCGGTAGTCGTCCAGCGTTCGACGGAGTCTGACGCTCTGAAGTGGTTCGTGATGGCCCTGGCGATTGTCGTGTTCATGTACGCCGGGTTCTTGGTCTTTCAGCTTCTGCGGCCCCCGCCAGCGCCGGTGCCCTCGCTGGACAGCAGCCCGGCGGCGGCCATCGGGCCCCGTGGTCCTGCTAATCCTGCCGAGATCGAGGCCGCGTCCCCGAAGGCCGAAACCGCGAAAGCCCAGTCCGAGCTCCCAGTACCCAGCGAGAAAGCGTCGACTGAGTCCAAGCCCGGACCGGACCGTAAGAGCAGCACAGCATCGGAGCGACCCAGCAGACAAAGGCCTCGCCGGGCGCGCAGGGCCGAGCCAGCCGCGCCTCCAAAGGCGGAAAAGCCTGCGAAGTTGGCCGCTCCTGAGCCTCCGGCCCGTGCGCCCAAAGCCGACTCCATCGACATCGACATCCACAACCCATATCGAAATTAGGCACGCCTTTTGACCAGGCGATCCGAGATCAGCTAGGATTTTGGTAGGCCCGGAGGGGATCGGGCGGAGAATTCATGGCCGAGTGGGTATACGAAGCGCGCACTCGCGCGGGCGAAGTCCAAACAGGGATCATCGAGGCCGACAGCAAGGAGGCCGTGCAGTCCAGGCTGCGCGCGCGCCAGCTGAATCCGGTGAAGATCAAGAAGAAGGGGCGGCAGATCAGTCTGTCGTTCGGCACCGGTGTCGACGCAAAAGAGCTGGTCATCTTCACGCGCCAGTTCGCGACGATGATCGACGCCGGCCTGCCCCTCGTTCAGTGCTTGGACATTCTCTCGACTCGCGGCGAGAACAAAGCCC
>Ga0316189_10001617_pt1 | contig 22366 bp, 21 predicted proteins | sample LowCovwburrow_MG_FD_204930 | JGI IMG/M metagenome (GOLD analysis project Ga0316189, IMG submission 204930) | Coastal sediment microbial communities from Maine, United States - Lowes Cove worm burrow | ecosystem: Environmental > Aquatic > Marine > Coastal > Sediment | place: USA: Maine... | reverse complement strand
CGGTCCGGCATGTTCATGCTTATAACGGCGAGGCTTCTATGCTTGGGCAGGTTAATGTCAAACGGGGCAATGGTAGGCTGGCTTTATTCGTCGGGAGACTTTTAAAGCTGCCGCCTCCATTGTCAGAAGCTGAGGCTAAAATAGTATTCAAAACAACTGGTTATAGCGAAGTCTTAACGCGCGAGTATGGTCCTGATCGTAACGGTCAAATATGGATAATGCAGTCGGATATTGAGGCTGATCCAGCGGCGCCAATGATGATTCATGAGAGCTTTGGGCACGCCAAACTGACACTTCAATTACATACAAACCATGGGAAGCTAGCCCATGAGATCACCGGAGTGACGCTCTTCGGCGTTCCACTGCCTAAGTTTTGCTGGCCAGAATTATGCGCCACAGAATGGCAAGAAAATGGAAGATATCGCTTTGACGTGTGTCTAAGCCTGCCACTAGCCGGATTTATCATCCGATATTCAGGTTGGTTATTGCCCGCTTAGCCCATGCGAATATATCTATTTGGCGAGCTCGCGCGCGATGACCATTTTTTGGACGTCGCTTGTTCCCTCATATATCTGGCAAACTCGGACATCGCGATAGATTTTTTCTATAGGATATTCACTTAAATACCCATAGCCACCGAGGGTTTGGAGCGCTGCCGAGCATATAGCCTCTGCGGCTTCCGACGCAAAAAGCTTGGCCATACAGGCCTCTTTTAAACAGGGCTCACCGGCGTCCTTTTTCGCTGCAGCATTCAGCACGAGTAATTCCGCTGCCTCAAGTTTAGTAGCCATGTCGGCAAGGCGAAAGCTAACAGCCTGATGCTGCATGATTGGGGCACCGAAGGAGGTCCGCTCCTTCGCATAGTCGATTGCGTAATCAAGTGCAGCTCGCGCCATTCCAACGGCTTGCGCCCCTATGCCGATACGGCCTGTTTCTAAGCTGCCGAGCGCTATTGCATAGCCTTGACCCTCGTCGCCTAGCAAACAATCTCCAGGTACATACATTTCATCGAAATTAAGTTGGCAGGTATCTGAGCTTTTCTGGCCTAGCTTATGCTCAACGCTAGCAACAGCGTACCCCTTGGTATCGGTCGGTACCAAAAACGCGGAAATACCCTTTTTGCCTTTAGACGCATCAGTCACGGCGAAAATCATGGAAACACCAGCAATTTTTCCCGATGTAATGAATTGCTTAGTGCCGTTTATGACCCATCCATCGCCTGTGCGAACAGCCTTTGTCTTAAGCATACTAGCATCGGTGCCAGCCTGGGGCTCGGTCAAACAAAACGCACCAATAGATTCGCCGCTTGCCATCTTTCGCAGCCAGACATTTTTCTGCGCATCCGAGCCATGCGCCAGAACGCCGGCACACATGGGGGCATTATTGACGCTCATCAGTGTCGACAAACCGCCATCACCTGCAGCAACCTCAATCAAGGCTAGGGCATAGGACACATAGTCCGTTTCAGCGCCGCCCCATTCCTCTGGGATTGTCATGCCCATCAAGCCAAGTGCGCCCATCTCCGCCAGAAATTTCTTAGGGATTTCCCCATTCGTGTCCCAATCCGCAGCCCTCGGGGCGATTTGCTCGCGGGAAAACGCACGGGCCATGTCCCGTATCATTGCCTGTTCTTCGGTGAAGATCATTTTTAAGTCTCTCTAGTCTGCAAGCTCGATACACATAGCGGTTGCTTCACCACCGCCAATACACAGCGCGCCTAAGCCTTTTTTCAGCCCACGTTTCCTAAGTGCATTAATCAGTGTGACCATAATCCGCGCGCCCGACGCCCCGATAGGGTGACCAAGGGCACAAGCACCGCCATTTACATTGACTTTTTCATGATCAAGTCCGAACTCCTGGATCGCCGCCATAGTTACGACGGCAAAAGCCTCGTTGATTTCAAATAGATCAACATCGTCCTTTGTCCAACCTGCGCTATCCAGCGCCTTTTTAATGGCACCGATTGGCGCTGTGGTAAACCATTCAGGTGCGTGGCTGTGGGTTCCGATACCGCGAACATATGCGACCGGCTTTGCGTTTGCGCCGGCAGCATCTTCTTCTCGCATCATCACGAGCGCAGCCGCTCCGTCCGAGATTGAACTGGCGTTGGCGGCCGTAATGCTTCCATCTTTTTTAAAAGCAGGGCGAAGCATAGGTATTTTATCCAAACGCGCCTTGCCGGGTTGCTCATCGGTATCAATGATTGTGTCGCCGCGCCGCGATTTGACGGTAACTGGAGCAATCTCATCAACAAAATCGCCGTCTTGGATGGCCCGCTGCGCCCGCACCAAAGATTCGATCGCGTAGGCGTCTTGCCCTTCACGGGTGAATTGGTATTTTTCGGCACAAAGCTCTGCGTAAACGCCCATTGGCTCGCCACCATAAGCATCGGTCAGGCCGTCAAGCGCCATATGGTCAATCATCTGGCTACCGCCGTATTTAATGCCTGTGCGAACACCAGGGAGCATGTGCGGCGCTTCTGTCATGCTTTCCATACCACCCGCAATCACGATATCATTGCTGCCAGCTACCAAGCTGTCATGAGCCTGCATCATCGCCTTCATACCAGAACCACACATTTTATTGATAGTCACTGCCCCAGTCGAATCAGGAACGCCGGCTTTTCGCATGGCTTGGCGGGCAGGGGCCTGACTTTGGCCTGCCGGTAAGCAGCAGCCCATGATCGTCTCTGTCACGCTATTTGCATCGATACCCGAACGGGAAATCGCGGCGGCAATGGCAGTAGCGCCAAGATCAGATGCGGGAACACCAGTAAAATCACCAAGTAAGCCGCCCATTGGGGTCCGCGCACTACCAACAATTACGATTGAATTCTTTGACATAAAAGCTCCATATTTTGAACCGAGCGAAACACGCCCTCTAGGAAATTATTGCTCTTTGATGTATAAGATATTAAGAGCGAAGGCAAGTCTTGGCCCCTGAATTGGGCCAAATCACAAACGACAGGAGTATCACGATGACGCGGTCTGGATTTTTTGCAATGGCAGGAGCATTCGTCGGCTTTTTGTTTGGAATGTTCTTCCCCTATTTAACTGCATCGATAGCTGCGGTGGTGGGCGGATTGTCGGGATTTGCTCTTGGTCTAGCGCTCGACAAAATGTCAAAACCAGAGAGCGAGACAGACGGCACCGAGGACGGCGGCGACTGAGTGTGCGCTGTCAGCTCAGGGAGCTAAAGTCGTACTGAGGCTTTCTTATCTTCCTGTTTTGACGAATATTCGGCTTTTATCATCTCTGATGTTTTACGGCTACCATCTGGCGACCAGCCTGGAGGTTTGAGCGCATATCTAATCCAGTCTGATGGCCTACGCGTGCCCCGCCAGTCCACTCCGATATTGATCCATTCATGCAGTGCCACGCGGAGCGGATTAAACGTGCCCAAATCTTGAACGAGGCCATAGCGGCAAGGCCTGCGTTCTTTATCTTCTGGCTCAAAAGTCCCAAAAAGCCTATCCCAAACAATAAAAATACCAGCATAATTGCGATCAAGATGTTCGGGCAGTGTACTGTGATGAACCCGGTGGTGGCTGGGCGTGTTAAAAATAGCCTCGAACCAATCCGGGCATTTATCGATAGCCTCAGTATGAATCCAGAACTGATAGATAAGATTTATCGCACCGGCAAACGCCACCAGAGCAGGGTGAAAGCCCAAGATAAATAATGGTGTAGCCAACAGAAAGCCGCCAGAGATCGGCCCGGTCCAAGTCTGTCTGAGTGCCGTGGTCAAATTATAGTGCTGGCTAGAGTGATGAATAACGTGCGATGCCCACATCCAGCGTACTCGGTGGCCGAGTCGGTGGACCCAATAATATTTGAAATCATCTAAAACAAGCACAGTCAAAAAGGGCAGCACACCAAACCCTAGGTCTACAACCCGCCAATTATCATAGACGTAGAAAGCCCATATAACCGTAAAGCCACCAATGAGCGCCGGGACGATGGTATTTCCAAGACCCATCATCAACGATACAAAACTATCAGTGGATTGGTATTCACCCTTTCCGCTACGGTACACATAAATCATTTCAGCGATGACACACAGGATGAAAACGGGCGTTGCGATTAAAATAGGATCGACATACTCAGGCATTACTAACCCCTTGCTGATCTAACCAAGACTTGAACTCCAACAGATCAGCTTGGCGTTCTATTTCAAAAGTAATTTTGGGCAGGGTGATATCCCGTATTTTCAGCTCCAGCCTTGCGTTTTTTGTGTCTACGGTCGGCTTTAACTGGTGAGCGGAAACGGGCAAAGCCATGATGCGCGATCCCATCACTTTAAACACCAAAAACTGATCCGGTTCCGATGTGCCAGCCATTGCCGATTGACCCAATCGATCGATCAAAAGCCACTTGATAGACGAGTCCCTGCCGATATCGGCAAGGTGTTTCCTTATCCGCGCTTCAGTCAATTCGCTGCTATCCGGGAACAGTCGCTGGCACCATGCGACAAGGCAAAGAATCGCCAAAAAGGATAGCGGTGCTACCCAAATATCCATAGGGGGCCATATATCCATAACGCGTCCTTGTCCAAATTAAGCTTTATGGTATCAATCGAAAGGCGCACCGTCTAGCCCTGCCGCCTTATTGCCAATGAAAAAGGCCGGGAGCTTCCCGGCCTTCCACAATTAGTATTTTTCTAAGTATAAAACTTCTAGCCTCAGCTTACGATGTTTTGTCATCACTGGAGGCGTCTGGTGCTTGCTCGGGTGCGAATGGCATGGGCTTGTCTTCCGTCTGATAGGAAAGATACTGCAGCACAGTTGCAATATAATCAGCAAGCCACACCGTCCATACTTTGATCAGGTCGTTTGGCTTGCCCATCACCACCATCACAATAAACTGGACGAAAACAAGCGTGGCTGCAACATACATCGCGCCGAAACCAATTACAGAAAATAGAACCGTAAATAGAGCACGCTCAAAAACATAACCCCAATTGCGATTTTTCAGGTCTTGAACCACTTCGCTATCTTGCCAACTGTTTTGATCCGATGATTTTTCCGAAGCTGTTTGATTCTGATTCATATCACTCTCCTCGTTGATAGTCGCTTTGTCCGACACTTTGGCTTTATCCGATGCCTTGGAAGCTTGAGCGGGCGCAGCAGCCTTAGCCGCTGACCTCGAAGCCGCTGGCTTCTTAACTGTAGGTTTCTTAGCCGCAGGTTTCTTAGCCGCTGGCTTCTTAGCCGCTGGCTTCTTAGCCGCTAGCTTCTTAGCTGTAGGCTTCCTAGCTGCTGGTCCTGAAGTTGCTGGCTTTTTACTAGCTGTATTTTTCTTCGGATCGGCTATGTCGGACATGGGTTTCCTCATTCAATCAATTTTATAACATCCCGCTGCTGGTCGGGGCTTCGTCTATAGATGTGGGAACTTGGAGATAGTTTTTCAAGGGTTCCAGCCGACAGACACTAGCACTACTTAAGCCAATTGCGATTGTCATCTAGTAATAGTGCGGTCGCCTCAGCGACGGGCACCGGCTTTGAGAAGTAGAAACCCTGAGCATATTGGATTTCCAAATCCGACAACATTTGCAACTGATCAATAGTTTCGATGCCTTCTGCGACAACACCAAGATCTAACGTTGAGCCCAGCATCCCAATAATTTTTAAAATTTTATACTGGGTTTCGTCGGCACTGACTTGATTGATGAATGCGCGATCAATTTTTAAGATATCAATTGGGAATTGGTGAAGATAATTTAATGAGCAATAGCCCGTTCCAAAATCATCGAGAGCGACACCCACACCCATTTTTCTGATCTTTGCAAGGGTTTCAGAGACTTGCAAAGGATTGCTCATGATAGCGCTCTCCGTGAGTTCTACCCGCAGATTTTCGCCTTTAATATCAGCAAGCTTAAGCGCTTCTTCAACGACCAGCGCGACGTCATCCCGGGCGAATTGAATACCGGACACGTTTACATTAACCTTCACAGCACTCGGGTCTTTTGTAAGCTTTAGCCATTCCGCAATTTGATGACTTGCCGTTAGCATCGCCCAGCGACCCAGATCAACGATCATACCCGTCTCTTCAGCAAGGGGTATAAACTCAGCAGGGGAGACAAAGCCGCGTTCAGGATGATTCCAACGTGTCAGCGCCTCAAAAGCTCTTAATTTACCGCTGCGAAAATCAATAATTGGCTGGTAGTACAGTTCCAGCCCATCGCGCTCGATAGCCCGGCGTAGCTCTGTCTCGAGATGAAATTGGTTACGGCCGCTCGAGTGTAGCTCGTTTTGATACACATGGGTGGATGCCATCCCTAAGGCCTTGGCCTTGTGCATCGCTAGATCGGCATAGCGAATGAGATCCTCTGGATGCGATCGATATTCAAGCGTGGTCGATATGCCGATGGAAACACTGGAGAATATCTCATTGCCCTCTAGGTCATATGGAGACTTCATTGCCCCGTGAATTCGTTCAGCGACCAATTCAAGCTCTGCAAGATCACGGCACGAGGTCACAAGGATGGCAAATTCGTCCCCCGATAATCGCGCCAACGTATCAACTGATCTAATGCAGCGGCGCAGCGTTGTTGAGATGGAGACTAGAAAGCGATCACCGGCACTATGTCCAAAACTCTCGTTAATCTGCTGAAAACGGTCGATATTAATAACCATAATAGCGCAATTAGTCTCGCCAGAGCGATCTTGTCTACAATCGCTAACCGCTTCTTCGAGTCTTGACCGGAACAGCACGCGATTGGGTAACCCGGTTAAGGCATCGTGAAAAGCATGGTGCAACAGATTTTGCTCAGCAACCTTTTCCGCCGTATTGTCAATGAAGGTGCAAATGACCACATCCGAATCGCCAGGATTACGCGGGGCAGAAAAAATGAGCTCGCAGTTGAGGTGCCGCTGAATGCCACCAAGCTGCAAGTTCCATTCTAATCGACCAGCACATCTGGAGCGAAAAGCATCGCGTATGCTCGTTTGCAGAAGAAAATAATCGCCGCTCGGCCACAGTGACGAAAGGCTAGCGGGTAGCCTCGCGCTTTGCTCTAAAGAAAACAGCGCGGCTGCTTTTTCATTAAAGTGCAAGACAACCGAATTCTCGTCGCTATCCCGTTCAAAAACCATAACGCCGTAAGGAAGGCGGTGTAGAACCGTAATGGTATCTAAATCATCCGCCATAACCGGGAAATCCATAACATGGTCCGTAATTGACTTCACTCTTAACCCCATCCCTTGTCGTTTCCAGTCTCATGCAAACCAACAGCAAAATCAATCGCAAATTAATAAGCCCCTAACCTGAGCAGGGCCTATAGTAGACGACTGTGGGCGGTTAAAGTAAAAATAGAGTAAATAGAAATATGAATTTAATAAGAATTACGGAGAAAGCTGGCTTTTCGGAGAAAAGAGGGGAAGGAGTATTCTCCCTCCCCAGTTAACACCACCCGCTGGGACGGGAATAGCAAGTGGTGAATATCAAAGCCTTCCTTAACTGCAGCCGCTAGTACCGCCGCAAGTATCGCATTTCATACATGTGCCGTTGCGAACCAAAGTGAAGTTACCGCACTCGCCGCAAGCGTCACCCTCATAACCCTTCATCCGGGCAGCCACCCGGGCATTCGCAGTCGCATCCGTCGCACCGTTGCTGAGTGCTGAACCAACAGTCGCCGATACCGCAGCCTCTCCGGCAGCGCAGGCGACTGTGTCAAGGACCGTCTCACCGTCAACGGCTGCCAACTTCGCCCGTTCAGTATTCAAGTCAACTAGATTGCTACCGCGTAAATACCCGCTAGATGCCAGTTTTTGCACTCGCTCCAACGCTTCCTCGACCGCATTGTCGCGGGACGGTAGCCCGTCGTTCTTATCGCCTCGTCCCGTTGTGTCAGGCAGCAGATCAGCGGGCTCCGCGTGCGCCAGGTCATCACGGCCAAGATAGCTAATCGCCAATTCACGGAAGATATAATCAAGAAGGGACGTCGACATTTTAATCGCGTCGTTACCTTCAACCCTGCCGAAAGGCTCGAAGCGGGTGAATGTATAAGCATCGACAAATTCCTCCAGCGGCACCCCGTATTGCAGGCCGATAGAGATTGCGATCGCGAAATTATTCATCAATGACCTGAAGGCTGCGCCTTCCTTATGCATATCAATAAAGATCTCGCCGATTTTGCCGTCATTATATTCACCCGTGCGGAGATAAACCTTATGGCCGCCAACAATTGCTTTTTGGGTATAACCCTTGCGCCGTTCCGGTAAGCGCTTGCGCTCTACAGCGGCTTCACGCTCCACTTCGATAATCCGCTCGACAATCTTCTCGGCAACGATTGTCGTTTTCTCAGCTGCGGAAGCGATCAATGCCTCATTATCGTAGTCTTCATCGTCCAACAGCGATGCATTAAGAGGCTGACTGAGCTTAGAGCCGTCACGGTAGAGCGCATTCGCTTTAAGACCTAACGACCAGCTCAGTTCATAGGCCTCAGTACACTCACTGACCGATGCGTCGCCTGGCATATTGATTGTTTTAGAGATCGCACCAGAGATAAACGGCTGCGCCGCTGCCATCATCTTAATATGACTCTCCCAAGATAGGGAGCGTGTGCCGATCTTGCCACAGGTGTTAGCACAATCGAAAACGCTATAATGCGCTTCCTTCAGGTGTGGCGCACCTTCTAGTGTCATGGCACCGCAACAGAAAAGGTTAGCTTTTTCAATCGCTTCCTTACTGAATCCGAGAGCAGCTAGTAAATCGAAGCTGTAATCATTCAGGTCGTCCCTGTTGAATCCCAGCGTATCCACACAGAAATCCGTACCCAGGGTCCACTGGTTAAAGACAAACTTGATGTCGAACGCAGATTTTAGCTGATCCTCGACCGCCTTAATCTTCGCTGGCGTGAAACCCTTGGCTGTTAGCGCGTCGTGATCGATACCGTCAGCACCCTTCAATGTGCCGTTACCCACCGCATATTTTTCCATGTCAGTGATTTGTGCATCACTGTAGCCCATACCGTTAAGTGCCTGAGGAACAATGTGATTTATGATCTTGAAGTATCCCCCGCCAGCTAGTTTCTTAAATTTCACAAGCGCAAAATCTGGCTCGATACCAGTCGTGTCGCAATCCATGACAAGACCAATTGTTCCCGTAGGAGCGATCACGCTGGCTTGCGCATTGCGATACCCATGTTCTTCGCCGAGTTCCAGCGCCCGGTCCCAAGCTGCCATTGCTTCTTTTAGCAAAGCCGAGTCACTGCAATTAGCATGATCTAGGGGGACAGGATTTGTGTGTAGAGCTTCATAATCATCGGCGATGCCCATCGCAGCACGTCGGTGATTCCGGATCACACGCAGCATGTGTTCAGCATTCTGGTCATAGCCGGGGAATGCACCAAGTTCAGAGGCCATCTCGGCGCTGGTGGCATAGCTCTCACCAGTCATCAATGCCGTAATAGCGCCGCAGATCGCCCGGCCTTCATCGCTATCGTAACCGAGACCTTGGCTCATTAACAAGCCGCCGATATTGGCGAACCCAAGACCCAGCGTGCGATATCGATAGGAAAGTTTAGCGATCTCTTTACTAGGGAACTGCGCCATTAGCACAGAAATTTCCAGCACCATTGTCCATAAGCGGACGGCGTGCTTAAAGCTATCTGTCTCAAGGGTGCCATCTTCGCTTCTGAACTTCATTAAATTCAGCGAGGCAAGGTTACAAGCCGTATCATCGAGGAACATATATTCCGAACAGGGGTTGCTGGCGCGTATATCGCCGGAAGCAGGGCAGGTATGCCAGTCATTAATCGTTGTATGGAACTGGATCCCGGGATCGGCACAAGCCCATGCTGCATGACCAACATCCGCCCAAAGGTCAGCCGCATTAATTGTCTTAGTGACAGCACCGTCCCGGCGACCGATCAAATCCCACTCAGCGCCGGATTGAACAGCCTTCATGAAATCGTCGTTTACCCGAATGGAATTGTTCGAGTTTTGACCCGAGACCGTCAGATAGGCTTCGCTGTCCCAGTCGGTATTATAGGTTTTAAAATCAATCGCTTGATAACCCTGCTTAGCAAACTGAATCACCCGCTGAATATAATTCTCAGGGATCATTACTTTTCTGGCGGCTATTATCTCTTTCTTGAGATCCTTATTCTTACGAGGCTGGTAAGCGTCATCACCGAGCTCATCTTTGTTTCGGTGGACGGCCTGCATCACCAAATTAAGATGAATCTCATTAAGCTTAGATCCTGACACCAAGGCAGCAACCTTTTGCTCTTCGGTGACTTTCCATGAAATAAAGTCTTCGATATCTGGGTGGTCAATGTCGACGACAACCATCTTGGCCGCTCTGCGCGTTGTACCGCCAGACTTGATCGCACCCGCAGCGCGGTCACCGATACGCAAGAAGCTCATCAGACCAGACGAAGCGCCACCGCCCGATAATGCTTCGCCGTTGCCGCGCACGTAGGAAAAGTTTGATCCAGTGCCAGAGCCGTATTTAAACAGTCTGGCTTCACGGGTCCAAAGATCCATGATCCCGCCTTCGCTCACCAGATCATCAGAAACCGACTGGATGAAGCACGCATGCGGCTGAGGGTGCTCATAAGACGACTTGGACTTTACCAGCTTACCCGTCTCAAAATCAACATAGTGGTGGCCTTGCGCCGGGCCATCAATGCCGTAGGCCCAATGTAAACCCGTATTAAACCACTGTGGCGAATTGGGAGCAGCCATCTGTCCTGCCAACATATGCCGCATTTCATCAAAGAAAGTTTTGGCATCAGCTTCGGCTTCAAAATAGCCACCCTTCCAACCCCAATAGGTCCACGTTCCGGCGAGCCGGTCAAAGACTTGCTGAGCGCTATTCTCGCTGCCAAAGCGCTCCGAGGGGTCCAATTTCTTCATGGCCTTTGTATCGGCTTCTCTGCGCCATAACCACTCAGGCACATTATCTTCAGGGACCGGCTTCAAAATAGCTGGGACGCCTGCTTTACGAAAATACTTTTGAGCAATGATATCAGTTGCAACTTGGCTCCATTTGCCCGGCACCTGAACGTTATCCATATGAAACACCTGAGACCCATCGGGATTCCGTATTTCACTGACGGATGATTTAAAATTATGAGCGTCGTATGGACACTGGTCGGTTTTGGTGAAGTGACGCTGAATGCGCATAATTTATTTGCCCCGTTCTCTTTCGCCATCCCTCGCAGCTGATCAATAAAGTGTCGCTACACACCGAATAATCCACGTGACAAACACGCCGCCGCTTAGGATAAATTGCCAGCCTATCAGCTGGATGACTTCATTAATGTAGATGTGCCCAGAACACTATATCTTGGGATACCTACCACCCTAGGCACAAACTGTATGGTCATGACGCTCTTTCTACAAGCGGTATTTTCTACATATATTAGTTGACAGTCCGCCGAGCAAAAAGCAGTTCGAAGTCGAATCGTGGCAATACAACATCCTAAGAAATTTGGAGAACTTTCTGATCCCAGTTCTCACAAAGTTAGGGACCCTAGATTCACCAAATTATCTCTCATATTCAAAAGGCGGCGGGCCGAATCTGTTCGCGGTTAGTATCGCTTTATGGGTTGCTGTTGCAACGGCTTGCACTTATAGTCGGATCCGCGCCAGACTCAGCTGGCTAACTTTTGCAATCTCGATGGAATCCGTAAATGACTAATCCGATCCTAAAGTTCTTTGGCTCTCCGCTTTTCACATGGTGGAATAGCGCATCCCTTGGCACCCGACTATGGACCGCCCGAAAAGGTGTGAAGGTCGGTGAGGACCAGCAGGGCAATATCTATTATCAAGAGCGCAATCGCCGCCGTCGCTGGGTCATTTACAACCCAAAGAATGGTGAAATGGAAGCCAGCAGAGTGCCTGCGGAGTGGCATGGCTGGCTACACTATACCATGGATACACCTCCGTCTGAGACACCGCTCCCTCGTAAGGACTGGGAAGAAGACCATGTCCCTAATCGCACTGGTTCTGCGGCTGCCTATTCTCCGCTCGCTAGTGGGGTCCGGGCATCAACGGTTGGCGACTATGAGGCCTGGAAGCCTGAATAGATCTGGGGACAGTGCGGCCAGAGCGGCCTTTGCTTGTACCGGAAATGATGTTCCACTCACAAAAAATCGGTTCCTTGTTTTGGCCGCAATTTCTAATTAGAGCGTATGTATGACAAATAATCTTGTAGAATCGTTAATTGGTGCCGCCGTCCTGCTTGTAGCAGGTTGGTTTCTTATGTTCGCTTACGAGCGTACGGATAGTGGTGATCGGGGTGGGTACACCCTTGAAGCAAAATTTAATAGGGCTGACGGCCTCTCGATCGGTAGCGATGTCCGCGTTTCAGGCATTAAGGTTGGAAGCGTCGTGTCACAGCACCTCGACACCGACACCTTTCAGGCGGTGATCAAATTCTCGGTCCGTGAAGAGGTGAAATTACCAGAAGATACAGCGGCTGCAGTTACTGCTGAGGGACTGCTCGGAGGTGTCTATCTCTCTCTTCTTCCGGGAGGCATGCTTGAAGAGTTGCAGGATGGTGATGAGATTTCAGAGACGCAGGATTCGATTGATCTTCTTGGGCTGATCGGCAAATTTGCATTCAATGATGATAGCAACAAAGACTCTAAATAACGTGGCTGCAGCGGCTTTTCGGGCAGGGGTTTTCGCCTCCGCCTTAGTTATGGCTATGCTTGGCGGGCTGGCTAAGCCTGGGCAGGCCGCCCTAGCGCAAGAGGTTGATAGCGAGCGGCCGCAGGCCCTCACCTTTAAAACACTGGATAAAATTACAGCGCGAACGACGACCTACCAGATTGCTGTCGGAGAAAGTGCGACCTTCGGCTCGCTCAAAATTACCGTTCGTTATTGCCGCAGCAGGCCTCCAGAGGAACCGCCAGAGACATTTGCCTTCTTGGAAATCACAGATGATCAACGGACTGGCGACGTTGTAAAGGTCTTCTCAGGATGGATGATTGCCTCCAGTCCCGGTTGGAACGCGCTGGAGCACCCTGTTTACGATGTCTGGGTCATTTCCTGTGGGCGCCGAGTTGAAACTGATCAATAATAGCAAGCGCGTCTTGGCCGCTTAGTGGTTCTGCCTCGATGAGCATAGCTGATTTTTTGATCGCCCTACTGAGGAGCGACTGATAATCATCTCTACTAATATCTTTCACGCCAAACTGCTCAAGGTGTTCTGTCTTAAACTGAACATCCAACAGAGAATACCCACCCTGAATAAGATGAGCAACGAGATGGACGAGCGCTACTTTGGAGGCGTTACTTTGTCGCTGAAACATGCTTTCCCCAAAGAATGCTCCACCCAAAGCCACACCATACAAGCCTCCAACCAAGCGGCCCTCAGTCCAACATTCGACACTGTGGGCGTACCCAAAATCAAAAAGCTGGCAGTATAAATCCTCAACGCCATGCGATATCCATGTATTGTCGCGGTCCGGTGCTGGCGCTGCACAGGCTTGCATCACGCCCCTGAAGGCAGAATCTAGCCGAACAGTAAAGCAATCTTGTTTGACGACTTTTCTTAAACTTCGCGGAATATGAAAATCAGGGAAGGGAAGGGTGCCGCGCTCCTCGGGGTCGACCCAAAAGATTTCCGCATCATCGCGGCTCTCAGCCATTGGAAAATAACCATTGGCATAAGCATTGATAAGAAACGAAGGGGTGACAGCTTTAACCTCCATCACCCCAATCCGTTATTCTGCGTTATATTCGGCAAGAAATTTCTCGAGCCAGTGGATATCATACTCTCCGGTAATGAACGCTTCTTGTTCCATGATCACTTGATGAAGCGGGATATTCGTTTTCAGCCCACCAATCACAGTTTCAGACAAGCAGCGTTTCAGCCGCATCAGGGCACCCGCACGCGTATGACCAGAAACCACTAGCTTACCAATCATACTGTCATAATAAGGAGGCACTGTATAACCGCTATATAAGCCGCTTTCCATCCGCACATTCAAACCACCGGCTGGGTGATAATCGGTAACCGTACCCGGGCAGGGCGCAAAGGTGAACGGATCTTCCGCATTAATTCGACATTCGATGGCGTGCCCCTGAAACTTAATTTTATCCTGCGTGAAGCTAAGTTTCATTCCCGCCGCCACTTTAATCTGCTCGCGAACAAGATCGATCCCGGTGATCATCTCGGTAACAGGGTGCTCTACTTGAAGTCTTGTGTTCATCTCAATGAAATAAAACTCACCGTCTTCATACAAAAATTCTATCGTACCTGCGCCGCTATAGCCGAGCTCAGCCATTGCGTCTGACACGATTCCGCCAATTCGCATGCGCGTTTCATGGTCGATCACAGGTGAGGGCGCCTCCTCGACCACTTTTTGGTGGCGGCGTTGCAGGGAACAATCACGCTCGCCTAGGTGAATACAATTGCCTTGTCCGTCGCCGATGATCTGAAACTCGATATGGCGGGGCTTAAGAAGAAATTTCTCAATGTAGACAGCGCCGTCACCAAACGCAGCCTTGGCTTCTCGCTGACAGCTATTAAACGCAGCCACAAGCTGATCCTCTGAATGAACTACTTTCATACCGCGACCACCACCACCAGCAGCAGCTTTGATAATCACTGGATAGCCCATATCAGCGCAGACCTTCTTCGCCTCAGCAGGGTCCTCGACACCACCGTCGGAGCCGGGCACGACTGGTATGCCGAGCTTTTTAACAGCTTCCTTAGCAGCGATTTTATCACCCATGATACGGATGTGATCGCCGCTTGGCCCGACGAACTTGATCCCGTGCTCCGCAACAATGTCAGCAAACTTAGCGTTTTCAGACAAAAAACCGTAACCGGGATGGATCGCATCCGCACCTGTGATTTCGGCGGCGGCCATAATCGCTGGGATGTTCAGATAGCTATCGACAGATGCATTTGGCCCGATACAAACACTTTCATCGGCGAGGCGAACATGCATCGCATCTGCATCAACGACAGAGTGAACGGCAACCGTTTTAATGCCAAGCTCCTGGCAAGCACGATGAATACGCAGGGCAATCTCACCGCGGTTCGCGATCAGTACCTTATTGATTTTTTCATAATCACGAGATTCCATGACCGCTACTCGATAATAACTAGGGCTTCGCCAAATTCGACTGGCTGAGCATTAGCAACAAGAATCTTTTTCACCACACCAGCGCGGGGCGAGGGAATATTGTTCATCACCTTCATGGCTTCAACGATCAAAAGGGTGTCCCCTTTTTTCACCGTATCGCCGACACTGATAAAGTCCGGTGACTCTGGCGATGAGGCCATATAAACAGTCCCAACCATCGGCGAAGGAACCGCGCCCGGATGGTCTGCGTCTTTCGGCGCTGAATCAGCATCGCTGGGCGCCTGCGTCGCAGCAATTGCTGGCGGTGCGGCTGGAGCAGGGGCCGCGGGGGCGGCGGGCAAAGTATGCGTGACACTATGCGAGGTCTCTCTGGCGACACGGATCCGGAAATTATCCTCCTCCACTTCAATCTCAGATAATGTTGAGCCATCAAGAAGATTTGCAAGATCGTGAATTAGCTCTTTGTAGGCTTCAATTTTAGACATGAAAGTCTATCCTTCCTCGATTATGGGTCATTAACAGCCCTATTTGGGCGCTGTTAGTCCTTTTACAAGGCTATCAAACGCCATTTTATATCCGTCACTACCAAAACCGCACAACACCCCGGAAGCGAGAGGTGAAATGAAGCTATGATGTCGAAATTTTTCGCGAGCATAAATATTGCTCAAGTGAACCTCAACAAAGGGCACCTTAACCGCCGCCAAAGCATCACGTATAGCAACGGACGTGTGCGAGTAAGCCCCAGGGTTGATAATCAAACCTGCGGGCTTTTCCGACCGCGCTGTTTCCTGAATCCAGTCAACTAGCTGCCCCTCGCTGTTACTTTGGTAAAAGGTGAGTGCAACATCATTGTCGCTAGCCATCTGCTGAAGTGCCGATTCGATATCAGCCAGTGACAAGGTGCCATATACCTCTGGCTCTCGGGTCCCAAGCATATTTAGATTTGGCCCATTCAGTACGGTAATTGCACACTGCGTCATCAATTATTTTCCCCTGCCCAAATTTATTTCAAGCCCCGCCTTGAAGACCCCTGTATAATGCCATATTCAGTATCTGCAAAGGGCTGATTTGATCCGGCATTAATCCTGCCACCCATCTGCGGCCTTTTCAGTATAGGAAAATAGGAACTTATGAGCCAAACCATAAAAATAACCGTAAACGGCGAGATAAGAGCTTTTCAAGCTGATATGTCCGTGCAAGGTTTGCTGGGTGCGCTTGAAATTGTTGGCGGCAAGGTAGCGGTCGAGCGAAACCGGCAGATTGTCCCTTCAAGTCAGCATAATACGGAACTGCTCGAAGACGGCGATCAGATCGAAATTGTACATTTCATTGGCGGAGGATAGCGTTATGCCATCAGATTCATGGACCCTAGCTGGTCAAAGCTACCAATCGCGATTGATTGTAGGCACTGGAAAATACAAAGACTTTGAAGAAACGGCGAAAGCCGTCGAGGCCTCTGGCGCTGAAATTGTAACAGTGGCGGTCCGGCGAATTAATATTGCAAGCCCCGGCGAGCCAATGCTGGTAGATTATCTAAACCCTAAGAAGATTACTTATTTGCCCAATACCGCTGGCTGCTTTGATGCCGACAGCGCGGTTCGTACCCTTCGTCTCGCGCGCGAAGCAGGGGGTTGGGATCTGGTGAAGCTGGAGGTTCTTGGTGATCAAAAAACGCTTTACCCCAATATGCCTGATACATTTGAAGCCGCCGAGGCACTGATCAAGGATGGGTTTAAGGTTATGGTATACTGCAATGATGATCCCATTGCAGCGAAAAGGCTAGAGGATATGGGTTGTGTTGCTATCATGCCGCTGGGTGCACCCATCGGGTCGGGCCTTGGTATTCAAAACCCAGTCCAGATTCGGCTGATTATTGAGCAAGCGAATGTTCCAGTCCTCGTCGACGCAGGTGTTGGAACGGCGTCTGACGCAGCGCAGGCGATGGAGCTAGGCTGCGACGGCGTATTAATGAACACGGCCATTGCCGAGGCGAAAGACCCAATCGGTATGGCGAAAGCAATGAATTACGCCACGAAGGCAGGGCGCCTCGCCTATCTTTCGGGGCGCATGCCTAAGCGTCTGTACGCTGATCCGTCAAGCCCACTGGCTGGACTTATTTAATAGTGATCCTTCAAGGAGATATCCTATGATTCCCCGTATAATATTTGCCTTACTGGCGCTTGGATTTGCTGTGGCCGGCATCTGGTTTGTTTGGCCTACCAGCTTTGCAGAGTTAAGTGACTATGCGTCCAACATGGAACCTTGGGGCAAGGTCGTTATGCTGGACGTTGTCATGGCTCTGCTCGTGGGCATTTATTTTATTTATAACGATGCTAGGCGCAAGGGTGTTAACGCTCTACCGTATGCGATATTGACGGTTTGCACAGGCAGCTTCGGTCTATTTGTTTATCTTGCGATCAATTATGGCAAGCCCGAGAATATCCCCAAGCAGGCGCCTGAATAGCCGACCAAGCCTCGCTAATAAAACGGCGATATATGATTGAATTCTCCTAGTCTAGATCACTAAAGCCCAGCGCGTGCTTCATAATATGGAACACCATGGTTTGATCCATGGTACCAGTGACCAGATGCGCCCAAGGACCTGTTGCATATATAGGGACGTCCTCGCCAGCATGGGTTTCTGACCACAGGGGGACAACTGCCTGTTGTTTGTAATTTTTACCTGACGCCTCGCCGTCGGTAACGCTTGGCCTCTCACCGTTTATCGCGCCTGGGCCATTTTGATATCCTAGCGTTGTATAAGGCTTGTCATCGCTGGCCAAAACATTCTCGCCGCCGCGCTTAACAGTACCAAAAATTGGGTTTCCACGATCGGGATACCCTGCCATCGTAAAGACATGGCTATGATCAGCCGTTACCATAATCAAGGTATCGTCGCCCACCAATTCTAAGGCAGTATTTACAGCTTCGTGAAATTCAATCACCTCGTTCAGGGCACGATACGCGTTGCCATCATGATGAGCGTGGTCGATACGCCCAGCCTCAACCATCAGATAAAAGCCGTTATCGTTTTGCAATAGCTTTTTAATCGCAACCTCTGTCATCTCGGATAAGGATGGGATTTTTGGCGCACGATCGACAACATAGGGCAGGTGGCTAGCGCTAAACAATCCAAGCAGTTTCTTGCCACTGCTGGCACGGTGGTCAAGCAGCATATTGCGGTTACCGACGAAAACGCCGCCCCTGGCCCGCCATTCCTCGATGAGGTCGCGGCCATCTTTACGAACGCCTGGTCCTTTGCCTGCGGGACGGAACATCTTCCGGCCACCGCCTAGGGCTACATCGATTCCATCGCCGTAATCGAAGGAAAGTAGCTGACTAGCAATATCCTCACAGCCATTTCTTTTTGCTTCATCGGTTAACTCGGTATCGCTCTCCCAGTCTCGGGAAGGAGAGTGCGCATAAACCGCTGCCGGGGTGGCGTGTGTAAGGCGCGCCGTGGTCACGATACCCGTCGACATTCCTGCGCGTTCAGCCTGTTCCGCCAGCGTTGGGACATGATACCGCCTTGATCCTTCACATTTCTTAGACGGCTGATAAGGAGATACGCCAAAAGTCCCAATCCGTGACTTTATACCGGTGTTCATCGCGCTCGCAGTGCCGGCACTATCTGAAACTTGGGAGTCATAATTATAGGTCTTAACCAGCGAGCTATAGGGGAACCGCTCAAACGAGAGATAATTCTCCTCGCCCGGATTGCCGCGCATTTGACCCTCTAAGATACGGCCAGCGGTGACGGTGGATACGCCCATTCCGTCGCCAACAAACAGGATGACATTCTTTGCTTTGCGGACATCATGCGTCTTCGCCAAACGTTCCGCTAGATCATTTTCCTCAATAGCTGCGATAGCTTGCACTGATATACCCGCACTAAACAATGCGATGGCAATGCCATTCCTCAGCATCTTACCCTTAACCATTCCATGTCTCCCTGACCGTGAAGCCAGCAGCTTCCAGTTTGCTGATGACTTGGACGGTATGATCGCGATCTTTTGTTTCTACTACCAGTTCCATCTCTGTATATTTCAGACTGATGGCACCCAGCTCTCTGCGGTGACCGACTTCCAGCACGTTCGCACCAGCATCGGCAACCATTGCCGACACCGTAGCAAGCGAGCCGGGCTGATCAAGCAAAATAATACGCAGCCTAGACAATCGGCCATCATTAAACAGTTCTCGCATAATACAAGCCGACAGCATTCGGCTATCAATGTTCCCGCCCGTCAGCACCGTACCGACCTTTTTACCTTTGAAAAACTCAGGATATTCTAATAGGGCGGCGAGACCCGTGGCGCCAGCGCCCTCAACGACGACTTTCTCTACCTCCATCAGCATGACAATCGCGCTTTCAATGCGGCTCTCAGGTACGATCATCACGTCATCCACCAAAGCTTCAATCAAGGAATGGGTAACAACGCCCGGATTCACCACGGCGATACCTTCTGCAATGGTTTGCCCACCAGATTCGATTGTATTACCAGCCAGTGCAGCCTTCATCGACGCAAAGGCTGTACTTTGAATACCAATGATATGAATGTCGGGGTTTAAGGCCTTCGCTGCGACTGCCATCCCAGCAATCAGACCACCGCCGCCAATAGGAACAACCAGCGTGTCCAACTCGGGAAAACTTTCAACGAGTTCTAAGCCAACTGTTCCCTGTCCTGCAATGACCAGTGGATCATCAAAGGGATGAATAAACAATAGGTTATACTCTTTCTCTAAAGCACGCGCGGCGTCAGTAGCTTCAGCCAAATCTTTCCCTGCTAAGACGACTTTTGCGCCCAACTCCTCGGTACGTTTGACCTTATTAAACGGGGTGTTTTCGGGCATCACAATGGTGACAGGTATACCTAGCCTAGCTGCGTGGTAGCTAACCCCCTGAGCGTGATTGCCGGCACTCATCGCAATCACACCTCGCGACTTTTCGTCATCACTCATGGCAAGCAGACGGTTGAGCGCGCCGCGCTCCTTATAGGCCGCTGTATACTGGAATATTTCGAATTTCAGATGAACATCTGCGCCTGTAATCGCACTCAAGGTCCGAGATTTACGCGACGGCGTATGCTCAATAGAGTCTTTGATGGCTGCATGGGCGGTTAATACATCCTGCATCGTAACGGAAGGGGAGGTCATCAATCTGGTCTTTCCTTGGCTATTATGGTCTTACAAGATACCGGAGTACCTGTGGCGCTCCATACCCTAGTTTCACCGACCGTCAGTGTCTAGCAAGCACCGCACAATCTTTAATTTTCTAAGATATCGCCGAGTTATCTCTTTTCATACGAGCATCAAGGCATTAGGTTGCCCCAAAAGCGGCCCTGTTAATCAGGGGTGCAGTCGGAGATTTGCGGCATGAGCCACTTAGATAATGAAATAGGAAAACGTCGGACCTTCGCGATAATCTCGCACCCTGACGCCGGTAAAACAACGCTGACAGAGAAGCTGCTATTATTTGGCGGTGCCATTCAGCTTGCGGGTGAGGTTAAGGCAAAGGGCGAGCGACGCCGCGCGCGCTCCGACTGGATGAAAGTGGAGCAGGAGCGTGGTATCTCGGTTGCCAGTTCTGTAATGACCTTTGATTATATAGGCAAAACGTTCAATCTACTAGACACGCCCGGTCACGAGGATTTCTCTGAGGACACATACCGCACGCTGTCTGCAGTTGATAGCGCCGTCATGGTGCTTGACGCCGCCAAGGGTATCGAGACTCAGACACGCAAATTATTTGAGGTCTGCCGCCTGCGCGATATGCCTATCACTACATTTATTAATAAGATGGACCGCGAAGCCAAAGACCCCTTTGATCTTCTTGATGAGGTAGAGCAAACCTTAGCGCTTGATGTGTCGCCAGCCAGTTGGCCGATTGGGATGGGACGCGATTTTTTGGGATGTTATGACCTCATTAATGATGAGCTATTGATGTTCGACCGGGGGAAAGGTCAAACCATCAAAGAAGGCATAAAGTGTAACGGCCTAGATGATCCAAGACTGGATGACATGCTGCCTGATCACGCACTAGCCAAACTACGGGAAGACGTGGACATGGTGCGCGGGCTATGTCCGAAGTTTGACCTGCAGGCATATCTGGATGGTACCATGACACCGGTTTTTTTTGGTAGTGCAATCAACAATTTCGGAGTTCAAGAGCTTCTAGCAGGCGTTGGAACCAACGCTCCAGCTCCGCGCGCTGGCACCGCGCTAGAGCGTAAGGTCGAAGCCAGCGAGCCAAAAATGTCGGCGTTTGTCTTTAAAATTCAAGCTAATATGGATCCCAAGCATCGGGACCGGATTGCCTTCGTGCGTATCGTCTCGGGGCGCTTTAAAAAAGGCATGAAATTAAAGCATATTAGGTCAGGCAAAATCATGGCGGTGCATAATGCCCAGCTGTTTCTGGCCCAGGACCGTGAAATCGCGGAAGAAGCTTTCGCTGGCGATATCATGGGCATCCCAAACCACGGCAACTTGCGGATTGGCGACACGCTGACCGAGGGTGAGGTCATCCGCTTCACGGGTGTTCCAAGCTTTGCGCCGGAGATATTACAAAAGGTCAGGCCAGACGACCCGATGAAGGCCAAGCACTTGGGCCGGGCGCTGGAACAGCTAGCCGAGGAGGGCGCTGCTCGGGTCTTTAAGCCCAACATGGGTAGCGAGTGGGTTGTCGGCGTTGTTGGACCGCTGCAGTTCGATGTACTCGCTGACCGTATTCGCACCGAGTATCAAATACCGTGCCGCTTTGAAGCTACCAGCCTAATGACCGCCGAGTGGGTGGAATGCGACGATCCTAAGCAACTAAAGACCTTTATGGATAAGAACCAAGCCTCCATGGCGCAGGATCACGCGGGCGCACCGGTGTATCTAGCCCGTAACTCATGGCATTTGGACAAGGCCAAGGACGATTATCCTGATCTGAGATTCTTGAAAACCAAAGAAGAAGTCGGCTAGAAATCCCTTAATTAGTAATTCTAAAACGATTAATCCATGATGGCGTCATGATACCATCATATAAAGTGCGGCTAGTATCAGGAACCCACCGCTTACCCGGTTGAAGATCTGCCGCGCCCCTGAGCTGGTCAGTCGTGCTGCTAATCCACCCGAGACCCTAATATAAAATAGGTTCACAAGAATAATCACTGTTGCGTTGATCAGCACGACGGTGATCACATCCTGAAGTGTTAGCGTCTCGATATCCATGAAGCTCGGCAGAAGTGCCAGATAAAATACCATGACCTTTGGGTTCGAAAAGCTAATCAGAAAGCCCGACCCAAACGCCCGCCCGTGCGCGGCGGGAGCCGCT
>Ga0316189_10001616_pt1 | contig 22372 bp, 13 predicted proteins | sample LowCovwburrow_MG_FD_204930 | JGI IMG/M metagenome (GOLD analysis project Ga0316189, IMG submission 204930) | Coastal sediment microbial communities from Maine, United States - Lowes Cove worm burrow | ecosystem: Environmental > Aquatic > Marine > Coastal > Sediment | place: USA: Maine... | reverse complement strand
CGGTCGATCCGTCGGCCGATCCGCCGACCTTCGACGTTCGTCTCGCGGGTCGGCCTGACCGTTGGATCCGCCTGCACTCGACGGTCGGCCCCGGGGAGAACACGCTCACCTTGCTGATCCAGGACGTCAGCGCGGAGCGGGCGGCGGCGCTGCAGGTGTCGATGGGGCGGGCCTGGACCCGGGCGATCGCCGGTCATGCGCCGCTGATCCTCTGTGGTATCGACGCCGACGGGGTGCTCACCTACTTCGAACGTTTCGCGGCCGACGGTGAGTGCGGTGAGGTCGAGGACGTGGTCGGGCGGAGGATCTCCGAGGTCTTCGACGGCCTCCCGGAGCATGTCACGGCGCTCTCGCGGGCGCTCAGCGGCGAGCGGATCTCGGAGCGGGTGCAGCAGGGCGGCGAGATCGTCGAGTTCCAATGCGAGGCGCTGGAGCTCGAGGACGGCCGCGGCACGCGGGTGCTCGGGGCGATCATCAATGTCACCAGGCAGGCGCGGCTCGACCAGGCGTTGGCCGAGAACCGCAACCAGCTCGAGACGATCGTCCACACGGTCGCCGATGGGATCCTCCTCAACGACGTCGACGGGCGGATCAAGTTCGTCAACTCCCGCCTCGCCAGTCTCCTCGGCGTCCGGCCCGAAGACATGTTGGGCAAGCACATCTTCGACTTCATGGATGAGGAGAGCGCGGTCGAGGCGCGGGCGAACCTCAAGCGTCGCCAGCTCGGACGCTTTGATCGTTTTGATCACCGCTGGCGGCGGGCGGACGGCTCGGCGCTGTGGAGCGTGGTCGCGGCCAAGCCGATGGTCAACGCTGACGGAGAGCACCTGGGATCGCTGGTCACCGTCACCGACATCACCGAGCGCAAGATCGCCGAGGAGGCGCTGAAGGAGGCGCGGGACGAGCTCGAGGAGCGGGTCAAGGACCGGACCGCCGAGCTCGAGTCGACCAACCTGCGCCTGCGTCACGAGGTGGTGATCCGGAGCCGGGCGACCGAGGAGGCGCTGCGGGCGAGCCGGGTCAAGAGCGCCTTCTTGGCGAGCATGAGCCATGAGCTGCGCACCCCGCTCAACGCGATCATCGGCTACAACGAGCTGATCATCGACGACATCGGCGACACTGGCAGCGGCGCCGAGCATCTCGTCGATCTCGATCGTGTGCTCGAGGCCTCACGCCACCTCCTCAGCCTCATCGACGACGTGCTCGATCTGTCGAAGATCGAGGCGGCCAAGGTCGAGGTCGAGCTCTCCACCTTCTGCCTCGGTGAGGTGCTCCACGCTCTCGAGGCGACGATCCGTCCGCTGGCGCTCAAGGGCAACAACATCGCCGTCTTCGAGTGCGCGGAGGAGGACGCGAGGGCCGAGCTCATCTCCGACCGGACCAAGCTCAAGCAGGTCCTGCTCAACCTCCTCGGCAACGCCTGCAAGTTCACGCAGGACGGGAAGATCGTCCTGCGCGCGGCGATCGTCCGCCGCGACGGGCTCGACTGGCTCGAGGTCGAGGTCATCGACACGGGCGTCGGCATCGCGCCGACGGAGCAGCAGCGGATCTTCGAGGCCTTCGCCCAATCGCCGCTCGGCCGCGAGGTGAAGTTCGGCGGCACCGGCCTCGGCCTGACGATCAGCAAGCGTCTGTGCGAGATGCTCGGCGGTGAGATTCAGGTCGAGAGCGCGGTCGGCGTGGGGACGACCTTCGCGGTGGCGCTGCCGCTGCGGCGGGGCGTCGTCCCCAAGCTTGAGCGCCCGGTCATGCTGGAGCGGGCCAGGGGCTGAGCTCTGCGGGTCGCGGGTGCCGTGCTGCGGCGAGCCGCGGAGCTGGCCGCCCCCGCTTGTCCGCCCTCACGAGCCCCGTAGGCGGTCATCGGATCGACCGCAGAGAGGTGCCTGGCGCAGCGCTCGCGCCCCATGCGCGTTTGTGCACGTCGGCGCAGAGGGCCCTGTGACGACGGTCTGTGGGGGTCCCAGGCCGCGAATCCCATGGCCCGGCGCCCGTGGTATGAGCACGGCGTGAGCCTCAATCCGGCCCAGCAAGCGGCGGTGGAACATCGCGGGGGCCCGCTCCTGGTCCTCGCGGGCGCCGGGACGGGCAAGACCCGGGTGCTCACCCACCGGGTCGCCTCGCTCCTCGACGACGGCGTCCCGGCCTGGCGGATCTTGGCGGTCACCTTCACCAACAAGGCCGCGGCGGAGATGCGCGAGCGGATCGAGGCGATCGCTGGCGACATCCATGACGTTCGCGGGCTCTGGGTCGGCACCTTCCACTCGATCTGCGCCCGGATCCTCCGGCGCTGGGGTCGACCGGTCGGGCTCTCGTCGAACTTCGTAATCTACGACAGCGCCGATCAGACCGCGGTGATGAAGCGGGTCTTCGCCGACCTCAACATCAGCGCTTCGAAGGATAGCTCTGTCACCCCGAAGTCCGTGCTCGGCCACCTCGACACCCTGAAAAATCGCGGCCACGGGATCGAGCGGCTCGACGAACTCAGGCTCGACGAGCCGATCCGTACGCTCACCTACAACGCGATGCAGCGCTACGAGCGGCTGGTCCGGGCCGGCGACGCCGCGGACTTTGGCGACCTCCTGATCCTCGCGGTGAAGCTCCTGCGCAAGGCGAACATGGCCGCGCCCTCCCGCCCGCGCCCTGCCGCGGTCCAGGGGAGGGGCCCGGGCAAGGGCGCGGGCTCTCGCCTCGTCGCCCGGAAGGCCAAGGCAAAGCCGCCTCCGGCTGAGCCTGAACCCCAGACCAGCTTGCCGCTCTCGACCTTCGCCGAGGGGCTCGCCGGGATGATCGACTTTTCGAGCGGGACTGCCCCGGACTCCGAGCGCGGAGCCCCGGCTGCGGCCGGCGGAGCTGGCGAAATGTCCAGCGCGGAGCCCCAGGCGGGGGGGGGGCAGCTCGCGGCCTTCGCCGCTCCCGAGGCGGACGATCTCGACGCGGTCGCCCGCCTCCGGCGTCGCTTCGCCCACATCCTCGTCGACGAGTTCCAGGACACCAACCCGGTCCAGGCCGAGCTCGTCGAGATGCTCGCGACCTTCGCCGAGCTCTGCGTCGTCGGCGATGACGATCAGGCGATCTATGGCTGGCGCGGCGCCGACGTCTCGCAGATCCTCAACTTCCCCGACCACCACAGCGGCTGTGAGGTCATCGCCCTCGAGGAGAATTACCGGAGCACGACCCGGATCCTCGACGGCGCCAACGCGATCATCCGCCGCAACCGCAGCCGCTTCGGCAAGGCGCTGCGCAGCGAGCTCGGCGAGGGCGAACCGATCCGGGTCTTGACGACGTTCGACGAGGTCGACGAGGCGCGGACGATCGCCGGGCTCATCGCCGAGGACATCCAGGCCGGCGTCGACCCGGCTGAGATCGCGGTCTTCTACCGGACCCACGCGCTCTCGCGGGCGCTGGAGGAGGCGCTTATCCGGCGCCAGGTCCAGTACACGATCTACGGCGGCCTTCGCTTCTTCGACCGGAGGGAGATCAAGGACCTGCTCGCCTACCTCCGGCTGATGGTCAACCCGCGCAGCGACGTCGACCTCCTGCGGGTCATCAACGTCCCCAGCCGCAAGATCGGCAAGACCACGATCGATCGCCTCATCGCCCGCGGGACCGCCAAGGGGGTGAGCGTGTACGACGTGCTCACGGCGGAGGAGGCCGCTGCGGCCGGGCTCGGAGCGACCGCGGCGCGCCGAGTCGTCGGCTTTCGCCAGCTCATCGACGGCCTCCGCGAGGCGACCGAGGGGCAGGGTCTCGGCCAGATCGCCGACTCGATCCTGATGGTCACCGGATACCGCGAGCCGCTCGCCCGAGAGGAGACCGACGAGGCGCGGGACCGCCTAGAGAACCTCCAGGAGTTCGTCGGCGAGCTGACGGTCTTCTCTGAGGAGCAGCCCGACAAGACCCTCGCCGACTACCTCGAGCAGGTCGCCCTCCTGAGCGCCGTCGACGGGGATGACGACGGTCTCTCGTCGATCACCCTGATGACGGTCCACAGCGCCAAGGGGCTCGAGTTCTCCCACGTCTATCTGACCGGGATGGAGGAGCGGGTCTTCCCCCACGCCCGCGTGCTCGACGATCCGGAGGAGATGGAGGGGGAGCGCCGCCTCGCCTATGTCGCGGTCACCCGGGCCAAGCGGCGGCTGATGATCACCTGGGCCCGAGGTCGGCGGCTCTACGGTCAGACCCAGGAGGGGGTGCTCTCGCGCTTTGTCCGCGAGCTACCGGCGCCGGCGACCGCGACCCTGTCGACGCCGAAGGGCCGGATCTCGGCGTCGGCGCCGATGGCCGAGTCGTGGAGCCCCTCTTTCTCGCGGCGACCGGTCGCGAAGAAGCCCGAGCCGAGCTGGGACAGCGACATCGTCTACGACGACGACGCGCTCGCGGCCGAGGCCTACGCCGACGCAGCTCCGGCGGACACCGGCGAGGGGGTGCCGCTCTACGTCGGCATGAAGGTCCGCCACCGCAAGTTTGGCGTCGCCGATGTCGTCGGCTGGTCCGGCGCTGGCGATGATCTGAAGCTCACCCTTCGCTTCCAAAAGCACGGGAGCAAGACGATCATGGCCCGCTTTTGCGAGCCGGCCTGAGCGTGCCCTCGCTCGCCTCGGGGGCCCGCCTGGTCGCTCGTCTGCGCCGGGGGAGAGGGCTGTGGTAGCGTCGCTGGCGATGTCTACCTCCGCCGCGTCCGCTGCGTCCGCCGCTCTCCCCCGTGCGCTCTCCTTCGCCGCAGCTCTCCTCCTCGGGGCGGCCCTCGGCTGTGACGGCGGTTCTCAGGCGCCGAAGGGCAAGCCGCTGCCGGCGGGTCAAGGCAGCGGGAGCAGCAAGCCTGTCGGCGGCGAGGCGGGCGGTGGCGAGGCTCCGGCCGCGACGCGAACGCCGATGGTCGCCGCTGAGCACCCGCTCTACGCGCGGATGGAGGGCCAAGGGCTGAACAACAATTGCGCCGCCGACACGGAGTGTTTTAAGGGGGGCTGTGGGGCTGAGATCTGTTCCGCCGACGCGGGGGCGAAGAGCACCTGCGAGGTGCTCGACGTGTCGATCCCGGCGAGCGCTGGTTGTGGCTGCGTCAGCGGCCAGTGCATCTGGTACACGACCGACGGCGCGACCTTGCCGACGAGCCAGGCTGGAGACTCTGGCGATGAGCCGCCGAAGGAGCCGCCGAAGGAGCCGGCGCCGGTGACCTGTGGCGAGAAGACCTGCGCTGACGGCGAGACTTGCATCGAGTACTACGGGATCGCCGGCCCCAACGGCCCGCGCTTCCAGACCTGCGGGATCCCCTGCGGTCCCAAGCGGACCTGCCCCAAGGGGAAGTCCTGCGTGACCATCGCCGACGGTCCGGGCGACGTCTGTCAGTAGGTCCCCAGGAGATGGCCGAGGTGCCCAGCTCCGGCCCCGCGGGTCCTGTGGCCGAGGAGGAGCCCGTCGCGGCGCGTGAGATCCGGGAGGTCGGCGGTCACGGCTGGTCGCTGCGCCGCTGGCCGGCGAGCTCCTCGCAGCGGGCGGCGTCGGACAGGCTCCCCCTCTTCGTCGCGCTCCACGGCTTTGCTGGCGCAGGTGACGACTTCGCCCCGCTGATCTGCGGAGAGCATCGGCTCCCAGGCGAGTGGCTCACCGTCGACGTGCTCGGTCACGGTCGGAGCGCGGCGCCGGAGCCCGTTGCGGGCGTCGGCTACGAGATGCCCCGCGTCGCCGCGGCCCTGAGCGAGCTGCTCGCAGCGGTCGTCTGCCGGCCCTACATCTTGGTCGGCTACTCGATGGGCGGACGGCTGGCGCTCTCGGCTCTGCTGGGCTCGATCGGCGGAGCCCCGCGACCGCGACCCCGCGGGCTCATCCTGGTCGGCGCGAGCCCAGGGATCGCCGACCCGCAGCGGCGCGCGCAGAGGCGGGAGGAGGACGAGGCCTTGGCCGCGAAGATCCTCGCTCGCGGGATCCCATGGTTCGCCGACTATTGGGCCCAGAGGCCTGTGCTCGCGGGAAAGCGCCGGATCGCGGCGAGACACCGAGATGCGATGGAAGAACGCCTCCGCAGGCAACGCCCCGACGGCTTGGCGGGCTCTCTGCGCGGGATGGGGACCGGGGCGATGCCACCGCTGTGGGATCATCTCGGGCGCCTGGAGGTGCCGACATTGCTGGTCGCTGGCGCCGAGGATCGGAAGTTCGCGGCGATCGCCGCCGAGCTCCGGGCGAAGACGGGAGCGAAGACCCGCGCCGCTGAGATGTCGGTGCTCGCAGGGGTCGGTCATACGGCTCACCTCGAGGATCCGAGCGCGTTCGGGGCCGCGGTCGAGGCGTGGTGGCGACGAAATCTGTCCTCGTAGGCAGGTTATTGGAAAGGGGCGGCGACCCCGGTATCGAGGATCGCGTGAGCCGCCTCGCCGATGAGCAGGGCCGGCCTCCTCGGCCAGAGCCTTAGGTCGTCCAATGGAGGGCGTGTCCCGGCCGCGCCGACGCTGGATGGCGGCGACCTTGCGCCTGGGGGCTAGGCTCCTCACCACATGGTGATAGTGGATGGCGGAGCGCGTGCGTGATCGAGTCGACGCGCGCGCATGCGTGCGTTGAGCCGCGAGCCGGCCGCCTGGCTCACATCGATTGCTGCGTTCGAGGACCGCCACTGAGCTGAGGGCGCGCTCCTGCGCGGCGTTATCCGGCACTCTCGAGGCATGCTCTTTCGACACGTTGCGCCCCCGTGGGGGGGCTGGGGAGGGCGCTCGTGAGGCGTCTCCATGGGACACCTCTGTGGCTGCTTGGGTTGGTCCTGACGGCGCTTGGCTGTGCGAACCCCGCGTCGGAGACGACGACCGCCATGGACGAGTGCGAAGCGTCGGATGAGCGCTGCGATGATGTCTGCGGCGACGGTCCCTGTGCGACCGAAGAGACCTGTGGCGAGTGCGCGGAGGAGTGCTACGAGTGCATCTCGGCGTGCGATGGCGACAGTGTCTGCGAGCTCGGCGAGACCTGTGACGCCTGCGCGGAGGATTGCGGCGCCTGTGATGACGGGACGCCCTGCGAGCGTCTGAACGCGGCGTTGCCCGGGGAGCTGGTCGTCATCTCCGGGGAGCTGGGCGACGACCGGGCAGCGGAGGGGCTCGGCTGTGATGTCCACGCCGAGGCGCCTGGGGTGAAGGTGACCGGCTCCTGGAGCGGTGACCTTCGCTGTCATCACTGCGACGGTTGGGTCTTTGAGAACGTCGAGGTCAGCGACGGGAGCTTGCGAATGATCGCTGGCGACAAGTGGACGATCCGCGACTCGCTCGTCGACGGTGGCGGGCGAGGGATCATGGCCGTGGTCGGCACAGGGTCGGATGACACCGCGAGCGGTCAGGCGACCAACTGGCTGATCGAGCGGGTGACCTCGCGCAACGGCGGCTGCCGCCCCGCGGACGATCCCTACCCGAGCCCCGTGCGCGCGCTCCACATTATCGGCGAGAACGGAGTGCCCAACTTCGGGGTCGTCCGTGACAGCACCTTCGAGGGCGAGGGCTGCGGCGCGACCGTCAAGATCGGCGGGAGCGGCGACTTCGGCTCGTGGTCGGGCTCTCCCGACGCGGCCGATCATGTGGTCTTTCGCGGCAATACGATCCGCAACGTCGGCGAGGGCGTCGAGCAGACCGCGCTCCTGCTCTCGACCAACAGCGACTACCTGACGATCGCCCGCAACACCCTCATCTCGGGGGAGCATGCGATCGTCGCCTCCGGCCCCTGGAGCGGCGAAGAGCTCGAGGTCCGCGACAACGTGATCGAGGCGCCGATCTTCATGCTCGGCAGCCTCTGGAACAAGCCAGAGGCCGGCGCCACAGCCCCGCTCTTCGGCGAGAAGTTCGTCACCTACGCGGAGCCCGGCGAGTGCCCTGAGGTCGGCACCTGCGTCGGGAATACGCGGGGGTGAGGGCAGCCCCGGAGACCTCATCGCGTTGGTGAAGGCCAGCGGCACGACGCCCTTCAACCCGGCCCGCTCCTGCGCCCTCTTGCTGGAGCAGGCCCTAGGTGGGCGAGCACGCCGAGCGCGCCCACCTAGGGCGCGAGCTCGATAGCCGAGACCTCGCCGAGGCCCTTGGCCCGGACCTGGCGGAGGACCTGCTCCGAGTGAGCGCTGGCACCGTCGACGCAGAGCGGGGTCGCGAGGAGACGGTCGACGCTGGCGGCGGCCTCGAGGCGAGCGGCGAGGTTGACGGTATCGCCGATCACCGTGTGCTCGAGGCGCGCGCGGGAGCCGATGTTTCCCTGGACGAGGGGACCTGCGGCGACGCCGACGCGGATATGAAAGTCATCGCTGCCGCTGGCCTGGAGGATCGTGTTGCAGCGGGGGAGGGCGCGGAGCATCGCCAGGCCGCAGCGGACCGCGGTGCGGCCTAGGGCGGCCCGGTCCTGGCTGTCGTCGGGGCTGACGAAGACGGCCATGATCCCGTCGCCGAGGCGCTTGTCGATGATGCCGCCGTGGTCGAGGATCACCTGGTCCATCACCTCAAAGTAGATGTTTAGCTGGCGGACGACCTCGGTCGCCGGGAAGTCACGGCAGCGCCGGGTGAAGCTGACGATGTCGGCGAAGAGCACCGCGCCCTCGGTGGCGATGCCGCCGAGGACGACCTCCTCCTCTGGGTTGATCTTGATGGCCTCGAGAACATGCTCTGGGAGATACGAGGCGATCTTTCGCTGGGCGAGGACGACCTCGCGGTGCTCCAGGTAGTTGGCGTCGATCTGCTCGAGGAGCCTGGGGATCACCGCCTGGACGTAGGAGCGGAGCCGGCGGAGCTCCGCCCGCGGGTCGCGGGTGACCCTATCGTGGTAGCGGATCTCGTAGCGACAGTGGGGGACCGACGGGTCGAGGTGGATGCACTCGCTGTGGTGGACGGTCGCGTCGGGCAGGTTCCAGATCGTCGGCAGGGCCTGAAAGAAGCCGCGCCGGCTCCAGCAGGCGCCGGGGCGGTCGACGATCGCCCCCTCCATCATCGCGACCACGCTGGCGCGGCCGGGGCCGTGGTCGGCGAGCTGCATCTGGGTGACGCGATTGCCCTTGGAGTACATCTGCTCGATATCGGCGAAGAACTGGCGGGGGCCGTCCATCGCCCACAGCAGGAGCCATATCGGGCCGAGCTCCTGCCGGCGCATCATCGACGCCGCCGACTCCCGCCAGTGCTGCCACAGCGGGTGATCGTAGGCGGGCGGTGTCCGCAGATCGTAGAGGTGGTGCGCGGCCGCGTCGCAAAAGCGCCGGTCGAACTCGACCGAGGTCCAGCGCTCCGTGTCGCGGAGGTAGTCGAGGCTGAGCCCGGCGTCCTCGACGATCATCGCCGTGAGCGCCTCGTCGTAGGCTTCGATGAAGTAGTTGACCAGGCTCAGGGCGAAGCGGTTGCTCAGGTGGGCCTTGGTCAGGGCCGGGTCGTAGGTGCGGGTGGACATCGACGCGGCGACGATCCTAGCCGGACGGGCGCCCCTGCGCAGGGCCTCGGTCGGGCCCGGGCGAGACCGGCCTTCGTCGGCTGACGCCGAGGTCGCGGAGATCGTCGCTCCCGGACGCGAGGCTGGGTCTACAATGCTGTCGATGGTCTCTCCTCGCGCTGGACTCGAGCTGATGCGCGGGCTCGCGCTCTCGTCGATTTTCTTCGCCTGTGCGGTCGCGGAGGGCGAAGGGACCGAGAGCGGCCTTCCCGCGAGCGCGAGCTCGAGCAGCGGGGAGCTCACGGGCGAGGCCGAGAGCGAAGGTCCCGTGGCGACGGCGACGGAGACGGAGACGGCGACGGAGACGGAGACGGCGACGGAGACGGCGACGACCACAGGCGAGGGCGAGTCCGAGACGGACACCGAGACGTCGACCTCCGGGTCGGGCGGAGAGTGCCCGCCGCCGCCCTGCGAGACCTGCACCTGCGAGGGCGGCGAGCTTGTCTGCGCCTGCCAGGACTATGTCGCCGAGGCGGGCTTCGTCGAGCTTCCGGGGGTCGAATACGTGCTCGGCCAGGGCGCTGGGGTCGCCCTCAAGTCCTCAGACACGCGCCTCTTCTGGGCCTTTCAGCCGGCCGACGAAGACCCCGAGGCGGCGCCCGTCTTCGTCTTCTTCAACGGCGGGCCTGGGGTCTCGAGCGGGATGCTGATGGGCCTCAGCACCGGGCGCTCGACCTTCGCGCCAGGGCTGACCGGGCCGGATCTCGAGCTTGTCGACAATCCCCAGAGTTGGACGAGCCTCGGCAACCTCCTGTGGATCGACGCTCGCCAGACGGGCTTCTCCTACGGTCTCTTGGGGGATCCGAGCGACCAGGCCGAGCGCGACGCGGCGATGGCGGTGTCGAGCTTCAACAGCTACCGCGACGCCGCCGACGTGGCCCTCGTCCTCCTCGACGTCCTGGGCGAACGGCCAGGCCTGCAAAACAACGAGGTGATCCTGGTGGCCGAGAGCTACGGCGGGATCCGGGCCCAGATCATCCTCGACATGATGCTCCATCCCCAGGCCTACGCGGACGGCGGGCGGCGCTTCCGGGACGGCGCGCTCGCGCAGGCGATCGCCTCCCATCATGGCGAGGTGCACGGCGAGGGGGCGGGGCCCGAGGAGGTCGCGACCCAGTTCGCTCGACAGGTGCTGATCCAGCCCTCGCTCTCCGGCACGGTCCAGCGGGCGAAGGCTGGGGCGATCTACGAGGCGCCGGGCTCGGTGATCGACCAGCTCGCCCAGGAGCTCGGGGTCGACTACACGAGCTGCGCTGACAAGGGGGGCTCCTGCAACCCCTATTTTAACGCCCTCAACTTCGTCGAGGCGCAGGGGCGGAGCATCTACGACCACCGGGCGCCCAAGTCGTGGCTCGACGACATCTTCGGCCTGGTGGCGGATCGTCTGAACGACTCGGGCGTCGCCCAGGCTCTGCTCGGGGTCGATCTCCTCGCGGTCGCAGGGTTTCCGGCGAGCGAGCGCAGCGGCGCCTGGAGGGCCGTCAACGCCGCGGTGTTCCCGGGCGACGCGGTCATCGGCGATTGGCCAGAGTCCGCCGGCGAGCTCGAGCTATGGGACCGCTACTTCGTCGCCTTTAACCCGGAGCAGATCGACGAATTTCGCAGCTTCACCGCCCAGAGCCTCGGCGTCGACACGCTCGATCCCCACTATGGAGCGCTCTTCCTGAGCAACCTCGTCTATGTGGAGACGATGATCACCCAGGCGGCCTACGATCTGGCGATCTACAGCGCGGCGATCCCCGCGACGCTGGCGGACTATAGCGACCTTGTGCAGGACGTCATCGTCGACGGCGAGTCCGAGGAGTGGACGGTCGAGTATCGCGACGACGTGCTCGGCGGGCCGGGTGCGCGGGTGATCGCCGCGCCTAGGTTTGAGGCCTCGCACGCGGTGACCTACGACGCGCCGGAGTTTCGCGACGATGTCGCCCTTTGGCTCGACGGTTGAGCGCTCCGCGTGGCGTACTCGAGGGCGCTTCCACCTGCGAGCTTCTAGCCCGGGTCGTCACCCTGACGCTCGGCGAAGCGTCGGCGACCGACGAGCAGGTAGTAGAGGCACGCGAGCGCGAGCAGCCCGGAGAGCACCACGGTAAGCGGCATGCTGGCGCCGAAGATCGGCAGAGCGGCGCGGCCGAGGGTCTCCGTGAGCACGCAATAGAGGGAGAAGAGGCCGAGGAGGAGGGCGACCCACGGGAGGACGAGGCTCGGGGCTCGATAGGGCCGCGGCAGGTCCGGCTCGCGGCGGCGGAGGACCAGGAGGGCGATCATGCTGAGGCAGGCCATCAGGATCGCGCCGCACACGGAGAGGACGATCAGGGCGTCGGCGAAGTCGGCCGAGCCGGCGCAGATCACCCCGAAGAGGCCCGGTAGGAGCACCGCCCAGACTGGCACGCCGCGGCTCGAAAGCCGGGCCAGGGGGCGTGGAAGATAGCCCGCGCGGGCGAGGGCGAAGGTTTGTCGAGAGAGCCCAAAGATGATCCCGTGGAGGCTGGCGACCAGGCCGCACAGGCCGATCAGCGTGACCCCGCCGGTGACCCAGCTCGTCGCGCCGTAGACCCCGGCGAGGGCGGCGGGTAGCGGGTTGTCGGCGGCCTCTCCTGCGGCGCCGCCGAGGCCAGCTGTGATCACCAGGGTCAGGACGGTAGAGGTCGCGAGGGTCAGGATCGCGGCGATGAACCCCCGCGGGATGTCGCGCCGCGGGTCTCGGACCTCCTCGGCGGTCATCGCCGCGCCCTCGACCCCGAGGTAGAGCCAGATCGCGAAGGGCACGGCGGCCAGCACCCCCGAGGTGCCGCCGACCCAGGCCTCGCCGGCGCCGTGCGCTGTGGAGAACACGCTGAGGTCGACGTGGGGTAGGGCGGCGCCGTAGTAGAGCGCGAGGCCGGCCAGGGCGAGCAGCGTCGCGATCAGCTCGACCAGCGCCGCGCCCTCGACCGCGAGGAGGTTGACGCCGATGAACACGACGAAGACTGAGATGCTCGCGACACTGGCCGGCAGCGCCGGGACGAGGGCGTGGACATAGGCCCCTGTCGCGACCGCGATCGCTGGCGGGGCGAAGCCAAACTCGATCAGCACCGCGACCCCGGCGAGGAAGCCGAAGAAGGGCGAGAGGGCGCGGCGGCAATAGGCGGAGGGGCCGTCGGCCGCGGGGATCGAGGTCGACAGCTCCGCGTAGGAGAAGATGAAGCAGGCGTAGAAGACGGTGACGATCGCCGCCGCGATCAGCATCCCCAGGGGACCGGCGACGGGGAAGCCGTAGTTCCAGCCGAAGTACTGCCCTGAAATCACCATACCGACGGCGAGCGACCAGATGTGGACCGTCCGCAGGCTTTTGTGCAGAGATTGCTCCGGCACCGCCGGCTCACGATAGCCCAGAAGCTACGGCGATGGTGCGACAGGCCGGTGAAAGCACCGGATCCTCGGCGCGGGAGCGCCGCTATCCTGCGCTCGCAGCGTTGACCCGGACCGCGGGCGAGCAGTGAGCACGGGGTTGCGACTGCTCGCTTGCCACGGCCTCCTGGCCCCTCCGCGCTCGCCCGTGGTACCAGGCGGGCATGTCCTGTCTGTGCGGTCGCGACCTCCCTGAGACAGCCTGCTGCGGCCCCTACCTCCGCGGCGAGGCCCTGCCGCCGACCGCCGAGGCCCTCATGCGCTCGCGCTACAGCGCCTACGCCAGCGGCGCCTACGACTACCTCGTCGCCACCCACGATCCCGACACCTGCAGGACCGACGCGGCCTCCCTCGCCGCGGCCTCCAAGCGTACGACCTGGCTCGGCCTCCGCGTCGACCGCTGCGAGGACGGGGGCGTCGACGACGAGAGCGGCCGCGTCACCTTCACCGCCAGCTTCTTCGACGGCCGTCAGCGCGGCGAGCTCCGCGAACGCTCCCGCTTCCGCCGGATCGACGGCCGCTGGTTCTACGTCGACGGCACCGTCCCCCACGCCGCCTGGCAGGCCCCCCCGCCCCCGCGGAGCGCCGGGAGAAACGCGCCCTGTGGGTGTGGGAGCGGGCGGAAGTTTAAGCGGTGCTGCGGGCGAGGGGATGGGTAACGGGGGCGATCACGCCGACGATCGTCGACATGTTCGGGCTCTGAACGACCACTCCTCGGCTCGGCGATTTGTGACTCAGAGGACCCGAGCACCTGAGCTGCCCGGATGGCTCCGCGGCTCTTGGGGTTCGCGGTGGAGAGTGTCGAGAAGCGCGGAGAGGTGACAGGAGACGGCGCTCCTGCCCGTATCAGGGATCGTACGAAGATTGACGAATACCTCCTCGAGAGAGAGCATCTTCGCACGATGACCAAAAGAGCAGCTCCTCTCGCGCCCGGACTTTATGAGCGGGTCATCGACCAGCGCCTAGAGGTCCACCTGGGGTCCTTGATCGGCCTTGACGTCGAGAGGGGGAAGATCGACGAGGGAGAGGCTCACAAGGTGTTGAGCGTCCACCTGCAGAAGGTCGTGGAGCGGGCGCTCAGGGGGATGAAGCCGGCGAAGCAGATCGAGCTGGTCAACTCTCTCCTCACAGTCGCGGCAGAGAAGGCGCCAAAGAAGCTCCAGAAGGGGGAGGAGGAGCTGCAGCCGAAGCTCCTCCTCTCGCTCCAGCGGCGCGCTCCGCTGGGGAGGTCTGGTGGTGGGGGCAGCCTCAGCCGACCGGGGATCCCCCTGGCGGAGAGCGCTCTCCTGGTGAACGCGAAGCGTGAGCGGAGGATCGGCGCTGAGCTGAACAGAGAGATCACTTCGGCGGATCGGATCGACCTGCTCTGTTCATTCCTCAAGGTCTCCGGCTTCAACACGATCAGCGCTGAGCTGAAGAAGTTTACCGGGCGGGGCGGCACTTTGCGGGTGCTGACGACCACCTATGTCGGCGCGACCGAGCGACGCGCGGTCGAGAAGCTCATGGAGATCGGAGCGGAGGTCCGGATCTCCTACGACACCCGCCGCTCACCCCTCCACGCCAAGGCCTGGATCTTTCACCGCGACAGCGGCTTCTCGACCGCATATATCGGCTCCTCGAACCTCTCGGCGCGGGCGCTCACCGAGGGGCTAGAGTGGAATGTTCGCGCCTCCTCGGTCGACACGCATCAGATCCTGGCCAAGGCGATCGCGACCTTTGAGGGCTATTGGGCGAGCCCAGACTTTCAGGCCTACTCTGCTGCGGAGCGAGAGCGACTCAGGCTGGCGCTCCAGAGCGCGCGGGTCGGGGATGCGCCGAGGGATGAGCCGGAGATCGCCTACTTCGACCTCAAGCCCTACACCTTTCAAGAGGAGGTGCTCGAGGCGCTCGCGCTCGAGCGGCGAGACTACGACCGTCATCGCAACCTCGTCGTCGCGGCGACCGGCACTGGCAAGACGATGATCGCCGCCTTCGACTACGCGCGTATGCCTCGGTCCAAGGGCCGGCGGCCGACGCTGCTCTTCGTCGCTCACCGTGACTCGATCATCCGCCAGAGCCGCGCGGTCTTCCGTCAGGTGCTCCGTGACCGGGACTTCGGCGAGCTGATGGTCGGCGCCGATCGGCCGACCGAAGGCCGACATGTCTTCGCGACCATCCAATCGTTGAACAACGTCGACCTCGAGGCGCTACGGCGAGAGCAATACGAGGTCGTCATCGTCGACGAGTTCCACCACGCGGCGGCGGCGACCTACGATCGCCTCCTCGCCCACCTGCGGCCCGAGGAGCTGCTCGGGCTGACGGCGACGCCGGAGCGGGCTGACGGCAGGAGCGTGTTACATCACTTCGACGGGCGCATGGCCCATGAAATCCGCCTCTGGGACGCGATCAGCCGCGGTCTCCTCTCTCCGTTCCACTATTTTGGCGTCCGTGATCGTGTTGACCTCGACCACCTGGCGGCGACCAAGGGTCGCTATCGAGTGCGCGATCTCGAGAATGTCTATACGGGTGATGACGCCCGCGTAAGGTCGATCCTGGGGGCGTTGGAGGAGCGCCTAGAGGATCCGCGGAAGATCCGAGCGCTCGGCTTCTGCGTGAGCGTCGAGCACGCTCGCTTCATGGCCAAGAGCTTCAGCCAGCGCAATCTTCCGGCGGCCGCGGTCACCGCGAGGTCATCGCCGGAGGAGCGCCGGAGCGCGCTGAAGCGGCTCGAGCGGCGCGAGATTAACATTATCTTCGCGGTCGACCTCTTCAATGAAGGTGTCGACATTCCGTACCTCGACACGATCCTCCTGCTCCGGCCAACGGAGAGCGCGCCGCTCTTCCTCCAACAGCTCGGCCGGGGCCTCCGCCTCCATCGAGACAAGGAGTGTTTGACGATCTTCGACTTCATCGGCCGGCAAAACCGGACCTTCCGCTTCGATCGTCACCTCGGGGCGTTGGCCAACGTCGGCCGGCGAGAGCTCGAACACGTGGTCGCGGACGGGTTCCCGGTGCTCCCGGCGGGCTGCTCCATAACCTTGGACGCGGAGGCTCAGGAGGTCGTCCTCGAGAACCTCAAGCGCAACGCCGTGCCGGACCTAGGCCGGCTCGGGCGAGAGGTCCGGGAGCTAGCCGCGAGGCTGGACGGCACGCCGACGCTCACGCAGACCCTCATCGAGCTAGAGATCGAGCCTGAGCAGATCTATCGCGACGAGCGCTGCTACAGCGACCTTCTGGTCAAGGCCGAGCTGCTCGATCGTCCGGCCGCGTTCGACAAGGACGCCGTCAAGGCGCTCGGCAGGCTCTTGCACATCGACGATCTGCCCCGCCTCGACCGGCTCAGGCGGTGTGTCGAGGCGCACTGCGTCCGCTCGCCTGCGCGGGATGGCCAGGGAGCGGTGGACGCAGTGACGACCGCGCTCCTCGCCGGAGATGGAGGGCCGAGGAAGGTCCCGTCGATCCTTCAGTCGCTCTCTGGTGACGCGGATCTGCGCCGTGAGCTCGGGCAGCTAGCTGAGCACCTCGGCCGTGAGGCTCGACGAACGCCGCGCCCAGAGCCTGCATTGCCCGCAGGAGCCCTCCTCTCGCTGCACTGTCGCTATTTTATGAGCGAGGTCCTGGCGGCGCTCAATGTGACCACCGCGAAGGGGACTCTACTCACGCGAGTGACCAGGGGGTCGGTGCTCAGCGGCGAGTTCGTCCTCATCTTCATCACTCTGCAGAAGAGCGAGAAGGACTACTCTCCCTCGACCATGTACGAGGATTATGCGATCGACCGTAGGCATATCCACTGGCAGTCGCCGAACGACATGAGCCCGACGACGCGGGCGGGGAAGGTTCACATAGGCGACGGCTCTTCGGCTGTGCCGCTGATCTTCATCCGCGTGAAGCGGCAAGAGAAGGGGCGGCCGCGCCCGGCGTACTACTTCCTCGGCGCGGCCAAGTGCCTGGAGCATCGCGGTGAGCGTCCGATCTCGATCACCTGGCGCCTCGCGACCGAGCTGCCTGCGGCGCTCTTTGAACGCTTCTGCCTCTGCAATGAGTAGAGCTGCGGCTGAGTGGTCCAGATCCTGCAGCAAAACGGGGAGTTTATGTGGCCGCCGGCCTCGTCGCTCGTGTTGCCGTCGTCGCACTCCTCGCCCTCGTCTTCTTGGACGATCCCGTCGCCGCAGCTCGCGATCGTGCAGGCGTTGGTACAGCCGTCGCCATCATCGTCGCAGGCGTCGTCGCAGGCCTCCCAGGGCGCTTGGATGATCCCGTCGCCGCAGCGCGGCAACAATGTGCGGGTCTCCGAGCAATCGTCGTAGTTCTCGTCCGCGGGCTTGTTGGCGTCGCCGTCGTCGCACTCCTCGTCGCCTTGGACCTCGCCGTCGCCGCGGCCCGCGGGTTGGCATTCAGGGGCGCCGGGGCGGGCCTTCGGCAGCGCGAGCACCAAGCCGACGGGCGACACGAACTTCCTTTCGCATGAGAGCACAGTGTCAGCTCGATTTCGCGCGCGGACAAGAGCTCAAGGCCTGCCAAGCGCCGGGGTGAACGCCAGGCTCAGCCCATCCAGGCGCCGTTGTTGATGTCGACGTGGCTGCCGGTGACCCCGCGGGCGTCGTTGCTCAGGAGCCAGGCCACTGTTCCTGCGACGTCTTCGGGGTCACTCATGCGACCCATTGGAACAGGTTTCATCGCCTCGGCCAGCGCCTCTTCGCGGGTCAGGCCCATCCCTTCGGCCATCGCGTCGATGCCCTGCCAGGCCATGTCGGTGCTGACCCATCCGGGGCAGATGGCGTTCACTCGGGTCTGTGGCGCGAGCTCGACCGCGAGGGCGCGTGTGAGCCCCAGCAGGCCGGTCTTGCTCGCGCAATACGCGGTGTAGTGGGGCACGCCGAAGCGAGCGAGGATGCTCGCCGTGATGATGATATGCGTGGTGCCTTCGGCGAGGTGAGGCTGAGCCGCTCGCACGGTGTGGTAGGTGCCGTGCAGGTTGGTCTCGACGATGTCGAGCCATCGGTCGTCGGGGCCAGGCTCGTTGGGGCCGCCGAGGCCCGCGTTGGCAACCACTCCGCGGAGGGGGCCGAATTGCGCGGCGGCCTGTGCCACCGCAGAGCGCACGGCGTCGGCATCGCGGATGTCAACACCGCTCAACACGAGCCCGTCCCCCGGCGTACCCTGAATGTGAGCCAGGGTCTCTTGAAGCGGGCCGGATCGACGGCCGAGCAGAGACACCCGCGCTCCCTCCTGGGCCAGTCGGGTTGCGATGGCACGTCCAATCCCTGTGCCGGCGCCGGTTACGAGGATGTGCTGCTCGCGCTGTCGTGGGTCCATTTGCTGCCTTCGTGAGGCCGTGTAGCACACCCAAAGGGCTCCCGGACTGGTTCGCGCGCGATGGAGCCCGATCGCGGTCGTCGGTGGCGGTGCGTCCTCGGCTCGGCGAAGCCGAACGCCGTACTCGACCCCCAATAACGGGAGTCCTTGACGGGGGAGATCTGCGGCTGTGCTACCGTGACGCGGGTCGGCGACGATAGGAGCCCATGGAGCATCGAGACACCAACACAGCGCCCCCGCGACAGGTGTCGGCGCTGTTGACCCGAGCGAAGGTCCCCGGGGCTTGTATCGCGCTTGCGCGGCGCGGCGAGCAGACCGAATTGTGGGCTCACGGCGAGGCGAGGCTCGCTCCGCCTCGACCGGCTGGGACCGACACCGTCTTTCACTTGTTTTCGGGAACCAAGCTCTATACGGCGACGGCGGTGATGCGGCTGGTCGAGCAGGGGCGAGCCTCGCTCGACGACCCGGTTCAGGCTCACCTCCCCGAGCTGCCGCTCCGGCGCCCGATCTCGATCCGACAATTGGCCTGTCACGACTCCGGGCTACCGGACACGCTGCGAGCGTTCCTGGCCACCCGGTCTCCGAGCGACCCGGCGCCCAGCACCGCTGAGGCGCTCGGCCGATACTCGCTCGACAAGGGGAAGGCCCCGGGGCGAGGAGCCGCCTATCGCAACGTCAATTACGCGATCCTGGGTGAGCTTATCTCGCGCGTCAGCGGGAGACCCTATACGCACTTCGTGCGCGACGAAGTGCTCGATCCGCTGGGCTCTCAGGCGGCCTATTCATACTCCGCCGAGCGACTCGCTCGCGCCGCGGCCGGGTATATACCGAGATTCTCGCCGATGCGGCTGGCGCTGCGCGTTGTGATGCCGTCGGTGTCACGGAGGATCTACGGACCTCGGGTCAAGGGCCTCGTCGAGCTCGTGCCCTACGAGCTCGACACGGCGGCGATCGGCGGCTTGGTCGGAGCTGCGGGCGACTTCGTGCCGCTGCTCCGAGAGATGCTGGACCCCGAGGACGCGGTGCTCAGCGCCGCGTCGAAGCGAGAGATGCTCACGCTGCAGGCGAAAGGGCGCGTGGGCATCGAGTCGCGCGAAGGTGCGGGGATCGGGTGGAAGCTCGGCAGCGTTGCGGGAGTCGAGTTTTGGAATCACGAGGGCGGCGGCGCGGGGTTTTGCAGCGAGACGCGCCTCTACCCGGGTGAGCGCCTCGGCATTGTCATCCTGATGAACCTGAATCAGTCGATGAAGCTCAGCGGCGTCGCGCATCAGATCTGCGAGGCGCTTCGACGCGCATGATCCTGCGTCCGAGCGATGTTGACGCGGGAGTGCGGTCGCGCGTGGCTGGTGGTCGGTCGATGTCGTCCACGTGCTCGACGCCTTGTTGCATTGGGGTCTAGCAGCCAGCGGCGAGAGTCGCCTGCGCCCTGCCAGAGGGGGAGGGGGGGAGGCACGGCCGGAGAGAGGGACGTGTCGACCTCGAAGCCTGAGCGAGAAGTCCTCCGAAGACTGGTCTAAACGACGGGGAATCAGGGGGTTGGTCGCGCCGGGCGCTCCGAATCGCGCGCGGCGGGCAAAGCCGCTCGCACGCGCGCTCATCCCGACGACGCTCGCCGCCATGACAGGGACGAGGCGATCTATGCTCACCGTGATGAGAGCCCTCTACGCCGGTGTCACCGTCCTCCCCTTGGCGCTCGTCGTCGTCGCCTGCAGCGGCGACGACTCGGGCCGCGGCGACTCCGCGACGACGTCGGCCACGACGTCGCTGACCAGCGGCGAGGCCATGACGGGCACCAGCGGCGAGGCGACCAGCGAGGTGACCAGCGGGACCGGCACTGACACCGCAAGCGGCACCGACACCGCCAGCACGACGATGATGACCTCGCCGGTCACCACCACCGAGACCTCGACCTCAGGCAGCACGACGGAGGGCGACCCCTGCGGCGGGTGCCCCGGCGGCTTCAAATGCAAGTACGATGTTTGCATCCCCGACCTCGGTGAATGCGAGGACTACGACGATTGCCCCGGCGACTCCTACTGCGATCAGGACGGCGAGTGCATCCCCTACGGCGTGCCGCCGGAGATCATCAATGATCCGAAGTGCGTCAAGGAGGACATCCCCGAGGGGGTCACCCCGGTCACCCAATGCGAGTGGAACGGCGTCGGAGATGGCAACGATCCGACCAAGGGTTCGACGTTGATCTACACGACGCCGATCGTCGCCGACCTCAACCTCGACAAGGATCCCGACAAGCTGCAGCCCTCGGTGATCGTCACCACCTGGGAGGGTCAGGGCGCGCTCGGGCGCATCGGCACCCTCCGGGTCTTCGACGGCCGCACGTGCGCCGAGCAGCTGCGGGCTGGCGGCGCCGACGAGGCCAACGACGACAACCGCCCGGCCTACGCCGTCCCGTGGGCCGTCGCCGACCTCGACGGCGACGTCCCCGACGGCGGCCACCCGGAGCTCATCAGCTACCGCCGCGTCACCTCCAACAACAGCTCGGGTCCGGTCAACCTCTACGCAATGCGCGTCGTCTTCGACGGCGACGAGCCTGGCCTCGAGCGCATGTGGTACGGCCGCGACTGCGAGAACGACGACACGGTCCTCAGCTTCGGCAACCAGAACATGCTCAACGGCCCGTCGATCCACGACCTCGACGGCGACCAATTTCCCGAGCTCATCGTCGGCGAGATGGTCTTCGACGGTGACGGCTGCCTGCTCACCGAGTGGGACTCCGCTCAGACAAACCAGATGCCGGTGATCGCCGACTTCGACCTCGACGGGACCATGGACCTCATCTCGCAGCGACGCTTCGCCTCGTGGGATCCGAACACCACCGAGTGGATCGACAAGCCCGGCTTCATCCCCGACAACAACAGCTACAACTACGTCCAGGCCGGCGTCGCCGACTTTGGCCTCTACACCGCGATCAACGGCAAGGAGATAGGCGAGCTCCCCGAGGTCGCGCTCCTCACGACCCCCGGTAACAACTTCGGCAGCATCCGCATCCAGAAGCTCTACGGCGGCCAGCCGGTCTGGGGGCCGATCCCCCTCTACTACCAGGGCAACCCGCCAGCGAACCGCGGCGGCCCGATCACCATCTCTGACTTCGACGGGGACGGCCACGCCGAGGTCGCCTCCGCCGGCGCGACCCACTACGCCGTCTACGACCCCGACTGCGTCGAGGCGCTCATGGGTCAGAGCCCGCCCGAGCGCCCCGGCGGCACGTGTGATCGCGCCCCTGAGCAGGAGGCCAAGAGCCTCCCCGACGGCGTCCTCTGGATCCAGCCCTCGCAGGATCTCTCGTCAAACATCACGGGCTCGTCGATCTTCGACTTCAACGGCGATGGCGCTGCCGAGGCCGTCTACCGCGACGAGTGCTTCGTCCGCGTCTACAACGGCAAGAGCGGCGAGGTCCTCTTCTCGGCCCCCGCCTCCTCCGGCACCGGCATGGAGTACCCCGTCATCGCCGATGTCGACGGCGACTTCTCGACCGAGATCGTCGTCCCCCGCACTCCCTACGGCAACTGCCCTGCCATCGACCCCCTCTTCCCCGAGTCCGGAACCTTCAAGACCGCGACCGGCTTCGTCATCTACCGTGATCCCCTCGACCGATGGGCGAACTCGCGGCCGGTCTGGAACCAGCACCTCTACTCGGTCACCCATGTCACCGGCTCCGTCGAGGTTCCGCCCGCCGGCTCGGTCCAGGCCAACTGGCTGGTCGATGACCTCAACAACCTGCGCCAGAACTCGCAGGGCGACGCGGGGAAGCTCCAGATCGCCGACCTCACCGTCGAGCTGACGGATCTCGGCGAGCTGTGCAATTTCGAGGGCGGCACCAAGGAGCTCCAGGCGGAGGTGTGCAACCGCGGGACGAATTCCGTCGTCGACGGCGTCGTCGTCCACTTCCTCGAGACCATGGATCCCGACCAGGGCGTCGACGAAGCCGTCGTCGTCTGCGAGGCTAAGACCACCAAGCTCCTCAAGCCCGGTGACTGTGAGATCGTCACGTGCACTGCTGAGCTCGGCGGCACGGGCAACATCTTCGTCGACGTCGACCCCGAGGACCAGATCGCCGACTGCCACCCCGGCAACAATCTCGGCGCCGACGCGTTTGGGCTCTGCCCCGGGTAGGCACGCCGCGAGCCTCGGCACGAGGGTCCAGCACACCGCCGTGGGAAGCACGGTCTGACGCTCCAGCCCCGGGAAGCGGGTCGAGCGGGTCGAGCGGGTCGAGCGGGTCGAGCGGGTCGAGCGGGTC
>Ga0316189_10001615_pt1 | contig 22372 bp, 14 predicted proteins | sample LowCovwburrow_MG_FD_204930 | JGI IMG/M metagenome (GOLD analysis project Ga0316189, IMG submission 204930) | Coastal sediment microbial communities from Maine, United States - Lowes Cove worm burrow | ecosystem: Environmental > Aquatic > Marine > Coastal > Sediment | place: USA: Maine... | reverse complement strand
TTTTATGATAAAATGGCATATTCTGAAATATTTAAAAGTTGATTTGTTTATACGTTTATACTGCATAAATAAAACTGATTAAAGGTACAAAAAATGCCTGTTTATTCTGGGTTTCATATGGAAGCTTTTATTTTTTTATAAGGACATATGGCGCATCCAATTAAGCTACGTGTATTCAATTAATATTTTTAGATATGAATAGTTCTTTTAATAAGGGAGTGAAGAGGTCGTTTTAGGCTTGTCCAGAATGGTTTCATAGTAACTCATAGTCTAAAATTTTTATTCTAAAACCAAAATCCAAGATTAAAAAACCAGTAGCCATTTCCTGCTTCTGGTGAGTAGGTATATTTCCCTTCTAGTGGCCCAAGAAAGGTTTCTAAAGAATAGCCAATAGCATAACCACTATAGTCTGGAGATGTAATCCACTCGCCAGATTCAAAAATACCGTCCTCAATATTTGCATAATTTGCGGCCAATAGAATATGATGTCTTTTAAAAATTTCGAAATCTAAAGTAAAAGTAGCCTTTACAAAACTATCTCCAGAAAGCTCTAAATAGTCATATCCATAAAATGAATAGAAATTATTTATAAAGTTATTGCCGTAACCTCCTAATGCAAAACCAAGAGCTCTTGTAGAGTTGTCACCTATTTTAAAGCCTCCACTTGTTTCTGTTTTTAATGCAACTTTATCACTAAAACTAATGGCATAGCCAATATCTGCTTTAGCAATAGAAAACTCTTCAAAATCTTTATTAAAATTTGAAGCACCTAAATATAAATGAAAATCGCCATTAAAATAAAATCCGTTTTTTGGAAAATAAGGATGACTATAACTATCGAACTTTAAATTACCAAATATCCCAAAATAGCCTGTGTTTTCAAAAATTATGTCATCCTGATTGCCTTCTGTTATGGTCTCAGATGTGATTTTTAGACGCTTATATTCTGCACCTGCGCGAAGTGCAAAGTCCTTTCTAAATATAGTTTGAATATATACCTGATTTGTAAAATCGGAAAGCTCTACATCTATTTTATTTAATCCAGTCAGTAAAGGTGAATCTTCCCCCAAAGCAAGCAATGGGTTCACATTTTTATTGAATTTATTAAAACGCGACTTAACACCTAGACTAACATAAAATCCTTTGTCAATAAAATAATCGAAATTATATCTTGAATGATCCCCAAGAACAAGGTCTAGTGAAACAATATCATTATTAAAAAGTAATCGTTTTTTGGTCAGATTTACTAGCGCTGCACTTTTGTACAATCCGTCGTAATGAACCCCTAACTTTAAAAAGGTTGTAGTTTCAGATTCTTTTATTTTACCTGTTAAATTAAATTCCTCATCATTACCACTAGGTTCTAGTTGATATCGAAACGTATCGAAATTATTTGTTGCAATTAGATTATTAATTCCTTGTCTAAAATCATTAAAACTAATCTTTTCATTACCTCTAAGTTTTAGTTTTCCTAAAAGATAAGATCTTGTATAGCGCTTATTTCCCTCTATTTTAATAGACTTAATTTTTATACTGTCAATAGGGGTAATTACCGGTTTGCTGAATGCTGCCCTTTGTTGATTTTTTATTTTTAATAATTCTGAAAGGTTTTCCCTAGCCGCGGCTTCTCCATTAGTAATGATATCAACACCTTCACTAAAGGAAATGACTGAAAAATTAGTAATATCTGGCTTTATATAAAGGTCCGTTAGAGCAACTTTACTCCTCATGGCATTAATAGTTCGAAAATTATTAATCTGGAACAAAATATCTGTTGCTGATTTTAAAGATTCCCTATCTTTTAACGCATCTTGAACATCTATTCCGATAATGATATCAATGCCTTTTGCTCGTAATTCTTCAACAGGAAAGTTATTAGTTACCCCACCATCGATTAGTATCCGATCATCAATTGTAACAGGCTGAAACAAGGAAGGTAAGGCACCACTTGCTGTAACAGCTTCAGCTAATCTACCTTTATCTAATATTAACGATTCACCTGTTTCTATATCTGTAGCAATACAGAAAAAAGGAATAGGCAATTTTTCAAAATCTCTAATCTCATTAACAGGCAGCATCAATTGAAATAACAAATTATAAACATTTTGTCCACGCGATAAAGCAGAAGGTAAAGTAATTTTAAACCTATCGAAAGGCAAACTCACTGCATATTTTTCTGAATTTTCACGTTCGTAAAACGATTTAGTTTCTCGTGGGAAATTATCATTTATCAGCTCATCAAAATCTTGATTTTTAAACATAGTTTCTAGCTGCTTCCCGGAATAACCTGTAGCATACAATGCGCCAATTATAGCTCCCATACTTGTTCCAGAAATATAGTCGATTTTAATTCCTAGACTATCTATCACTTTTAAAACACCAATATGTGCAAACCCTTTAGCACCACCTCCACTTAACACTAAACCAACTTTAGGCGCTTTACTTTCTTGAGCTTTCAAAAAATTGAAACTCATAGCTATAAAAACTAGAGCTACAATAAGGCACGAATGCTTATACGTTGAGTTATATGTTTGGAAAAATTTCAATCTATTCTTTATGATAATAATTATAAATTTTATTAGCTCTAGATACTCCGACCACAGCCTCGAGCTCATCGATTTTAGCATTGGCAATACGCTTCACTGTTTTGAATTTTTTCATCAAATCAATTATAGTTTGCTCACCTACTCCTGGTATATTTTCTAACTCAGTCGTTAAAGCTCCTTTACTTCTGCGATTTCTATGATGCTCTATCCCAAAACGATGTGCTTCGTTTCGTAATTGCTGAATAATTCTTAAAGTTTCACTTTTCTTATCTAAATAAAGTGGAATTGGATCGTCTGGATAAAACAATTCTTCTAATCGCTTAGCTATACCAATAATAGCGATTTTCCCTCTCAATTCTAAACTATCTAAGCTTTTTAACGCTGACGACAATTGCCCTTTTCCTCCGTCAATAATAATGAGTTGCGGTAATGGCTGCTCTTCTTCAACTAAACGCTTATAACGTCTGTAAACCACTTCTTCCATTGACGCAAAATCATCTGGTCCTTCAACGGTCTTTATATTAAAATTACGATACTCCTTTTTACTCGGCTTACCATTTTTAAACACGACACAAGCGGCTACTGGGTTTGTACCTTGTATATTAGAATTATCAAAACACTCAATATGTCTTGGTTCTTCAGACAAACGTAAATCGGCTTTCATCTGGGCCATTATGCGGTTTGCATGCCGATCTGGATCTACTATTTTAATTTGCTTTAGTTTATCCATTCTGTAATACATCGCATTACGTCTCGATAAATCTAAAATATTTTTTTTATCCCCAAGTTTCGGAATTGTTATCTTTAGTTCATCACCTAAATTGACCTTAAAAGGAACATAGATCTCTTTTGAGTTTGAATTAAATCGCTGTCTAATTTCTGTAATTGCCAATTCTAATAATTGAACATCCGGTTCCTGCAGTTTCTTTTTTAACTCAAGCGTGTGAGACCTTATGATAGACCCATAACTTAATTGCAAAAAATTAACATAAGCGTAAGTTTCATCACTTACAATAGAGAACACGTCAACATTACTAATCTTAGGGTTTACAATAGTAGATTTAGCCTGATAGTTTTCTAAGACTTCTAGCTTCTCTTTTATTTTCTGAGCATCTTCAAACTCCATGTTTTTGGCATGTCGTTTCATCTGGTCTCTAAACTGGTGCAAAGAATCCTTGAAATTTCCTTTTAAAATTTCTCTTATTGCTGTAACGTTAGAATGATATTCTTCTTCTGTTTCATAGCCTTCGCAAGCTCCTTTGCAATTTCCTAAGTGATATTCTAAACAGACTTTATACTTTCCTGCATTAATTTTAGCTTCAGATAAATCATAATTACAAGTACGTAATTGATAGAGTCCTTTTATTAGACCTAAAAGGATTTTTACAGTTTTCATACTCGTGTATGGTCCAAAATATTCTGAGCCATCTTTAATGACGCGACGTGTTGGAAACACTCTCGGAAAACGTTCTTTCTTAATACAAATCCAAGGATAAGATTTATCGTCCTTTAGCAGTACATTATACTTAGGTTGATATTTCTTTATAAGGTTGTTTTCTAATAATAACGCATCATTTTCTGTCTCGACCACAATATGTTTAACAGAGACTATATTCTTTACTAAAACTCGTGTTTTACCATAGTCGTGGTGCTTATTAAAGTAACTACTTACACGCTTCTTTATATCTTTTGCCTTACCAACATAAATAAGTCTATCATCACTATCGAAATATTGATATACACCTGGTTGATGAGGCAACGTTTTTATTTGTATTTCTAATGTAGTTTCTGGCATTAATCCAAAGGTAATAATTCATAAAAGTAATTGTACGTTTTCAAATAACTTTATGATTATCTTTCCCCTCTTTTTATAAACCTTATGAATGACTAAAAAAGTTTTAGGTCGTGTTGATAAAATTAATTTTCCTGAGTTAAATCTTAACACAATAGATGTTAAGATAGACACAGGGGCATACACCTCTGCCATACATTGCTCTCAAATTAGAGAAGAAAATGATAAACTCTACTGTATTTTTGAAAGCAAGGGACACCCTAACTTTAAAAGCAACGAAATCGAATTTCGAAACTACACCTATACAGATGTAAAGAGTAGTAACGGACATCTTGAAAACCGATTTAAAATTAAAACAAAGGTTGTATTCTTTGGTAAAACCTATAAGATTAACCTAACTTTAAGTACTAGAGACGATATGCGTTTTCCGGTACTGATTGGGCGTCAGTTTTTAAGTAAAAAATTTATTGTCGATGTAGACTTAGAAAATCAATCTTTTAATACTCAAATAAAATAATGAACATAGTAATTCTTTCTCGCAATCAGCAATTATATTCTACATCGCGCCTCGTTGAAGAAGCAGAAAAAAGAGATCATAAAGTTGAAATTATAGATCCTTTAAAATGCGATATCATTATAGAAAAGGAAAAACCATCTATTTTTTATAAAGATCGCTATTTAGATTATGTCGATGCAATAATTCCGAGAATCGGAGCTTCGATTACGTTTTACGGTTGTGCCGTAGTACGTCAGTTCGAAGAAATGGGTGTTTTCACCATTGCCTCATCAGATGCAATTCTTCATTCTAGAGATAAATTAAAAAGTTTGCAACGCCTAAGTAAGGCAGGAATAGGAATGCCAAAAACCGTTTTTACTAACTACTCTCGCGATGTAGAAGAAGTGATACAACATGTTGGTGGTACGCCTTGTATTATTAAATTATTAGAAGGAACTCAAGGTCTTGGAGTGGTTTTAGCCGAAAGTAAAAACGCTGCCGAATCTGTTTTAGAAGCCTTTAATGGATTACAAGCAAGAGTTATTGTTCAAGAATATATCAAAGAAGCAAAGGGAGCAGATATTAGGGCTTTAGTAGTAGATGGTCAAGTTGTTGGTGCTATGAAACGCCAAGGAAAAGAAGGTGAGTTTCGCTCTAATTTACATCGTGGTGGCTCTGCCAATATTATTAAATTAGATGCAGATGAACTAAGGGTAGCTATCAATGCTGCAAAGGTTTTAAAATTACCTGTATGTGGTGTTGATATGCTGCAATCTTCGCGTGGTCCACTATTATTAGAGGTTAATTCTACCCCTGGTTTGGAAGGGATTGAAGCTGCCACACAAAATAACATTGCACGCAATATAATTTTATTTATAGAACGCAGCACAAAATAGATACATGTCAACTGAAATTTTAAATATTTTAGGAGTTAAAGTTGCGCCTGGTAAAAGTGCAACCGTAACTTTTGAAGTCGCAAAACTACACACAAGAAACACTTTGGATGTTCCTATTATTATTGAACGCTCTAAAAAGCCGGGACCAACGGTTTTAATCACCGCTGGTATACATGGCGATGAAATTAATGGTGTGGAAATTGTAAGACAACTCATTGCAAAAAGTATCAATAAACCCAAAATAGGTACTATTATCTGTGTCCCTGTAATTAACGTCTTTGGTTTTTTAAATATGGACCGTCTATTCCCAGATGGTCGTGATTTAAACCGAGTATTCCCTGGCAATGCAAATGGCTCTTTGGCAAGTAGAGTGGCTCATTTTGTAATGAAAGAATTGGTTCCACATGTTGATTTTGTGATGGATTTTCATACTGGTGGTGCAGATCGTTTTAATGCGGCTCAGATTCGTATTGAGGCCGACAATCCAACACTAGTCGAATTAGCACATGTTTTTGGAGCTCCTTTTATATATTACTCGCAAAATTTAAACAAATCCTTCAGAAACGCTTGTGATAAGGCGGGAGTACCAATACTGCTCTTTGAAGGAGGGAAGTCTTTTAATATTCACAGTACAATAACTAATACTGGTGTAAATGGTGCCAAACGCGTACTCCATCATTTAGGAATGTTACGGAGCAATTATAAAGCATCACAACCAAAAACGAGTGCTGTAGTCATAGAGGAAAGTAAGTGGTTAAGAGCCAAATTTTCTGGAATGTTCAAAGCGACAGTAGCTATAAATACTTTTGTCGAAAAAGGAGACGATTTAGGTAACATTACAGATCCTTATGGTAGTTTTAATTACTTTGTAAAATCCCCCTATAACGGCTACATCTTTAATGTGAACGAGTCTCCAATTATCTACCAAGGTGATGCCATATTTCATATTTCTACTAAGCTAGAGGATTAATGAAAAAGTCTCAACTACGACAAAAATATAAGTCTTTACGACAAAAACTACCGCAACCGCAAATAGAGGATTTGAGTTTAGCCATTGCTAACCACTTACTAAAATTAGATATTTGGGGTAAATCGTTCTACCATATATTCCTGACTATTGAAGAAAAAAAGGAAATTAATACGGATTACATCTTAAATATTTTGGCTGGGAAAGATAAAAATATTGTGATCTCTAAAAGCAATTTTGAAGATTACACCATGACGCATTATTTGCTCACGGATAATATAAAAATCAGAAAAAACAAATATAACATTCCTGAACCTATTGATGGTATAGAAATAAAATCGCCTAAGTTAGAAGTGATTTTTATTCCGCTTTTAGCATTTGATGCAATAGGAAATAGAATTGGTTATGGTAAAGGATTTTACGATAGATTTCTATCAAATTGTCAGCCTGAAACTATAAAAATTGGCTTGTCTTTTTTTGATGCTGAAAATGAAATCTTTGAAGTTTCAGAAGACGATATAAAATTAGATTATTGTGTGACTCCTAATAAACTATTTAGTTTTAAAACAATCAAATAACTTCTCAACTCTCATAAATATAAAAATCAGTTCATGTAATTTTCAGAAGAAATTTTTACATGAACCGACTTTTTAATAAATATCAATTCTTATTTAGTTCATTAAAGAAAGGAACTATCTTTTAATTACTAATCGTTTATAATAACTTGCTTTATCAGATTTAAGATTTAAGATATAAATTCCATCATCAAAAGGTGAAAGGTCTATCGTTTTTGTATCAGAAGAACCATTCGACTTCAAAGATTCCCTTAGCACTAATCGACCATTAATGTCATATATATCAAGTGCATTTAAATCGTTATTATTCCATTTTAAAGTTACTAAACCGCTAGTTGGATTCGGATAAATGGCAATATTATTCTCTTCTAAAGGTGAATTAACCGACAAATTACAGCTATTTAGTGGGTCTAAAATTTCAATTCTAGTGGTACATTCTGAAATATTATTACTAGCGTCAGTTGCAGTAACAAGGACATCTACAAAATTAGTTGAACCGTCTACTAAAAGTTGAATATTATCAATTAAAGATTTAGATGGACCTGTCGAGGAATCCGGAATAAATGCATTGAATACAAATTTAATATTTTCTCCTGCATGAGGTAGAAGCGTACTAGTAATATCGATATTTATATTTTCATTAATACTTGAAATGATATTAGCAGGTATTAAATAATTATACAACCTAGCAATGAAAACATTATTTGAGTCGTAAATATCAACATTAAAAGATCTATTTAACGAAGAAGAACCAAAAGTAAGATCGAACTCGCCTAACCAGTCAAAACTTAAACTAGTAGAGCTAATACTGCTAGGGAGCGTAATTATCTGCTCTAAGTTATACTCAGTATTTATAATATTGCTATCAAAAGAGGTATACGCTGCAAAATTTCCATCTGTTGGATCAATCTCATTTACACAGCAGCATATAGAGCTAGAATCCATCTCTACACGCCAAGGCTCATTACAATTAGATCCTCCTGTACCGTTGATAATAACAGAATCCCACCCAGTTAGTCCGTTTTCAAAACTTCCATTTGTAACCAAGTTTATATTAGTACTAGTAACTAAATCATTACAATCAAAAACTGTTTGAGATACTGTTAACTCAATATCTGTATCACAATTATCAGATATACTTGTTACCAAATCATTGACATCTAAAGTTGCACTACCATTGTTATCTAAGCTCAACTGAAAATCACCAATACATATTAATTCAGGTGAAATTGCATCTATGATTGTTACACTAGCCGAACACGATGTAGAGTTTCCTTGGTTGTCCGTGGCTGTAACTGTAACCGTGTTAACTCCTATGTTAGTGCAATCAAACGTGTCTATATCTAAACTTAAGGTCAATGGCTCGTTGTTACAATTATCCGTTAGCGTTGGATTTATTACTAACATATCTTTTATGCTGGAAAAACTGCCTGTTGGATTAGCTAAAAGAACAGTAGTCTCTGTGTTCAAATCTATCGTGTAGATAATATCACAGTCAAAAGTGGATGCCGATATAGCTTTACCTCCTCCAATATATTCTATTCCTTGTGCACTACAACTAGGGTTAGAACCCGGTGTGTTAAAGGTAAATAAACTTGTTACCGCAGCCGTTGACACATCAATAGCTGTTAAAGATACTGGTCCGCTGCCTGTAGTGTGTAATAAACGATTATTGTCATAATCATAAGTAAGTCCAACGGCACCATTAGCCGTAACGGTGGCAAATGTACTTATGCTCTGAGTTGTTACATTATAACTGTTAATCTCCCCTGTGTCAAATGTAAAGTATAAGGTCCCATCTGAAGCAAAGGCCATATCCTGCGGCCTTGTACTGCCTCCTGCAGAGACTATAGTCCCAACTAGTACAAGTGAACTACTCGGTGATTCTATATCCATCTGATATAAATTACGTGGACTATTCCCACTGTCTCCACTCAATAGATAAACCATATTATTATTTGGATTATAATCTACAGCAAAATTACGAGTGATCTGAGTGCCCTCTGAATAGGTCACATCCAGTGTTAAAGCATCGGTATCTATATTGTAATCATAGCGCGCTATATTAGAATCTATACCTGCATTTAACCCGAGAGCATATAACTCTACTGAACCGATATTTGCATTACTACCAGATAATAACTGCTCTGGTACTATTGTAATAGTTCCTGTACCATCTAAGGTAACTTCTATATCTTGACATACGATATCTGGAATCGCTGATTGCACCTCTACATCAACACTCGCAGATAATGTATTGCCACAATCATCACCAGCTACATAAGTTATAGTATGAATCCCCAATCCTGCAACCGAAGGATCAAATGAAAACGTCTCTCCATTACCATCATCTGTAACTCCCAATCCACTATAAATACCTCCTATTGGCGTTCCTCCTGTAAGACTCGTAACTAAAGCCTCATCCTCACAATAAATCTGCTCGGATAAAGTGAACTCAACACCCTCATTTGGTAATACGGTTACTATCGAAGTACAACTTGATGTATTACCGTTAGTGTCTGTAACTGTAGCCGTTACAGTATTTTCTCCTATATCAGTACAATTAAAACTATCGATATCTAATGTCACTGTTGTTTCAAAACCACAATTTGAAGGAAATGCACCTGTATTAGGTGTAAATGAGACATAATCATTTGTAATACTAAAGTTTTGAGCATTTCGTTCCGTAATAAAATGAGCATCAGAACCATCACTGTTCTCAATACCTTGTGTCATAACAGAACCATTCACATCCGTACTATGCATTTCAATAACATTTGTACCTTCAAAAAGTTTTACCTGCGCTGTAATTTCTGCAGTGGTACCACAACAGAAAGGTAAGTCAATAACATCTACAACTAGAACTCTATTTGGCGCAGTTCCAATTGTGGCATACCTAATTGATCCATTTCCTGGAGGAAAAAGATCTTGCCATGCAAATGCAATAAGATTATTTGGTGTATTTGTATTAGGTAAATTCTGTCCACTACAGCAACCACTGTCTCCAGAAGAATCAAAAGTAATAAAACCGTTGGATGAAACTCTAAAAGCACTGTATTCGTTAGTGTAAAATGTAAAAGGAAATCCAATTAGTAAATCGGAAGAGACTTGATCGTCTCCCAATGTTACTGACGTACCAAAACCAGAAATATCTTCAGGACTAAATGTACCAGATTGGTCTATTGTATAGCCATCAGCTGGTAAAAAATTAGTTACTATTTGCTCAGGAACAATACTTGCAGTTCCATCGGCTTCTAAGGTTATACTTATATCTTGGCATTCTATTACAGGCTGTTCATCTGTAACTTCAATAGTATTTGTTGCAGTACCATCAGCAGAGCAAGGAGTAATCGCTGTGTATGTTATTGTATGTATACCTACTCCAGACCCAGATGGATCAAACGTATAGGTTAAACCATCATTATTATCTGTAACTCCTGGGCCACTATATACACCACCTTCAGGAGCGCCTCCGTCTAAAACAAGAGGAACCTCTAAAACACAAAAAGGAGTACTCGGAGTTTCTAAAATAGTAGACAATGAGTCGAAAGCTTCAGTACCATCAGTTCTGCTATTAGAAGAGCCTTGATCCGCACTAAACCCTAATCCTCTTTTGGCAAATGCATCCCAAATAACACATTGATTTGCGCCACCATAAAGTGCAATATCAGCTGCTAAGATAGCATCTCTACCATCAACAAAACCAGGCGAACAAGGCTGGAGTTTAAGACCCTCTGTTACTAATGCTAAGGCTATATTATTTCCACCAGTTCCGCTATATAAATCTGAATCAAATCCATGCTCATCAATTAAACCCCAGGTCAATTCCCATAACATTGCTCCCCATGTAGAACCCAATGGGTGTGGACCAAATGTTGTTTTAATATAATCGTATGTCCTTGGATCTTGACTTAAATCTGTTGTATAAGGAAAATCTCTAATTCCTGGGTCATCTTGAGCTTGTCCAAACAACCAGTTACCCACTGGTTGTAAATCCGTAGACAAATCTGATGATGTCATTGTTATAACGCTGCCGTACCAATCACTCCAGCCTTCACCCATTTGTTCATCATTAAATAGACAATCTGCAATTGAGGGACCACCTGTAAGTCGGTTAGAAATACCATGACCATATTCATGAATGATAACTTGATTATCAAAATCACCATCGCGAGATCCACAAACATACATCTGCATTACACCATTTTGTCCATCTGGTGGCGTTCCAAAATTAGCATTACAACTTCCAGAACCATCTTGTGCTTCTGCTAATACAAAATCATTCCCTAATCCATCACCTGTATAATTTGTCTGTTGAAAATTTCCACTGACTTCATCAAAACCATATCTATATAAAACATCATGTGTTACATTTGTCCAGTAAAAAAGGTTTGTAATTGCTGCATCTTCTGATTGGTCAGAGAATGAGAACTCTGGATTAAATGGAAAATCAAATAGTAAATCTGCACCACCATCGGGTTGATATCCAAAATTGTCACCATCTTCATAGGCATTTGCATTATTTCCACGCGTTACTGTAAACTCTGCTCCATCAATTCCATCTGTATCATGCCACCCAAAAGGTGAAGCGGTTATATCATGTGGATCAACTTCTAAAGTTCTAGGTCCATAAAAAGGATTTTCTAATGGGACTGCAAACACATTGTAAGCACATGTGCCATCAACATCATCTATAACATTGCTTTTGTCCTCGTAGTTAACTAACGTTATTATATTGGTTTTATCTGCATGAGTATGATTACTGCAACTTTGTATCCAATTCGTTTTTTTTATAATCTCACCAGTATTAGCATCCACAAAAAAGTTAAACCAATTTTCTCCTGATATTTCAAAAATAGATAGTTCCCATGCTAATTTAGGCTTACCAAATTCTTGTGTTATATAGACTTTTTTTACTGGTATATTTTCTCTTGAAATTCCGCCACTACTGAATAAAAATTTGCTTTTTTCATATGAATTTTGTCTTAATTGGTTTAATGCACCATAATTAGAGTAATTCATTTGCTGAGCGACTTTTAGAATAGCTTCTCTAGCAGAAATAGATGCTGTAGTGGTCTGTATTTTATCCTTTAGGTTGGAAACAAAATTATTTGAACTTGAAACTATGGTTCCATTAGACAATAAATGCAAACCACTTTCTGTACCGACAACCTCTATATCATTATAAGCCTGTCTAAAATAAAAATGCTTTACGCCAGAGGTTTTACTAATACTTTGATCTGTAATTGTGTAATTATAAACATCTTCTGTTTTTAACTGGCCATCTTTAACATATGATATTAAAAATTTATCAATGGAGCTATCCCTTTTTTGGCTATGTATATTTAAAATAAAGGCAAAAATAAATACTGCTAATAATCGTAATTTCATAAATAAAGTAGAGCTTGGTGAATTAATTACTAATGATAGTAACTATTTATTGTTATTGAATAAAATAACAGTTAAAAAGTAAGAATCTTCGTTCTAATTAAAAGCTTTTTTATTAAATACAATTAAAATACCAATACCTGTACTTATAGCAACATCAGCTACGTTGAATACTGGATCAAAAAAAGAAAAATACTTACCACCAAAAAATGGAAGCTGCTCTGGTAACACACCACTCCAAATAGGAAAATGCAGCATATCTACTACCTTACCGCGAAATACACTGGCATATCCACCCTCTTCTGGTAAAAATGTAGCCACCTGCAAATGACTATCACTAAATAAGATACCGTAAAACACAGAATCTATAATATTACCCAATGCACCTGCAAAAATTATAGCAATAGCAAAAATTAAAGTCTTAGATTTTTTCTTTTTTATGACATCTACTAACCAAAATGCAATACCAGTTACAGCTATTATTCTGAAAAGTGTTAAAATAAGCTTAGCTGATTTATCTGAAATAAACGTAAAAAAATCACTCAGTTTTGTCCCCCAAGCCATACCATCATTCTCTACAAAGGCAATTTTAAACCAAGAAAACACTGTAACATCCTCGTTTAATGCGAAGTGTGTTTTAATATATATTTTACTAATTTGATCTATCAATAAAATAAGAATGATAATAATTGAGGCTTTCTTTAAAGACATAATTTTTCCCACAAAAGTGGGAATGTGTTTTGGTTAAATAATAAATATAAAGTCTATCACAAAAATAATCGTTTATTATTGCCTTGCAACTGTAATATTACCATTAATAGACTCTAATTTCCATACTGATTTTGATTCTAAAAATTCGTCTAAAACCACATTACCATGGCTAGAACTTGCGTCAATACTTGCGCTTTTGGTTACAACGTTAATGTTACCATCTATAGTATTAATAGCTGCAGTATTGGCTTGACCTAAAACCTCACAATACCCTTGTAATAATTCAATTGAAAGCGACTTGAAATTACCGTTTAAATCAACTGAACCAACATCACTAAAAATATTGAGTGTAAGATATTCTGGAATTTCTATATGTAGAGTTGCTGCTATAATTTTATGAGCATTTCGCTTATCATCTGCTATAATAACGAACCCTATGCGTTCTAAACTTAATTTAAGTTTATCATTTTCTTGTTCAGTAACAATTTGAAATTGATTTTGATATTCGCCATCTAATAGGGACTTAATTGTAATATAATCTGTTTTTGCTGTTGAAACCGAAATGGTAAAAATTTGATTCCCATTAATTGAAATCGTTTCTATCACATCAGCTAGTAGCTTCTTTTCTAAAATATTTTGAGCTTCAACACTTCTACACATAAAAAGGAAGAGACAAAGCATAAAAAAAGCCTTGAAATTAATAGTCCAAGGCTTTATGGTTTTTATTCTCTTCAAAATTAAAACTTATATTATGATTCCTCTTTCACTTCGACTGCGCTCAGTGAACAAAAGTAAATTTACTTCTGCATGTTTTTAGCTTCAATACTCAACGTTGCATGAGGCACTAATTTTAAGCGCTCTTTGCCAATTAGTTTTTGAGTAACACGGCAAACACCATAGGTTTTATTCTCAATACGAATCAATGCATTTTTTAAATCTCGAATGAACTTTTCTTGTCGAATAGCTAATGCTGAATTTGCTTCCTTACTCATCGTTGCACTTCCTTCTTCAAATGCTTTAAATGTTGGTGACGTGTCATCAGTTCCATTATTATGGTCATTCATATACGCACTTTTTATTAATTCTAAATCGTGCTCTGCTTTTTCTATTTTCTCATGAATTAAAACTTTGAATTCTTCTAAATCTTTATCAGAATATCTATTGTTTGTTTCTGTAGTCATATATTTTAATGTTTTTGTATAAACAATTTGGTATTTACCTCATCAAAGGCAATTTCTATACCATTGTTTACATTGTCCATAATTTTTAAATCTTCGGTTAAGGTTTCTGATTTTATATACTCTTCATTTGAAGTTATTGCCGCTGCTACCTGTACATCATATTGAAGTTGTACGTCAATTCTGTCCGTAACCTCAAATCCTGAATCTTTACGTAAATTTTGAATCCGGTTTACGAGCTCACGTGCAATACCTTCTTTACGTAATTCTTCACTGATTGTAACATCTAAAGCCACTGTTAAAGCACCTTCATTAGCAACAAGCCATCCTTCAATATCTTGAGACGTAATCTCCACATCTTCAATCCCCAAAGTAATATTTTTTCCGTTAATTTCAATGTCTAAACTACCATTTTGTTCAATTTTTTTAATGTCATCTGCATTAAAGGCATTTACCGCACTGGCAATCAACTTCATATCTTTTCCAAACTTCGGCCCTAAGGTTTTAAAATTTGGTTTAATCTGTTTTACTAATATATCTGAAGCGTCTTCTAAAAGTTCTATATCCTTTATATTTACTTCGTGTTTTATTAAATCTGCTACAGCTTCAATTTCTTCCTTTTGCTGTTTATTCTCAATAGGAATCATGATTTTCTGTAACGGCTGTCGAACTTTAATCTTCTCCTTAGCTCTCAACGATAATACTAATGAAGATATTGTTTGTGCGTTCTCCATTTTACGCTCTAAAACTTTATCTATATAATTAGAATATACTTTTGGAAATTCTGCTAAGTGCACACTTTCAAAAGCCTCCTTCTTAGTCACTGCGTTTAAATCTAAATATAAACGATCCATAAAGAATGGTGCAATTGGTGCTCCTAACTTTGCAATCGTTACCATACATGTGTAAAGTGTTTGGTACGCTGAAATTTTATCCGTTTGGTAATCCCCTTTCCAGAAGCGTCTTCTGCTTAAACGTACATACCAGTTACTTAAATAATCTTGGGTAAAGTCAGAAATTGCTCTTGCAGCCTTCGTTGGTTCATATTCAGCATAATAATCATCTACTTTCTGAATTAAAGTGTTTAATTCAGATAAAATCCAACGGTCAATTTCTGGTCTTTCGTCTAATGATATATCTGCTTCACTATAATTGAAACCATCAATATTAGTGTAAAGTGTAAAGAATGAATACGTATTATATAAAGTTCCGAAAAACTTACGACTGACCTCTGCAATACCTTCGCTATCAAATTTTAAGTTATCCCAAGGATTGGCATTGCTAATCATATACCAACGTGTGGCATCTGCACCATATTTTGATAAGGTCTCAAAAGGATCTGCTGCATTTCCTAAACGCTTAGACATCTTTTGCCCTTTCTTATCTAAAACGAGACCATTAGAGACTACATTTTTATAAGCAACCGAATCAAACACCATGGTTCCAATAGCATGAAGCGTATAAAACCAACCTCTCGTTTGATCTACACCTTCTGCAATGAAATCTGCAGGAAACGCTTCTTTATTATCAATAAGGTTTTTATTTTCAAACGGATAATGCCATTGCGCGTATGGCATAGCCCCTGAATCGAACCACACATCAATTAAATCGCTTTCGCGATTCATTGGTTCTCCAGATTCAGAAACTAAAACAATTTCATCTACTATATTTTTATGTAAATCGATAGTATCATAGTTTGCTTCAGACATATTACCAACTTCAAAATCCGCAAAGATATCTGAAGACATTAATCCAGCATCAACCGACTTTGTCATTTCTGATTTTAACTCTTCAACAGAACCAATACATAATTGTTCTTTTCCGTCTTCTGTTCTCCAAATTGGTAATGGAATTCCCCAAAAACGTGAACGTGATAAATTCCAGTCGTTAGCGTTAGCGAGCCAATTACCAAAACGACCTTCACCAGTTGATTTTGGTTTCCAGTTTATGCTTGTGTTTAACTCATGCATTCTACCTTTTACATCAGTAACTTTTATAAACCAAGAATCTAATGGGTAATATAAAATTGGCTTATCTGTTCTCCAACAATTTGGGTAACTATGCTTATATTTTTCGACCTTAAAGGCTTTATTTTCTATTTTTAGTTTTATAGCAAGTTCTACATCTATAGAACGTTCTGGTGCTTCGCCATCATTGTAATATTCGTTCTTTACATACTTACCTGCGAACTCACCAAGTTCTGGTCTAAACTTACCTTGTAAATCTACTAAGGGTACTAAGTTACCGTTATCATCTTTTACTAAAAGTGGCGGAATTTCTGGTGTCGCTTGTTTTGCAACCAAAGCATCATCAGCACCAAAAGTTGGAGCTGTGTGTACGATACCTGTGCCATCTTCTATCGTTACAAAATCTCCAGAAATAACTCTGAATGCATTTTCAGGATTATCATTTGGCAAAGCGTAATCCAGTAGTTGCTCATAAGTGATACCAACTAAATCTTTTCCTTTGAATTCTTTAACTACATAAAAAGGAATCTTTTTATCTCCTTCTTTGTAGTCTATTAATTCTGGCCTTGTTTCAACCTGCTTGAATTTACCATCAAATTGCTTTCCTACTAAATTTTTAGCCAAAACAACATTTATTGGTTTGAAAGTATATTGGTTATACGTTTCAACTAAAGCATAATCAATTTTTGCCCCTACCGTTAATGCTGTATTACTCGGCAATGTCCATGGTGTTGTTGTCCAAGCTAAGAAATAGATATCTCCTTCGTTTTGTAAAAAGTCTGGCAATGAATTTTTGTTTGCTTTAAACTGAGCTACAACTGTAGTGTCTGTAACATCTTGGTACGTTCCTGGCTGATTTAACTCATGCGAACTTAAGCCAGTACCTGCTTTTGGTGAATAGGGCTGAATCGTGTAGCCTTTATATATTAAATCTTTTTCGTAAATCTGTTTTAGTAACCACCAAACACTTTCCATATATTTGGATTTGTAGGTGATATATGGATCATCCATATCTACCCAATATCCCATTTTCTGAGTAAGGTCATTCCAAATATCAGTGTAACGCATAACAGCTTTTTTACAAGCTTCGTTATACTCTTCTACTGTAATTTTTGTGCCAATATCTTCTTTTGTGATGCCTAACTCTTTCTCAACTCCAAGCTCTACAGGTAATCCATGCGTATCCCAACCTGCTTTTCGTTTTACTTGAAACCCTTTCATGGTTTTGTACCGTGGAAAAATATCCTTAATTGCACGCGCTAAAACATGGTGCACACCAGGTAGACCATTGGCTGAAGGCGGTCCTTCAAAAAACACATACGGAGGTTTTCCTTCTCTAGTGGTTACACTTTTATCAAAGATGTTATTTTCTTGCCAGTAGTTACCGATTTCGTCTGCAACCTTAGACAAGTTAAGTCCTTTATATTCAGGGAACTTTGTACTCATTATTTTGGTTTCTTATAAGTCTGCGAAATTACAGAATTTTGAGGGAAAAATTAAAAGATTTATACGGTATGTCTATAACACTAAAAATTTACTTTTTAGACCTGAAGTATTTATAAAATAATCGATGATTTTTTGATTGAAAAAAGGGATTTACAAACCCTATTCTTAATGACTATTTTATTGTATTTACACCAATAATTGGAAAGTCTCCGTTAAATTTTACTTCAGCAATAAATTTTAGTCCTTTAAAAGATTAGGATACATTCATGTTTTAGTCTAAATGGAATCCATGATCTTTGGGGAGGTTCAATCTATTAATAAATGTACGCCATCTAGGATCACTATACATGATTTTAAATGAAGGATAGGCGAGCGCTTCTAATAATACTGGATCTTTAATCTCTAGGGCTTTATTCAACCATTTAAAAGACGCTTCCTTATTACCTCGAAAGGCATATAAATCCGCCAAATTCGCTGGATCATCGTCACTGTATTTCTTAATAAACTCCTCGAATAATTCATCAGCACGCTGCGTATCTCCTTTTGCAAAATAAACAAAGTTCATTCCGTAAAGCCTGAAAAATTCATGAGTCTCGAGTTCAATTTCTTTTAAAGCCTCATCATATCTTCCTTGTGCAATTCGTACTTGCGCCATCATATAATGTATAATTTGAGAATTTGGGTAATACGTTTGAAATGTCTTAAAGGCTTCTTCTGCTTTCTCTATGTCTCCCAATTTATAATATGCAAATCCGAGATTATAAAAATTGACATAGACTAAAGGATCTAATGCAATTGACCTTTTTAGGAGTTGCACAGATTTATTAATATCTCCAAAAGTCATATTAGCAGCAGTTCCTATTATTATAGCATTATAAGGATCTAATTCTAATGCTTTATCTCTATTCTTGGCCGATGCTTCAAAATCCCAGTTAAGATCTTGTAAACTCGATAGCGTTATAAAATTAACTCCTGAATTTGCATCTAACTCTACCGCTTTTTGAGCTGCTTCAATTCCTAGTGGAATCCCTTCCTCATAGCTTCTTATGCTAAAATTATACATCCCTGTATGATATATACTTGCCAGTAATTGCCAAGCATCTGAATAATCTGGATCTATTTGTAAAGCTTCTTTAATTACTTTTTCGGCTGATATATAAGTGGTTTTGGTATTCTGGTTCGATAAATGAAGCGCCTTTAAGTACAAATTATAGGCTTCTGCCATTGGGCTCTTAGTGACTTTTAACTCCCCTAAAATTCTTAATTGCAATTGCTCACTAACATTAGAGGCGATTTCATCTTGAATTTTAAAAATATCATTCATAGGTCTGTCGTAGGTTTCAGACCAGATATGAGCCCCATTGGTCACGTCTATTAATTGTGCTGTAATTCTAAATGTATTCCCAGATTTTCTAATACTCCCTTCTAAAACATGATTCACCTTTAAAGCACTACCTATTTCATTTGTGGTGACCTCTTTATTTTTAAATGAAAACGAAGAAGTCCGACTGATCACTTTTAAATCAGGGATCTTAGCTAACAGATTTAAAATCTCTTCACTAATACCATCAGAAAAATATTCTTGATCCTTGTCTTGACTCATATCGGTAAAAGCCAATACTGCTATAGATTTATCTTCAATACTAATGACATCAATACTTTCTTTAGAATTAGAAACTCCAATAATAGTGTTATTCTTAAATAAATTAACAGACAATAATACAATGGCAATGCCAAGTGCTACGATAATTATTTTATTGAGTCGGTTATTCGTCTCCGGAGTAATAGATGCTTCTTTATTGATACTTAAAGTTCTTTTAATCCCTTCTGGTGTAATCTCATAGACCCACGCAAAAACAATCCACAATGGGAATCCCATGATGAGAACAACCATCAGTAATTTCATAACAAAGGCTGGCGCTTCAATGGTAGGAAGAACGATAGACATGACCTGGATAGTCACCCAAGACACCACGACATAAGCTAAAGCAGATTTAATTACATTACGTCTCTTGAGTTCCTTTATATAATTTTTTAAGTTCATGAATAGCCCTTTTGAACTCTAAATTTACAAAAAATAAACCCTCTAGCATATTACATAATTCACCCGCACTGCCCAAAAACTTGAAATAACGACGAAAAAATCTAATGGCGAGAGCCTCATTTTAAAGGACTGTATCAGCTTTTACAAAGCTTTACAATGATGGAAAGAAAACCATGACGCTACACAATAAACCCAACCAAATCTTCAATCTTAGAAAGCAATTGAATTTTTATAACTGTATTCTTTAATGCTATTTTATTGTACTTAGAGACAAAGATAGTTGAGAAGCCTAATTTTTCAGCTTCTAAAATGCGCTGTTCCACGCGTTGTACTGGTCTAATTTCGCCAGACAATCCGACTTCAGCTGCAAAACAATAATCGCTAGGTAAAGCGATATCTTCATTTGATGATAAAATAGAAGCGACCACTGCTAAATCTATTGCTGGATCGTCAACCGTAATACCTCCTGTAATATTTAAAAAGACATCTTTTGCTCCTAAACGGAAACCTGCACGTTTTTCTAATACAGCTAACAACATATTTAAACGTTTTGCATTAAAACCTGTGGCAGAACGCTGTGGCGTTCCATAAACTGCAGTGCTTACCAAGGCTTGAATCTCTATCAATAAAGGTCGTGTTCCTTCCAATGTTGCAGCAACTGCATTACCTGAAAGTTCACCGTCTTTTTCTGAAATTAATAGTTCTGACGGGTTAGAAACTTCGCGCAAACCAGAGCCTTGCATTTCGTATATACCAAGTTCGTTTGTAGATCCAAATCGATTTTTATTTGCTCTTAGAATTCTGAACACATGGTTTCGATCACCTTCAAACTGCAATACAGTATCAACCATGTGTTCCAATATTTTTGGCCCGGCAATGTGGCCATCTTTTGTAATATGACCAATTAATAAAACTGGGGTTGCTGTTTCTTTTGCAAATTTAATGAGCTCAGTTGTACACTCTTTAATTTGAGAAATACTACCAGCCGAAGATTCTATATAGTCGCTATGCAAGGTTTGAATAGAATCTATAACCACAATATCTGGTTCTAAAGCTTCTATTTGCTTAAAGATGTTTTGTGTTTTAGTTTCGGTAAGGATATAACAGTTATTACTGTTTGGGTTAATGCGTTCTGCACGCATCTTTATTTGTTTCTGACTTTCCTCGCCAGAGACATACAGTGTTTTGTATTCTAATTTTAATGCTATTTGAAGCAATAGTGTACTTTTCCCGATTCCTGGCTCACCACCTAAAAGTGTTAAAGAACCATGTACCATACCTCCACCTAGAACACGATTAAATTCTGCATCTTGCATATTTAATCTAGCTTCTTGAGATGTATCAATCTCATTTATTTTTAAAGGTATTGAAGCGCGTTTTGCAGATGAAGTAGGTGTTTTCCAGTCACTCTTTTCTGGTTTTTGGATGACTTCTTCGGTAATAGTGTTCCATTCTTTACAAGATGTACATTGGCCTTGCCATTTAGCATATTGGCTGCCACAATTTTGACAAAAAAAAGTTGTTTTTATTTTAGCCATATTTATTTTCCGTAAAAATGGAAATTTATAAATTTTGAGCAGCTAAATTAAGATAATTTTAGTTGATGTCTTTAAACCAACTTACAATTGCTAAAACTTTTAATGTTGCCAATTTTGAAGGTAAATAAGAAAACAATAATGCTTTTACTTTTTGATATAATGCTTCAAAAAAGTAGTCTGTTGATATAATATTTTTTTTATTATTCTTCATTATCTACCTCCTCTTCTTCTAACTCTTCTAATTCTTCTAATTCTTCGTCGTCAACATCTACTAAAGCTAAAGTAAGTTCTTCAATTTTAGCGGCTATGTACTCCTTATCAATATTGGTAGTATCATTTAATACTAATGCCGATTCGTAAAGTTTCTTCGCTTTCTTTGTTTTACCCATCATTTCGGCAGAGTGAGCTAAATAATATGTACCCAGTAACGTTTCTGGAAAGAGTTTGTTTGCTAATTTCCCCAATTTATTTAAGGATTTAAAATCTTCGCGTTGCTCTGCTACTTTAGCTACTTTCTCAAATTCTATTTCATTAATTTCTTTTGTAATCCCGAATAGGTGTTCTATTCTATTATATCTATCAACCAAGTAATTATCTAAAGTGCCTTCGTAAGTAAAAACTTTTTCTTCTAGTTCTTTTTCTCTAAGAGGGTTATATAATTCAAAGATTTTATCAAAAGATCTTGCTATTGCTCCGTTGACTAAAGTATAATGACTTTCGCCTTCAAAATCATCGAAGTAATAGGTGACATTTGGATTTTTTAACTCTTTTAAATGCATATCCGCTGTCAATATATTCTCTCTTATTATCGGTATATCTTTTTCGGAA
>Ga0316189_10001613_pt1 | contig 22404 bp, 19 predicted proteins | sample LowCovwburrow_MG_FD_204930 | JGI IMG/M metagenome (GOLD analysis project Ga0316189, IMG submission 204930) | Coastal sediment microbial communities from Maine, United States - Lowes Cove worm burrow | ecosystem: Environmental > Aquatic > Marine > Coastal > Sediment | place: USA: Maine... | reverse complement strand
GCGGCGTCCATGCCGCGCTACACTTTTGCAGACTTACCCCCGAGGCAGCCACCCACTGTCAGGCGCGTGGGGTTTCACCGGTTTCCCCTTGGAATGCTATCCAAAATTAAGTCTATACGGCACGAAACAGGGGCAGGGTGTCGATCTTTATGACGTACCTTCGAGCAGGATATTTTACTCCGGACTGTGGTGCGCGGAAGCGGGGATCTTGTTAACTCAAATCGCCAAGACTGGATTGCGCAATTGCGAGCGCTGCGGTTGCTGCAGTTTCGGTGCGTAGCACACGAGGACCGAGCCTGGCCGCGGCAAAACCGGCTTTACTGGCAAGTTGAATTTCAGTCGGGCTCAAACCACCTTCGGGGCCGAGCAGAATCGACACCGCTGTACAGGGAGATTGCAAAAGCGAAGCCAGCGCGGCACCATCAAAATCGAGTAGCAATTTAAACTCGCTGATCGATGCTGCGATAGCCCGCTCGAGGCTGGCATGAAAATCGATCTGTGGCATTAGCGCACGGCCGCTTTGCTCGCAGGCGCTGACCGCAACACTTCGCCAATGGGCGAGTTTTTTTTCCAGCTGTGCTGGTTTAAGTGGCGACTGTGTACGTTCGGCATTGAAGAGCAAGATTTTGTTGACGCCGAGTTCGGTAGTTTTCTGGATAACCCAGTCCATGTGGTCGGTACGCCCCAGTCCCTGAATTATCTCGCTATCGAGCCCGGACTCGTTGTGCAGAGGTGTTGCTGCGTCGATTATGGCGCTGACTTTTTTGCCATCGAAAACAAGCCTGGCCTGGTAGTCGATAGCTTCCCTGCCGTTGAACAAAAGCAGTGCTGCGCCTGATTTCAGGCGCAGCACGTGTTTAAGGTAATGGCTCTGGAACTTGTCGAGTGAGATTTCCTCACCAACGACAAGCTCCGCACCGGTATGTACGCGGGGGATCCGCATAAGTGGGGGGTTAACTAGTAACGGTAAGCTTCAGGTTTGTAGGGGCCTTCGACCTTGACACCGATATAGTCAGCCTGCTCCTGGGTCAGCGTGGTTAACCTGGCGCCGATCTTGTCGAGATGCAGACGCGCTACTTCTTCGTCCAGGTGCTTGGGTAAGACGTAAACTTCGTTCTGATACTTGCCCGGATTACAGAAGATTTCCATTTGCGCCAGTACCTGGTTGGTGAACGAATTGGACATTACGAAGCTCGGATGACCAGTCGCACAACCGAGATTAACCAGGCGTCCTTCGGCGAGCAGGATGATGCGCCGACCGTCCGGGAGGATGATGTGATCGACCTGGGGCTTGATGTTTTCCCATTCGTATCCTTTCATCTCGGCAACCTGGATTTCATTATCAAAATGACCGATGTTGCAGACGATGGACTGGTTCTTCATTTGATCCATATGCTCTTTGCAGATGACGTTGAAGTTACCGGTGCTGGTGACAAAAATGTCGGCCTGGCCGCAAACTTCATCCATGGTAACAACGCGAAAGCCTTCCATCGCCGCCTGCAGGGCGCAGATCGGATCGATTTCGGTAACCATGACCGTAGCGCCAAGACCTTTGAGCGATTGCGCACAACCCTTGCCGACGTCACCGTAGCCGAGCACAACCGCTACCTTGCCGGCGATCATGACATCGGTAGCGCGCTTGATACCGTCAACCAGTGATTCCCGACAACCATAGAGGTTGTCGAACTTCGACTTGGTCACCGAGTCGTTTACATTGAAGGCAGGGAAAGGCAGTTCGCCTTTAGCCTGCATCTGATGCAGGCGATGCACACCGGTGGTGGTTTCTTCGGTGACACCCTTGATATTTTTCTGGATAGTCGAGTACCAGTTGGGCGACTCGGCCAGTTTCGCGCGAATCGAGGCGAAGGCGATGATTTCTTCTTCGGTACCCGGATTATCCAGCACCGAAATGTCTGTCTCGGCCTTGCTGCCCAGATTGATCAGCATGGTTGCGTCGCCACCATCGTCGAGAATCATGTTGGGTGTTCCACCATCGTGCCATTCCATGATCTTGTGACTGTACTGCCAGTAATCTTCCAGCGTTTCGCCCTTGACGGCAAACACGGGAACGCCGGTTTCGGCGATCGCTGCCGCGGCGTGATCCTGGGTAGAAAAGATATTACAGGAAGCCCAGCGAACTTCGGCGCCGAGCGCGACCAGGGTTTCGATCAAAACCGCGGTCTGGATGGTCATGTGCAGTGAGCCGGCGATACGGGCGCCTTTCAAAGGCTGCTCTTTGCCGTATTTGCTGCGCAGCGATACCAGGCCCGGCATCTCGGTTTCGGCAATTGCGATTTCTTTGCGACCCCAGGCAGCAAGCGACATATCCGCTACCGTGTAATCGTCTTTAATAAGGTCGGTGACGTTAGCACTCATAAATAATCTCCAGAACTATTTATGAGCGTCGTTGAATTGATCGTGTCGGCGAGCCTGGCAGCAAAGCTGTCGCAACGCTCCTCGCTTTCAAGTCCCCGGATGGGGGAATCGGGTAGTTTAGTCAAAAAGGTGCTGGTGTCAAATCCAAAAAGGCGCCCAAATGGTGTCTCTTTAAAACTGTTTACAGGCCGGCATCCGCTTTGAGTGCCTCGGCCCGGTCAACTTTTTCCCAGCTCAGGTCCAGGTCTTCGCGTCCGAAATGGCCGTAAGCAGCAGTCGGCTGGTACATTGGCTTCATCAGGTCGAGCATGGCAATCAAACCTTTGGGTCGGAGGTCAAAATGTTCCCGGATCAGCGTGATGATGCGACTGTCATCGATAGCCCCGGTGCCGAAGGTGTCGACACTGATCGATGTGGGTTCGGCAACTCCGATTGCGTACGAAACCTGTACTTCGCAACGTTCAGCAATGCCCGCGGCGACTATATTCTTGGCCACGTAACGTGCGGCGTAAGCTGCCGAGCGGTCAACCTTGGAAGGATCCTTGCCAGAGAAGGCGCCGCCACCGTGACGCGCCATGCCACCATAGGTGTCAACGATAATTTTACGGCCTGTCAGTCCGGCATCACCCACCGGCCCGCCGATCACGAACCTGCCGGTTGGATTGACGTGAATATTTTCGTTTTTACATTGGGCAAACCAGTCTTCCGGCAGTACCGGTTTGAGGATGGTTTCGATAACCGCCTCGCGCAAGGTGCCGAGATCTACCTCTTCCTTGTGCTGGGTCGACAAAACTACCGCCTCTATACCGACGGGTTTGTGATCCTCGTAACGCAGCGTGACCTGGCTCTTTGCGTCGGGTAGTAACCAGTCGAGCTCACCGGATCTCATCAATTCGAACTGTTTGCGCACCAGTCGATGTGCGTAGGTAATGGGTGCCGGCATCAATACGTCTGTGTCGTTGCAGGCATAGCCGAACATCAGGCCCTGATCACCGGCGCCCTGTTCCTTGTCACTGGATTCATCGACCCCCATTGCGATATCACCCGACTGTTTGCCGAGCCCGGTAAGCACGGCGCAGGTTTTGCCATCGAAGCCACATTCCGGGTTGTCGTAACCAATATCGCAGACGGTTTTGCGTACCAGCGCTTCCATATCGACCTCGGCGTTAGTGGTGATTTCACCGGCGAGCAGGACCATGCCGGTTTTCACCAGGGTTTCGCAGGCTACGCGGGACCGATGGTCCTGTTCCAGCAAGGCATCGAGTACGGCATCCGATATCTGGTCAGCCATCTTGTCGGGATGTCCGCCGGATACCGATTCGGAAGTGAAAATGTATGAACCTGGCATGTGGTGCCCCAAAGCTAGTGTCGGAAAAAAGGCATTATATGTAAGACAATTTAAATTAACAGCCTTGATTGTGACCTTACATAGAAATGCTCAATAAGCTTTAAAGATTTTATAAGTTGCTGTCAATTTGCATTTACGAGAGAATATCGCGCCTTATCGACAGCGCGTATATAGTGGTTATCCCGAATTAATGACCGGAGCCGTTATTAATCATGGTTAGCCATAAAATAATCATTATTAATCAAGAAGTTATTTTGAACAAATCGATTTCGAGAACGATCAATGTCATCACGTAAAACGCTTGCTAACGCCATCCGGGTGTTGAGTATGGATGCGGTACAAAAGGCCAATTCCGGACATCCCGGCGCCCCTATGGGTATGGCTGATATCGCTGAAGTCCTCTACAACGACTTTATGCGACACAATCCGGCGAACCCTGAATGGAGTAACCGCGATCGTTTTGTCATGTCTAACGGGCATGGCTCGATGCTGCCATATTCGGTGTTACACCTGAGCGGCTATGAAGTCACGATCGAAGATTTAAAGAATTTTCGTCAATTGCACTCGAGAACACCCGGTCACCCCGAATATGGTTGTGCGCCGGGAATCGAGACCACCACCGGACCGCTGGGCCAGGGCATCGCCAATGCAGTTGGCATGGCGATTGCGGAGCGTGCCCTTGGCGCCGAATTTAACCGCGACGGGTTCAATATCGTCGACCATTTTACCTATGTCTTCCTCGGCGACGGCTGCATGATGGAAGGTATTTCGCATGAAGCATGCTCGCTCGCGGGCACGCTGGGACTGGGCAAGTTGATCGCATTCTGGGACGACAACGGTATTTCGATCGATGGTAAGGTTGAAGGCTGGTTCCTGGACGATACGCCGAAACGTTTCGAAGCCTATGGCTGGCACGTGATTGAAGTAGACGGTCACGACCCGGATGAAATAAAGATCGCCATCGAGGCCGCTCGCGCAATCACCGCCAAACCGTCGCTGATCTGCTGCAAGACTATCATCGGCTTCGGCTCGCCTAACAAGGCGGGCGGACATGCCTGTCATGGCGCCCCACTCGGGGAAGAAGAGGTTGCGCTGGCACGGGTTGAATTGAACTGGGAGCATGCCGCATTCGAGGTGCCCGAAGAAGTCTACCAGGGCTGGGATCATACTCAGAAGGGCCAGGCCCAGGAATATGCCTGGACGCAGAAATTTGCAACTTATAAGGACGAGCATGCGGAACTGGCGGCCGAATTTGAAAGACGCATCAAGCGTGAGTTACCGGCTGACTGGCAGGAAGCCGCCGCGGCGTTTATTGCCGGGCTGGATGAAGCCGCGGAAGACAAGGCTACCCGGCAGGCTTCGCTCGCCGCGATTGAAGCCTATGCGCCTCTGTTACCCGAGCTGTTTGGTGGTTCGGCCGACCTGGGATGTTCCAACCTGACCGAATGGTCAGGATTCAAACCGATGCAGCCTGAATCCGCGGAGGCAAATTACATCAACTATGGTGTACGCGAATTCGGTATGTCGGCGATGTTAAACGGTATTGCCCTGCATGGTGGCTATATGCCGTTTGGCGCTACCTTCCTGGTGTTTTCCGATTATGCCCGGAATGCCCTGCGCCTCGCGGCATTGATGAAAGTGCAGAGTATTTTCGTCTATACCCACGATTCGATCGGTCTCGGTGAAGATGGTCCGACGCACCAGGCGATAGAGCATATTCCGAGCTTGCGTATGATACCCAACATGCGACTTTGGCGTCCCTGCGATACCGTGGAAACCGCGGTCAGCTGGAAAGCCGCAATCGAACATCGTGACGGCCCCAGCTGCCTGGTGTTTTCACGTCAGAGTCTGAAGCACCAGGCGCGCAGTCCTGAGCAGATAGACTCTATCGCCCGTGGTGGATACATCCTGCGCGATTGCGAAGGCACGCCGGATGCGATCATTATTGCCACCGGTTCCGAGGTGGAACTGGCGATCGCGGCTTATGAGTCTGAGGCACTGGTCGATAAAAATGTACGCGTGGTTTCGATGCCGAGCACGAACCTGTTCGATCTTCAGTCTAAGGATTACCGGGATTCGGTGCTGCCCCCCGGGGTCGGTGCGAGAATTGCGATCGAAGCCGCGGTCACCACGGGCTGGTACAAGTATGTCGGTATGGATGGCATTGTTATCGGCATCGATACTTTTGGTGAGTCGGCCCCAGCGAAAGAATTGTTTGCTTACTTCGGTTTCACTGTCGATAAAGTGGTGGAAGCGGTCAGCAGCCTGTTAGGCACAGATTAATTATTAACTCTTAGGAGAAACAAATGACAGTACGTGTCGGCATAAATGGTTTCGGTCGAATTGGACGTATGGTATTTCGCGCGGCGCAGGAGTTCGACGATGTCGAAGTCGTAGGTATCAATGACCTGCTCGACCCGGATTACCTGGCATACATGCTCAAGCATGATTCGGTGCACGGTAAGTTCAAGGGTGATATCGCGGTTGACGGCAATACGCTGGTGGTCAACGGCAAGAATATTCGACTCAGCGCCGAACGCGATCCGGCTGAGTTAAAGTGGGGCGACATTGACGTTGACGTGGTTATCGAATCAACCGGCTTGTTCCTGACCAAGGAAACCGCGCAAAAGCATATCGATGCCGGCGCCAAAAAAGTCATCATGTCGGCGCCGTCCAAGGACGACACGCCGATGTTCGTATTCGGCGTCAATGACGATACTTACGCTGGTGAAGCGATCATATCGAACGCTTCCTGTACCACCAATTGCCTGGCGCCGATTGCCAAGGTAATCGACGATAATTTTGGTCTCAAGCGCGGTTTGATGACTACCGTACACGCAGCGACTGCAACCCAGAAAACCGTCGATGGTCCTTCGATGAAAGACTGGCGAGGCGGGCGTGGCATTCTCGAGAATATCATTCCTTCATCTACCGGTGCGGCGAAAGCGGTGGGCAAGGTTTTACCTAAACTCAATGGCAGGCTAACCGGAATGTCGTTTCGCGTGCCTACATCGGATGTTTCAGTGGTCGACTTAACTGTTGAACTGGAAAGAAATGCCAGTTACGAAGAAATTTGTGCGGCCATGAAAAACGCCGCCGAAGGCGCGATGAAAGGCGTGCTGGCCTATACCGAGGAAAAGGTAGTATCTACCGACTTTCGTGGTGAGGCCTGTACTTCGACTTTTGATGCCGAGGCCGGCATTCAAATGGATGAAACTTTCGTCAAACTGATTTCATGGTATGACAATGAATGGGGCTATTCCTGCAAGGTAGTTGAAATGGCGCGTGTCATCGCGGCCTGAAGATGCCGGTTCTGGAAATGACCGGCCTCGACCTGGCCGGTAAACGCGTACTGATCCGTCAGGACCTGAACGTTCCAGTCAGGGACGGGGTTGTCACCAGCGATCAGCGGATCAAGGCATCGTTACCGACGATACGGCATTGTATCGACGCCGGCGCGCGTCTCATGATCATGTCGCATCTGGGCCGACCCGAAGAGGGTAACCCGGAAGCGCAGTATTCGCTGCAGCCGGTTGCCGATTATCTGGGTGAAGCACTAGGTAAGGACGTGCCGCTGATTAGCAACTATCTTGAGCAGGCACCCGCGATGAACGATGGCGATGTTGTGCTGCTCGAAAATGTGCGCTTCAACCCGGGCGAAAAAGCGGACGATGAAGGCCTGTCGCGACAATATGCGGCGCTGTGCGATATCTTCGTCATGGATGCGTTCGGTACTGCCCATCGCGCCCAGGCATCGACGCATGGTGTTGGCCGGCTTGCCCCGCTGGCCTGTGCCGGTCCGTTGCTCGCCGCCGAACTCGATGCCCTCGGCAAGGCATTGCATGAACCTGCCAGGCCGGTTGTGGCAATTGTCGGCGGGTCAAAGGTTTCGACCAAGCTGACGGTGCTGGAGTCACTCTCCGCCATCGTCGACCAGCTGATTCCTGGTGGTGGTATAGCAAACACCTTTATTGCCGCAGCGGGTTTCAACGTCGGCAAATCACTAATGGAAGTGGATTTGATTCCCGAGGCAAAGCGGCTGATGCAACAGGCGCAGGCACAGGGCAGGGATATCCCGATTCCGGTCGACGTCGTCTGTGGCAAGGAATTTTCGGCGACTGCGGAGGCCGTAGTGAAACCGGTTGACGAAGTCGAGGATGATGACATGATCTTCGATATCGGGCCGCAAACCGCGACCCGTTTTGCCGAAATACTGCAACAGGCAGCGACCATCGTCTGGAATGGTCCGGTCGGCGTTTTCGAGTTTGATCAGTTTGGCGAAGGCACCAGGGCTGTGTCACAGGCGATCGCCGCATCAGTGGCTTTTTCGATCGCCGGCGGTGGCGACACGCTGGCGGCGGTCGACAAGTACGGTATAGCCGATCAGGTTTCATACATTTCCACCGGGGGTGGAGCTTTCCTTGAGTTTCTGGAAGGTAAACAGTTGCCCGCGGTGGCAATGCTGGAAACGAGGTATGAGGATTATGCACGCGGTAAAACGTAGAACCAAGATTGTTGCGACCATGGGGCCCGCGACCGAGTCCGACGAAGCTGTCGATAGCCTGATCAAGGCCGGGGTCGACGTAGTGCGGCTCAATTTTTCTCATGGAACAGTCGAGGAACACCGGGCGCGTGCTGAAAAAATAAGGCGTATAGGTCTCGAAAATAATCGCCACCTGGCAATTCTCGCCGATTTACAGGGCCCAAAAATACGACTGGAGAAATTCAGGGACGGCGTGATTGAACTCGCTATCGGAGATAAGTTTTGTCTCAATACCGAGTGTGCGGATGGCGAGGGTGATAGTAGCGAGGTCGGAGTGACCTATAAAAAGCTGCCCGATGACGTCACCAGCGGAGATGTCCTGGTGCTCGATGATGGGCGCATAGTGCTTCAGGTTGATGCCGTCGACGGGCCCAGGATTAACTGCAGTGTGCAGATTGGCGGTGAGCTTTCCGATAACAAGGGAATCAACCTCAAGGGCGGCGGGTTAACCGCCGAGGTTTTAACCGAAAAGGACAAGGCTGATATAAAAACCGCGGCACTCATCGATGCCGATTATCTTGCGGTATCTTTCCCCAGGAACGCGGCGGACATGAACCAGGCGCGCAAGCTGCTCGAGGCGGAAGGCTCCAGCGCGGGTCTGGTGGCCAAGATCGAGCGTGCCGAGGCACTGGATAATCTCGAGGAGATTATCGCGGCCTCGGAGGCGATCATGATTGCACGCGGTGATCTTGGTGTGGAAATCGGCGATGCAAAATTACCCGCGGTACAAAAAGAAATCATTCGCAAGGCAAGGGAATTGAACTGCGTAACGATTACCGCGACCCAGATGATGGAATCGATGCGCGAGAACCCGATCCCGACCCGCGCCGAGGTATTTGATGTCGCCAACGCGGTACTCGATGGCACCGATGCGGTAATGTTATCGGCGGAAACCGCGACCGGCGCTTTTCCGAGCGAAACTGTCAAATCGATGTCGGATATCTGTATCAATGCCGAGCAGCAAAGCCGTGCGATCAAATCCCGGCACCGGCTCGACGACACCTTTACCAAGGTCGATGAAGCTATTGCAATGGCGGCTATGTATACCGCGAATCATTTAAATGTGCGCGCGATTGCGACCCTGACCGAATCCGGATCGACATCGTTATGGATGTCGCGCATCAGTTCCGGCATTCCGATTTTTGCGCTTTCTCGACACCAGTCGACCAACCGCAAGGTCAATCTCTATCGCGGGGTATTCCCGGTATATTTCCCCACCATCCACACCAATCACGCCGAGGCAAATCAGGAGGCGGTTGAATTGATGAAGGCACATGGCACCATCGAGGATGGTGACCTGGTGATCATCACCAAGGGCGATTTAATGGGAACCGGTGGTGGTACCAACGCGATGAAGATCGTCGAAGTAGGCAATATGCCCGACTTTCTCGCCTAGCAGGCTGCTAATTTGCAGTCGTCTGGGGTGGTTTCTTGCTCGATAGCAGGCTGTAACTGAAGATCGCGAGCCCGATCCAGATACCGATGAATCCGACCAGCTTGTTGAAGTTAAAAGATTCTCCCAGCAGCAACACGCCAGATAAAAATTGCAGCGACGGTGTGACGTAAAACAGGATGCCCACCGTTGTCATTGGTAGCAGGCGCGTGCCGGCGGTGAAAAAAGCCAGCGGTATAATCGTAATCGGCCCGCCCAGGATAAGCAGTAGATCGGTATCCCAGGCGTAGTGCAGGAACATCGCCTCGCCGCGGAATTGTTGCCATAACAGCAGCGCCAGCGTAAATGGCAGTAACAATAATATCTCGACCAACAGTCCGGGCACCGCATTGGTCTTCATTTGCTTGCGCATGAGTCCATAAGCCGCGAAGCTTATGCCGACCGCGATACCAACCCAGGGTACCGAAGCGGTGGTAAGGACGTAGTAAGCGACGCCTGCCGCCGCAAACATGATTGCGGCGATGTTCAATCGGCCCAGTTTTTCCCTGAATACTATGACCCCGGCGAGCACATTCAACAGCGGTGTCAGAAAGTAGCCCATGCTGGCCTCGACGACGCGATGATTGGCGACGGCCCAGATGTATATGCCCCAGTTGGCGCAGATTACCAGGCTCGATATTGCCAGCCACCTGAGTTCACGCCAGGACCGGAAAGCATCTTTGAACTGGGCTCTGCGCCGCGGGCTCAGCAATACCAGCAGCAACAGTAACGGCATCGACCATAGCATGCGGTGCAGCAGGACTTCGCTCGCGGGTACGTGATTTAGCAGCGCCCAGTAAAGTGGGAACAGGCCCCAGCCGATATAGCCGGTCAGAATGATCGCATAGCCCTTGTGCATCAGTTTTTAATGTCGCCGCAAATCTCGCGTCATTACCAGGATAAGACCAACTACCTGGAGAAAAATGGCCATATCGAAGAGACGCGAGTTATCGTGCGCGAGAAAACGATCGAGTCGGAATTTATGCATAGCATTATGCGAACAGGCGCGGCAACGAGTCGCCATGGGTACAGCAGAACAGGGCATGGTTGCAGTGAGCCTGGAGATCCGTGGCATTATCCATCGCGGCATCGGTTATCGGCTCAACCTGGTTCAAAACCACCGCAGCGACTCTGAGTTGTCTGCTTTCAACCGCCTGTATCGTCATCAAAGCCTGGTTTACTGCGCCGATACGATCATTGACAACGATGACCACAGGTAGTTGCAGTGCGCTCGCCAGGTCGGCGTTCAATCCGTTTTCAGCGAGGGGAGAATAGAAGCCGCCTGCACCCTCAACTATCAGGCGATGATCCGGCTGGTCGCGCTCACAGGCTTCTACCAGTTGTTCAATGCGAATTTCCTCGTTTTCAAGGCGCGCTGCTCGAGGCGGGGCGAGTGCGGCGCGATAACGATAGGCCGCGATCCGTTCGATACCTTCACGATTGTCATTGGCCTGTTGCAAGGCCAGCGCATCGTGGGTGACAAGGTCGCCGCTTGCCGATACCACACAGCCTGATTCCACCGGTTTACGGGTTTCGACCTTGACCCCCTGCTGAACTAACTGGCGTACGATCTGGCAGGCGATGTAAGTCTTGCCGACATCGGTGTCGGAACCGGTAATGAAGTAACCGTTGTCATCAAGCGGGAGCATGGCTGCATTCTGTGCAAGTTAAATAATAACTGCAAGTACCTGCCTGCGCCGGTGACGAATGGTGCTGGGAAAAGCAGGGCTGCCTGTTATAATCGCGCGCGTTTTTGGCAGGTGTTTGGAACATGCAGGATTTTGTCATCGGTCAGCGCTGGATCAGCGCCGCCGAACTTCAACTAGGCCTCGGTATGGTCATCGAGATCGAGCATCGTACGGTCAGTATCGTATTTCCTGCGACTGGCGAAACCCGTATCTATGCGCGCGCCGATGCCCCGTTGACGCGGGTGCGTTTTCGCAATGGCGACTGGATAGAAAGGCAGGATGGAGAAATCCTGCAGGTTATCGAATTGAGCGAAACGGACGGCCTGATTCGTTACCATTGCGAAGATGAGCATGGCCAGCGGGTAGATCTTCCCGAGGGCCGCCTGAGCAACTTTTTGCAACTTAATCAACCCGGCGAAAGATTGCTTAATGCGCAAATCGATCGTAACAAATGGTTTGCGCTGCGCTGCAAGACCCGCAATATCGCCAACCATCTGCAGCAGTCGCCGGTGTTTGGCCTGGCCGGCAGTCGCACCAGCCTGATCGCACACCAGATGTACATTGCCCACGAGGTATCGAACCGTTACGCGCCGCGGGTTCTGCTCGCCGACGAAGTCGGGCTGGGTAAAACGATCGAAGCCGGCCTGATCCTGCATCAGCAACTCCTGCTCGAACGCGCCCGGCGGGTGTTGATCGTGGTGCCGGAATCCCTGGTGCACCAGTGGCTGGTGGAAATGTTACGCCGCTTTAACCTGATGTTCAGCATCTTCGACGAGGCTCGATTTGCCGAGCCGGATGAGACGGCAACTGATGCCGCTGACGATGAAAATCCTTTCCACAGCGAGCAACTGATTTTATGCAGCCTGGAGTATCTGATCAAACACCCCGAACAGGTTGTTCATGCGCGTAATGGCGAATGGGATTTGCTCGTGGTTGACGAAGCACATCATCTGCTGTGGTCGCCCGAGTCGGCTAGTCCCGAGTACCAGCTGGTGGAACAACTGGCTGAAAAAACGGCGGGGTTGTTGTTACTTACCGCTACCCCGGAGCAGTTGGGCAAGGCAAGCCATTACGCACGTTTACGTCTGCTGGACCCGGATCGATTCAGCGATCTCGACCGATTTCTTAGCGAGGAACAAGGCTATCAGCAGCTTGCCGATCAGGCACAGGCCCTGCTGGAAGATCCTGATCGAAGCCGGGAGCTGGATGATTTACTGGATCAACATGGTACCGGACGGGTGTTGTTTCGTAATACCCGTCACGTGGTCAAGGGTTTCCCCGCCCGTGAAGTGCATCCCGTCGCGCTGAACCCGACTGACCAGGGCGATCCCTACAGCCATTGGCTGGGCGAGTTGTTACGCGAGCTCAAGTCGAAAAAAGTACTGGTCATTGCCGCGGCCGCAACTACCGCGCAGCGGCTGGTGGCCTTTTTAAAGCAACAGTTGGGCATCCGTGCAGCGCTATTTCATGAGGGCATGACCCTGCTCGAGCGAGACCGCGCCGCGGCCTGGTTTGCCGATGATGAAGATGGCGCACAGGTATTGATCTGCTCGGAAATTGGCAGCGAGGGGCGTAATTTCCAGTTTGCGCATCACCTGGTGTTGTACGATTTGCCGCTCAACCCCGACCTGCTCGAGCAACGCATCGGACGGCTCGATCGTATTGGTCAGAACGCGGTGATCAATATTCATGTGCCGTATGTTAAAGGCAGTGCCCAGCAGGTGCTGTTTCGCTGGTATCACGAAGGCCTCGGTGCCTTTTCGCAAACCTGCCCGGCCGGACACCAGGTCTATCTGCAGACCCGACAGGAGTTGCAGCAGCACCTGGACGATCCGCTATTACCTGTCGATACTTTTATCGAACGGACCCACGAGTTACACCAGTCGCTGGATCGGGAGTTACAGCTCGGGCGTGATCGCCTGCTCGAAATAAATTCCTGTCGTCCCGGAGTCGCGGCGGCGCTGATTGACGAGGCGATGCGACGTGACCTCGATTTCGACCTGTTTAAATTCATGGAGCGAATTTATGACTGTTACGGGGTCAACAGTGATATTCGCGGCCGTGACGGCTGGGTGATAACCCCGGGTGACAACATGCTCACGCAGATGCCCGGTTTGCCGGAGGATGGTATGACGGTGACCTATGACCGTAGTGCGGCGCTCGCTAACGAAGACCTGCATTACCTGACCTGGGAGCATCCGTTCGTGCGCAATGCGATGGATATGATCCTGAGCAGTGAATTTGGCAATACTGCACTGGTTGCGTTGAATTACAGCGGGGTTAAAGCGGGTACGCTGCTCGCCGAGTGTCATTTTCTGATGGATTTCAGTGACGATTCAGGTAGCCACAACGAACGTTACTTTCCCAATTCGACTATCAGGGTCGTGGTTGATGAGTCGGGACAGGACCATGCCGGGCGCGTCGATCTCGAAGCGGCCCTGCAGCAAACGCAGCGTGTCGACGCGGATACAGCGATCAAGGTCGTCAAGGCCAGGCAGACCGAACTGACCCAAATGCTTGAATTCGCGGACCTTGTCGCTGACAGCCATGTACCCGGTTTGATCGCCGATGCGCGAAGTAACGGTCGTGAATTGCTGGGACATGAAGTCGAGCGGCTGATCGAGTTGCGTAAAGTGAATCCCGGCGTGCGCGACGCTGAAATTGAATTCTTTCAGGGCCAGCTTGATCGTTTCGAATCCGCGCTCGGTCATGCACGCCTGCGGCTCGATGCGGTCAGGGTAATCGTCGCGCTCTGACCCCGTCGTCGCGGGGAGCACGACAAAAATGCTATGATATGCGCAGTTTGAACTGGAGATAAGGACGATGACCGATACCTACCCGCTGGCACAGTATGTCGATGACTTGAGGGCCATTGTTGCCGAAACCAGTGACGAAGCTGAAATTATTCGTCGGCTTGGCCCGTTAGCGCAACGCGTCGTGGCTGACAAATCCTGGTTGCAGCCGAAGTACTATGAAACCAACGAAGAGCAGGGATTCGGCGTACATTTGCTGCACGAGGAAGCCGATCACTCGCTGGCTGTTATCCTGGTGAGCTGGCTACCCGGCCGGGGAACGCCGCCCCACGATCACGGCACCTGGGCGGTAGTCGCCGGTATCGAAGGCGTCGAGCATAATGTCCGCTACAAACGACTCGATGATTGCACTAAACCCGATTATGCCGAGCTTGCGGTCAAAAAGGAGTTCAATGCCAACGAGGGTGAGCTGGTCTGTATCAAGACCGGAGGCATCCATAAGGTGACCAACGAAACCGACCGTGTGACCCTGTCACTACATACCTACGGCATGCATATCAATCACACCAATCGGTCGCAGTTTAACCTCGATACCAACGAACGAAAGGAGTTCATCGTTCGCGTCGAGTAGTCGGTTGACGCGGGCAGGCGCTATAGGCGTGCTTGTATGCAGCGCAGAAAATCGCTTGAGTCGGCGGACTGCACCAGGATCTGAGTGCAATTATTAAACGCTGCAAACGACTGCAGCGCCCGGCAAAATAGTTCGATAAAGTCCGCATCGACTTTTTGTTCGATGTGCACTGACCTGATCTCGAGTGAACTATCTGTTCGATGCGCCTTGCAATCGATCCTGCCAGCGAAACCATCGCGATACATGACGGGCAGGCAAAAATAACCGAATTTTCTCAACGGCTCGGGCACATAGCATTCGATCTGGTAATCGAAGTTAAAAATTTCACGACCCCGTTGGCGTTGAATGACGGCATTGTCAAACGGCGATAGTATGCGCACCTGTGCGCTGCTGTGTGGTGCGCGTGTTTCCAGTAGTTCAGGGTCGAGATAAAGCGTATTGTTGTTGCCCAGGTCGACCGTGGTCAGCAGCTTCGACTCCAGGCGCTGTTGTAACTGCTCTTTAATGGCGGCGCGAAGTTGCTTGCCCTTACGCAGGTAAGTCATCGATACCAGGCTGGCAAATCCATGTGCGCGTAGCGTGGTATCAATCAAGTGCCCAGCATATTCGTCCATAGTGGGCATGCTGCTATCGACCCAGTCGGGCAGGACGCGTTCGGGCAGGTCATACACTTTTTGAAAGCCCTCGCGGCCGCTTACCATGAGCTCTCCCTGCATGAACAATTGCTCAAGTGCCTGTTTGGCGGGCTTCCAGTCCCACCAGCCGTTGTTGACCTGGCGCGTATCGGCAAAATCGCGGGTGCGCAAGGGACCCTCGTTTTCGATGCGCTTCAATATGTCTTTGGTTAACTTGCGATCACTGATTTCGAACCAGTTGCGCTCGCCATTCACTTGCCGCATGCGCGGCAGGGCGAAGCGATAATCCCGCATCGGCAGCCATGCAGCCGCGTGAAACCAGTATTCGAATACCTCGCGTTGCTTGACCAGTTGATCGAGAAACTTCGGCTGGTAATTCTCGACTCGCGACCAGAGTACGTGGTGGTGGGCGCGTTCTACCACCGATATGGTGTCGATCTGTACGTAGCCGAGCTGTTCTATGGCGCGCAGCGTGGCGCGTTTGCCGCGACCGAAATAATTGGCTTTTAACAGGCCCTGTTGATTGAGCGCGATCCGTCTGAGTTTTGCTGTTAGCGACATCGGCGGTCAGATCAATGTCACGGCAATTGTTTGATCGATAGCAGGGATGGAGTCGATTGATTCCCCTGCCGGTTCGCCGGACGTCCAGGCAGTCTCGAGTTGGTTGCTATATTTTCGTAGTGGTACATTGACGCATTTTTTATCACAATGGTGGCCGGGTCAATCGCCGGTACTTCCATGCAACGCAATCAGATCAAGTTTCTTTACCTAAACCTCGGTCATTTCCTCGATCACCTGTTCATGCTGGTCTTCGCCTCGGTTGCCGCCCTGCGCCTGAATAGTGAGTGGGGGATGAGTTATGCCGAACTGATTCCCTATGCGACACCCGGATTCGTCGCGTTTGGCGTTTGTGCCATATTGGCGGGATGGATTGCGGACAAGTGGAGTCGGGAAGGTATGATCGTTATTTTCTTTATCGGGATCGGTGTCAGCTCATTGCTTACCGGTATGGCAAGTAACCCGCTACAGATCGCCGCCGGTTTGACGCTGATCGGAATCTTTGCCGCAATCTACCACCCGGTCGGCCTGGCAATGGTAGTGCAGGGGCGTGCTCGAACCGGGGTTCCGCTCGCGGTCAACGGGGTTTTCGGTAACCTCGGGGTGGCCAGTGCGGCACTGTTGACGGGCTTTCTGATAGACAGTGCGGGATGGCGCAGCGCATTTTATGTTCCCGGGATAGTTTCGATTCTGCTCGGTTTCTCTTACTGGTTTTTTGTGCGCAACGAACAGCCCACAGCTACCGCCGAGACCGGTGCTGGCGGAGCAGGTAAAAAAATCGAGACAGTTGTGATTCCACGGGCGACCCTGGTAAGGGTTTTTGCAATTATCTTTTTTACCACGGCGATGGGTGGATTGATCTTTCAAAGTACTACCTTCGCATTACCCAAAATATTTGCCGAGCGGCTGGTCGATTTTGCCGGTTCGGCGACGATGGTGGGCTGGTACGCTTTCCTGGTATTTTCGCTGGCCGCCATGGCGCAGCTGTTGATCGGCTACCTGGTGGATAATCACTCGCTACGACTCGTTTTTGCGACGATAGCGTTGTTTCAGGCTTTATTTTTTTACCTGATGACGCACCTGGAGGGTATCGCCGCATTGTTCGTGTCGATTGCTTTCATGTTCGCCGTATTTGGACAAATTCCGATCAATGACGTGCTGGTCGGCAGAATGGCGCGCAGTGAATGGCGCAGCCGTGCTTACGCGTTGCGCTATGTGGTCACCTTTTCGGTAATGGCCTCGGCGGTGCCGTTGATCGGCTGGATCCATGGCAATTGGGGATTTGCACGCCTGTTCAGCCTGCTTGCGGTGGTCGCGTTGCTGATCTTCAGCGCTACCTTGCTGTTACCCCGAGCAAACAAATCCTTCGGTCAGCAGGCATGATTGTGACTGACGCGTTCCTGCGTCATCGGAATTTCAAAATTGGGGGTCGTTTCCTGGCGAGGATAACCTGCCGTAAACGCCTGCTGTTCGGTCGTATAGAACCTATTGTATGTTTACCAGTTGGCCATTGCTGGAAAATTCAAGCGTCTGGGTGATGCTCCCTTTCTTATAAATCCAGGTGTCGCCGTAACGTGTTTCCGGTTCGCCGCAGCGCTTCAGTACATCGTACTTGCCCGAGGGGTTAGCGGGATCGGAGGAGATGATATGGGTGCCACAGCGCATCGAGCCGCGGGCCATCGCCGACTCCATCATGACGATCGAGATAATAAGCGCTGCGATTATCGATGTTAGTTTTTTAATCATTAGGAATTCCTCTGCTAAACGGGTGCTCGTTTCGTCGAATGGTCTGGTCTACGGAATGCTGAATTTCAGATCTTTGACCACGGCCAGGCCGGAGGCAACGCGCAGCAAGGCTCCGGTTGGCATATCGGCGATTAAGGTACGTATCGGCGATCTGACGCTGAGCTTGCCAGAGCCTGTTATGCCAGTGAACTCGCCTTCGCCATCGGTTAGTGTGAACTCGCCTGCACATTCGCCGGGCCTGCCCGTGCAGGATAGTTTCGCGTAGGCGACGCTATCCGGGCCCGCGGTAATCTCGCAACGACCGACAGCTTCGGTCGAGCCTGTTTCCAGGTTGATTTCCTGTTTGACGGGGCATACTACTAAAGCCTCGTGCATTTCACCTTCCGCGTTCTCGATATACATGACCCCTTTTAATGAACCGAGGAACATAATGGTTTTTGGGCCTACCTGGAATACTCGCCCCTCGCCCTCCCAGGGAATAATTGCCTGAACGGTGCCTTGTTTGGCGGCATATGCCGGTGCAATAGTCAGCAGTAAAATCGCTACCATCGGTACCAGAAAGATTTGCTTCACGGTCATTACTTATTCTCCTGTGCTGTCAACATCTGCATCCAGCGTGAAAAAAATGTTACCTAATTTCCACGCCATATGCGACTGATTGTTTCGATAATAGCAAAGTATAGTCGGAACCGGCATTTTTTCCGCTACCGTGACAGGCAATACGGGGACAGTTTACCTATTACTTAATTCGAGCCTTAATTTATTCACCAGGATTTGTCCCCGTGTTGTTAAATGGTTTAACCCCGATCGAAAAATGATGCCAGCCATTGATGATCGATTGCCGCCAGGCTGCGACCCCGATGACCTGTCATGGTTTGTGCGCCAGTCATGGCGTTTACTATCGCTTCATCGGTGCTTTCCACGGTGGCCTTGAACAAGGGATCAAGCAGTTCGGCCGGTAGAGATGATAGTCTTTCTACAGGATTGATTTCATCATCTGTGCTGGCTCGCGCCGTGCTAAAGGCGATAAACAGATCGCCTGAACCGTTACTTCCTGAGCTGCCGCTGCGACCCATGCCGAGGGCGCAGCGGCGCGCGATTCTCTGTAGTTGCAGCGGTAACAGCGGTGCGTCGGTCGCAATCACCACAATTAACGAGCCGTAATCTTTATCCGCGCTGTCAGGCAGCGGGCAATGTTGACCGATGGGGACACCGCCAATGGTCAATTCCCTGCGTTTGCCGAAGTTGGCCTGTACCAGGGCGCCGAGGGTGTAGGTTGTATCGCCGATGGAGAGGATACGCGATGCGGTTCCGGTGCCACCCTTGAAATCGTAACAACGCATACCGGTGCCACCGCCGACATTGCCTTCGGCCACCGGCCCGGTCGCGGCACTATCGAGGGCCTCGAAAACGTGATCGGTTTCGACATGAAAACCATTGATATCATTCAGGTAAGCGTCGCAGGTTTCAGCTATCACCGGCAGTAACCATGGGTCTTTGGTATCCTCATATTCAGCTCGGCTGGTCAGCCATTGCAAGCAGGCGTGATGCACCATGCCGACGCTGTGGGTATTGGTCAGCAGTAGCGGGCCGAGGAAATAGCCGGCCTCGTTGATCCAGTGTGCGCCGGTCATTTCACCATTGCCGTTAAAGGATGAAAACCCTGCCCAGGTGGGCACCAGCATTCTGCTTTGTTTATCAGGCAATATCGCCGTGACCCCGGTGCGTACGGCAACGGGTCCGGTTGCGTCGGCTGCCAGGTCTGCAATCAAGGTTTTGTAGCCAACCCGAACGCCTGGTACGTCGGTGATGGCATTCCATGCTCCTGGCTGACCTGAAAATGGTATGCCGAGGTCTCGTGCCCGTGCGGCTGTCGTGTTTGAGTTAGTCATGGTGTGTACCTGGAATACTGTGACATACAGTTAGATGAATTAAGGTCGTAGAACCGCTGCACCGGTCAGCTGACCGCTACGCAGGGCATGCAGTGCCTCGTTGGCCTGTTCCAGGGGAAACTCTTCGATGCGGGTTCGCACGGGTACTTTGGGCGCCAGCGCGAGGAAGTCTATCGCGTCCTGGCGCGTCAGGTTGGCCACCGACCGCAGCACGCGCTCCCCCCACAGAATGCCGTAGGGGAAGCTCGGAATATCGGACATATGGATACCACCGCAGACGACGATGCCGCCCTTGCGTACCGCGCGTAAGGCAGTCGGTATCAGCGCACCGACCGGAGCAAAGATGATGGCTGCATCGAGTTCCCGGGGTGCGGCAGTATCCGAATCACCGGCCCAGACCGCGCCCATTTCAAGGGCAAAAGCCTGCGCTGCCGTGTCGCCGGGGCTGGTAAAAGCGTATATTTCACGCTGCTGGTAAACCGCTACCTGCGCGACGATATGCGCGGCCGCACCGAAGCCGTAGATACCCAGGCGCATCGAATCGTCGCCCGCCATCAGCAGTGAGCGGTAGCCAATCAAGCCCGCGCACAACAACGGAGCACATTCGGCATCGCCGTACTCAGTCGGCAATGCAAAACAATAACGCGCGTCGGCGATCGTCATATCGGCGTATCCGCCATCGATCTGGTAACCGGTGAAGCCGGGATCGTCGCAGAGATTTTCGGCACCAGACGCGCAGTAACTGCAATCACCACAGCTATGCCCCAGCCACGGAATGCCGACTCGATCGCCAGTTTTGAAACCATCGACACCTTCGCCGAGGGCGCTGACGGTACCAACGATCTCGTGTCCCGGGATGATCGGTAGCCTGGCCTCGCGTAAATCGCCATCCACGACATGCAGATCGGTACGGCATACACCGCAGGCAGAAACGCTAACCTGCAGTTGCCCCGGACCCGGCAGCGGGTCCGGTCTCGTGATCATCTCCAGCCTTGACCCCGGCTGACGGAGTATCATCGCCTTCATGCGCTTTTTACCTTCGGGATAGTGGCATCGATACTTTTGCCGGTGATACCGGCAGTCAATATGAAGCGCATGGCTTCATCCATGCTCATCTTGCAGGGCAGGATATCTTCGCGCCGCACCAGCAGTGTGTAACCACCGATCATGTAACTCATCGGCAAATACACCAGCTCGCAGTCGCGATCGCGAAACGCCTCCGGCAACTTCCCCTGATCCTCCTGGGTAACAAATCCGATGGCTTCCACGTTGCCGAGCTTGACGATGACAACGCGGCCGAAGCTTTCCTTTTTCGGTGAAAAGAAGTCAAAGAAATCGCGGATTGCGCTGTAAACTGACTTGATGATGGGTACTCTGAAAACAATATTCTCGCCGATAGAAAACACCTGGCGCACCAGGACGGCCTTCATCAGCAGGCCGGTCAGAAATATCAGTGCCAGACCCGCGATAGTGCCAAGCCCGGGGAAATAAACTACCGACGGTAAGGCCCAGCGTAACGCGGACCCCATCACTTCCTCTGAAGTAATCGCCATCCAGTAAAGCAGGTATATCGTTAGAACGATTGGCAAAATGGTAATAATACCGGTGAGCAGAATGGTACTGATGGATTTGATCATGAGGTCGTTTCCGCGATTAACATGCCGGGAATTCTAACAGTTTTCAGTTGCTAAACGCCCACGGAAGATTCCCACCGGCGCGCACTACTGTCCAGAATAAAATACCCTGCTTGAGGGTAGCCTTAGGATGTCAGGGAATCTGCGATCATTATTTTTATTCCTGACAGTAGGGGACTGGCGCGGGTACGACCTGCTAATTAACTATCCGAGCAGGATGTCACGCACCTGTCGATATTTTTGCTGGGTCCTGGCGATGATGTCGGCCGGGATAGGCGGCGCCGGTGGCGTCTTGTCCCAGTCCAGGGTTTCGAGATAATCACGCACGAATTGCTTGTCGAAACTCGGCGGGCTGATGCCGACACGGTACTCATCGGCGGGCCAGTAGCGAGACGAATCCGGTGTCAGGATTTCATCGATCAACACCAGCTCGTCGTTTTCGTCGACGCCGAACTCAAACTTGGTATCGGCGATGATAATGCCGCGCTCGCGCGCATAGTCGGCGGCCAGCCGGTAGAGCTGGATACTGGTTTCCCTGATCTGCGCGGCCCTGTCGGCACCGATCCTGGCGACGATATCTGCAAAGCTGACGTTAATATCGTGATCGCCCACCTCGGCCTTGGTCGATGGCGTAAAAATAGGTTCGGGAAGCCTGGCCGCCTGTTGCAGTCCGGGCGGCAGCTTGATACCGCAGATTTCCCCGTTCGCCTGGTAATCCTTCCAGCCGGAGCCGATGACGTAGCCGCGCACGATCGCTTCCACCGGCAGTGTCTTAAGACGCTTGACGATGATCGAGCGAGCCTTCAAACGTTGATAATCCTCAGCGCTGACATAATCGCTTAAATCGAGATCGCTCAAGTGATTCCTGACTATCCCCGCGGTTTTCGCAAACCAGAAGTTCGATACCTCGGTCAACAATTCACCCTTGTGTGGCATCGGTTCGGCAAACACTACATCGAATGCAGAAAACCGGTCGGTGGTTACGATCAGCATATGCGCGTCGTCGATGGCGTAGATATCGCGTACCTTGCCGCGCGCGAGCAGTTCGAGATTATCGATGTGGGTTTCAAAAATTGGGTCGTCGCTCATTGCCGCTTCCAGAATTTCCAGCTCGCGAATAATAACATGCACTCCGCCAGTAATAGTCAATTCGGGGTTAATTTTTTAA
>Ga0316189_10001612_pt1 | contig 22409 bp, 17 predicted proteins | sample LowCovwburrow_MG_FD_204930 | JGI IMG/M metagenome (GOLD analysis project Ga0316189, IMG submission 204930) | Coastal sediment microbial communities from Maine, United States - Lowes Cove worm burrow | ecosystem: Environmental > Aquatic > Marine > Coastal > Sediment | place: USA: Maine... | reverse complement strand
AAAAAACTGTAAAATTGTCAGACCATTGAGTTCTTAAAAAAATGAAACCCTATAAGGGGGTCAGTATGACCGGAACGTGGGTCAACATCACCGGAATATCCATCTACCCTACATCCCTCACTGCGGCATGGTAATTCCTCGCTCGGCAGGAGTGGCGAAAGAGTGCTCCACTCCTACACTAATTGATATGACTGCATCCATGAACGAAACCCTGCCCTAACTATTAATCCTACCCAGAACCAAAGCTATCTTAACATAACGCAGAGACATTATATAACAAAGCTGTTATTTATTACTGCTGCGCTGTTTGGCAATTATCTGTCAGCTTAGATTATATAATGATATTATGTTAACCAGCAGAGCTGGACTATGACGTGCACGTTTCTGATTGACGATTTTTGGTTCAGTGCTTCTAGCAAGGTTGTTATATAATTAGACGTTATATTAAATAGCCGCTCGGCCAGCGCACGATTCCATCGCTCGGCCGTTCCCTGACCAAACGGCTATTAATAGTTTTCCCCACGCTCTTTCAGGCTCTAGCCTGATGACCAACCCAAATGCAAGAGAATCTCAGGCAAAGCTTGTTGTTCAAAATTTCATTATTCGGGTAATTGTTCCGTTCGTTTTCAAATACGCCATTCTCAGCGATTAAGATTTTGCCTGTGATACACTTGCTTGCCAACGCTCTGTTTGGCTCACAGCACAAGCCATACTAAGCGCGTCATTCTGAGGAATCAGACAGCTGATAAGCTGAATGATGACGTGAGAATCTCCTTGAGCCTTGCAGGCAGTTTCTAAGCTCACAGGTCATCTGTCTTTCATTTGTGTTCGCTTTGATCGCTCAAGCCGCTGGGCTCATACTTTTTCATTGATAAAAAGTATGCAAAAATCTAGACAGAATAAAGCTTCCACGCTCTAGGCCAACGCATGGCCCGCTATTCTGCCTACCCAACGCGCCTAGATGGAGATTAGGCTCTATTTAACATAATACTTAAACACCCAATTCAGTCTTTAGTATTTTAATTGTGTCAATTGCTCCTTGAATTTCTGCGCTGACCTCATGCTTATTTATATCATGGTGCGATAATGGATTCAATACGAGTGTCGTATAATGATCAATTGAAGTTGTAGTGGCTGGTGTTAATCCACAATTGGCATGGGTTGCTTTGTATTTCTTAAGGTCATCCCAGAATATACTTGTATCCATTTTTGAAATATCTAGATGAAATTTCACAGGTACCTTCTTTCCAAAGCAATATCTTTTCAAAATAAACTCAAACGCTGATCTTAAGTATACACCAGCAGCCTTATTATCTCCATTATTGTAATATTCTTCAGCTTTATCAATGAAAAATTGAACGTGAGAATTGCTACTTATTTCTCTTTTGATTGGTATATCAAATCCTTGAGCGGATCTTCTAGCATAGAATTCAAAACTCTTCCAGCGATTATCATTAAGTAAGTATGTGGTTCGCACAAATTCATACCATGGCTTGTCGTACGTGGTTATGAATATCTGATAATCAGGAAATTCTGAATTAATGATATTGAGCAAAGGCAAACGATTGGATATGTCTAAACCTATGAAAATGTCATCCAAGAATAATACTTTCAATGGCATGCCTTGAATATGCCTTTTAATCATTCCTAAATAAATGGAAATAGCTATTGCTGATAACCTTGCCTCATTGAGAAATATATGCGGTTTATCAACTTCCTTTCCCAAGTACTTAACATCAATTCGTACATGATTGCGCTCTATGGATTCCAAATCGCTGGATGGTCGAGCTTGAGCATAGGTTAGGTCGATTTCTATACTATGACCAAACTGATCAAGAATTGGACTGGCGTATGTTAATATATTTTCTACGCCTCCTGGTTCGAAAAGCTTGCTGAATGCATCATTAAATTCTTTAATTGCGGTTCCAACATCTTTAGATTTTTGGGAGCGATTATATCTCTGCCCGTCCAAAGGTTTATCAATTGAATCCTCTACCCTTTTCCATAATTCTCCCAATTCAAATTGACCTGTTACAGCAACACTTTTGAAGTGTTTCAGCACACCTTTTACTAGCAAATCAAATAAGTCAATTTCATCATCCACTTTCAAATGATGGATTCCAAGAAGATGCTTGTACGTAAGAAACCCTTTTAAGCTAATTGCATCTCTAATCTCTACATTTCCATAAGTTGAGTTGTTTTGATGACCGAATTCGTTTTCCTGATCAGTAGAATTCCCGTCTTTATCAGGATTAAACGTGATCTTAACTTCACCATTTCCTTTGTCTGCATCTTCTAAGAAGATATTTTCTACATCATCAAAATTGATTGTTTCGAGAGATGACTGAAAAAAGTCTTTCAGCGCATAGTAAAACGAGCTTTTTCCTGAGCCATTTTCACCATAGATGAAAAGGTTTTTTCCATCTACATTGAACTCATGTTTTCCATAAAAGGCTTTATAATTCGATATTTCAATCTTCTTGATTTTCATAGGCTCAAAAAGTTACTTTAGCTCCTTTGGATTGATTATGATATCTGCACAGCAGTTCACCATTTTCTAGAATGGTCTTCCCTCCTTTTGAATGAGGAAAAACATGATCTGCTTGATATTCTGACCAACCCACTTTGGCTTCATTTTCTGGTTTCCCATCTCTCAAGCATTGCTGACAAAGTCCTTTGTCTCTACGGTAGATGATGATCCTTTCAAGTTCTGAAAAAGCTCTTTTTTCATCCTTTTCAATCAATTCATGCCCATTGTCTTTCAAGTATTGGAAAAAGATTTGACGTAGTATACGATCTCTTATTTCCAGGTCATGTTCTCCTTGTTGGCGTCTGTTACTGAAAGTAAGCATGTCGGTATCAGTAGATTCATCGTAGGTTTTCCAGCGCTCGAAAAAGTAGTACATGAATTCTCGTACTCTGATCTTTGTATCATCATCCAAAACATAATGACTCCTCAAGTGCCTAATCAGCATGTAAACTGAAATAATGAAGTACTCAACAGATAATTCTTTAATTGACGAATTTTCGTCCAACATGGGGTCATCCTTGAATATGTCATAGAATGCCTTCAAATTCTGTATTACTGCATTCGCTTCAGTTTCTTGCTCGAAGGAGTAATCACCAATTCCTTTGTCGTTTTTGTATCGGCCAATGAAATCTTCAATTTTCTTATCACTTAAATCGGCATAACCTCCCCCTTGTTCGATCATGACAAATCGAGCCATAAACTGTAGGTGTTTCATCCTTACATTATCGACATTCAACAATGTGAAAAATTTCATCTTGTCAGGATTGGAGTCGATGGGTTCATACTTCTCATAATCGAAAGTCTGATCATCTGCATATTTTACGATAAAGTTTCGTGTGAGACTCGAAAGCTGCGCATGAGCAACTTCCATGTAGTTGAGTGATTCTCCTTGCTGGAGTCTCCAAAATATCTCGGTTGCTATGATTTGATGCTTTACATTATTGGGCTCTTCGATATTCTTGATAACATCTGCCTGATATTTCAGGGATTTGTCAATGAACTTACGAATGTCTGTACCTAAGTCTTTGTAATACTTTCCTGGAAGGTCTTCATCTATGTCACCTAATGACTTTGGTAGTGCGTATTTGTTATCGAAGAAATCCTGCACAGTAGTGATTCGCTGTTGGCCATCTATTATTTCATTGACTGTATTTTCTTCGGATAATCTCACTTCCCGAATAACCAATTTTGGAATGTAGTATCTCCTGAAAAGACTGTCCATCAGTGACTGTTTCTTTCCGCGAGACCAAACGGCTTTTCGCTGATATGGTGGGCGAGTCACATAGTCTTCTTTGTACTCAAAAAAATCGCGGATGCTAATTTCCGTAGAAACGATGGTATATTCTGAACGTGGATTAAATGACATAGCGACTTACTTTAATGCTTCCTTAATGATTCGGACTTCCTCAATGCTGTCCAATGTTTCTAGATTATTTCTGACCTTGTGATTAGGGTCATACAATCTTTCAAACTCTGAACGAATTACTCCTAATTTTTTCTCTTGAGTCATTTCTTCGTTAATAGGTGTTAGATTATGCAAATTCGATATTATCTCTTTATTAGCAAGTTTGATTTGATCCGTCAAGTACAATTCGTATACTATACCGTTCATGATTTGATCAAAATAAGTCAATTCGACTTCACGTTCCGTTTGATATAGTACACTATAGTAACTCAGTATAATTCTGAAAATCTCGGAAACATCATTATCAAACTTTGGAATTGGAAGTTTTTTGCAATTTTCAATTAATATTTTTTGAAACGTTTTCTTTTCAATATCTAGAAAATTGTACTTGTGATATGCCGTAATTATGTCAGATGATAGAACGACTGACAAGAAAATGACTTCCTCGGCTCTATCATTCTTACTAAGTATTGAAAATCCAATTTGAGTATGGTATAATTCTTCATCAGTGTAACCAGCATATATACGCCCAGGTTTACCAGAAATTATTTGTCTAATTATTACTCTGGGCTTGATGAAGTATTTCTGTTGTCTCGGTGCACCTAACCAATCCCCATATTTAATATATTCCTCAATTGGATCGTTTTGAACTATATACCTTAAAATATTAGACCCAGAGATTAATGGTACATATGTGTCGTCCAATTTTGAAGACGAATGATATCCTCTTGATTTAATCAATTCTTCGGAATGTCCCTTATACTTATCATAAGGTGTTATTCCTAGGCAACAGTCATAATGATATGTCAATGGAGAAGTGTTGTTCTTAACACTATCAAGTGTACTTTGAAGCTTAGTATGTATGAAAATATTGAATTGATTATCAGTGTCTTTTTTCCAATCTATTCTTTTGAAATTGTTAAATTTTAATGAATCAAAATGTATCAGTTCATCACTTTTATAAAATGCACCTTTAATCAATTCAGAGGTTGGAGATTTTAAAGCAGAGATAATTATTGTTTCAACAGTCGCATCTTTAAAAACATTATCAGGCAGCTTGATAATTTTATCAACTCCACTAATTAGTAAATTTCGAATTTTTCGATACGAGCTATTTTGTAATATAGAATTAGGATTAATAAAAATTAGTCCTCCTCTATTATTAAGAAGTGTCCAGGCCTTTTCTAAGAAAATCGAATACAGGTTTATTCGGTTCTGTGTTGTCTCATAATGATCAAATAGAAACCTTACCATTTCTTTAGGAAGTTGTTTAATATCAACATAAGGAGGGTTGGCTATTACTATATCAAATCCATTTTTATAATGCCAGACCTCTGAGAAATAGAGCTTAAAATCAAATTGAATTTCATAGCCAGAAAACTGTTCAGCTGATTTAAGCAGTGAGTTGATTTTTTCATTAATGGCACTTCTTAACCTGATCTTCTGAGCAATTTCTGTTGTATCAAAGAACTCTATTTTTAGAGATTCCAATTCACTCTCAATGACAAGGTCTCTCATTGAATTGTCAGTCATTCCAATTAATGAATTTCCATATACGATTTTGTAATCCAGATTGGGAAGTGCTTCAATATTGTCATAATCCTCTTCATCCACAATCATTGAGAGCCATAGTCTTAATCTGGCTATATCCACAGCACTGGCATCAATATCTACTCCATAGATGCTTTCCTGTATGGCATGTCTTTTCAGGAAATAAGGCGTGTGTTTTTTTTCTTGGATAAAGGAATTCAGTACTTGCCTGGCTATGACGATTTCATGTAGCAGGCCTACAGGGAAGGCACCTGATCCTATTGCAGGATCACAGATTTTTATACTTGATAAATGAGCATCAAGCTTTTTAGCATTCTTGCGAATGCTTTCTGGAAGCTTGAATTTGTAAGATTTAGTTTCTTTCCCTTTTGATTGTGTAACGAGTTCATTTTCCAGTACCAAGTGACCATTACGAATGAATTCTTCCAAATCTTCTTTAGGTACCTTGATGTCACTGTGCTCAAATTCAATCTTGCCAGTACCTTTTTTATTCATACTTCCACCTACTAATGAAAGTTGATCAGAGTCAATTGGCTGAAAGGCTTTGGAATAATCATTTATGGAATTATCGAGATAGTGGATCAAACTTTCTTGACACATGTAGTGCACCACTTCTCGAGGCGTGTAAAATGCACCTTTACTTTTTCGCTCGGTGATCTCCAGCATGTTTTCGAACACCTTACCCAACATCTCAGGGTCTACTGCTACCTCTTTCTCTAAGGGCTCGTCTTCTTTGATGGTAAAGTTGTAGCGATCAAATACGTCTAGTATACCTGTTCCTTTGTCGCCAGCTTTGTTTTTTTCATCATTGCGGAAGAGTTCATTAGGAATAGATATGGGTGAATTCTCCCAATCATACTCAGCTTCAAAAAGACCACCATTCAAAAAGGGTATTTTACAATTGAGTCTTTTGAAATAATATTTTATTCCTTCGTCATTGTGCTCTCTGGCCAAGGCTTCATAAAAAAGATACCGCAGAAAGGATTTGAAGTAATTGTCCTGATCACTCAACGCTCCATAATGATCTTGCAAAAATCGTTTGGAACCTTTACCCATTTTTTCGTCTTTGGGAACACCCAACCACCCTTTTTTCTGAAGGAAGTATAGGAACACAATCTGTCCCAATAGCTTTTTGACAAATCTTGGGATGTCGAGTTCTTCTTTCTTAAGTGCACTTTTCAGCGATGCATTCTCCGTGAGTTTTAAATACAATTCTTTGTATTGCTCATAGAACTCGTCCGTAACTTTTTCAATACTAAAAGCTCCTTCAATACTACCATCTCCGTCTTCTTCTTTCTCAATAAGCGGATTGGTATAATCATTTGTGAGAATTGGAAGCAGTTGCTTTTGTGCTGTGTAGGCATGTTCATTCTCCCCTACTAGGAATGAAAAACGTCTGGCTGGAACGAGTTCCTCTTTGATCTTGATCTTTCCTTTGTCATCTTTCTTAGTTTCAAGGTCAATTTTTACCAAAGAAAACCGCCAATCGGTTCCATGATCTTCCTTCGAATAAAAGGCGACCAATGCATATTGCTTATCAAAACTTTTGAGGTGACGAACTACGAAATTTCTGAGTGCTGTTCTCGTGTGCTCCAGCTTAGCGACCGTCTTTGTATGAACGATTAAAATATCTAATTCTACTCCGTCAGGATCAGTATATTTCCCGATTCGCTTGTAATTAGCAATATGCTCACGGAATGCCTCTGGTATTAGGTTGCCACTGTAATTATTGTCACGTGCTTCATAATCATTCAGCAGGTTTTTGATCAATAATTCAAATTGCTCAGAATCGAATCGATGCTGTAGTACTTTTTGAATAAATTCTTTGGCTTGATTCTTTTCCATATTACGTTAGGTATCCTGATAGAATAACTTCTCTTTTCATAGCTGCTTTGCCAGTATGTACTTCTTCGACAGCAACGGATCGAATGTGTTTTCTTATGATTCCGAGCATTTTGATCGGTTCATCTTCCAGTTCTAATTCCTTTTTTAGCTTTTGAGCCGTCTTTTTAGCAATCGTTCCTTGAGCCAACATTTGCCTCACGCCTTTTATGAATTCATCGTCACTATCCGTGAATCCTCTGAAGCGTTTGAAGAGTTTATGATCCATTCTTTTCTCCACGTATTTGACATTGGATTGACCACCTGTTCCTTTTTCCTCTTCTCCCAAGGTGGTATCTAGATCAAACCTTGCTCTGTTGGTTGCCAGCATATTAAAATAGAGTTCTGATTCGATTCTAGCTCTCGCTGTTTTTGGATCACATTCCAATAAATATGCTGCTTTGAAAAAGTCCAATTCCAACGATTCCTTTCCATTGGTCATATAAAACCTTTTGAGCTTGTTTAGTCTGAAAAAAGTTACGAGTCTTTTCTCTTCATTATTCTTGACTTCTCGACCCGACCGTGCCTTCTTCGGTAGTTTTTTGATTCTTTCAAACAATTCAGGATCATTATCCCTGATGTTCCTCATTATCTCGAGATATTTTAGTTCAGAATCACCTTCGTCACCTTCTCCTGTATATGATTCCTTGCTGTTCAATTTGTCAAACAGCTCTTGACTGCCAATTTCCTCGCCATCAGAAAGATACTTGGCGTCCTCACCAAGGATGTCATGGAACATTTGAATCTTATTCGTGATATTAACTTCTAGACCTAGTTGAGCATCTGAATGCGTGGTAGGAAAGAAATTGTATATGAAAACTTTAGGAAACTTGGTACCAAGCCGATTAACCCTTCCAGCCCGTTGTAAAACTCTCGTTGGATTCCAAGGCAAATCGTAGTTAACCAATACATTAGAACGGTGTAGGTTTATACCCTCAGCCAAAACATCCGTGGTAATCAGAATTCGCAGATCATTGGAATGTTCCTTTTCATTTGGGTCATAGTTTTCTTTAATGATATCTCTAGCGATGTTGTGTTTCGCTTTTAGTTTTTTGTTGGTATGTCTTCCCCCCTTGCTCGAATAAAACATGACCTTATCAGGGAATTCTTCAATCAGATTTTCATAGAGGTAATCTCCTGTTTCTTTAGATTCAGTAAAGACAACCAACCTTTGTTTCTTTAATGTTGAATCTTTCTTAAGGTTGATTATGAATTCCTCGAGTTTAGGATCTTCTTCAATGTCTTTCCACATTTCCCAAATTGCTTTGAGTGTTTCTAGATCATGTTGTAGATCAGGTAAAAAATCCTTTCGAAAATCGTCTGATTTATACTTTTGAGCTTTTTCTTCTTCAACCAGCGATTCAAGTTTGTCAAAATCATCATTGTCTAATAACTCATAAACATTGGCCTTTTTACTGATGTAAATCGTGCCATCTTCAAACATATTGATGAAGTTCTCATAAGATTTAATAAATCGCTGAACACTTTGCTTGAATGCGAAGAATGAACTTTCTAGTCGCTTCACCAAAATCCCCTTCATAAAGCCTCCAACATTTCTTTGTTGTTGCTTCTCGAATTCCGTGAGACCTTTATTTCCAATGTAATACAGCAGAGGAATGTATCGCGCGTATTTAAAGGCTACCAATAATTCGATAGTTCCATTGAATATCGTTTCTAGATGTCCTTCATAGTGATATACAATTTTCTTGGGATCATCCATTCCAGGGAATGTAAGTCCTTGTTGATCCATATCTGTCTTGAAGTAATTGACGACATCATTTCTAGTTCTACGAACCATTACATGCTTCAATACTTTTTCGCGGATTTCCAACGATACACGTTTGATAGCATCTTTATATTCAGGATCAGTTTTTTCAAATTTCGCTAGATCCTTTTTTAGACCATTGAAGAACCTTTCGAGATTTGGAATCCCAGGAATGGTTGAATTCTTTGGAGCCTGAAATAGCTTTAGTTGAGCGAATATGTCTTCGATTGTATTGTTTAGAGGTGTTGCCGTAACAAGTATGACACGCTTACCACGGCAGATGTCTAACAGATCGGCATAGGATTGGGTATTCTCATTTCTGAATCTATGAGCCTCATCAACTACTATGTAATCCCATTTCTGGATTCCTCTTCTTATGATGTGTTCCAATTTACCCAGAGACTCTACATGAGCAGGAACTCTAAAATCTTGCAAACTCTCTTCCCAATACTCTTTCAATACTGGTGGGCAGATAACCAAAATCCGACCTCTGATTTGCTGTAATAGTTGTGCAGTTATGAATGTTTTACCAAGACCAACTACATCAGCTAAAAATACGCCATTGTATTCATTGAGCTTTTTAAGTGCCTGTCTTACGGCTTGCGCCTGATACTCTAGGCGCATAAACCCTTGAGGAAGAAATGACTCAAAGTTCTCTTCTAGATTTATGTCCTCTTGTAAATACTCGTATATGAGTTTTAGATACAATTCATAAGGTAAAATTGAATTGTTTAACCAAGTTTTATTTTCAATAGCATCAACAAATTCCTGAGAAATATCTACAGAGTCTTTCCAGAGATTTTCAAATTGATCTTGAGCATATTCTACATCTCTGCGATCTTTCAATTGAACATTGAATTCACGATTTGCGACAAGTCCTGATAAAGAGAAATTACTTGATCCTGTGATCACAAATCCATAATCACGATCATTTTCATCATACCTACCTATATAAACTTTGGCATGGATGTTTTTGGATGGATAAGCCTTGATTTCAAGTTTTTTGCCATTTCCATTGTTCTTAATGTCTTGATCTTTATTGACACAATCTGTTTGAAGGAACTCAATGAATTTCCTTATGCCTATTTCAAGTCGTTCGTCTTGTTCGTTAGTTTTTTCAATTTCATTAACAAGATTGGCCTGGAACTCTTTCTTGGCATTGTGATGAGATTCAAAATCAATGATTGCTTGATTTTGATATTCATTTATCGTTTTAAATGAATCTTCATCAATCCCAAGCCCAACCAATATTCTTGTCTTTTCAACATGCTCAATTGATTCATACAACTGATAAAATCCACTCGCTCTAAAATATCCAACCAGTACATCGAATAGTCTAGTGTCCTTAAGTGTTGATCTAAACCTATCAAGTAATGTATTTCCAGGCTCGTTGGTGAAAAATGTTAAGTCTGTATTTGACATTACTTATTGCTTTCTATTAGTTCTCTCACATCTATTTTTAAGATATCAGCTATTTTATTTAAAACCTCTAAACTGGGTTGCGTCCTATTTTGCACATAGCTATTCACCATGTTGTAGCTTTTTCCGAGCTTCTCGGCTAGCCAAGTTTGTTTAATTCCTCTTTCTTCTAAAACTGCTTTTATTCGATTCATCAGCTCTCAAATTGACGAATATGAAAGGTAATGATTTTATGGAAATACATCTTGTATAACGAGATATATTTTACAAGAGATAAAAAGGTTTTATTACAATTATTGTCGCACACATTTGCCATTCACACAATCTGCCTTACCGCCAAAAATGTCAAAAGAGTGCTCGTTGCTGCTATGAAATGAAGTAATTGCCTATAAGGACGAAAAGGGCCTTTACGCTAAACTATTAATGCCAACCCTGAAGCCAAAGCTATATTAACATAACGCAGGACATTATATAACAAAATAGGATAATGTGCTTTTAGAGCTGATTGACGTATTTCAAACATTTTGATTACATAATGATATTATGTTAAGCTGCTATCGCAGCGAGTTTTGACGTTCAGTACATCTATTGATTATAAGAAAGAATCTGTATGACGTTTCGGTTGCCGCTGCGCTAGGCTCGTTCATTACATCTGTTGATTATAAGAATCTGTTAGCCATCAGTCAATGTGTGTTATATAATTAGCCGTTATATTAAATTGCCGCTGCGCCAGCGCACGATCGCTCAGGCGATCCTGGCCATCGCACACCTTTGCCCTGACCCAGCGCCAATTAATAGTTTACCCAACGCTCTTTCAGGCTAAGGCCTGATCATCCGCCCAAAGCAAAAGTTCTCCAGCCAACGTGCATCGTTCAAAATTTGGTTATTCGGGGAATTGTACATTTCGTTTTCAAATACGCCATTCTCAGGCGTTACGAATTTTGGCTGTAGAACACTTGCTGTCCATCGCTTTGTTTTGCAGCACCTTATCCAACCAGTGCCGTCATTCTGAGGAAGTTATTAAGCCAACGGCTGATAACGACGTGAGAATCTCCTTAAAAAGTTTCAGGAAGCGACTAAATGACAATATGCGAAATCTCTACCAAACGCATTCTTGAGATCTTGAAGTCTAACAATTCGATTGTTGGATTTTTTGTCTATCGAAACTTTGCTAGAATAAACTGCTCCAGCTTTGTGACTTCCATTTGTAATGTTCACCAGAATCATGTGATCAGGATAATCAGGTAAGCTTGTTAGCAGGTAATCAAAAAACTCATCATCTGGGTGCATATCCTCGTGATTCATCAGGCGTATTTGTGTTCCTCTCCAGAATTCCATGGATTCGTCTACAGTACTTAAAAGTTTCAATTTCATAGTTTGGTCGCTCAAGCCGCTAGGCTTTTCCTTTTTTCATTGAAAAAAAAGTAAACAAAAATTCTAGCCAAAAATAAACCTCCCACACACCAGCCCAGCGCTGGCTCGGTATTTTGGCATTGCCTACGCGCCTTGCTGATTGGTAATTGTACTTAACATAATATTAAAAGCCGAGCATTTTCTTTATTCTAACCCAAATACCGTTATTCTGACTTTTCAGTAATGAGATAAATTCTTTATCACTCTTATATTTTTCTTTGATTGAATCTTCAATGTGTTGAAGTTGAAAACCACCCTCAAAGGCCTGTTTCAGGAAATGATGAAACTGCTGATCATCTCCCATATCTGAATGGATTTCAGCTAGAGTCGCATTAGCCCAGAAAAATTTAGGATTGGATTCAAGCGCTTTATTTGCATATTCAATGGCCAAACCAAAGTTTCCCATTTTTCTATACACTTCCGAATAGCCGTTAAGTAAATAATCTTGGAAATACTCTTCATTTAGACGCTCTGCTTTTTTTAGATTGGATAATGCTTCCTGATGATTCCCCAACTTCGATTGCAAGATTCCCCTACTATAATACGCTTCGACATTATTTTGATCCATTTCAATCGCTTTATTAAGATCATTCAATGCCTCCGTATCTCTATTTAGGTTTTTTAGAATTATACTCCTTTGATGCAACACCTCTGAGTCAATTTCTTCTTCCTCAAAAGACTGATCTACATCTTTTATTGCTTTTTTATTGTCGCCCAACATTCTAAGGGTTACTCCCCTATTGAATTTAGCTAAAGCAAGATTTTTATTGATGTCTAATGCTTTATCAAAATCACTCAATGCCTCCTTATACTTTTGTAGTGAAAGCAAAACTGCTCCTCTTTGCATAAGAGTATACTCATTCTTATTTCCTTCTGAAATACAGAGATTGATGTCATCAAGCGCTCCATCTAGATCATTTTGTTTCAATTTCACTAATGAACGTGCATGTAGCGCGTCGGTGTGTGTAGGTTCCCTTTGAATTACCAGATTAAGTAGTTTAAGAGATTCGCTAAATGATTCTAGTCCACAAAGAGCATTTGCTTTATAGAAAATGGATTGTAGATCGTCTGGGTCTTTAGCGAGCAAGTAATCGGCTGCTTCTATTGCTTCCTCATATCTCTCGGTATCATTATATACAATCAATAATCCTCTTCTAGGCTCAAGATTGTTTGGGTCGAGAATAATGACTTTATTGAAAGCCTCAATAGCGCCTTGATATCTTTCATCCATGAGGCTTTGAAACCCTTCTACAATTAGGTTTTCAATTCTATCCATCTACTTCAATACCTTTTTCCATTGTTCCGATTCAGCAAATTCTTTGATGTTATCATTTCTATTAACTAAGAGATTTGTCATGTACTTCTTTAGTACAATGATATCTGCAAGTTTACCAAGAATTCCAAAGGGTGACACATAATCAAATCTATCGGTCATCAAAGTACCATATTCAGTTGATTCAAAATGATGTTCGTGTCTAAATCCTTTAAAAGCTCCTTTGACCATTTCATCAACAAATAATTTGGGGCTGTCAAATTCAGTGATCTTTGTCGTCAGATTCTGATAAACTCCAAAATGTTTTGCTCTCCATGTTACAGACTCATTAAGGTTAATTAGGCCAGACGTAACACCATCAATAGCTTCTTCATTGGTGTCCTTGGTTGAAATCTTATGAAGATCAATGCTTCTTGCCAAATCAAAGCATTGCTCAACTGGAGCATTAATTTTCGTCTTGAGTTGAATAAGTGGCATATGAAAAGACTATGATAAAAGCGCAATATCAATTAGAAGCTCCTCTCCTTTTCTCCATCTTATCCAAGCTTCTATGCTCTTTTCGCAATTTGTCTCTTCACAAAAAGTACTGCAATCAAGACGAACTTTGAGCCACTCACCAGCCAATTTAACACCACACACAGATTCAAAATCATCTTCAATTTCAATAATGTCGGCATCATCATTAGGCTCAATTCTGAATGGATTCTCTTCGGGACTAATCGAAACATCATGAATTGATCTTCTGATTCCCATAGATCCTTTTATGTAATCTTCCCAGGATTTGAAACTTACCAGATCATTTTTAGCCATATACTTATTGGAATCATTGGTTAGGATTTCATAACTATTTGCATCTTCATTTATACAGATGAAGTTCAGTATGCCGTAATCTGGTTTATGAAATCGAGCACAACACTTTTCATTTTGATTGCCAAAATGATAGACATTGTCTGCCCAGAATAACTGTTCAAGATTGGCATCATTGTAAATCGCAAAGCTGTCTGATGCAAGAGTAATTAAACCAATGCCCAAGGTTTGAGTTTTGTTTTCATATGAACATGCTAACTTCTCAGGCTTAATTTTCATCATAAACCTTACAATTGTATCAAGGTCAGCGAATGGTTCAATTTCAGTGTATCCAACTTCACTAGAAGCTGAATCTCTTCTTATCATTTTATACCTACTAGTATCGTAGGTGTTCAACAATGCAAAATGCGCATCATAGTTTTGCTTGCCATCAATTTTCTTATTGACGGTCAACTCAAACTTATTTAAGCTTAACTCCTTAACTGTCACATTATGATTACTTGATATCAATCTAGGTCTAAAATTTTCCAAACTCCCAATGTCAACTTTAGCAATATATTGGCTTCCATCATACAAACTCGTCAAAGGCTGTCCATCAAATCCCAGAATACGAAACTGTACTATATCACTAAATTTTGTTCCATAATATGAGCCAAATCGAATTGTATCATATTTGATCTCATAAGTGTTTTCGTTATTGCTACCTGTTCCACAAGAAAAGAGAATGGATGAGATGAATACAAGAACTAAAGTGTTAAATCGCATTGGCATTAATTTGAGTCTCAAAACTATACTCTTGAAGCTGTTCAATGGTATTCTTATTAAGATTTATACCATACTCAGGATTCTTAACTGCTGAGTCTGTGAATAGCTGATTCGGTTCATTCCAAACCGTGCTTGGAAACAAATACTTGGTAGGTTTCTGGCCATCAACAAACAGAACTAAACCAATCCAAAGATCATTTCTCAAACCCTTTTCAAGATTAGATTTGGACACAAAAGCATAGTTTGTTTTCTCGATATTGATCTGACGACATAGAATATCGTACTCCCTTCCCTGCAAGCTGGCAGATCGGGAAATATGTCTACCAGACATATTTTCTTCCCTCTCTCCTCCTACTCGATTGATAACTTTGAAATGCGCTCCTTTATGATTTAGATAGCTCTGGATGACATGATGATTTTCAGATAGTAAAAATGCCGTTTTCATGAAGGTCTCTGCTAGCTAGCTGATCTAACTTTGAAAGTGGACGGAGTTGAGACCAGTAATTCATTATTTAAAGTTTTTCATTAACGAATTCGGTTGATATTCATACTCCTTTATTGCTTTGTCGCAAGCATCAATTACGGTTTGTTTATCATATTCATCAATGCTATTTGAAATGACGTTATTCGTATTTTCATTCCCTTTAATATGAATGATGTGTAATCGATTAGCCATGTGTTTTAAAACCATAATCATCTTCTTTTCAAGAGAATTAGGTATTCTCTCTCTGTTAACTCGATAAGCATCTTTTACTAAATACTCTATGAAATGAGATGGTAGTGGTAAATCATTTCTCAGCTTCCAATCTTTCAATAAAACAATGATTTGCTTTTGCACATCTGAAAACTTGTTTTTCTTTAGCTTTGTTAAATCAGTCTTCTGAATCGTCGAATTGTCAACTAGAAATCCCTTTTTATTAACAAATAAATAGCCGGAACTACTATTCTCTTTTGAAAGTTTGTAGGGTGCAAAGTCTATCCAGGATTCTAAGTCCCCAACTACAACACAAACTCCAATTGACCTTTTTTGCTTCCTGACATCTATGATATCCAGTGCTCCTATTCTCTTTTTGAAGAATCTGTAAACCTCATCATACATTTCTTCATTATTCGGAAAGCTCTTAGGATAAAACGGAACAGCGATATCAATGTCATAAGAATCATGTAGTGCTGTTCCCTTTTCCGTAGACCCATGCGGAATTAGCTCACCACTAATTTTATCTTTAAAATGTTTAGTAAACTCACTACAAATTTTATTGGCAGCTTTTTCCAAGCTTTTAAACTGTGGATCTGATTTATCTAACATTAGTAAACCTGAGAGACTGAATAAGTGAGCATTGAGATCAATTGGTTGTTCTAAGGAATTTTGATAGTCTCTTAATGCTCCAATTCCGAAACCAGCAAGCCCCCCAACTGCTGCTCCTGTGCCAGCAGCAATTAGTAATTTTTGCCAATTGAACTTGAAATTAGGGTCTTTATCCATCTCATTCAATTGTTCTATGAGGTTTAGGAAAGTATTTCCTAAACCAAAGATTATGGCACCAGTCTTGGCGTATTGATTAGATTTCTTCATCGATTTCAAATTTTATGGATTTAGCATAAGCACTCAAGTCAATTGCCGCGACTGAGCCTATTGATTGCTGTAGGTACCTAGAAAGTTGCAAGAAAAAAGTCACCAATGAATACTCTTGATCACTAAATTCAATGTTTTTTATAATCCTTGATAAGTAATAGCTATTAATTCTTTCATTGAAGTCTTGGATATCTGGATCTTCTTTTCCTTCATGTTCTATGTAAAAACTACCGGTGGATACACCGCATCCCATATCAAATGACTTTAAGCCTTTAAGAGATTTTAAATGAGTTTCTACTGTATCATTTGAGATTGTACTTTCAATTGCAAGTAAACCACCAACAATCTTTGTCAGAGGGCGTGGATTATGTATTTGACCTCTATCCACAATATTTGTGGAAGTCCGGAATAACTTGCGAACACTTTCGATTTTCTCTCCAGCATATTCAATATAGCCTTTATTGATTTCGGGTTTAACTTCGAAAACAGCATATACTCCTTCTGCTGGTATGTACATAACACCATCTTGTTTAAATACAAATGGCGTGAAGTGTTGATCGTATATAACCAAATCTAGTTGGTGACTTAATTGTCCTTTACTATCTATTACGAATGCTTTGTCAACGCAGTAGCGGTTTGGAAGATATTCCTTTAACCAACTAATCCACACATTTTCCAGTGAATCTCCTTTTGATCCCGAATGTTCAATAAACTGCCTATTGGTGCTAAATCTGGCCTCTACTTGTTTTTGTAAGCCGGCAAATAGGTCTGGTAAGTTGATTTTTTTGCTACTCATATGTCAATATGTTTGTATTCTTGATTGTGTGAAAAATATGATTGGATTGAGTCATTGTAAGTCCAATTATGAGCATAATGGGATTTTCAATCAAAACAGTATTTGCTTCTGATAGAGCTCTTAGTGTCTTAATATCGATTTGACTAGGATTGGGTGTAGAATCTGGATGTGTATGCCATTCCCCTAAATAGATAATACTTGGACTTTTATTGAACTCAAAATCTAATCTTTCCTTTACACCAGCACTTCCTCTTCTGAAATGGTTTCTAGAGTTATCATATTCTATTGGTAGCATAATATCCGTCACTATGGCCGTATTGAAGTCATCAGAATATCTACCTAAAAGAATACCTCCAAATTCCTTTGGGTAATGTGCTCTTGATTCAAGGATCATCTTCTCAATGATTGTTTCCTCAATCTCTAGTTTAACCCCAAAATCCTTACAGTGATGTTTCAATAATGACATATCTCAATGCTATTTACATCTCTCGATACATGAAAATTCCTTAATTCCTGATTTGATGATAAGCGATGATCTATCTCATTCAATGCAGTATTGACAAGCAATGAAATATCTGTATGTCGGGCTTTGAACGTTGGAGACCAACAACCTGTAGGGTTGAATAAATCATCTATGTCTTGATCAAGTTGATCAAATATGTGACCAGTTTTCTTATACAGATTTATTCCGGTTGTTAAGACCAGTTCCTTAGCATGATTTGTTATTCCAATTGATATTATTTGGGATCTCAATTTCAGATCATCAAGAATGAAAAGAATATCATTGTCGGTTGAAGAATCAATTATGAAATCATATTCGTTTAGCTGATTGATCAATATTTCACGCGACTTTGGATCTCCATATTTGTAGAGTTTAATGTTATCAGTGAGTTTTTTACTAAACATCACTTCAACAAATGGAGAAATTGACATCAAATGAAAACCAAGTTCGTGGGTCTTATCCGTAACGCCATTAACAAACTTGTAATTTGACCTAGAGATATTTCCAGGCTCCTTTTTATCATAATCGACTAGTGCAATATGTCGGGCACCACCCCTTATTAAACTTTCTGAAATCATACTTCCCACTGCACCACATCCAATTAACATGATCTTCTTTGAAACTAAGTGATCGGTCAGCTTGCCTCGACCAAAAAATAAGTCGTAGGAGCAATCAAAGGTCTCTGACCAATTAATTTCCGTATCATGTAACTCGCCTCTCCAGTTTCCATTCTCATCTTTTACCGTATAGTTTGGTAGCTTGTCTTTAGTAAATGTTGCCACTTGCCAATGAACTTTGTTTTCACCAATCGAATACCCAAAAAATATGGGGATAAAACTGCTTTTTTTTATTTTCTTATTATCCCTCACTTCCAACCATATCTGCTGAAGAAAATTGGATGGAAGCAAATGATCTAACTCCATCCACTTATTAGCGGGAAATCGGGGATTATTGGTAGCAACAGGTGGATCTGAAAAAATGAAAAATCCAATATTAAAATCTGAATTAGAATAATATTCTGACCAATTACATTTACCTGAGATTGGTGGTCCTACCTCTTTTAATATATATGTCTCTCCAACTGAATCATAGAGTTCAGTATTTGCTAATAATTTATAGCTACAAAGACCATGTTGACCCTTCTCGAATTTGCCTTCAATATCAGTAAAGAGAAAGTGTCTAATCTTGTCATCATGACTACTAAATGGAACGACTATATGTTCGTAGTGATCATCTTTCGTCTTCTCAATCACATATCGTTTGACCCAAGATATTAACCCGTTCAAGTCCAACACAAGTTTCTCTTCCAAACTGTTTGGGTGATTATTTGTGTGAATGCATATCGATCCATCTGCATTCACATGATCGAAATCTATGAAATCTTTATTTACAAAGCGAATTGCTTCTTGATCATGAAATTGAAATGGATATGGTTTATAAACTTCCATTTTAAAGAGGTATTTATGATTATCAACCTCAACTTCAATTTCTGCAACCAACGACTTTATTTCCGTATCGCTAAGTTCCTCCTTGAGTTTAATTCCATCAATCTTATGAATAGTCTCCGAAATAATTAAAGCTCGATTCATTACCCAAACTTGGTTGCCGGAGGAACGCTAAAACCGGCGGCTTCTTTTATGCCATATTTGCCTTTTTCTTCATCACACGGAAACTTATCATTTATTGGGAAATAGTATTTAATGTTATCCTCGTTCTCCTCGATCCGACCCAAAATATAATCCATATCCTGCTTGATAGAGGATTTCTCAAAATCTGTTAATGTGTCAGAAACATTATTTCCACCATTACCTGGGTCGATCAAACTTACATTTTCAATGTTATCTCTTATATATTCTAATACGACCTGAAGTTTCTCCCAAATAGAGCCACTTACGTCTTGCTTATCGAATGCTTTGATCGTAATAAGCTCAATTAAAAAGGACTTCATTTTACCGTTGTTATTCACTTTCCATACTTTAAGAAGCCTTATAATTTTTCTAATGTCTGCAGCTCCCTCAGCTCTATTTCTTATATTTTCAATTTGAGCATTTACATTGGTTCTGAGCCTATCTGAACCCTCTTCAAATAAACCATACTGCTTTTTCACAAACAGATTGAGCTTTTTATCCTCAGCATATTGATCTTGATTTAACTCCCTACCAGGTACAACATCAACATATACTGTGTGACCATCTGAATCAACATAAAATTCTAGTCCAATTGAGACCTTTTGTTCTCTAATGGTCGCAGTATCTTTAAATTCTTCATTGAGAGCTTCAAAAAGGTCATCATACATCTCTTTAAGCGTATTAAATGAATCTCGTTTAAATGGCACTACAAGGTCAAAATCATACTTTGTATTTATCGCAGTATTTTTCGCGTATGAACCAGAGTCAAAAGGATTATGAATATCGCTACCATATTTTCCTTGAAGAAACTCTCTTATCTCTTTCCTTTTAGCTCTGTGCTTTTCAAGTAATTTTTCCTCATTTTTAATTCTGTGCGAGGAAAGAACACAATCAAGGTGACTATTTTTATTTGTTGCCATTTTAATTAGCATTTAATTGTGAATGGCAATTACTGAAAGGGAGGAGTTAAGTGTTGAATTTGGATAATACTATTGAAACATTATCTTTGCACTCCTTAAAAAACCTATCCTATACGGATATTACCAAAATATATTTAACTAGGTTTAGTTCGTAGCTAGACCTAGTTTGGTTTTACAACCTCAATGCCAAAGTTTATTTTGACTAATATTATTAGTATTTTCTTAATTATTCTTTAGATAGTTCTAAACTATACTGCCATGATGTCATAACGGTATGACATGACAGTAACGTTCTTTGTGAGCAAGTAATTCTGTCAGGTTGTTACGGGTATTATTTTTTACTCTGTTTACCGCACACATTTGCCACTCTCCTGCCCCACTACCAACGTTCCTCACTGTGGCATGGTAATTCCTCGCTCGTGACGAGTGGCAAAAGAGTGCTCGTTCTGCTAAGAAATGATGTGATTGCTTTTGATTGCTGAAATTGGCCTTCCCTAAACTATTAATCCCACCCTGAACCTAAACTATATTAACATAACGCAGGACATTATGTAACGAGCTGGCGCTCGTTAAACATAATAATGTTATGCTAAATAGCATGAACGATTGAGCATCGGTTCATATTGCTATTTAGCTTTTTTTAATACTTCAATTAGTTTTTGTGGATCCTGCCGATTATCCCAGAAAGCTGTGATTATTATTTCTCTTGAATTGTACTTATAGAAAATGCTGAAATGTCCCATTGATGCGACACGAGTATCAGGAAAATCAGCTTCTTTGAAAATTTTGGGGTTTTTGGCAATTAATTCAGTTTTCGAATTACTGGCCTTAAGGAGTTTGAGTGAATAAGAATTTGATTTGTTGTTTTGGACCCAGTACTCAAGAATATTCCTTCTTTGTCTAGCAGCTGTTTGAGTCCAGATTATTTTTCTTTTAGCCATTGAAGCTCTTGCTTGTTGAGTGAATCTTGATCAATCAATTTCCCCTGCTGAATATCATCGTCACTCATGGCTAACATGATCTTTTGCTCTTCAGTCAATGATATTTTTGAATGCTCTACATTGGATGATTTAATCATTTTCTCAAGAGCTTGAAGATACTGCGAGTTGTCAATTGACATTAAACTATCAATCACCCGATTTCTTATTTCGTTCAATGTGGCCATATGTAAAGATATTTAATTTCTTTCGTTTTAGTTCCGCACACATTCACCTTTCCCCTTCCCTTTTTTCCAACCTTGGAAAAGCTGAAAGAGTGCTCGTTTCTACTAAGAAATGATATGATTGCTTTGGGTTGATGAAATAGCCCAACCTTAAACTATTAATCCCGACCCTGAACCAAAGCTATATTAACATAACGCAGGACATTATATAACAAAATAGGATATTGAGCTTTTGGACTGATATCGTCTCTAGAACTATTCTTTTATATAATGATATTATGTTAACCAGCAGAGCTGGACTGTGACGTTCTCTAGATCTGAGGTTCAAAGTGCTCGGTCTCCTTCAGTCAGAAGCTTGTTACATAATTTGCCGTTATTTTAAATAGCCGCTTGGCCAGCGCCAGTTGCCTGCGCTCACCCGTGCCCTGACCAAGCGCCTATTAATAGTTTCCCAACGCTCTGTCCCGCTTATTGCGGGATGTCAGCCCAGAGCAAAAGTTTTCCAGCCAACATGCGTCGTTCAAATTCTTGTATTCGGGGAATTGTTCAAGTTGTTTTCATATACGCCATTCTCAGGCGTTAGGCTTTTGGCTGTTCAAACACTTGCTGGCCATCGCTCTGTTTGCACGAGCTGCACTCAGCTAGATCTCGTCATTGTGAGGATGTTGACAGACTGTCAGGATCGTCAGCAGACGTGACAATCCCATTGATGTTCACAACAGGCTCTACAGCAAGTCTCGGATCCCCTAAACGTTTCCACAGGCTGTACAGGATTTCCATTCGGCTGTAGAGGTTTCAATTGGTCGCTCAAGCCGCTGGGCTTTCACTTTTTTCATTGATAAAAAAGTAAACAAAAAATCTAGCCAAAAATAAACCTCAGCCCACAGCCCAACGCACGCTCGGTATTTTGGCATGGCCATCGCACCTAGATGGAAAAAGTTCTATTTAACATAATACTGAGATTTATAATTTCCTTATGTTAAATGTATCTAGCTTTGAAAGAGCCTCTCGGTACTTTT
>Ga0316189_10001611_pt1 | contig 22412 bp, 18 predicted proteins | sample LowCovwburrow_MG_FD_204930 | JGI IMG/M metagenome (GOLD analysis project Ga0316189, IMG submission 204930) | Coastal sediment microbial communities from Maine, United States - Lowes Cove worm burrow | ecosystem: Environmental > Aquatic > Marine > Coastal > Sediment | place: USA: Maine... | reverse complement strand
TCTAAAAGCTGATAAATGTGTACCTCCTTGTGTGGTGTTTTGTCCGTTTACAAAAGAGTGATATTCTTCACTATATTGCGTTTTACTATGTGTTAAAGCGACTTCAATATCATTTCCTTTTAAGTGAATGATGGGATATAATCTATCCGATTCGTTGATGTTGTCGCTCAACAAATCTTTAAGGCCATTCTCACTGTAAAATTTTTCACCATTAAAAACAATAGTCAATCCAGGATTTAAGTACACATAGTTTTTGAGCATTTTTGCGACATACTCATTTCTATACTTATAGTTTTTAAAGATAACTTCGTCAGGGATAAAAGACACTTTTGTTCCTTTACGTCGTGAGGTATCATCAAGTAATTCTTGATTGGTTAAGTTTCCTTGCTCAAACTCAGCAGAAGCCGATTTTCCTTCACGTGTAGATTCTACTCTAAAATAAGTAGAAAGCGCATTTACTGCTTTAGTACCAACACCATTCAATCCAACAGATTTCTTAAAAGCCTTAGAGTCATATTTTCCTCCAGTATTCATTTTAGAAACCACATCAACCACTTTTCCAAGTGGAATACCACGACCATAATCTCTAACAATCACTTTATTTCCTTGAATAGAAATCTCAATGGTTTTACCAGCTCCCATGACATATTCGTCAATAGAGTTGTCCAGTACTTCTTTTACGAGAATATAAATACCATCATCAGGAGAAGAACCATCACCAAGTTTACCAATATACATACCTGGACGCATTCGGATGTGTTCTTTCCAGTCGAGCGAGCGTATATTATCTTCGGTATATTTGGTTTCTTGAGACATAAAATGTAAAAAAATTTGACAGGTTGCTAATATAACATAACGTTATAGAAAATGAAACACAGAATATACAAAGTAATTAACAAAAAATAGCCAATATTGTTGAGAACATTGGCTATTATATTTTATACTAAAATTGGTTTTATACGTTAAAAAGAAAATGCATCACATCGCCATCATTAACTACATAATTTTTTCCTTCAACACGCATTTTTCCAGCTTCTTTTACTTTAGCTTCACTTCCATAATGCACATAATCATCGTAGCTAATCACTTCTGCTCTAATAAAACCTTTTTCGAAATCTGTATGAATTACACCAGCTGATTGTGGTGCTGTTGCTCCTATATCAATAGTCCAAGCCCTAACTTCTTTAACACCAGCTGTAAAATAGGTTTGCTGATTTAAAAGCTTATATGCAGATCTAATTAATTTTGCAGATCCTGGTTCTTCCAAACCAATATCTTGCAAAAACATTTGACGCTCTTCATAATCATCAAGTTCATTAATATCTGCTTCTGTACCTACAGCAAGTACTAAAACTTCGGCATTTTCATCCTTTACAGCTTCACGAACTTGCTCAACATAAGAATTTCCAGATATTGCAGATCCTTCATCTACATTACAAACATACATCACAGGTTTATCTGTGATAAACTGAAGCGGCTTTACAAAGGCTACATAGTCGTCATCACTAAAATCTAAAGCTCTAATTGAAGTTCCTGCTTCCAGTCCGCTTTTAATAGCTAATAACACAGCTTCTTCTTTTTGAGCTTCTTTATTTCCAGTTTTTGCAGCACGTTTTACTTTTTCAAGCTTTTTTTCTGCAGTTTCTAAATCTTTTAATTGAAGTTCAATATCAATGGTTTCTTTATCACGTACAGGATTAATATTTCCATCAACATGAATAATATTGTCATTATCAAAACAACGTACAACATGCAGAATTGCATCTGTTTCACGAATATTTGCAAGAAACTGATTTCCTAAACCTTCTCCTTTACTTGCTCCTTTTACTAATCCAGCAATATCCACAATTTCAACTGTAGCAGGTAATACACGCTCTGGACTAACAAGTTCTTCTAGCTTTTTAAGTCTAGTGTCTGGAACATTTACAACACCAATATTAGGTTCTATAGTACAAAATGGAAAGTTTGCACTTTGCGCTTTTGCATTAGATAAACAATTAAATAAAGTTGATTTCCCAACATTTGGTAATCCTACAATTCCTGCTTTCATAAACGTATTATTTTGCGAGTGCAAATGTAACTATTTTAACAAGAATTTTAAATACTAAGCGTTACAAATACTTAATTTCATCGTCTACTATATAAAACCATCAATTATTATATGAAGACATTTCTTTCCATATTCACTATCCTTATAGTAAACTCGATCTTTGGGCAAAGTTTAACTGCCAAAATTGTTGATATAAATAGTAATCCAATTCCATTTGCAACTGTTCAAACAGATGAATACAAAGGAGTTATTACTAATGAAGAAGGCTTTTTTACAATTAATTTGGAAGATATAGCTTCAAACGAAATTAAATTTAGTTGCTTAGGGTTTGCATCACGTTCTGTAACAATTGAAGCCATAGAAGCTAACAATAACATTGTAATTTTAGAAGAGTTTATTGATGAATTGGGAAAAGTATTTTTAAGCAACACCACACCTAATGCTCTAGAAATCATTCAAAAAGTTAACAAAAACTTATCTAAAAACTACAACAACGAAAACCAAACCCTTAATTTTTTTCATCGTAATACTGCTTATGCAGATTTTGATAGATTTGAAGCTAAAATCACTAAAGCTTCAGGTATGCGCAAAAAGCAACATATTGGAGTAAATAAAAGTCTTGATTCGTTAACACGAAATATTATTAATAGCAATACGGTTTACTTTCAAGATTATTTAGGTGATTTAATGGTTGAAAATAGTAAAAATGCAAAGCTAAATGTTCATAAAGCTACTAGTCTTATAGATAAAAGCAATAATTTCTCGTTAGATAATGTACAAACCAAAGCTCAAGACTTAATTTTAAAATACTTAGATACGACGCTTACTTATAAACTAAAAACAGGGATCATAAAGGTTGAAGATTCATTGTCTTTGAGGTCAAACAAAAAAGACAATGACAAAAACGATAAAGAAGATAACATGTACGATGTTAAAAACCTAAAAGGAGAAACACACGGCTTAATTCATGATGCGCAAACTTATGACAACACTTTCTTGAGAAAAATTATTAACCCAGAATTGTATAAATACGAGTTTGTTGATGTTACTGGTTTTAATGGTGAGTTAGTTTATATCATTGCATTTAAACCCAGAAAAGCCAAATCTAAATACGCTGGAACCCTTTATATAACTGACGAAACTTTTGCTGTTATAAAGTTGGATTATGATTATGGCAAAGGCAAAAGAGGTCAAAAATTCAATCTAAAGTTAATCTTAGGGGTTAAATATGTTGAAAACATTAAAAGAGGCACAATCATATTTCAAAGAAATGCAGACAGTACTTATGCCCCTAAATATATTAACCAAGAAGAAGGACGTTACTTTTATGTAAATAGACCTATAAAATTTATTGAAAATAGCAGAGCAAAAAATAAAGTTGGTTTTAATTTCCTGATTGAAGGAAGTGCAAGAACAAAACAAGAACTGTTTATTATTGGAAAAACCCTTTTAGATAAAAATGAATTCAACGCATTTAAAGAACCCGAAGACGTTCCTTACCAGAAGCTAAACACATATGACCCTAGCGTTTGGAAATCTTATAATGCCATTGAACCTTTGGAGGAAATGAAGCGTTTTAAGAGTAGTGAGGAAAATTAATAATGATTTTAATTACGCTTATCGTGTTCGTGTATGGTTTCGTTGCGTTGAGCACTAAGTTAGCAAAAAGACAGAAACCAATTGTTCAGCAGCGAGGAAATTCCGAAGGGAATTTCAGACGCAATGAACTATATACGTTGTTGTAATTAGTTGTTTTTTTACAAAATTCACACCAAAAATCTAATTCCGGATATTTTGTTAATTGCTCATAATATTTAGGCAGGAATTATACTTTTCTCTTATTATCTTTCAAATAGACGAACCAGTATACAAACCCAACCAATACTGCTCCACCTATTATATTCCCAATCGTTACTGGAATAAGGTTATTGACAATAAAATTCTCCCAGGTTAAATTTTCATACATTTCTGGTGAAGAGTTAATGCTTGCCCAAAATTCACCTTTTGCGGAATTTTTTATCAGCAGTGCTTTCGGAATGAAATACATGTTTGCAATACTGTGCTCGAAGCCTGCTGCAACAAAGGCAGTAATAGGGAAAACTATTGCTAGAATCTTCCCACTTGTTGTTTTAGCACTGTAACAAAGCCAAACTGCCAGACAAACTAGAACATTACAAAAGATTCCTAAAACAATTGCCTGTACGAACCCTAAAGAGCATTTGGTTTCTGCAATACTCAAAGCTTTTGCTCCAATATTTCCAGTTCCAGACGAATACTGAAGCGAATAGAACATGAGAACGGCTATGGATATTGATCCGATGAAATTTCCGAAGAAAACGATAGTCCAATTTCTTACAACTTGAATTGTTTTGATTCTTTTATTCGCCCAAGCCATTACGATGATATTGTTTCCTGTAAACAGCTCTGCACCACCAACAATTACAAGAATGAGTCCTAAGCTGAAAGCTACACCTCCTATCAGGTTTGTAAAGCTAGGAGATAATGTTATTTCTGCTGTGACTGTTGTCGCGAAGATTGCTCCGAAAGAAATAAAAGCACCAGCCAAAATCGCCAAGACAAAAGTTTTCGAAAAGCTTCTGTTTGCTTTTTTTACTCCTGCGTCCTCAGCTTGTTCAGCAATTTCTTCTGGCATCAATGAATCCATAAATCTACTTTAGTTCTGTTTAAATTAATTACAACGTTCAGATATGTCCCGTTTCAATGTTTTATATTAGTCGATAAGCGAAGTTAGTTTTTAAATTTTTAACAGTCAATAACTTAATTAATGAAGTTATTCAATTATAAAACAAAAAACCTCATACCAAAGTTCAGTATTTTTTTACAACTAAGTATCGATAATTGATTATTCTTTTGGATTCAAAAAGCGCTATAATTATACGTTGTTCGGATCTGACTTCTAATCAGAAACCTTTTCATAAACACCATCAGAAACAATGTCTGTAGAGTTTAGAAGTTCATCTATATAATCTCGATATTCTTCAAAGAATATCGCTTTTCGTGCGTTCCAATAGAGCTTAAATCCAGGTTGGTCTTTCACACCATAAACAACTTGATTTAAAGATTTTGGAATTCTTTCATCAAGTGTACCTTCCAAAGAAAGATAAAAGCTATTTTGAAAAGTTAGAAAAAGGCCATGAAAATTATAAATGTGTTGTAATCGTTCTTCTTTAGTCATAGACTCTGGATTTTCAAGAAATCTATAAAAAGATGCACTAGCCTCTGCGTTTGAGCCCATAGTAACGTACCAATTTGTCATCGTATCAATTGTAGAAGTATCAGTTGATGATCTAGTTGCAACTGTGTTTTCTTTCAATTGTATACCAACAAAAACCAATGAAATCAAGATTCCAAGCCCTCCTAGTATTTCTATTAATAATGCAATTTTTTTAAGTTTAACTTTCATATGCTTTGCTTGACACTAACTTTTTACATATCGGTTTTGTGATTTACACCATACAAAGCGTAAGTTAATAAAATTCTAAGCAATAGATTGTACAAACAAAAAATCCCAAGCCAAAGCTCAGGATTTCATTATAATTAAATATCTATTGTCAACTATTCTTCAGGGTGCATAAAGCGTTGCTTACCTAATAACATTTCTTCAGATTCTACATGATCATCATCAGGTACACAGCAATCTACAGGACAAACTGCTGCACATTGTGGTTCTTCATGAAATCCTTGACATTCTGTACATTTATCTGGAACTATATAATAAATTTCATCACTAACAGGCTCTTGAGCTTCATCAGCATCAACTGCTTTTCCATTTGGTAATACAGCCTTACCTTTTAAACTAGTACCATCATTATACCTCCAATCATCAGCACCTTCATAAATTGCAGTATTAGGGCATTCAGGCTCACAAGCACCACAATTTATACATTCGTCTGTTATTATAATAGCCATAGCTGTTTTTTGCTTTTGATTGCTTAAATTTGCAGCTGCAAAAATAACGCCAAAACAATTCATAACCAAACCTTATAATGAATTTAGAAGATAGAATTTTAGCTTTTACTAAATTGGGTGAATTCCTTAGTCAGTTTTCTAGAAACGAGATTAAAAAAGCTGATGATATTGCACATAATGATTTGTTTTTTGATGGATTTAAACATCAAATAAAATTAGCACAAGAGCATAATGGTTGGTTTACTAATGAAAATGTTTTATTTGCTATTGAAGGCTGGTCTAATCAATTGAATAACAATAGTTTTAATGGATGGTTAGATAAGTATAACTTTAACTCAAATATTGCAAAAAATGTTGTCATAATAATGGCTGGAAATATTCCTTTAGTAGGATTTCATGATTTTATTTCTGTACTTATTTCTGGACATAATGTTTTGGTAAAGCAATCGTCAAACGATAAGCATTTACTACCCTATTTAGCAAAGTATTTGGAGCATGTTGAGCCAAGTTTTAAGAATAAAATAACATTTACTGAAGAGAAACTTGAAGGGTTTGATGCAGTCATTGCAACTGGTAGTGATAACACCGCAAGATATTTTGAATATTATTTTAAAAACAAACCTTCAATCATAAGAAAAAATAGAAATTCAGTAGCTATTGTATCTGGTAAAGAAACCAAAGAGCAACTTGAAGCTTTATCAGAGGATATTTTTAGGTATTATGGATTAGGTTGCAGAAATGTTTCTAAATTATTTGTGCCAAAAGACTATGAATTCAAAGATTTTTTTGAAGCAATATACAAATGGCATCCAATTATCAATCAAGCAAAATATGCTAATAATTATGATTATAATAAAGCTGTATATTTAATGAGTGAATTTGATATGCTTGAGAACGGATTTCTAATGATTAAAAAAGACGAAAGCTACTCTTCTCCTATCGCAACACTATTCTATGAGTTTTATGAATCTGAGCAACAATTAGAAGATAAGCTTAATAACGATAAAGAAAAAATACAATGCATCGTTGCATCCAATTTCGCTGAATCAGAAATTAAATTTGGAGAGACACAAACACCAGAATTATGGGACTATGCAGATGATGTTGACACCATTGAGTTTTTGTTAAAACTTTGATGACAAAATTATCATATAATTAATATTAAATAAGCAATTAATTAAGACCTTTGCTTAGCAAAAAATTAAAACAACACAACAGATGAAAATGCATAATTTTAGCGCAGGACCATGCGTACTACCTCAAGAAGTATTATTAAAAGCTTCAGAAGCTGTAATGGATTTTAATGAAAGCGGATTATCGCTTATTGAAATTTCTCATAGAAGTAAAGATTTTGTTGACGTAATGGAAAAGGCAAGATCATTGGCTTTGGAACTTCTTGGTTTGGAAGGAAAAGGCTATAAAGTATTATTTCTTCAAGGTGGAGCTAGTATGCAATTTTTAATGGTTGCACTAAACTTATTAGAAAAACGAGCTGGTTATTTAAACACGGGGACGTGGAGTGATAAAGCAATCAAAGAAGCCAAGATATATGATGACATCTATGAAGTAGCATCTTCAAAAAGTGCAAATTATAATTATATTCCAAAAGGTTATGATATCCCTACAGATTATGATTATTTCCATTGCACATCGAACAACACCATATTTGGTACTCAAATGAAAAAATTTCCAAAGTGCGAAATTCCTTTGGTTTGTGATATGAGTAGCGATATTTTTTCTCGTCAATTAGATTTTTCAAAATTTGATTTAATATATGCTGGAGCTCAAAAAAATATGGGGCCAGCAGGAACAACATTAGTAGTGGTTAAAGAAGATATATTAGGAAAAGTATCAAGACATATTCCTTCTATGATGGACTATAAAGTACATATTGGTAAAAGCAGCATGTTCAACACACCTCCTGTTTTTGCCGTTTATACATCTATGCTAACTATGGAGTGGCTTAAAAATTTAGGAGGCATCAAAGCTATTGAAGAAGAAAATGAAAAGAAAGCGCGATTAATGTATTCTGAAATAGATTTGAACCCACTTTTCAATGGTTACTCTACTAAGGAAGATCGATCTTATATGAACGCTACCTTTACATTAGCCAATGAAGATTTAAAAGAGACATTTGATACGATGTGGAAAGAAGCAGGAATAAATGGTTTAAATGGGCATAGAAGCGTTGGTGGTTATAGAGCGTCAATGTACAATGCTTTATCACTAGACAGTGTAAAAGTATTAGTAGAAGTAATGAGTGAATTAGAAAGTAAAGCATAAAAAAAATGAAAGTTTTAGCAAACGACGGAGTTTCCCAAAGCGGTATTGATACCTTAACAACAGCAGGCTTTGAAGTAATTACAACAACTGTAGCACAAGAGCAATTAGTGAATTATATTAATGAAAATAGTATTGATGTAATATTAGTAAGAAGTGCAACAACTGTAAGAAAAGAATTAATTGATGAATGTCCTTCCGTAAAAGTGATTGGTCGTGGTGGTGTTGGTATGGATAATATTGATGTAGACTATGCTCGAAGTAAAGGTGTTCATGTTATTAATACACCTGCAGCATCTTCAAACTCAGTTGCAGAATTGGTCTTTGCTCATTTATTTGGTGGTGCTCGCTTTCTGTATGATTCAAACAGAAATATGCCACTAGATGGTGACACTAAGTTTAAAAATCTTAAGAAAAGTTACGCCAAAGGTGTTGAATTAAGAGGAAAAACTCTTGGAATTATTGGTTTTGGTCGTATTGGTCGTGAAGTAGCAAAAATTGCTTTAGGTATTGGCATGAAGGTTATTGCTAGTGATAAGTTTGTTGGTAAAGCTAATATCAAAGTTGATTTCTATAATGGGCAATTTATCAATGTTGAAATTAAAACTGAGTCAATGAAAGACATTTTAAAGCAATCTGACTTTATTACTCTACATGTACCAGCTCAAAAAGATTATGTCATTGGAAAAAAACAATTAGGTTTGATGAAGGATGGTGTTGGTATTGTTAATGCAGCTCGTGGTGGAGTTATTGATGAAGTTGCATTAATTGAAGCTATAGAATCTGGTAAGGTTGCTTTTGCAGGACTGGACACTTTTGAAGAAGAACCTACTCCAGCGGTTCAAGTTCTTATGAATACTAAAATATCGTTAACACCTCATATTGGTGCAGCAACAAATGAAGCACAAGATAGAATCGGTGAAGAATTAGCTTCACAAATCATTAGTCTTCTTGGTTAAAAAAAATAAATGTGACCAATTTAGTATATATGAGTCCTAACTATAGATGTTAGGACTTTTTTGTACCTTAACATATTAACATTAACCTCATTAAATATAAATTATGTCAGGAATTTTAGACTTACTAAACAGCGATTTAGGAAAAACAATTATTAGTGGTGTATCCAATCAAACTGGACAAGACCAAAACAAAACAAGTAGTGTACTAACCATGGCTTTGCCTGTATTAATGCAAGCTATGAAAAGAAATGTAGCAACTACTGAAGGTGCTCAAGGTTTATTAGGAGCATTAGAAAACAAACACGACGGAAGTATTCTTGATAATTTAGGAGGTTTTTTTGGAGGCGGAGTTTCAAATGATGTTATGAATGATGGTGGAAAGATTTTAGGTCACGTATTAGGTAATAAACAGCAAAATGTTGAAACTGCTTTAAGTCAAAAATCTGGAATGAACATTGGCTCAGTTGCACAAATTTTAAAAGTAGCTGCTCCTCTTTTAATGGGAGTTTTAGGTAAACAAAAAAAGGAGCAGCAAGTTGCTGACTCTGGTGGTCTTGAAGGACTTTTAGGAGGATTAATAAAAGGGAATTCTCCACAACAAGAACAAAATTTTCTTGAATCAATTCTGGATGCAGATGGAGATGGTAGTGTGATTGATGATGTTGCTGGAATGGTTTTAGGTGGCGGAAATAAAAAGAAAGGTGGACTTGGTGGATTACTTGGTGGACTTTTTGGAAAAGGATAAACTTAACTCCATATAAATACATAAAGCCAAACGGAAATGTTTGGCTTTTTTTTGTTAAACAATTATAATGTGCATAACCCGTTGGAACATTTTTTGTATTTTTAAATAAAAAGAAGATGAAAAAGTTTGTATTACTTACCGCTTTAATCATATCGATGATAAGCTGTAAAACGACTGATAAGATACCTTCTCAAAATGGAGATACTCCTGAGATAGCACAAGACACTGTAAGAATAGCAAATGACAAACTTGAATACGAGATTATCATTATTGAGCCTGGCTTTAATTCTTGGTTAGAAAGAATGGCAAAACCAGAAGGCTATTATTCAAAAGAGTTTCTTGAAGGAAGAAATCAAATTTTTGTTTCTGAATGGAACAGGCGTGTGCTACAACCTTCTGTCTATAACGCCAACTTATATGAGATGCAAATTGAATACAAACCATTTGTTGACTATGGTTATGATGTTAATTATAAGCTTTATAATTACTTTGTATATTTTCAATTGCACTATAAACAACAATTATCAGGTTTAACTCCTAGATTATAATTTCTGGTAGTATATTTGCATCGCAATTTAAAAGCATGCAAAAATTTAAAACTCGTTGGGAAATACAACATAATTGGCAATTACTATTTCCAGCATTTGCCATTATTTTTCTATTATATAGCTCTTATAAAATAGCTGGAATCTTTTTCAATAGGCAAGAATCAATCAACATACCTTATTTAATAATATTAACTATAATTCTCTATTTCTTATTACTAAAGTTCTTCCTATACTGCTTTAAAAAGCTGAAAAACAAATGGATTGTAGATTACAAATGGGAAATGATTCGCATATTTTTAGTATTTGCAATTACTGGTTCATCATCAGTATTTGTTGGAAGACCAATAATGAAAATTATTGGAATTACTAAAGAAAACCTAAATGTCTTTGTATACTGGTTACTTTATATTATTATTGGCCTTATCTTTTATCAAATTCTGTTAGTTGCATTTGGTTGGCTTTTTGGTCAATTTCAATTCTTCTGGGAATTTGAAAAAAAGATGATTAGACGTTTTGGTTTAGGTAAATTTTTAAAAGATTAGTGGAGAGATTAAAATCGCATATTGGGTACAAAATTAGCTTGATAATTTTAGTTATCGCATTGCTTGTGCCTTCTTTCGTAAAATTAGCTCATGCTTTTGAAACACATAAACACGAAATTTGCAAAACACCACAAAAAAGCCATTATCACAATTTAGATTTAGATTGTGAGTTTTACAAATTTAAACTTAGTACTACATTTAGCTTTCAGCTTCAAGACTATAGTTTAACTTCTATAAATTACCCAAGTTTAATAACCAATTACTATAAGTTTAACTATAGTAATTCACATATTGGGTTAACTTCTCTACGTGGACCACCAGAATTAATTTAAACAAGATATCATCAATAATTACCTATCAGTTTAAATTAATATAAAATCAATATGAAATATTTAATAAGCTGTATGCTATTATTAGCATCAGCAAATTTGTTTTCACAGAACACACTTAAAGGAAACATAAAAGACGAACAAACTAACATCACTATAGCCTTTGCTAATGTGTATTTTCCAGAATTAGAAAAAGGAGTTATCTCAGATGAGCACGGAAATTTTGAATTTAATAATTTACCAAATGGTAATTATAAAATCGTCATTTCACTCATAGGCTATGAAACATATTCAAGGCAATTAAACCTTCCCTACAATGATAGCCTAGATGTGGTTTTACCATCTTCAGCAATTGAAATGGAAGAAATTATCATTTCAACACCTTTTCATAAGCTTCAAAGCGATAACGTTATGAAGGTTGAACAGAAAAAAATGGCGGATTTAAAAGCCAATGGTTTAGTAACATTATCAGAAGGAATTACGGCAATTCCAGGAGTTGAAAGTATTTCTACAGGTCAAAGTATTGGCAAACCAGTAATTAGAGGATTAAGTAGCAATCGTGTATTAGTTTATGCACAAGGTGTACGTTTAGAAAATCAACAATTTGGTTCTGAGCATGGCTTAGGATTAAATGATGCTGGTGTTGAAAGCATTGAGGTAATTAAAGGCCCTGCATCTTTACTCTATGGAAGCGATGCTTTAGGAGGCGTTTTATATATAAACCCTGAGCGATTCGCCTCTGAAAACACATCAGAAGGAGATTTTAGCACTAATTATTTCACTAATACTCAAGGCTACAATACCAATTTAGGTTATAAATCATCTGCTGGTAATTTTAAATTTATTATTAGAGGTAGCATGGCAAAACATGCCGATTATAATACCAAAGATTATCGTGTTACTAATACTAGATTCAACGAAAGAGATTTAAAAACAGCTTTTGGATTTCAAAAATCTAATTTTAAAACTGAATTAAGATATAACATTAATTCATCAGAATTAGGTTTGCCAGAAGGTGTTGAAGGTCAAAACACTAATTATACACCACTACTTCCTTATCAAAAAATAAACAACCATATTTTTAGTTCAAAATCAACAGTTTTTTTTAAAAACAGTGCGCTTGATGTTAACATTGGTTACACATATAATGATAGAAAAGAGTTTGAAGAGCATCATGATCACCATGGAGATGAAGATGATCACGATGATGAAGATCACGATGATGAAGATCATGATGATGAAGATGAATTAGAGGCTGCACTACACATGAAACTAAAAACCTTTAATTATGATATAAAATATAACCTTCCTGAGTTAGGTAAATTTGAAACTATTGTTGGTGTTCAAGGAATGAACCAAACCAATACTAATTATGGAGAAGAGTTATTAATTCCAGATGCTACTACAAATGATATTGGAATACTTGCTACTTCACATATTCATTTTGAAAAAGTTGATGTACAGTTAGGTATAAGGTTTGATAATAGAACCGTTAACTTAACTGAAGGTTTTAACAAATCTTTTAATAGTATTAATGGAGCTGTTGGTGTAAAAACTAATCTCTCAGAAAATTTAGTGACTCGTTTAAATTTAGCAACAGGGTTTAGAGCACCTAATCTAGCAGAATTAGCATCAGACGGAACACATGAAGGTACTAATAGGTATGAAATAGGAAATTCTGACTTGGTAAGCGAACAAAATTTTCAATCAGATTTATCTCTTGAGTTCAAAAATGAACATATTGAGATGTTTGCCAATGTATTTTATAACAAAGTAAATGATTATATTTTCTTAACTCCAAATGGCGATGTTATAGATGAAGATCCTGTTTTTGTCTATTTACAAGAGGATGCTAATCTATATGGAGGTGAGTTTGGTTTTCATTACCATCCTCATCCTTTAGATTGGTTGCACTTAGAAAGCAGCTTTGAAACAGTTACAGGAAAGCAAGAGAATGGTGATTATTTACCCTTAATACCTGCAAATACAATTAGTAATACAATAAGGGTTGAATTTAGCACCAAACATTTTAAAGAAGGCTACGCTTTTGTTACTAACAGAACCAAGCTAAATCAAAATAATATCAGTCAATTTGAAACTATTACAGATGGCTATAATTTATTAAGTGCTGGATTTGGTGCAAAAACAAAATTGTTCAAAAAAGATTTAAGCATAAATATCTCAGCAAATAATATTACTGATAAGGTTTATATAAATCATTTGTCACGATTAAAATCTGATCGTATAGCGAATATGGGAAGAAATTTTACGTTTGGACTAACTTATAATTTATAAAGTTTAGTGCTCTATTTCGATAATAGTTTCTTCAGTTTTACTTTTAATAACGTATACATAAAACCACGTAATTGTAAATGTTGGAATAATATCTAAGCCAGGAACAATTTCTTCAATAAAAGAAATTGTTCCTGCAATTTTTCCAGTTTGTCCTTTATACATTTTTGTCAATAAGTATGCAGATATTGGAGCCCATAGAATATCAACAAAAGTAATTAAGCCAATAGCATCAAAAATAATACTCAAAGTAAGCATTTTATACTTACTTGTATTTTTAAAATTCATAATGTGTGCTTTCTTATATATATATATAACAAGAAATGTACCAAAATTATTATGATAATTTTTGGCTAATTAATTTTAAAAACTCTGTTCTAGTTTCAATATTTTTAAAGGCTCCTCTAAATCCAGAAGTTGTAGTGACAGAATTTTGTTTTTGCACACCTCTCATCATCATACACATATGAGATGCTTCTATAACAACAGCGACCCCTTGAGGTTTTAATGTGCTATCAATACAATTTAAAATTTGTTCTGTAAGGCGTTCTTGAACTTGTAATCGTCTTGCAAAAACATCAATTATACGAGGAATTTTACTTAAACCAACAATATGACCATTTGGAATATATGCAACATGTGCTTTACCAAAAAAAGGAAGAATATGATGCTCACATAATGAATACAGCTCAATATCTTTTACAATAACCATTTCATCATATGATTCCTTAAACATAGCACTTCGCAAAATTTGCTCTGCATCTTGTTCATAACCTTGCGTAAGAAATTGCATTGCTTTTGCAGCTCTTTCAGGTGTTTTTGTTAATCCCTCACGCTTTACGTCTTCACCAAGATCTTTGATAATGTTTGCGTATCTATCCTTTACATCATCGGTAACTTGCATGTTGTATTCTTCAAATTTTTTATAAGGCATCTATCAATTTGGATTTTGGGTTTAATAATATAATTTGAGCTTGCTCATCTAAACGAATTTTAAAAATAAGTAAAAAGAATTTAGTCATTGCATTCCAATTTAACTTACTAAGTATTAACAATTTATTTTTTTATTTAACGTTTGCTTAGCAGTTTAGAGCTTAATAGCTCTGTAGATTTGTAACAGACTGTAACATTTTAGTTTTTTTCAGGTCTTTAAAAAAATCATCAATCAATCAAATGAACCGCTACTATCTATTTCTTTGTGTTGCATTACTTTTTAATCCTATTAATGCACAAGATAAAAAATTTCTAAACCTTAAACGTACTGAAACTCCACCAAATATTGATGGTATTCTTAATGATCAAGTTTGGCAAGAAGCTGAGAAAGGAAAAGGTTTTGTTCAATTTAGACCTGCAATGGGAGTTGCAGAAACTCAGGAAGAAAGAACTGAAGTTCAAGTAACATATGATGACAATGCTGTTTATTTTTCAGCATATATTCATGATAAACCCGAAAACATCATGAAGCAGTTTACCACTCGTGATAACTTTGGACAAGCAGATTTTTTCTTAATCTCCATAAATCCAAATAATGATGGGCAGAACGATACAGAATTCCTTGTTTTTAGTACAGGAACTCAAGGAGATGCTTTGGTTACATCTGATGGAAATGAAGATTGGGGTTGGAATGCAGTTTGGGATAGTGCTGTGAAAATTGTAGATGATGGCTGGATTGTTGAAATGAAAATTCCTTACTCTGCTTTGCGTTTTTCTAATCAAGAAGTTCAAACTTGGGGAATTAATTTCCATAGAAGACATATGCGTGACAACAGACAATACACTTGGAATCCAATAGATATTTCATCAGGAAAAAAATTAGGCTTAATGCATGGCGAAATACGTGGTATCGAAAATATCACACCTCCAACTAGACTAGCCTTTTTTCCATTTGCATCAGCAATTACACGATCTTATGATGGTGAAACTGATAGTGATATTAGTCTTGGTATGGATGTAAAATATGGTATTACCGAAAATTTCACATTAGATGCAACATTGATTCCTGACTTTAGTCAAGCTGCTTTTGATAATGTTGAATTAAACCTTGGTCCATTTGAGCAAGAGTTTTCAGAACAACGTCAGTTTTTTAAGGAAGGTGTCGATTTATTTAATAAAGGTGATTTATTCTATTCTCGTCGTGTCGGAAATAGTCCTACTGGATATCCAGACCTAGCAGATAGTGAAGAAGTAACCGATTATCCTTCTCAAGTAAAAACGCTAAACGCAATTAAAGTTTCTGGAAGAACAAAAAAAAGTTTAGGTATTGGCTTCTTTAATGCAATAACCGAAAAAACGTATGCCAATATTGAAAATATTGATACGAATGAAAAAAGAAAAGAAGTCGTTGAACCATTATCAAACTATAATGTTCTTGTAATAGATAAACAGTTTAACGGCAATTCATCTATTAGTCTAGTTAACACAAACGTGACTCGAGATGGACATTTTAGAGATGCTAACGTTACAGCTGCTCTTTTTGATATTACTGATAAAGATAATAAATACAATTACCAAGGTGATTTTAAAATGAGTAACCTAAATCTTGTTGAAGGAAATCAATCAGGTTTTAGTGGTCAAGTAGGATTTAATAAAGTAAGTGGTCAGTATCGTTTTGGTGTTGACTATAGTATGGCAGACAAAAAGTACGACATTAATGATATGGGAATTCAGTTCAGAAACAACTTTAGCAATTTCTCTTCATACTTTAATTACAGAACATTTGAGCCAAAAGGAATTCTTAATAATATAAGAGTAAATATGTGGTTTAATTATAGGAGATTATTTAAACCTAGCGTATATACTGGTAAAAATGTTGGTATCAACATTAATGGGCAAACAAAAAAGTTGTTGAATTTTGGCTTTAATTCCAACTGGAATATTGGTAAACAATTTGATTATTGGGAGCCAAGAACTGAAGGCCGCTTTTCTACCTTCAACAATAATGTTAATGCAAACCTTTGGTTAGGAACCAATAGAGCAAAGAAATTCTCCATAAGTGGTTATAACGGGATGGCGACATTGTTTGATCCAGATCGTGATGTATTTGTACATTGGGTTGGTCTTGATCCAAGAATTAGATTCACAGATAAATTCAGTATGAGTTATTCATTTAATTATGAACGAGGAAGAGGAGGTCGTGGATTTGTTGATAATATTGATGGAGAAATTCTTTATGGACAGCGTAGTCAAAAAACCATTACTAATAGTATTTCGGGAACTTATAATTTTAATTCGTTTCATGGTTTATCACTAACGTTTAGAAACTACTGGTCAACTGTTGATTATGATCATGCATTATACACAGTGCTCGAAGATGGTTCTATGGATAATGAAACAGGTCACAATTTAGATAATCTTGGTTTTGACCCCAATATTAACTTTGGAACATGGAATTTAGATTTTCGCTATTCTTGGCAATTTGCTCCAGGAAGTCAGTTAACCGCACTATATAGAAATTCTCTATTTAATTTTGACAACATGTCCAGAGATGGCTATTTTGACAGTTTAGGAACACTTTTAGATCAACAAATTGAGCATATTTTTTCACTTAGAATGGTCTATTATATAGATTATAATAATATTAAAAGCATTTTTAAAAAGCGTAGTTAGATAAGAATCAACATTTTTAAAAAAGGGCTATAATTGAAAAATTATTGCCCTTTTTTATTGGATAAAAGTAGATTTTATTCACAAGATATTTAACATTTACTTAGGATAATCCTTATAATACTAAACGTAGATTTGACAAAATTTTGCAGTTTAATAAGTAGTTATAAACTGTATTTATAAAAACCATCAAACCATCCATAAGAAATGAAAAGAATACTTATTCATTTATTTATTATATGTAGCGTTACTACTGTTATCGCTCAAGAAAAAAAATCACTTAACATCACAAAAACAGATAATGCTCCAAAAATAGATGGCGTTTTGGATGATGCAATTTGGAGTAAAGTTGAAGTTGCAACAAATTTTGTACAATACGACCCTGAAATGGGTATTTCTGCAAAAGAACATCAAAAAACTGAAGTTAGAGTAACCTATAATGATCAGGCTATTTTTGTGTCTGCATATATACATGAAAAACCAGAGGATATATTTAAAGTATTCTCTCCAAGAGATAATTTTGGTCAAGCTGATTATTTTGGAGTGACATTCAATCCAAATAATGATGCACAAAATAATATCAAATTTTATGTAATGAGTTCTGGAACTCAGGCAGACATTATTGGAGGTTCAAGCGGAAGGCGTGGTGGTGGACCAGGACCTCGTGGAGATAGAGGTTGGAACGCAGTTTGGGATAGTGCAGTAAAACATGTAGAAGATGGTTGGATTGTAGAAATGAAAATTCCTTATGCTGCATTGCGTTTTTCAAATGAAGAAGATCCTGTTTGGGGAATTCAATTTTTTAGAAAATTCAGAAAAGAAGGCCTTGATTATAGTTGGAGTCCAATTGACAGAACTAAAGGAAATCAAGGAATTTATGATGGCGAGCTTAAAGGATTAAATAATATATCACCTCCTACTCGACTAATGTTTTATCCCTTTGCATCTTATACTTCTGTTTCTCAAAGCGATGAAACTGTAAGTAATGTTGGTTTTGGAATGGATGTTAAATATGGTATCACTGAAAGTTTTACCCTTGATGCAACTCTAGTCCCAGATTTTAGTCAAGCTGCTTTTGATAAAGTTGAATTAAACTTAGGTCCTTTTGAGCAACGATTTGATGAACAACGTCAATTTTTTAAAGAAGGTGTAAATCTTTTTAGTAAAGGAGATCTGTTTTATTCTAGAAGAATTGGAAACTCTCCTGTTGAACGTTCTGATGTGTATGATGAGCTAACTGAGGAAATAGATGAAGTTGAAGAGGTGGTAGAAAATCCAAGTAGTGTAAAAATGCTTAACGCCATAAAAGTTTCTGGAAGGAATAAAAATGGATTAGGTATTGGAGTATTTAATGCCATTACTGAAAAAACCGATGCCACTATTAGAAATACAAAATATACACTTGATAATAATGATGAAATAATGGATTCTACTGTAACCCATAGAAAACGTACAACAGAGCCTTTTGCAAATTATAACATTATAGTATTGGATCAGCAATTCAATCAAAATTCTTCAATAAGTTTTATAAATACTAATGTATCAAGAGAAGGTCATTTTAGAGATGCCAATGCATCTGCTCTGCTTTTTAGTTTAACCGACAAAACCAATAATTATAGAGTTAGTGGTCAAGGGAAAATGAGTAGATTAAACCTTAGTGATGGTAACTCAATAGGTTTTGATGGTGGCTTTTCTATTGGAAAAGTTGGGGGAACTTATCAATATGGTTTAAGAGGTAATATTAGAGATGAAAATTACAATGTGAACGATTTTGGATTTGCTACTAGAAACAATTTTAAAAGCTTACAAGGGAATTTTAGATATCAAACTTTTGAACCAAAAGGATTCCTAAACAGTTTCAATATAAGGTTTGAAAGCCAGTTTAATTGGAGACATAGTAATAATGACTACACCGGAAATAAAATTGAAGTCAATGCTAATGCCAGAACAAAAAACTTGATGTGGATTGGTGGAAACATTCAAGCTGCACTAGGTGAGCAACGCGATTATTTTGAGCCTAGAGATCAAGAAAATGATAGATTTTACTCTTTAAAAAACTTTGTTAGCGGAAGAGTCTATGCGTTTACAAATAGCAATAAAGCACTTTCTGGGAGTGGTAATCTTAGTTACGGAACCTTATTTGATAATGAGCGAGATTTTAAAGAATTCCAAATTAGATTTGGTCCTAATTTTCGTTTTAATGATAAATTCACATTAGAGTATGATATAAGTTATGGTAAAAAAATAGGTAGTCGTGGTTATGTTACACAATTAGATAATGATGAAATTATATTTGCTGAAAGAGATCAAAAAACTATAGAGAATAGTCTCTCAGGAATATATAATTTTAATTCATTAAACTCTCTAAGACTATCGTTTAGAAATTATTGGTCAACAGCTACAAATGATGAAGAATTATATACTTTAAACCTAGATGGCTCTCAAACTACTGATACTGGACATACTATTACTAATTTAGATTTAGATCCAAATAGAAATTTCAATATCTGGAATTTGGATTTAAGCTATGAATGGCAATTTGCTCCTGGAAGCCAATTAGTTGCTTTATATAGAAACCAATTATTCAACTCTACATCAGCTTCGCTAGATTCTTTTAGCGATAGTTTGAAGGACTTATTTGATCAAGACATACAACATACTTTTTCAATAAAAATGGTTTATTTCTTAGATTATAATTCTTTAAAAACAGTTTTTAAGAAAAAAAATACTGCACTAAGTACACCTTAGGCATTTAATTATTAAATATTCTTAAGAGAATATCACGCAATTCTGTATTTTTACTTTAGAACAAATTAAATGATTAAAGCAAATAACATTCATAAATATTTTGATGATCTACACGTTTTAAAAGGTGTAAATCTACACATCAGAAAAGGAGAAGTCGTATCAATTGTTGGTGCTTCTGGAGCAGGAAAAACAACATTATTGCAAATTTTAGGAACCTTAGATCATGCGTCATCAAAGGAGCAACCAGAACTTAAAATTAATGATGTTTCTATTACAAATTTATCTGAAAAAGAATTAGCGAAATTCAGGAATCAAACTCTAGGCTTTATTTTTCAATTTCATCAATTATTACCAGAATTTAATGCTTTAGAAAATGTTTGCTTACCAGCTTTTATTAAAGGCATAGCCAAATCTGAGGCAGAAAAGAGAGCTAAAGAATTGCTTGATTTTTTAGGACTCTCACATAGATACACACACAAACCAAATGAACTTTCAGGAGGGGAACAACAACGTGTAGCTGTAGCTAGAGCGTTAATAAACAATCCGAAAGTTATCTTTGCCGATGAGCCTTCTGGTAATTTAGATAGTGAATCTGCTGAAAATTTACACAATCTCTTTTTTAAACTTCGTGATGAGTTTGGACAAACCTTTGTTATTGTTACTCACAATACTGAACTCGCCAATATGGCTGACCGAAAACTAACAATGGTTGATGGGAAAATTGTGAGTTAATTAGACAGGCTAGAACCAGCAATCAATTTTATACGTTATTGTGTGGTGTCCTTTTTTTTAAATCAAATGACTTTTTTGAACCATACATTTCGAGTTCGACCATTTGACATCCTTAAACCTATAACTTTTCCTTCTTTATTCCTTTTAATTTCAACAGTACCTACAGGCCAATCACCAGAAAAAATGTTATTGTATAACTGTTCTAGTTTTATTCTTCCGTGTCTTGCGTGTTCGAGATAGGTATTAGATTTTTCATCTATAGAAATTGAATACATAGTTTTTAGTTCTGAGCTGTAATAATTCCCAACAAACAAATTAAGGTCATTTGTGTTTTTGTCAAGGTTGCTTTGAAGAAAGGTAAAGACTCCAGGTAAATTATTTTTGATTATTATAGTCATTTTATGTGTCTTACTATCAAATTTTACGATTGGTTTTATAGATGGATGTATCATCATAAACGTATGTTTTCCTATTGGTACTAAAGGCCATTCGCTTCTTGTTGAACTAGAGTATCGTAAAGTGTCATTTTTTATATAAACTTTGCGTCCAGATTTCTCAGATTCACTCCAGTAAACACCTTCAAACTCCTTAAGTATATCATTTGACAACTTAACAAATTCAGTAGGTGCTTGAGTAACTTTAGTTGCCTTTTTTGTTGGTGTATCTTTGCTTTTATCTAAAATAATATCAGAAATCTTATTTGTTTTAGATCCTATACTGCTTCTTGAATAATTAGTTAGAATTACAATATTGAGTCGTTCTTCAGGAAAAGTTCTTGCTATCGCCCTAAAGCCACCAACAGATCCTCCATGTTGAACTACTTTCTCACCAGAGTAATCTTCAATACGAATCCCAAAACCATAATTGGTTCCAAAACCATTGTTAAGTGGTGTTGTTGATAATAATTTGTTAAAAGCTGATTCCCAATTAATCTGAGGTTTGCTAAAATTTTGTAGCCAGATGTTTATATCTTCTATGGTAGAGTGCATGTTTCCAGAACCAAAGTAGCCCCAATATTCCACAGCTCTTTTAAACTCTTTTTGCAAATAGTAGGAGGTAGCATTATTTGGAACAATTCTATCATGTTGTCCTTCAACATAGGTCTTTTTCATTCCTAAAGGTTCAAAAACATGCTGCTTCATCCATTGATCGAAGCTTAATTTACCAACATTTTCAATGATTTTAGCTAAAAGGATATATCCAGTATTGCTGTATAAAAATTCTTCGTTAGGTTTAAAGTTGAGTTCTTTTTGGTTTTTAATAATTCTATAAACATCATCGTTTGTTTCCAAATCTCCGCTTTTCCATCCTGCTAATCCTAGTAAGCCATGTAAGTCTCTTAACCCGCTTGTATGGTGCAATAAATGACGAATAGTAATGGTTTCACCAAAATCGGGTAATTCAGGCATGTGTTTTCTTATATCATCATCAAAAGAGAGTTTGTTTTGCTCTTCTAATAAAACAATACCCATAGCTGTAAATTGCTTTGATATAGAACCAATATTAAAAAGAGTGTTTTTTGTGTTTGGAATGTTGTATTCCATACTTGCTAAACCGTAAGATTTTGAAAAAACAGTTTTCCCATTCTTTGATACTAATACAGAACCACCTGGATGATTAGATGCGTCCCAAGAAGTAAATAGACTGTCTATTT
>Ga0316189_10001610_pt1 | contig 22417 bp, 23 predicted proteins | sample LowCovwburrow_MG_FD_204930 | JGI IMG/M metagenome (GOLD analysis project Ga0316189, IMG submission 204930) | Coastal sediment microbial communities from Maine, United States - Lowes Cove worm burrow | ecosystem: Environmental > Aquatic > Marine > Coastal > Sediment | place: USA: Maine... | reverse complement strand
CCTTATCACGCCATTCATATATCATTTGTACAGCATCATAGGAAGAAATCGCACTGCTGTAGGCACGTTCGCTGGTGATCGCATCGTAGCAGTCCACCAGGGCGGCAATGCGACCGTTCACAGGTATATTGTTACCAAGAATCCCGCGCGGATAGCCACTGCCATTGTGGCGCTCGTGATGGTGAAGGACGATGGAAACAATTTCTTTATTAGTACCTTTCATTTCACGAACCATCTGCGCGCCAAATTGCACGTGGCGGCGAATCAGTCTGTATTCCGCGTCTGTAAGGCGACCTGGCTTTTTCAGGAGACCATCAGGCAGTTGTAACTTGCCAATATCGAAAAGCAGCGTTCCGACGGCCAGATCTTCCAGTTCCGGTTTGGAAAATCCAAGATGACGACCGAATGCCACTGCCAGGCCGCAGGCATCAACACAATGTGTATAGGCGTAATCATCCTTGTTCTTTAAACGTGTGAGCCAGAAGAATGCATCCGGATTACGCAGAATACTGGCCATCATGCCGCTGACAGCACGGCGCACCGACTGAACCTTTATGCTGTGCCCAGCCTTTAGCTCTTCAAGTATATTGGTGACGATATCAACGGCATGCTCGCGACTTTCACGGCAGGCATGCAGCTCCTCTTCTACTGTCGTCTGTACCGGGTAGAGCGTATCGCCACTTGCCCTGGTAAACACGCTGGCAAGTTCATCGGTGTCATTTTTCCGCAGGGTTTCCAAAGGGCGGTCAACCGACTCACCACGTTCGGGATCGACATACACATATTCACAGTGGTCACGCAGCTCAGTTATATCGTCGGTAGTACTGATGTGAAAACCCTGAAACAGATAGCGGGTTTCCAGCCACGGACGATCAAGGCGTGAGACATACATGCCGATTTTGACGTCAGAGACACTGACTTTCTGTTCGGTAACCGCCATACAACTACACCAGACCTATCCGCACATTTTTGAATAACATGTTGATTATCGGCCCTATAGGGCCATAACTTGACCCGCCGGGACAAGATAAACATCGAACCGGCTGCAGATCGCAATATTCCTGCCAATCATTCGAAATATACCCCCTAAGGCACTAATCATTAGAGAAATTATAGGCTAAACTTGAGTCACGAACAAAAATCAAGGAGCTGTCCCGATATGAATCTGGAAAAAGTCCTCTTCGCCTTCTTCTCCATCCTGGCACTGACCCTGAACTATGGCTTTTTTGTTGGCGAACTGGACAACCCCGACCACCACAACGCTTACGAGCTGTTTGCTGCCCTGGTGGTAAGCCTGATTGCTACTATTATGAAGTTCGGCGACCGTGCGCACATTGGCGCGTTACTGCTGGCCACCAGCCTGGTCGCAGACCTGCAACTGATAACAGCAGCACTGATCTGGGGCTTTGTCCTGTACATCGCCGAGATGCCGCTGTCGGCCAATGCCATGGCGAGTATTGTTTCGTTGTCCGGTGGGGCGCTACTTGCCAACCTGATCTCGGTTATCCTGCTGGTCGTGGAAACAGTCACCTTCCGCCGTTAGCCCCCGATAATGCAAAACGTCATCTACCTGATGTTGCGGCGCATGCGTTTGCCGCTGATCCTGCTGATCGCAGTCTACGCGGTTGCAGTGGTAGGACTGACCCTTATTCCGGGACAGGATGACCAGGGTCAGCCCTGGCGTATGGATTTCTTCCACGCGATCTATTTCGTCAGCTTTCTGGGTTCAACCATCGGTTTTGGCGAGATCCCCTACCCGTTTACCGATGCCCAGCGAATGTGGACGACGTTTGTTATCTATTCAGCTGTCGTTGCCTGGCTGTATGCCATTGGTTCTATCCTGACACTTATTCAGGACCAGGGCTTTCGTCGTGTGCTTGCCTATACGTCATTTGCCCGCAAGGTACGCAGAATCCATGAGTCATTTTATATTATTTGTGGTTATGGTGATGCCAGCAGTCTCCTGGTCCGTGAACTCGTGGAACGCGGCATACACTGTGTAGTAATCGAAAAAGACCAGGACAAAATCCTTGGGCTGGCTGTTGAGGACCTGCCTGACCATGTGCCCGGTCTGTGTGAAGATGCGACGGTGTCCGAACACCTGGTGGCAGCTGGACTGACCCACCCGATGTGCCGCGGCATCATAGCCCTGACCGGCGATGATCATGCCAACCTGACAATCGCAATTTCCTGCAAACTGCTGGCGCCTGAAGTTCAGGTGATCTGCCAGTCAGACACCAAGGACTTTGCCGAAAACATGGCATCATTTGGTACCGATCACGTGGTCGATGCGTTCGAGATCTTCGCCTCGAGGTTTGCCATGATGTTCCACTCTCCCAGCATGTACCTGGTATACGAATGGATGACCACGGTTATGCATTCCCCGCTGGCCGATTTCACCCGCCCTCCTACCGGCACCTGGCTGCTGTGTGGCTACGGCCGTTTTGGCAAGGCCGTACGCAAGTACATCACCCCGGAAGGTGTAGAGACGCGCATCGTTGAGGCTGATCCGGACCTGACTGACGCACCGGCCGGTACCATCACTGGTCGCGGCACCGAGGCGCACACACTGGAAGCAGCCCGCATTCACGAAGTCCAGGGGCTGATCGCCGGCACTGACAATGATGCCAACAACCTCTCCATTATCGTGACCGCCCGTCAACTGAACCCCAAACTGTTTACTGCGGCCCGGCAGAACCTGCAGAACAAATCGGACATCTACAAAGCCGCACCGATCGATATGATCATGCAGCCGGGCACTATTATCGCCAAACATATCCTCGGCATTATCCTGGCACCGTTACTCGATGATTTTCTGCGACTGACCCACGACCAGAACGAAGAATGGGCCAATGTTCTGGTCAGTCGCGTTGCTGGTGTTGTAGAAGATGTAGCGCCGGATGTCTGGGATGTCGAGATAACACCGCTGGCAGCACCGGCAATATTCGACTGTCTGATCCGTGACGAACCCGTCACTCTCAAGCAACTGTGTACAGATCCAAACGACCTTTCGCAGCAACTTTCATGTGTACCGCTACTGATAAAGCGCGACAAGGAGTATCTGCTGCTCCCGGAGATGCACGAACTGCTCAGGGGCTGCGACAGCATACTCTTTTGCGGACTGGGCAAAGCCCACCGTGAAATCATGCACCTTATGCACGACCACCAGACGGTTCGCTACATCCGCACCGGCGTTGATATGCCGAGCGGCATCTTCTGGCAGTGGGTAACACGCAACAAAAGCGAATTGCGCTCAGTCGATTGAGTCTTCACCTTCAAGATCCAGCAGTTGCTCCGCACTCAATCGCCTGGCAGTTTCCGACAAGCCGGCTCGCGCTTCCTCGTCCCCGCCAGCAACCGCGCGCGCATACCAACGGTATGCTTTAAGCAGGTCTTCACTGACACCGCAGCCATTCGCATAGGCCCAGCCGAGCCCCTGCTGCGATTCGGCGACCCCCTGCTCAGCCGCCTTTTCCCACCATTCCACAGCCTGCCGGTCATCCTGATCAACACCGATCCCCTTGTGATAGTGCCAACCGAGAAAGTGTTGAGCCATTGCCACGCCTTGCGCCGCCAACTGTGTAACGATGGCGAACGAGCGGTCGAACTCACCCTTACTGATAGCGGCTACCGCTTTCTGAAGCTGCGGATGGTCTTCATTCATCTTGTATTTACCCGACAATAAAACAGGTTTGAACCTTATCAAGCATAGGGATTCATAAAGAAGCGTGCAATAATTGTGCTCGCATGCCACCCCCAAAAACACAGTTAAAGCAGCGCGTCATAGTCTGGTTGATCAGCGCACTAAGCCGTGTCCCTTTGCCAGCCCTGTATGCCCTGTCAGACCTGTTGTTTCTGATCTTGTATCATATTATGAAGTTTCAGCGTGGCCTGCTGAATGACAACCTGAAACGCGCCTTTCCGACCTGGAGCAATGCTGAACGCGACGACCTGGCCGCTGCCAGCTACCGCAATGCCGTTGATTTTCTGGTCGAAACGATTAAATGCTGGCGACTGGACAAGGCCGGGATCGAACGACGCGTAACGCTGAAAAACCCTGAGCTGATTGCTGAACTGGCTACACAGCACAAGACACTACTGGCTCTGACATCCCATTCAGGTAACTGGGAATGGCTCCAGCTCGCCTGTGCCGCACAACTCGAAACGCCAGTTGCCGCACTCTATAGTTCGTTAAACCTGCCGGATATCGATGCATTGCTGACGACGATGCGCAGCCGCTTCGGCAGCACACTGATAGAAGCAAAAACGGCGTTGCCTTCCCTGGTTGAATTTTCCCGGCAAGGAGGCATCATCGCTATCAATGCCGACCAGGGGCCAAGACCAGAGGATGACAAATACTGGGGCCCGTTCCTGGGTATCGATACGGCTTTCTATACAGGGCCGGACAAACTGGCCCGCCTGTTCAGGGCACCTGTTGTTTTCGTACGCATGCAGCGCCTTCGACGCGGCTACTATGAAGTTGAATTCGAGCTGCTCTGCGAGCCCCCTTACCCAAAGGACCAGGACAGCATTATGCCCGCATATATAAAGGCTGCAGAGCGGCAGATCCTGTCTGCACCCCAGGACTGGTTCTGGTTATACAAGCGCTGGAAATACCCGCGCCCATTTTATGCTGATCAGCGTTCTATGTAGGTCGCCAGCTCACTGATAGTCGGATGATCAAACAGGTCGGTAACATCTGTTTTGCCCGGATAGCGCACTTCAATTTCTTCGTGAATGCGCACCAGCATCAGTGAGTCTGCGCCCAGTTCAAACAGGTTCTGATTGGTTGTTATCATGCGACCCGGGAACAACTGTCGGCATAGATCAAGCAGTGACTGTTCGACACTGTTAGCCGCAGGTTCGCTACCCGGTTCAACCCGGGCATCAAGGTTGCCCAGCAGCTGGTCATATTCACCCGCACTAAAGGCATCAGCAAGACGAAAACGCTGTAGCTTGCCGCTACTGGTTCTTGGCAGGCTATGTACGGGCAGAATCGCCCTGGCGCGCAAACCCGTCGCCGCTGCCAGTGCTGCCCGCAGTTCTGGCAGACGCCTGGAAAAATCGGCCAGTGACTTGCGGTGCTGGATAAATACCAGTAATTCGTCTTCGCTATTGTCTACGCTGCGCACCGCGCAGACCGACAGCTTGTCTGCATCGATGCCGGTTGTGCGCTGCAACGCAGCTTCGATATCCTGCGGATACCAGTTTTGCCCGCCGGCGAACAGAATGTCCTTGCAGCGTCCGGTAATAAACAAACCGTCAGTCGTTAGTAAACCAAGGTCACCGGTATCCAGCCAGCCATCAATAAAGGCGGCTTCATCACACTTCGGGCAGCGGTAGTAACCACGGGTGACATTGTCACCACGAATCTGCACATGACCGACAGTAAACTCGGGTAGTTGCCTGCCCTGGTCATCACAGATGCGAATTTTGCAGGCTGGCAAGGAATGACCCAGGCAGACGAGTTCGTGGGCTTGCGTGGAAACCTCAACCGGTACCACGCGATCTCCCGGCGCAAGCTGCCCGGACGCCAGCACAAGCGTCCGTAATTGATCGCCGGGCCTTGGAAAGGTAACGGCCAGGCTGGCTTCCGCCAGGCCATAAACCGGGAACATACTTTCTTCAGGCAAGCCACTGGCCTTCAGGGCCCGGGTAAATGCCCGGCAGGCGCCAGGAGACACCGGTTCGGCGCCATTAAAGACAAGACGGACATGACTCAGGTTCAGCGACTCGTTGTCGGGGTCAACTGCCTTGAGGTAGTGCCTGTAACCAAAGCTCGGGGAGCACAATAGCGTTGCACTATAATTACACGCTGCTCGCAACCAGCGCGCCGGACGACGCACAAAGACATCAGTATCCATCAACACCTGGTCGATCCCGTTATGCAACGGTACAAGATGAAAACCGATCAGACCCATGTCGTGACTTAATGGCATCCAGCTCAACGTTGTATCATCAGCACTTATTGCTGCTGCCCGTGTGATATCACGGATATTGACGAGCAGATTCCTGTGGCTGAGCTGTACACCCTTGGGCTCGCTGGTAGAGCCGGATGAGAACTGTATGAAGGCTATATCTTCGGGTTGTGCATGATGCAGTTCACCGGTGTCATCAGACCGGGTGATATCCTCCATAAGACAAACCCGCTTATCAAACTGCGATTGCGAACCAGCCGTCTGTTTGCACCGCTGCCAGAGTTCACGCTCGGTAAACAGCCAGGCTGTTTCAAACAGTGTGCCTACACGTTCAAGCCTGCCGAGCGCATCCTCGCGAACGCCCCCTGCAAGTGGTACAGCGATGAGCCCGCCGATCTGACAGGCCCAGAAAGCATCAATAAAAGCGCGATTGTCGCGCACAAACAGCACCAGCGTATCACCGGGTTTCAGTCCACGTGACTGCAAGACTGCCAACAGGCGCAGTGCCCGCTGCAGCAATTCAGCATAGCTGATGACGCTTTCGCGGTCCTGGCTGCGGAGAAATCGCAACCCACGCTGAGGCGACGCAGGAACAAGCAAAAGATCCGCCAGCGTTGTTGCTTCAGCCATGGCTGTTTACCCGGAATTTCAGCCACAAAGGATGACGCGGACGCAGATTTACGTCAGCATCCAGTTCAATACCTGTTTTTCCGGGTGATTCAGGTGAAACCTGTGAAGCAATTACTGCCAGATGTACCAGCATTTCCATGTTGGCAAAGGTTTCGCCGATGCAATGGCGAGGACCTGCAGAAAACGGCAGATAGGCATAGCGCTCCCAATTTGCATCACCCAGAAAACGGGTTGGATCGAAGGCTTCGGCCTGTTCCCAGTACTCGGGGTGCCGGTGCAACAGGTAGCTACAAATAAACACATCGCTGCCAGCCGGTAGCGTATAGGGACCCAGTTGATCTTCATTCAGCGCCTGGCGCGTATACAACCAACCCGGCGGATAAAGGCGTAACGCTTCCTGCAGAACGGCGCGCGTATAGGCCAGTGACTCCAATGCAACGCTGTCCAGACTGTCAAGGTTCAACTGCCCTGCTTCATCGACTACTCGCCGCATACTGTCCGGGTGGGCCGCAAGCAGATACCAGACCCAGTTCAGAGTTGCTGCAGTCGTCTCATGACCGGCAACAATCAGCGTCAGCATTTCATCAATAACCTGCCGGTCACTCATGCCCTCTCCGCTCGACCGGTCGACCGCCTGCAAAGTATGCGTCAATAAATCCACAGGGTAGTCATTTTCCTTTCGGCGCCGCTCGATAAATCCTTGTATCAACTTGCCAAGAGCCCGAAATTTTATGGCGAATTGCAGGTCACGTTTACTGTATCTGCTAACCAGCTCAAAGGACTGCGCCGGAATGTCGGCAAGGTCAACAGAGAAAAGTGCTCGCAGCATCACCTCCAAGGCAGCCTCACTAACGGCCTCTGTCACATTGACTGCCTCGCCGCTACGTGCCGCCCGCTGCCAGCTACCGGCCTGCTGTTGTGCCACATCGAGAAACAGGGGCAGGCAGGCCTCGACACCGGGGCGGTGGAACCCCGACTGCATCTGACGACGTTGCCGACGCCAGGTATCACCTTCACTGGTCATCAGGCCATTACCCAGCAGCACCCGTATCCGCTCGATTCCGATACCCTTCGTATAGTTACGATGATTGGCAACCAGGATGCGGCGAATCAAACCGGGATCATTAACAACCCAGGTATCAACCTCACGTGACTCGGCCGGAACGCGATAACAATCGCCATAGAGCCGCCAGAGGCGGCCCAGCGTTTCCAGTTTGTCTGGCTGTTTTTCTAGATCAAGCGGCGTGTCCGGCCCGGGGGGCTGGCGGCGTGCTGAACTGGCAATGGACATAAATGAATGGTTAGCCTGAAAACCCGCACGTCTTGTGGCTGCCATCGCACAATGGCTTGTTGGCCGACGCACCACATCGGCATAATGCGGCCTTGCTGCGGACAGCGGCTACGCTATTATCCGCGCTGGTTATTTCCATTGGACCCTTGGCGATCAACATGGCATTGGGCCGCACTGTTATTGTCAACGGTCCGTCGTCGTTTTCCGGTTCCGCGGAATCGATACCCAGCTCGACATCGTCAGCCGCGAAACCCGATTCCCGGTGGCTACCATCGCAAAATGGCTTGTTGGCCGATGCGCCACAACGGCACAGCACTACCTCGTCGCCTGAATAAAGCACCTCACCTTCAGGATCGATAACCTTGATCTCTCCCGTGCAAAGTAACGGCCCGTTCTCACGCACTTTGATTCTGTTTTTTGGTCTCACACCGGCCTCCTTTACAAGCTGAACAGTCCCGATTGCTCGGGAAATACGACCCCCCAAAGATACACGAAAACACTAATCAGAAGCACACCTATCAGGTTCAGCCATAATCCGGCGCGTGCCATCTGCGCAATATGTATGCAGTGGCTGCCAAACACAATGGCGTTCGGTGGTGTCGCCACCGGCAGCATAAAGGCAAATGAGGCACAGAGTGTCGCGGTTACCATGAGGATCAGCGGAGAAAGCTGTAGCGCCTGCGCCAGTGCACCCAGCACCGGCAATAGCAGCGACGCAGTAGCCGTGTTGGATGTCACTTCGGTCAGGAAAATAACCAGCAGCCCCACACACAGGATCACTACCGGCACCGGCACCCCGGCCAGCACCTCCAGCTGCCAGGCCAGCCAGGTTGTCAGGCCAGACTCGCTAAAGCCCGCCGCAAGCGCAAACCCGCCACCAAACAGGACAATAATATCCCAGGGAATTCGTACCGCTGTCTTCCAATTGAGCAAGGCCCCACGCTGCCCGCCGCCAGCCGGCATGACAAACAACAGTAAGGCACCGGCGATTGCGATAGTGGAATCCTTAACCATGCTCAGCGGCTCCCAGGTAATGAAGCCACGCAACATCCACAGCGCTGCCACACCTGCGAACACCAGTCCAACGCGTTTTTCCGGCACTGACAGCGGCCCCAGCTGTGCCAGCTCCTCGCGCAAATGACGCCCCGAATCATCGAGCCTGATCTTCCCCAGCGGGAACGCAATACGTGTCAGGTATAGCCATGCCAGCAACAACATCAGCAACGACAATGGCAAGGAAAACTGCATCCAGGTGCCAAAGCGCAAATCAATACCGTATTGCTGGTCAAGCACACCAGCCAATACTGCATTCGGAGGCGTTCCGATCAGCGTAGCCACGCCACCAATACTGGCTGAATAGGCAATACCAAGCATTAACGCGGTAGCCAATGGCGAAGTCCGCCAGCGATTGTCCGGCAGCAACTGTTTCAACACCGCCAGACCGATGGTCACCATCATCATTGCTGTAGCCGTGTTGCTTATCCACATGGACAACAGGGCCGTGGCAATCATGAAACCCAGAACAAGCCGAACCGGTGCTGTACCGACGCGCTCAATAATGCGCAGCGCAATACGCCGGTGCAGGTGCCAGCGCTCCATGGTGACAGCGATCATGAACCCACCCATGAACAGGTAGATCAGGTGATGGCCATAGGCGTGGGTAACCGTGTTGGCAGGCATGATACCCAAAGCGGGAAACAATACGATGGGTAACAACGCTGTGGCAGGAATGGGGATCGCTTCACTGATCCACCAGGTAGCCATCCAGACGGTGACAGCCACCAGCTCCCAGGCCTCTTCGTTAAGCCCGCCCGGCGCGGGCAACAACAGCAGTCCAGAAAAGGCTATCGGACCCAGCCACAGTCCGACCGATCCCGGCCTCACGAATCGCCCATCTCGTATCTGACACCGCAGCCACCCAGCCCGCAGTAACCGTTCGGATTCTTTGCCAGGTATTGCTGGTGATAATCCTCGGCATAGTAAAAAGTCGGCGCGCCCAGAATCTCCGTAGTAATGCTGCCACGCCCGGCCGATGACAGACTGGTCTGAAAACTGCGTTTACTGTCTTCAGCGGCCTTCTGTTGCTGTGCATCAGACGTATAAATACCGGAACGGTACTGCGTACCGACATCGTTACCCTGGCGCATACCCTGGGTGGGATCGTGACTGTCCCAGAAGCAGGCCAGTAACCGCTGGTAACTGACCCTGGCAGGATCGAAGACCACAAGCACAACCTCATTGTGTCCGGTCATCCCGCTGCAAACCTCACGATAAGATGGATTTGGCGTATAACCGCCCGCATAACCTGCAGCGGTGGTGTATACACCATCAAGCTCCCAGAACCGTCGCTCTGCTCCCCAGAAACAACCGAGACCAAACACCGCCTGCTCCATTCCTTCCGGGAACGGCGGCACAAGCGGATGACCATTCACGAAGTGCGCATCCGGCACCGTCATGGGCGTCGCCCGGCCTGGCAGGGCCTGATCCGGGTCGGGCATCTGTATTGCCTTGTGCATAAACATTAAACTACTCTTTTCCAATATGGCCTCATAGTAACCAACGATGACCGTAAAACAAGCCACCCCATCCGCCCTGCTGCTCACTGCGCCCGGTTGCCCGCACTGTCCCGGCATGAAACGCGTGCTGGATGAGCTATTAAAAGAGGGCCTGATCGGTGAACTCGAAACTGTGGATATCGCCGAACAACCGCAACAAGCCGAAGCACTCGGGGTGCGCTCGGTTCCATGGCTAAAACTCGGCGAATTTGAACTTGAAGGCCTGCATTCAGTGGGGGAACTACGCCGCTGGGCTCAACACGCCGCCACGCCAGAGGGATTGGGTATATTTTTCACCGAACAGCTTAAATCCGGACGGCTACCGAAAATCATGAGTATGGTCAGGCAACACCCCGGCCAACTTGACGCTTTGCTGCAACTCGCTGCTGATGCGGAGACTGAACTAACGGTAAGAATCGGCATCAGTGCCGTAATAGAGGATCTGGCAGGCAGCGATACGCTGCTAGAATACCTGCCGGTACTGGAAACCCTTGGCACCCATTCTGATCCACGCGTGCGCGCCGATGCCTGTCATTTCCTCGCCATGACCAACAGCGAAAAGGCGATTTCTCCACTGGAGAAACTGACCACGGACGGCGACCCCTCGGTCCGTGACGTGGCAATTGATAGTCTGGACGAACTAATGGAAGAACTATGACGAAAGGCTGACCGGGCGCACACCAGTCCCTGTTGGTGGCTTGTTGACCTGGATCAAGGGTATACCCCTTTAAAAATGATTAAACTGGCCGACCTAGAATAGACAGCCATTGTATCCAGGAACCTGATGACAAATACACTCACGTACGCATTTGCAGCCCTGTTCGCACTGATGGGGCTCGGGTTTGCGATATTCCTGCTCAAGGCCATCAGCAAAAATCTCGCCAGTGGCCGGGCCTACCGCCGCTCACTTGAAGAGCAGGCCCAGGCTGAACCCCTGGGCGATATGATCAAGGCGATGGGACTATCGTCTTCTGACTACCTGCATGGCGAGTCGATACTCAATATCCGCCAGCAACTTCATCAGTGCAGGACTTGCCCTGCAACGGACGAATGCGAAGACTGGATGGAACATCCAGCTGAGGAAGCTCCGCCTGATTTCTGCCCAAACGCCGAGCATTTACGTAACACCCGTGACACCCTCAATGATGCCGACTGATCCCCTGAGTTATAACCAGCGAATCAGGTAGTAAAGATATTGGCCTTCAGATGACTTCGACGGCCCGGCAACTACCGCTGCATGCCTGTTCCTGTCGGGATCTGCCGCGGTACGCGCCTTTTCCTCAGAATCCATCACTTCTACACAATTAGCCGACAAGCGCTTCTTTTTCTTGGGTGCATACACCACAGCAAACTGCTCCTGCACCACACCACCGCGGTCCATCATCAGGCCACCGATCGACACACCCATTCAGCAATACCACTCGACTGTCATTATTTCTCCTCACCGGCAGTACCACGTCAGATCAGTATTTTAACGCTGCCCCTGACAAGCCTGATAACAGCCAAACCACAGCCATCAATCCGCATCTTTTGGCTGCCTGACCAGCCTTCAGTATAGTTTCTGCCCGGCTACTAAATCTAAACTGATTTATAGCCTGTCAGCGATACGTTATTCACAGTAATACCAGCCACTCGAATATTACAGCCTGAAATTCACCTGACTTTTTGTCAGGCATTAAAAAATACCCGTATCTACTTGTAATATAAATATTTATATGAATTGAGCAAAAATTAAACGATTTAAGGATCGTACTTCAAAAACCCTGTAAATTACTTCCAAAGGGCTTTCATCCACAAACTTATCCACAGATTTTGTGGATAAGTTTGTGCCCCCTATATTCCACCAGAACCGGCCGGCGGAGCTGGTCTGGAAAGCTGTATATCGCCCGAATAGTCAAACGGCAAACGCTGGCCGTGATCACCGACCGCGACCGTCCCGTTGATGCGGTACTCAAAGCCCGGCGACCGACTGTTTTCGAGCGACTGGAGCTGGCGGAATACCTGGATTAGATTGGACGAAACCTCCAGCGCAATCACCTCCTCGCTGTAGGCCGCTACTGTGACAGAACGGTTACTGACGCCATCGGCAAAAGCCTGGCCGTTAATATCCAGTCGGAAATCGACGCCCTGGATAGGCAGCTCATAGGGATTGGGATTCTTTATCCGCAGACGCACCTGGTAACGCTGTTCAAACAATTCCATCGACACCAGCTGCAGCCCGACCAGATTGACACGGGGCGGCTCGGGTTTACCGGGTAAGGTACTGCAGCCTGACAAGACTGCCAAAAGTACAAGCCAAAAAATACGTATATAACCCGCCATGGCCGTCATGATACACGCTCCTGTACCACGACCCAGGGCGCCACCACCACGGCCCACAGCTCTGGATCACGGTCACTCCAGTCTCTGGCGGTTTCCACCCCAAGGTGCTCAACCTGCCCGGCGGTGACCCAGCGTTCAACAGCCGCTTTATCGTCATTGGCGAGACCCACCGCGACTTCGACAAGATCCAGTTCACTGGCAACACTGATGACCACGCCACGTGCAAAATGCACCTCGAGTTCCTGCCAGTTAACCCGGGCTGTTTCGGCATGCATTTCCTGCAGGGTATGGTTTTTCGAGGCCATGGTTGCCATGTTTATCCTTTGTTACATCAGCCACGAAACCGGGCTGCTTCCCGGCCTGGTCAACAGATCAGTATAAAGTGCGAATGCCATAACAAGCGCCACCGGACTTTCGTGGATCCAGCGACGGAATCGCCTTTATCCTCGCTCTCAGCTGTTGCGTTGTCACGTGCCGCTTCATAAACACGCCAACGGCATTATAATTCTGCGCCGTGCTTAACGCGAAAGCACTGGCGAAACGCTTTTGACACTGCCTGGATAGCAGATATGCGGAAACATCCAGCTCCAGACGGGTCGCAAAGTTGCTTACAATCAGGCCCTCGTTGCCAAGCAAGCGGGACAAGGCGTTAACCCAGGCTGAATCTGCGGTCACCGCACGCTGCGGCTCTCCATCATAGTCGGCAAACAGATCGTCGACAATCATGTCAAAGGGTGGGCCACTGTAGCGCTTCACCCAGTCCAGCGCGTCAGCCTGGTGTAATTCGATATCATCGCCTTTAATCTCGAAAAAACGCCGTGCTATGTCTAGGTGTGTTTTACTAAGTTCCACGCCAACAATTTTCTCTGGCTCAATGAACTCGCGCAGATGCCTTATCACGGCCCCACCACCGACACCCAGCACCAGGATGTTGCGCAGCTTGCCCGGCTGATAGAAAAAAGCGGGCAACCATAATAAATCCCATACACTGCCGGTAACCGGCCGACGTGGATTGTACTGGCTGTGAAGAACGCCATTGGTATAAAGGCGCAACGACCGACCGGCCTGCCGCACCTGGTAGTGCGCGCCACCAGCACGCTTTTCCCACAACAGACTCATACGTCAGGTATCAGTGCCTGAACCGGCGAAGAAAACGTCTGAGCGGCCCGGGCATTTTAACATCATCGTTGAGCATACGGCCGGTAAACTCTGGCGCACCATGCTCATCATTCTCCCCGAGCAGGTCTCTCCGGAAAGATTGCTCATCGATACTGGCCCCCAGATAAACCGCAATAGTGCGCATATCGATCTCGGCATTCTCCATACAGGAAGTACCACCGGGCGAAGGCGTCATGTTGAAAATCGCACCTTTTCCAGTATCAATCTTGGCTTCACCCATAAGCAATTTGCACTGGGTTTTGTCGATAAGCTGTGGACGGATGCCACCAACTTTCTTTGCAAAGGTCAGGTCACGCAGGCGTAACGAGGGCACAATCTTGCGCGCATCCCTCAGGAACAGCAGCTTGCGGATAACCGGGATTTCGAAGAGGATATTTTTCAGCATGTAGTTACGAATATCCGCCACCCGGAACAAATCCCAGAGCGCTCGCGCCACACGCCTGTCGAACTGAAATACGCGCAGAAAATCCGGCATGGTACGGTAGTTGTAACGTTCCAGTATCGGCAGAATCAGCGCTGTCGGCCCAAAGCGTGTTTTGCCCGGCACCAGTACATCAGGATCACCATGTATGGCAGCGAATGGCAGTTTGTCGTTTTGTACGGTATAGACCTTGCCATTTAGAATCTGTGGCGTGAAATAGTAACTGCCGGCAACTGGCAAACAGGAGTAGTGCAAACCGTATCCCAGGTCGTGCGCCAGTTTCAGGCTATGACCGCCGGCACATACGACCAGTGCGCGGGTTTGATAACAGGTGGAGGGCGTCTCAACCAGGAACCGGTTGTCCTCGATTTTGATATGCCGCACGTCCTGGTTGTAATGCATATCAATCTGTTTGCCTTCAACCTGACACGCCTGGCGTACAAAGGAACGCGACAGGGCTTCAAAATTTACCGCGGTGTACTCATCGGTCGAACCCAGCGCCACGATAGGCTCTCCGCGTAGCTGGCCGCTCGCCAATGCCACCACTGCCGGTTCGATACGGGCAATATCCTTTTTCTCAAACAGCTGAAGATCAGGATAATGCGGTGACAGCTGCTGAAAACGCTGGCGAAGTAACTCACACTCGCGCTCGCCAACACCGAGCACCATTTTCGGATATTGATAGATCAGATGGTCCTTGTCCGGCTGGCTGAGGCAATAGCTCGCCAGCATACGAGCCGCTCGCTGCACCTTTAAGGCCTTGTCCAAGGTGTAGTTGGTTTCGATATCGCCACAGTGCAGCGTCTGACTGTTATTACTCGAGAGTGAATTCACGCGAGCAGGTGCCGCATATTTTTCTACCAGGCCAATATTAGCGATATCGGTGTAACGCGCAGCCTCGTAGAGCAAGGCGCTACCGGACACACCGGCACCAATAATCAGAAGATCGTATTGCTGGGCGCTCAACAGTTACCTTATCCTCTACAAATGCAGCAGTTTCAGGACCGGTTCATTCAGGGCAGGATCATCATTAAAACCTGACACCAGCAAAATATCGCGACCGGAGTGACCGAGTTGACATTGGCCGGCAATCAGCTCGCAGATAGCACGCCAGTCAGTCGTTTTAGCCCGATCAATCTTTACCGGTACAATACCCCAGTGCAGTGCCATGCGCCGGCATATCCTGTCATCCGAACACACACCTACTGTCGGCGCCAGGGCACGGTGCGCCGCCAGTATGCGTGCCGTGGTGCCGGTATGAGTCGGCACAATAATAGCTTCAAGATCCAGGTCACGCGCCAGTTGTACCGCAGCATGCGCCATGGATTCGCGGATAAAGTGCACCTTGCTACCACGGTCGGCAATTGGTTCCTCGGCAAATGAACCTTCCTGCCACTGGTGGCGCTCAACTTCGCGCAGTATTTTGTCCATGGTTTTCACAGCTTCCAGCGGGTACTTTCCCGCCGCTGTTTCACCCGACAGCATCGCGGCGTCGGCACTTAACAAGGCAGCTCCTGCCACATCGGTCACTTCTGCGCGCGTTGGGCGCGGGCAGTCCATCATGGATTCGAGCATCTGCGTCGCAACAATAACCGGCACACCTGCCTGCCGTGACTTGGCAATAATGTCACGCTGAATCAAAGGCACGCGTTCAGCCGGCAACTCGATTCCGAGGTCGCCACGCGCGACCATAATCCCGTCGGATACATGGATGATATCGTCGATGGCTTCGACGGCCTCCGGGCGCTCGATCTTGCTCACTACCGGAATAGTGGCTCCCAGCTTCTTCATATATTGCTTGAGCTGCGTTACGTCTCTGGTAGTCCGCACAAAACTGAGTGCGACAAAATCCACACCTGCTTCGATACCAAAGCCAACGTCTTTACGATCTTTCTCCGTTAATGCGCGGGTAGACAATTCAGAGTCAGGCAGATTCATACCTTTGTGGTTGGAAAGCCAACCGCCATCGACAACCTTGCAACTGACCTCACGTCCTTCCACGCCAAGCACTTTCAGACTTAGCTTGCCATCGTCGAGCAGAATCTTTTCACCCCGCTTTACATCTTTGTGCAGTGATTTGTATTGCGAGGGGATCAGTGCCGCCTTGCCAGTCACCTTGCGGGTGGTGACAGTAACCCGTGTGCCCGCCCTGAGCTGGATAGCATCGTTCTCAAACTGTCCTACGCGAATCTTCGGGCCACAAAGATCCATCAGAATGCCGATATGACAGCCCGCCCTGGCAGCCGCCCTGCGGACTCGCCGAATCGTGGTTTTATGTGTGTCCTGATCACCATGGGACATGTTGATGCGCACCAGGCTGACACCGGCTTCAATCAGCTGTTCGATCACTACCGGGGAGCTGGAAGCAGGTCCCAGCGTGGCAATGATTTTGGTACGGCGCCACTTCAAGGCAGTGCTTGCGGGGCCCGTTCCGGTTTGCGGCATGGATTCCGTCCTGGCTGAGAATTTCAATGCGGTAGAATGACTTAGACTGCCGCCCGGATCAAGGACCAGACATCCAGTCAAAATCCAGGTGGCCCACTGAATGCAGATGCACGGCGAATGACCTTGCGCACCTGCTCGCGGAACTCAAATGGTCAGGGCCACATGCCAATCGCCGGTCACTCAATGAGCCTGGCTACGCCCGCGCGCTCTGTGTCGACTTCAGGCCGGCAGCCTCGTATAACTGTTTCTGTTCACTGGCCGTCAATTCCCGCGTCTTGCCCGGACGCAATCCCCGTTCGAGAATAACAGGACCATAACGCACCCGGCTTAACCGACTGACCTTTACTCCCTGAGACTCCCACAAGCGCCGCACTTCTCGATTGCGGCCTTCCTTGATAATTACGTGATACCAGTGATTTGCGCCACTGCCACCGGATTCTTCTATAGCAGCGAACCGGGCGAGACCATCATCGAGTTCAACACCCTTGATCAATCGCTTGAGCATTTCCATGTCGACTTTACCCAGCAGGCGTACGGCGTACTCACGTTCAATCTCCTGGGAAGGATGCATCAGGCGATGGGCAAGTTCACCATCAGTGGTAAACAACAGCAGGCCGGAGGTGCTGATATCAAGACGGCCAACACTGATCCAGCGACCGGTATGCGGTTTTGGCAGGTTTGCAAATACCGTCTTGCGCCCTTCCGGATCGTCGCGACTGCAGATCTCCCCCACGGGTTTGTGATACATCAATACCTGTGGCACAGCCGCTTGCGTTGCCGTCAGCTGGACCGCTTTGCCATCAACAACAATGCGTTCTTCACCCGATATCTTGCAACCCAGTTCAGCAGTTTTGCCATTGACCTGGATACGCCCTTCCCGAATCAGGTCTTCGAGGTGACGGCGCGAACCGAAGCCTGCCCGGGCCAGGACTTTTTGCAGGCGTTCTTGCATGGGAGATCCCTAATCAGAGGTGTTCAGTGCAGGGTTTCGTTATTGTCTGCCGTATCTACAGGCACCTGGACCACGATATTGCTGTCACCTTCTTCAGCCAAAGCTTCGCCGCTATCGTCATCCGGCGCTTCCGCTGCTCCGGAAGGCATCTCTTCGCCAGGCAATGCCAGTTCCAGTTCAGCATTAATAGTGTCGATGTCGCGCAACTCCATCAACGTGGGCAAATCATCGAGCCCCTTGAGGTTGAAGTAATCGAGAAATTCGCGCGTGGTACCGTACATGGCCGGTCGGCCGGGTACGTCGCGGTGACCGACAATACGCACCCACTCGCGCTCCTGCAGGGTTTTCATAATCGAGGTGCTGACACTGACGCCACGGATATCTTCGATTTCACCACGGGTAATGGGCTGACGGTATGCAACCAGCGCCAGCGTCTCCAGCAAGGCACGCGAATACTTTGCAGGTTTTTCCTCGGTCAGGCGTGACACCCAGGGCTCCAAGTCCTGCCCCACCTGAATACGGTAACCGCTCCCCACCTGAACCAGCTCAACGCCACGTTCGACATAGTCTTCCTGCAAGGCAGCTATCGCTTGTCTGAGCTGATCCCGTTCGGGCTTTTCACCGTCACCGAACACTGCGTCTATCTGTTCCAGTGTTAACGGTTTGCCTGCGGCCATGAGTACGGCCTCAACGATAGTCTTGATGCTTGATTCGCTCATAAAATATCCGTTATCAGGATTCGCCACCGGCTGCCGCCTGGATTTCATCTTCCAGAACCGCAGGCGAACCGGCTGCCTTGATGTAAATGGGTGCAAAGGGTTCCGACTGTACCAGCTCGATAAGGGATTCCTTGATCAGTTCCAGCACCGCCAGCAGCGAGACCACCACGCCCATGCGCCCTTCTTCAGGCGTGAACAAACTGCTGAAGGCGGTAAATTCAATTTCACCAATGCTATCCAGCACCCGTGACATACGCTCACGCACGGATAGCGGTTCCATTTGAACATGGTGGTGGGAAAACATGTCTGCGCGGGTGATGGCCTCCTTGGCGGCCAGCAACAATTCCTGCAGCGAAATTTCCGGTGGCTTGCGCACTACCTGTTTTTCCGGCGCCTCGACACTCACCGGGAACAGGTCGCGACCAACACGCGGCAGGTGATCGATATCCTCGGCAGCCTGTTTATAGCGCTCATATTCCTGCAGTCGGCGAATCAACTCGGCGCGTGGATCGTCCTCATCCTCAACTTCGACGGGCCGCGGTAACAACATGCGCGACTTGATTTCAGCAAGCATGGCGGCCATCACCAGGTATTCGGCAGCAAGTTCCAGCCTGAGGTCCTGCATCAGGTCGATATAGTCCATGTACTGGCGAGTAATCTCGGCAATCGGGACATCCAGTACATCGAGATTCTGTCGGCGGATTAAATAGAGCAGTAAATCCAGAGGACCCTCGAAGGCTTCGAGAAATACCTCCAGTGCATCCGGCGGAATATAGAGATCTTTGGGGAGAGTCGTGACCGCTTCACCCTGCACGTAAGCAAAGGGCATTTCAGTCTGTTCGGGCGCCGGTTCAATCTGTGTTGGCGTGTCTGTCATGCAATTTGCTCACATCGGTAAGAACCTATTGTAAACGTCACAACGGGCATTGAGAACAGTCAAGTGCCAGTAATATTCAGCCACCTGAATGAAAATTAAAAAAGTCAGTATTTCAAACCAATTACAGACCTAACTTCATCCATTGTCTCTTCAGCAACGCTACGCGCAGCCTCGCCACCCTCGAGCAAAATGTTGCGTACCAACTGAGGATTCTCTTCGAATTCGCGCGCCCGCTCGCGGATCGGTGCCAACTCGCCCAACACCGAATCGATAATTGGCTGTTTACAGTCGAGGCAACCGATGCCCGCAGATGTACAACCCTCGCGCACCCACTGCTTCCGATTTTCATCTGAATAGACCTCGTGTAGCTGGAATACCGGGCACTTGTCCGGATTGCCAGGATCCTTGAGGCGCGCACGAGCCGGATCGGTGGGCATAGTGCGCAATTTCTGCTCAATATCCTTGGGGTCATCGCGCAGCGCAATCGTATTGCCATACGACTTGGACATTTTCTGGCCGTCGAGCCCCGGCATTCTGGAGGCAGGCGTTAACAGGGCCTCGGGCTCAGGCAGGATAATACGGCCACCGCCTTCCAGGTAACCCCACAGGCGTTCGCGATCTCCCATGGCCAGATTACCCTGGCCGTCCAGTAACGCCCGCGCTACGCCCAGCGATTCCTGATCCCCTTTCTCCTGATATTCCTTGCGCAGCTTCTTGTAAAGCTTGGCGTTCTTCTTGCCCATTTTCTTGATGGCGACACCAACCCTGGCTTCAAAATCCGGTTCGCGGCCGTAGAGATGGTTAAAGCGGCGCGCGACCTCACGTGTCAGCTCAACGTGCGCCACCTGGTCCTCACCAACCGGGACCGAGCCGGCCTTGTAAATGAGGATATCGGCACTCTGCAGCAAGGGGTAGCCAAGGAAACCGTAGGTGGCAAGATCGCGTTCACGTAATCTTTCCTGCTGGTCCTTGTAACTGGGTACGCGTTCCAGCCAACCGAGCGGCGTGACCATGGATAACAGCAAATGTAATTCTGCGTGCTCTGGCACTTCAGACTGCACAAAGATTTTCGCGTTCGCGGGGTTAACCCCGGCCGCCAGCCAGTCGATTACCATTTCCATGACACTGGCACCGATAATCTGCGGATCTTCGTAATGCGTGGTCAGCGCGTGCCAATCGGCGACAAAGAAGTAACAGTCATATTCGTACTGGAGTTTGACCCAGTTTTTCAGCACACCGTGGTAGTGTCCGAGGTGCAAGCGCCCGGTGGGACGCATACCGGACAGGACGCGGTTTTTGGATTCGCTGGTCAACTTCGTTTAACTCCTCATTAAAGAATACAGCACTGACTGGAAGGTGCCTGGCTGCATTCCGGCCACACCGGCAAACAAACCCAGAAAACCGTTCACAAATGGCCACATCACAATACCAAGCACACCGGTCATTAACAGGGCCACCAGTATAAAAAATCCAAACGGCTCAATACGAGCGAACTGATACGCATAAGGCGACGGCAACAGCCCGGTCACTACACGGCCGCCGTCCAGTGGCGGTAACGGCAGCAGATTGAGGACCATCAATATCGTGTTAATAAAGATACCGGCCACACCCATGAATAACAGGGGCGCCTTGATCCAGCTCTCCATGGGCAACCCGGTTGCAATGCGTGCCACCAGCGCCCAGGCAAGCGCCATCAGCAGGTTGGATATCGGCCCGGCTGCAGCTACCCATGCCATATCCTGCTTCGGTCGCTTGAAATTTCGCCAGTCGACCGGCACCGGTTTGGCCCAGCCAAACACAAAACCACCCGGCAACAACAACATCAGGCCGGGCACCAGAATAGTACCCACCGGGTCGATATGCTTGAAAGGGTTCAGGGTCAGACGCCCCTGCATTTCTGCAGTTTTGTCACCGAACCGGCGCGCCACCCAACCATGTGCAGTTTCATGAACGGTTATGGCCAGCAGCACCGGCATTAACCACGCCGATATCTTTTGTACCAGGCTAACTTCTAACATGGCTCCAGTATACCTGCTCGCGGAACGATAATCCGACAGCTACTCAAGGTCATCTGTTGCACCCCTGCCTTTACGAACAACACGTGGCACCGAATCAGTAAGGTCAACAATGGTTGTAGGCTCGACACCGCAATGTCCCCCATCCACTACCAGGTCAAGCTGGTGTTCCAGCTTTTCACGAATTTCGTGAGCATCGGTTTCCGGGTAGTCATTGCCCGGCATGATCAAGGTAGTACTCATTACCGGCTGATCGTAATCGGCTAGCAGGTGTTCAAGAATGAGGTTATCCGTCACCCGGATTCCAATGGTTTTTTGCTTCGGATGCTGCAAGCGGCGCGGCACAATAGCCGTGGCTCGCAGGATAAAAGTATAGGGACCGGGCGTATGCGCCTTCAACAGGCGGTAGGCACTGTTATCCACGCGCGCATAGGTTGCGATCTCGGACAGATCACGGCACAACAGGGTGAAATTGTGTTTCTTGTCCAGGTCGCGAATCCGCCTGACACGCTCGACGGCGCTTTTATCATCAAGGTGGCAGATGATAGCGTAGCTGGAGTCGGTGGGGACTGCCGCGATGCCGCCATCACGAATAATATCCACCGCATGTCGTATCAGGCGGGCTTGCGGATTATCGGGATGAATTTCGAAAAACTGGCTCATGCCACACGAGGCCAGCCATCGGCTTCCCAGATCGGTGTACAACCATTTGGCAATGGCCGCAGACGCCCCAGGTTCACCCACGGCTTTTCCGGCCCGTGATAATCGGAACCGGCAGATGCAAACAGCTTGTGTTCTCTGGACAACGCCGCCATGTGCAACGTTTCATCACGTGAATGACTGCCGGAAACGACCTCCAGACCAACACCTCCGGCTTCCCGGAACTCCCCGATCAGGCCCGCCAGCTTGGTGCGCGTCAGCCCGTAACGGGCCGGGTGGGCGATCACCGGCAATCCGCCAGCCTCGATGATCCAGCCCAGTGCTTCGCTCATCGGTGCCCATTGACCACGCACATAGCCGGGTTTCCCCTTGACCAGGTAGCGCTTGAAGACATCACGCAGCGACGCAGCATGTCCGTGTTCGTGCAGAAAAT
>Ga0316189_10001609_pt1 | contig 22419 bp, 18 predicted proteins | sample LowCovwburrow_MG_FD_204930 | JGI IMG/M metagenome (GOLD analysis project Ga0316189, IMG submission 204930) | Coastal sediment microbial communities from Maine, United States - Lowes Cove worm burrow | ecosystem: Environmental > Aquatic > Marine > Coastal > Sediment | place: USA: Maine... | reverse complement strand
CACACCTTGTGGCTCTCTGTCAAGCAGTGATTCTTTTAATTTATCTAACTCTTGGGGAAGGTAAAATTCTCCACCGGAGTTTTTGGATAGTTTCCTCAATACACTGTGATTGGCGGTGAGGTTTATTGATTCTATTTGCAGTTCTGTCACCGAGAATTCCCCGCTGACATATTCCGTGATCCCGTTTATCTCTCTTGATCCTGAGTATTGATAAATGCCTTGTTCGAGGCCATTCACCCTGAACTGACTATTTGCCGGGGAGGTGACGTAGCTGTATTCGCTTTTATCACCACTCTCATTGGTTATCGAAAGCTGTATTTCATCACCATAAACCCTTTCGTAGATGTCATTGTATATCTCCGTTTCAAAAATGACATCTTCGGTATCATAAAATTCATTCTCGATGGGGTAGACGCGGAATTTACGCTTGTCTTCTTTAGCAGAAAGAAATTGAATGAGCTTGGTTATCATTTCATCAAATGTTTGATATCTCTCATTTCGGGCAAATTCCCTGGTTCTCCATTGCCAGAACCCTTCCCCAACCATGACAGCGATTTTCTGGTTGCCAGACTCATGTACAGCTAGCAATGGTTTATTGGTCACAATGCTTCCCACTTGTTGGTACAGAAGAACCTCTCCACCCTGGGTGAGTTCAGTTTTACCAAAAGGAACGATCACAGGTGGGTAGTCGGCTAATGTTGAGTTGTAATCTTCGCCACTGATTTGAAAACGGTTAAAACCCCTGTTATGGGCAGGCCTGACCATGTCTCGTTGGTTCCTTGATACGGTGATATTTATCAGTCCATTAAGCTGGTTAAACGTATTAATATTTGTTTGATTACCGGCAATGAACCACAATGGTGTTTCGGCATCCAGGAATTTTTTTATTAATTGGTTATTGCGGTTATATCGGTCGAAAGCCTGGTGAAAAATAACGAGATCATATTTGTCTTCTTTCAGGTCGTTTATGCCAGGTATGTGGAGGGTCAGTTCATAATTTTCATTTGTTTCGATCGTACTTGCAAGTGCTTTAATGTCAGGGTGTGGTGCCAGGCCAATAAGCAGAATTTTTTCCTTACCTTCCACCACATCAATGTAGGCGTCCTTATAATTATTTGAGTAAACGGATTCTTCAGAAAGCGGCAAAACCTCGACCCGATAATGCTGAATACCATTGGTATTGGCCTCTAAGGTGAAATCAATTCGTTTCAACTCGTTATCTCCATTGAAAAGTATTCCCTGCCGCCCGATCTCACTGCCATCTTTCAAAACACGCACAATGGCTTCCCTGTTGACAAATCCTGAATTGATCACCTCTGCAACCAACGGAAATCGGTTGCCCTGGTAGGCGATTTTGTTGTAATAAATGCTTCGTAGCTTGATGTCTTGTTTTGGAATGGTGTCGCCCAAACCAACCGTGTAGATGTTGAAATTGTAAGGTGAAAATGTCGGAGACAGGCCTTGGTTATAAATTCCGTCACTTACTAATAAAACACCATCAAGATTTTTTCCTTCGTAATCGCTTTGGATCGATTTGAAAAGCCGGTTAAGGTTAGTGGATTTTCCTGAATTATCTACGGAAGTGACTTGCTCAAGCGTGGTTTGATCCAGGTCTTTGATGACTATGTTATAATCCTTTTCAGCTAATTGTGTTGTCAGTTCATTGATTGATTTTAAGTAATTGTTATAATCTGAACTATCGACAACCTGGGTTATTGATGTGGAGTTATCCAGCGCAATAATGAAGGTTGGCTCCTCAGTTGAATTGATTAGTTGTTTGAGGAATGGTCCAAGTAGCAGGAAACAAAGTATCGATGCTGTGACCATTCTTAAGGCAGCTAACACCCTGTTCATGCCCAAACCCCACGGCCCTGTTGATTGATATAAAACAAAAGCATAGAAGACGCCAATTGCAAGGCATAATATGATGAACCATGGTGAATATTCAAAAAGCAATTGAGGTGCCTGCATAATTGGAATCTAACATTTACTGCAACAAATTAACTAATCGATAAATATGGCATAAATGTTTCGATGCGCCCACTAATTAAGTAGGAGAGGTAAGAATTAATCAGTCAGAAGTTATAAAACCGATGGACAATGTGCTGGGTTGAACAGAAGCGAATATTATTTATCAGAGGCGCTTTTTCTTTATTCAATCAGATCAAGTGCTTCTCCACCTTTTTCTTCAGCCGCTCCCTGTCAGATGTAATCGAAGGGTCAGCATAAATCCCTTTTGAGAGCTCACCAATTACTTTTCTTTCGAATCCCAATTTTTCAGCCATGTCTTCACAATAATGGATTTCACTGAGGAAAACCTCGTGATCAATTTTCATGAGTTGCACTATGTTGAATAAATATTCGAACTTTTGGTCAAACGAAAATGACTCAACGTTTTCGATGGGGTGAGGATTCTCGATGATTTCGTCTACCTCCTTCTCAGTCAGTCCATTGGCTTTTCCGACCATGTAGATCAAAAGTTTTTCTTTATCGTCGAAATCATCATCAACCATTGCCAGGTCAACCAGCATACTTAAGTGGGTTCTAATGCTCATTAATGTTCGAGGTTACGTGATTAGTTGTTTAGTTTTTGAACTTCATTACAGCCGTCTTGAGCTTCTCTTTGTCCGTTGTGATTGACGGATCGCTGAATATCTGTCGTGACAACCTGCCGATTACTGCCTTATTGAAGCCCAGCCTGGTGGCCATTTCCTCACAGAAATGAATCTCACTAAGATATACTTTACTGTCAATTTTCATCAACTGTACGATGTTGTAGAGGTATTCAAATTTCTCATCATCCGACAAGACCGGAATCGATATTGGTTCGTTGGATTTGTCTAGCAAAGCTGAGCTAATCATATCATCAATTTCCTCTTTGGGAATACCATTGGCTTTGGCTATCATGATTATCATATCACGTTCATGTACATCGAAATTTTCATCCACGAGGGCTAATTTCAATAGAATCGAAAGATGTGCCTTAATGTTCATTTTGCTTTTAAGTTTGGTCTAATGTGAATGGATTTAGTTTAATGTGAACTCTCTTAGTTGAAATTTAAGCCAAATTTCAGTTGGAATCAAACTAAGTGTTGGATATTAATCCATTTAGCAATTATAGCTTAAAGTATCACTTTAATCATCATAGTTCCAATATCTTTATCTTTACAATGCAGCTATTGTAAACTATGCCGTTGTCGATTACTAAGTAAAGAATTCACATGGAAAGAAGGCCAAGAAGAAACAGAAAATCTGACGCTATCAGAGGGTTGGTAAGAGAGACGACACTTTCAACAGACAACTTGATTTTTCCTGTTTTTTTGCTTGAGGGAAAAAATCAAAAGATCGAGGTGCAATCCATGCCTGGAATTTACCGCCTGTCACTGGATAATATGATTGCAGAAATTGGCGAGTGCCTCGAACTTGGAATCCGGTCATTTGATGTATTTCCGGTAGTTGATGAAAAGCACAAAGATAAAATGGCAACCAAAAGCCATGATCCGGAATTTTTTTATCTCACGGCCCTGACTGAGATAAAAAAGCAATTTCCCGAAGCCTGCATTATGACTGACGTGGCAATGGATCCCTACAGTTCTGATGGTCACGATGGAATTCTAAAAGATGGCAAGATTCTAAACGATGAAACCCTGGAAGTTCTTGGTGAAATGGCACTGGCCCAGGCAGCTACTGGCATTGACATTATCGGGCCTTCAGACATGATGGATGGACGTGTAGGGTTTTTACGTGATACTTTGGATGACCATGGTTACCAGGAAGTTTCAATCATGTCTTACACGGCAAAATACGCCAGTGCTTTTTACGGCCCTTTTAGGGATGCCCTTGATTCGGCTCCTAAATTTGGCGACAAAAAGACTTATCAAATGGATTCGGCCAACATCAGGGAAGCCCTGATTGAAGCAGAATTAGATGAAATGGAAGGAGCGGATTTTATGATGGTTAAACCTGCCCTGGCCTACCTTGATGTTATTAAAAGCCTGAATGAAAATTTCGAATTGCCCATTGCAGCTTACAATGTCAGTGGTGAATATTCAATGATTAAAGCTGCAGGTGAAAAAGGATGGTTAGATGCCAGGCAAGCGATGTTAGAATCATTGTTAAGTATAAAGAGGGCAGGAGCGTCAATAATTTTGACCTACTTCGCAAGGGAATTCGCAGAGCTCAACAAATAGCTCATGAACAAAAATGCCACCCCGAATATTCGGGATGGCATTCCAACCTTAACCAAAACATTAAAATTTACTAACTATGATTTGTATTTGCTTCTTCTACAAGCAATCTCATCTACAATAAGTTCCCAAGTCAGTTTTTTTTTATAGAATCACCGGACTTGATTGTTCACGCTTAATATAATATTGGCTCCCTTCAATCTCCATTACTAAATCACTTTGAAAAATGACTTTTAATTGCTTCTCATCGAGCTCTGTTCCTTTTGTTTCAAGGAGTAACTGACCCTCAAGTGTATAGACTAATACTTTGGGTTTGTTATTAAGGCCGTTTGCCTCAAAATATGCGTTTTCTGAGATCTCGTTTAGCATCTGAATAAGTTCGCTATGTTCTTCTTTCGTCCTTTCATTATTGTCAGATTGCGCATTGACAGTCCCAAATCCTGATAGTATAAAGAATGCTATTGCCAGACCTTTAATTGCTTGATTTTTCATTTTTTGCCCTTTCTTTTAACGGTATAAAATTTTGTTTAATAGTAATTACTCTATTTAACGCAAAACAATATTTTATGTTTATTGAAAATTGGATATTTTAATCCTTAAAAATCATATTTCTGAATAGCTTATTTATGCCTGAGAAGTTACGTTTAAAAGTCGTATTGAAAACTGAAATAATTGGATGAAAGTAAAATTTTTACTCTTGCAGCAGTTTGTTATTACATTAAGCTCATTTCTATCTTAGAACCACCGGTATAAAAAGGTGTTTCCAATTAAGTGATGTTCTCGGTAATTTTGAAAATTGAATAAGCAAAAGCTATATTGGATTTGTCAGGTAAGCGGATGGTCCCTTTATGGAATCGCCAATTTGATTGGATTTTCATTTACTCGGCCCATCACCCAGGATTTGTTTCTGGGCGAAATTTTCCAGGTAATCTTTTATCTGTTTTCTACCCATTTATTAAGACTCCAGATTAAACGGCGTGACTGGTTCAGCCTGTTGTGGACACGGCTTGTGCCAAAATTGCTACTAACAATATTTCTTTTGAGTGTTGTCAATAGTTCAATCAACTACATTATTGTAATAGGAATAACTTCCAGGCCTGTCACCGACCTGGCTGCCTTAATTGTTGTTTCATTTATCGTTTACTTACTGTGGACACTTGTTTATTTGATGGTTCATTATTTTGAGAGTTATCGAAAATCCCTCAAGTACGAGGCTGAAATGAACGAGATCGAACTGAATAACCTTAAGTCTCAGCTAAACCCACACTTTATATTTAACGCTTTGAACAGTATCCGGGCCCTTGTTGATGAAAACCCGGGTAAATCTAAGGAGGCAATCACCCAACTATCTAATATCCTGCGTAACTCTTTAGCGGTTGATAAAAAGCAACTGGTGGATTTTAATGACGAAATCCGCACTGTTAGAGATTATCTTGCGCTGGAATCCATTCGGTATGAAGAGCGGTTACAAACAGATATCCAACTTCATCCGGATTCTGAATATTACAAGGTGCCCCCGATGATGATACAGACTTTAGTGGAAAATGGAATAAAACATGGGGTGGCTAACCTGAAAAAAGGAGGAAAGATTGAAATATCTACTGATATTGTGGACTCAATGTTTGTTGTGAGGATACGGAACAGTGGGAAATATTTGAATGATAAAGGCCTGGAAAATGCAGGGTATGGATTAGACAATACGAGGAAAAGGCTCAAATTAATTTATGGAGACCTGGCCTATTTCAACATTTCAAATAGAGAAAAGAACATTGTATTAACTGAAATAAAAATACCAGAAACATTTTAAAGATGAGAACATTAATAATTGATGATGAGCGATTGGCAAGGAAAGAACTAACTAATCTTTTGAGTACTCATGATGAAATTGAGATTATTGGCGAGGCTGTCGATGCTGATGATGCTTTGGAAAAAATTACTTCTTTGAATCCCGATCTCATTTTTTTGGATATCCAAATGCCTGGGAAAACTGGTTTCGAATTATTGGAAAGTCTCGATAAAGTCCCGAGGGTGATTTTCACAACAGCCTACGATGAATTTGCGCTAAAGGCGTTTGATTACAATGCCCTGGATTATCTCCTGAAACCTATCCAGTCAGAACGCTTAGCAGAAAGTATCAATAAATTGTCAAGTGCGATCGATGAAGAGAATTCTGAGGAATACTCTGAAAATCAGTCGAAGCTCACTGGCAATGACCAGGTCTTTGTAAAAGACGGTGACAAATGCTGGTTTGTCAGATTGTCAAATATCAGGCTATTCGAATCGGATGGAAATTATATAAAGGTCTATTTCGACAACTTTAAACCGATGATTCACAAATCTTTGAACGCCTTGGATGAACGCCTGGATGATCGCTCATTTTTCAGGGCTTCCCGCAAGCATATTGTCAACCTTAGCTGGGTGGAGGCCATCGAACCGTGGTTCAACGGAGGCTTGATGGTTCAGCTCAAAGGTGGCGAAAAAGTGGAGGTTAGTCGGCGGCAGGCGGCCAGGTTTAAGGACATGATGAGCCTTTAGGCACACGTACGGAATTTCAAAGGCAAAATTCATTCAAATATTTCCAGAATCGGTCTTACTTAAGTTTTTACTTTTTTCAGCAGGTCTTTTTCTACTTCCCAATCTCTGGCGAGGTTGAGCATCGCAGTGGCCTCCATTTCGGTCAGGTAGCCTTTTTTGTTGTTATCTTCCCATACCTGGATCATGTATTCTACTCGTTTTTTCTTTTCGAGTTTTCCAATCACTTTGTTGAGAAACTCCCGGGATCTTTCGAATGCAGAAATGTAATCTTGAGCAATAAATGCCTTTGACCACGTGAGCTCTTTATGGCCATCTAATTCATCCGCAGTTTCTATCAGAATTCTCTCTTCATCCTCATCAATTCCATGATAATGGAATATAAGGGTTTTGAGGAGCATGAAAGCTTTTTTTTCTTCCGGGTTCATTTGCTGGACAAGTTAGTCCATTTTAAGATTTCATACCAAAGAGCTTGACCTAAAACATTCCGTTGTGTAAGTTCAGCGACTGATCAAATCATTAATTCGGAAATTATTGAGTCAGCAAGTAATTGGCCACTCAAGGTCAGTTTGATGGTATCATTTTCACGCTTCATCAAACCTTTCCTAAGAAAGTCATCTATTTTACCTTTTTTTTCAGGTTCAATCTTTTGATTGATTTTAAAGACGTTCAAGTCTATCCCCCATTGTGTTCTTAATCCGGTCAAAACCATTTCATTGATTTTGTCAATTTCGCTGAGTTGTTCAATTGTGGCCGGAAGTTGCCCTATTTCGATTCCTTTAATATAGAGGGCATTGTTTTTTACGTTGAATTGCCGACTTTTCAAATTGTAAGAGTGAGCGCCCGGGCCAATGCCAAGATATTTTTGATCTCTCCAGTAAGCAGTATTATGTCGGGAATATTGACCCGGTAGAGCATAGTTGGAGATTTCATAATGTTCATAACCAGCGGCCTCTAACTTTTCATGGGCCATGACATATTGCCTGCTACACTGGTCGTCATCGGGCGAATTGAGCTTTCCTTTCCCTTGCCAATTCCCAAATACAGTCCCATTTTCTATGGTAAGATTATAAACTGAAAGATGTTCGGGTTCAAAGTCTAAAGCTGTTTTTAGGTCACTTTCCCAAATGGCGTCATCACCCTGCCTGATCGCAAAAATCAGATCCAGGCTCATTTGCATGAAACCCATCTGACGAATTCTCTCTATTGCGCTGATAGCCTGCGCTGCGGAATGGGAACGGTTGAGAAATTTTAAGTGTTTATCATTGAAACTTTGAACACCAACGCTCAAACGATTGATTCCAACAGACTTGTAAAAGTGTAAATTCTCGGCTGAGAGATTTTCAGGATTTGCTTCCAGCGTGACCTCAGGATTATCAGTGATTTCAAAATTTTCATACACAGCTTCGAGAACCGATTCAAGCTCCGTTGGAGAAAGAAGTGAGGGCGTGCCTCCACCAAAATAAATTGTACTGATACTTTCATTGCTCAAATAAGATTTCTGCGTCTCCAACTCTTTTATAATACACGATATGAGGGCAGATTTGCTCTTTAAATTAGTCGAGAAATGGAAGTCGCAATAATGACATGCTTGCTTGCAATAGGGGATATGGATGTAAATTCCGGCCAAATGCTTATGGAAATTCCCTTTAGTAAATTAGTTGTTCTAATGAACCAATAATCATCTGTTCTTGAGAGGTCTTAAAATTATCGTTATCATCTCAATAATCTTACAGCAAACTTTTCTTTTTGCTCAGGTTAGCTTGTCAATTACAACGAGTAGCGCTGATAATCAAGATAATGTCCTGCAGAAGTATGTTGGCTTAAGTAATGTGGATGATTCACTTTCTGCCATCAAGGAGTTTTACAAAGTGGTTGGGAAACTACAAGCTGACGGTTATTTACTCGCCAGCCTTGACTCTGTTTTTATTGAAGAGGGCCGAATAGGCGGGCTGTTTTACGTTGGTTCTCAATATCAATATGGCGAGTTTACAGATTTAAGAATAAGCGGTGGAAAAAGGGATGGTTTATTTAGCAGAGGAAACCCAGGGGTTTTTACTCGAAGTTCAATCGAAAGTGTTTTTCAGAAGAAACTTCAGGTTGCGAATAATAGCGGTTTTCCTTTCGCATCCATCAAGCTTGATTCAGTGATAATAAATCAAGCACTAATATCAGGTGTAGTGAATTTTGATACCGGCCACTTAATAAAATTTGATACCCTGAAAATCAATGATGGCCCCAAACCACGACTCAGGTATTTGTCAGCTTATTTGAAAATTCAACCTGAAGGTCCGTACAATGAAAAACGAGTAAGACAAATACCGGAATATTTTGACCAACTGCCTTATTACAATTTGACGGCTCCGCCCGAATTGCTTTTTCATAATAACGAGGCCCGGATAAGCCTGGAAGTGGAAAAAGTGAAGTCAAACCGGTTTGATGGAATAGTTGGCATCCTGCCAAATTCATCCGAAGACGGGAAATTGTTAGTTACCGGTGAACTCAACCTGGAACTGCTCAACCTGTTTGAGTCGGGAAAGGAATTTAAATTTCACTGGCAGCGATTGAGAGAGGAGACACAGTATCTGGATCTTTGGTTGAAGCTCCCCAATGTTTTGAACTCTCCACTTGACCTTATTGCGGTTTACAAGCAACTCAAAGAGGACACCACTTTTGTTAATCGAAATGCGAGGTTAGGAATGGCCATCAGGGTTTCACCCCGATCAGACCTTAACTTTTTTGTTGACTTTAAATCAGCCGGATTATTGGCCACCGATCAATTGCAGGTTGGGTTGGATCCGGAAAACCTTGATTTCGATCTCACACGATATGGCGCTAACTATCATTTTCGCACTTTAAGTCCCAATAACATTCGGGACGAAGGGATTGAATTGTCTTTTGAAGCATCTGCCGGCACAAAAAAGATTAACAGAAATGCCACCCTGGATGATCAGGTATACTCTGGTCTAGATTTGAGTACAGCCCTTTACCAGTTTGAATTCGATGGTAGATACCAGAAAGAAATATTTAGAGCTGGCTTCATTTTTCATCGTTTACGATCAGGGTTGTTGATAAATGACCACATTTTGATGAATGATATGTTTCGTGTCGGAGGTTTCAATACGCTTCGCGGATTCAATGAAAACTTCTTTTTTGCCAATAAATACTTGCTTTCCAACATTGAATTCAGGGTGCCTTTTGACCGATCATCATATTTATTTCTCTTCTACGATCAATCGTTTTTGACCACCTCTGTCACCGCATTAAATGGAGATACAAAACAGGACTATCCGTTTGGTTTTGGTTTGGGATTACAACTTGAAACAGCCAGCGGGGATTTTAAATTTGCTTACGCTGTTGGCCAGTCAAAAAACACAGACCTTAGCTTCAACCAGTCGAAAATACATTTCGGAATAATTAATAGGTTTTAATAAAGAAGGCTGACAAATATTACCTTTGTGGCGAATGCGTTCCAGTCAGTTAATTTTTACTATTCTTTTTTTGACTACAGCTTTTTTTGAGTTGAGGGCTGACGAATACTTCAGAAAAGACTACTCTGATAATTGGTTTATTTATGACAAAGAGTCTGGACAGTTTACACCAGCCTTGGGAGACTTGGGCCAGGAAGAAACCATTCATTTTTACGTTAACACCATCGCCAATCAGGGCAAAACGCTTGAGTTGTGCAGTAACGGAAACATCGCCCTGTTTATTAATAATGCTGTCGTTGATAATCCTGTTGGAGTTTGCCGAAGCTTAAAAATTGATAGTCTACGAGAGCAGTGGATGGGGGATTCTCTTTTATTCACCATTTATAAAGTTGACAAATCAGCATCTTTTAGTACAAGCATCTTGTACCCGGCTTTGGGGTTTGTCGCTCAGGAGAGCCCAATTAAAGCAAGGGTTCTGGAGTCAGATAATGATTTTATCTTTAGTATCACCATGATATTATTGGTGGCCCTCATCATTGTTAGGGAGCGGGATCCCAGGTTTTTTGAGGAATTCACAGACCTGAGTAAGACGTTTGCCCTGCGAGTGCGTTCAAGTCAGCTATACACCATTGCCCCCTATTCCCGTGAGGTTATTTCAATTGTTGTGATACAAAGTTTGGCGATCTCATTTTTCATCATGACAATAGGCCAATTCATACCAGGTGTGAGGGGGTTGATTGCTTTTGAAAACGTTGATTTTTGGCTCAAAATTGGACAATGGGCACTGATGTCCGGCATTTTATTAATGATCATTTTTTCACAATATCTGGTTTTATCAACAACCAATATTTTCTTTAAAAACGCCAGGTTGATGCATGTCCAATACTATGACAACCTGAGGATTAACCATTTTTATTTTATGGGTCTATTCATGATTATTCTCATAGCATATGCCTTATCAAAGACGCTATTAATCTGGATAGTTTCATACCTTTGGGTCTTCATAGTTTTCTTGTTTCTAATGAAAAGCATTTTTCTGTATTTGAAAATCTTAAACCAAACAACACATAGAAAAATGCACATGTTTGCGTACTTTTGCGCCACCGAAATTTTGCCGGTCGCCATTGTGATTAAAATAGTCTTCGTTTAAGGTTTAGTCAAATTTTAACAGTTGGAAAGAAATGGGTGTAACCACGATTAAGAATGTAGAGGAAAAAGTGAATTATAATGGGGATAGACTTAAAGAGGTTAAAAGTATTTTAGTCTCTCAACCAAAACCGGGAGCAGAGAACTCTCCCTATTTCGCATTAGCCGAGAAGTATAATTTAAAGATTGATTTCAGGCCTTTTATTCAGATTGAACCCATTACACAAAAAGAGTTCAGGCAACAAAAAATTGATATTCTCAGCCATACAGCAGTAATCTTCACAAGTAGAAATGCTGTCGACCATTTTTTTCGATTAGCAGCCGAAAGCAAGGTGGAAATACCTACCGATATGAAGTACTTCTGTATTTCAGAGCAGACAGCAAATTACCTTCAAAAGTATATTGTTATCCGAAAGAGGAAGATTTTCTCTGGTGAGCGAACTGCTACTCAATTATTGGATGTTTTGAAGAAGCACAAAGATGAAAAATACATCTTCCCGTGCTCCAATATTCGGAAGAATGACATTCCTGATTTTCTTAAGGAAAATGGCTACCAATATTCTGAAGCTATTATCTATAGAACTGTTGCTACTGACTTGAGCAACCTGTCTGATGTTAATTATGATATAATTGCCTTTTTTAGCCCATCGGGGATTAATTCGCTATTCGTGAATTTTCCTGATTTCAAACAAAATAGTACGAGGATTGCTGCGTTCGGCCCTACAACTGCCAAAGCCGTAGAGGATGCTGGTTTAATCCTGGACATCGAAGCGCCCCTGCCAAATGCACCTTCAATGACTGGTGCACTTGAACATTATGTTCGGAGAGCAAACGGTTTAACCTGACAGCATTATGCCCTCTTAATTTATAGGGGGTAATCTTTTTAAAGTGTATATATTTAATGTTAGATAGCGCTTAAGTTTATACACTGTGATGAGAGGTAAGGTATTTCTTTTTCTGGCTATGTTTTCCGGTTCTGTTTATGCTCAACAGGACGCATTATTTAGCCAATACATGTTCAATCCGATATTCTACAACCCAGCATGGGCAGGCCTGGATGGGACTACTTATGTTTCTGCTGCTCATCGAACCCAATGGGCTGGGTATTCTTCATCCTTTGATGGCAATAAGGGTGCCCCTGCTACACAGCTTATAAGCATTGTCACTCCTCTCTCAAAACATTTGAGTGGAGCAGGACTGACATTCGTAAGAGATCAATTAGGGGAAGTCACCAACTTTCAGGTTGAGCTTTCTCTTGCCTATCAAAAGCAAATGTCTTTCGGCACATTAAGCTTCGGGCTAAAACCTTCCATTTTTTCTCATTCTATAGATTTCAATCAATTCAGAGCTGTTGATCCTGAGGATCCTTTAATTGCTGGTTTTGGAAAAGAATCTCAGTTAAAGCCGGATTTATCTTTAGGCGTACTATTTAGTGGTAAAAAGTTTTTTGGAGGAGCATCAATTAATCATTTGCTAAATCCAAGCTTTGATTTCGGAATAAATAATTTGGATAACCAATTAGAACCGTCTATCAATTTTTATGGAGGTTATAATTATCAATTCAATGATGACATATTACTAACTCCTTCAGTATTTATCAGATCAGAGTTTCAAACACTTTCATTCGACCTTGGAGCAATGGGTTCTTACAAAGAGACGATTTGGGGTGGGCTTTCCTACCGATTGGAAGAAGCAATCGTACTCATTATGGGTTATAGCTTCCTAAAAGACAAGTCTTTACGATTAGCTTACTCGTTTGACTTAGTGGTACAATCACAGGACGCCAAAGAGCCTACTTCTCATGAGATTACACTCAGGAAGACTTTGTCATTTACACCTCCGGGTCCTAAAAAGATTGTTCGAACTCCAAGATTCAGATTCTGACGAATCCATCCCTGATTGCACATCCTGTTAAATTTTTTTGCCTATATCCAATAAAATACTCAATTTGAGCATCTAAAGCGAGCAGTAAAATTCTCAATTGTTGTTTTTTTATTATATTTCGGAAGTTAACAGTGATGTAATTAATTTATATAGAATTGATTACAATATATTTGTTAGATAAGGTGTTAATAATACACAGGTATTTTTTAAACAAGGTGTTATGAATAATTGTCGTGTTTTGAAAAATTCTGTTCTTCTTTTACTAGGTTTCACAGTAGTTCTTCAGGGTTGTGGTTTATTTGGCAACCTTTTCGGAGGTGGCGGATTTGATGACAACGGAGAGCTAGTTGGTGTTCAAGGCAGAGAAGGATGGGAAATGACGGTGCCATATGGCATGGTATCAATTCCTCCGGGCACATTCCACATGGGGCAAGCCGATGAGGATGTAGCTGCAACTCAAATCAATTTTAACAAACAAGTTACCATTGGTGGTTTTTACATGGATGATACAGAAATCACCAATAATGAGTATCGCCAGTTTGTAAATGATTTGACAGAAGGATCCGAAGTGGATCTTCCTTCAGGGTACACCATAGATGACTTAATGCCAGATACTACGGTTTGGGTTAAGGATTTTACCCATCATATGGGTGATCCACTTATGGCATACTATTGGTCTCACCCTGCATTTGATAACTATCCTATTGTTGGTATTGATTGGGAAGCGGCCAAATACTTTTGTACTTGGAGGACCGAACATCTCAACACTTGGCGAGGAGATCGTGGATTGTTCACAATGCCTAATTTTCGCCTGCCATCAGAAGCAGAATGGGAGTATGCCGCAAGGGGTGGACGTGATATGAACAAGTATCCTTGGGGTGGCCCATATGTCAGAAATACAAAGGGATGTTTATTAGCTAACTTTAAGCCGGGCCGAGGTAACTACTTTGATGATGGTCATGCTTACACATCTCCAGTAGGATTTTTCTTTTCAAACGATTACGGTTTATTTGACATGTCAGGAAATGTAGCCGAGTGGTGTGAAGATGCTTTTGATGTATCTTCCTATCCATTGGTTTGGGATTTAAACCCTACATACTTTGATGAAGAGGAGCCTCGTAAAGTAATTCGAGGTGGTTCATGGAAAGATATTGCATATTTCCTTGAAACCGGAACGAGAACCTATGAATACAAGGATTCAACGAGAGCTTCAATTGGATTTAGATGTGCGATGACACATATCGGAAGAACTCGCTATACAGGATTTTAATAAATTGAAACAAAATTTTAAGAGATAATTAATAACCTAAAACCTAAACAAAATGAGCGATAATAAAGGTGGATTCAAAGAAATTCTCTATACAGCAATAATGCCCAAAGTTTATGGTCTTGGAGCAGCAGTTGTTATTGTGGGGGCCATGTTTAAAATTCTTCACTTACCAGGAGCAGGTGTATTCCTTGCAGTTGGCCTAACTACCGAAGCTGTGATCTTTTTCCTAAGTGCTTTTGAACCAATTCATAAAGATGTGAACTGGGCAAAAGTTTATCCAGAATTGGCGGATGACTTTGATGGCCCTCCAGCAGCCCGAAGACAAGTATCAGGCGGTGGTCAGGACGGCTCAGTATCTAAGAAGCTTGATACGATGCTTGAGAGCGCCAAAATTGGCCCTGAGTTAGTTGAAAGTTTAGGGAAAGGAATGAGAAACATGGCAGATTCAGCTGGAAAGATGGCTAATCTCAGTAATGCTGCTGTTGCAACCAATGAGTATGCTCAGAATGTGAAGAGCGCTTCTTCTGCCCTTCAGGAAATGAACAAGTCTTATGCGGGTACAGTTACAGCAATGGCAGATATGGCTAATGCGTCAAAAGATGCAAAAGAGTATCATTCTCAAGTACAAGGTGTAACTAAGAACCTGAGTGCATTGAATGCTGTATATGAGATGGAACTGCAGGATGCTAATTCTCATGTAAAAGCAATGAACAAGTTCTACTCTCATCTTACTTCTGCTATGGAAAAAATGGCCGAGGCTGGAAAAGATACTGAAGAGTTTCAATCTCAACTTTCGAAGTTGACTGGAAACGTTACCACATTAAATAAAGTTTATGGCAATATGTTATCTGCCATGAGAGGTGGGGGACAAGCTTCTAGTGGAAGCCCTACTGGTGGAAACGCTTAAAAATTAGTTTAATCCTATATGAATACTAAAGTATAAATTATGTCAGGAGGTAAACAAAGCCCAAGGGATAAGATGATCGGGATGATGTATCTCGTACTTACAGCGCTTCTCGCCCTCAACGTTAGTAGTACAGTTATTGATAAGTTCGTTTTTCTGAATGCGAGTTTGGAGCATGCGGTTAGCGAATCGAGTAAAAGAAATTCTCAAACTCTGGAGAGTATTAAAAAACTAGTGGGTGAGACTGGCAATAGGGAAGCCGATGTAAAAGTTTTGAATACGGCTGAGGAAATCAGGGCGGAATCCCTTAAAATAATTAACGAGTTGGATACTCTTAAAGCTTTTTTTGTAACAATAACGGGTGGCTATGAGGAATCAGGTGAATTAGTTGGGAAAACTGATTATGATCGCGTGGGGCATCAGATGATGGCAGATGGTGGTAACAACCATGGTGAAGCCTTGAAGAAAAGGTTGAATGACTTTGCTGTTTTCATGTCTGAAAAATTAGGTGAAGGCGAGGAATTTGAGGCCTTGGCTTTAGATGCTGATGATGACCCATATTGGAAAGACCAACATAATCAGAAAGGTAAAGATTTTGCTACACTAGCATTTGGTAATACGCCTACTCCAGCCGGTATGGCAACAGTAAGTGAATTTCAATCAAGGGTAATGCAATATGAAACCAGAGCGATGGATGTGCTTGCAAAGAAGATAGGCGCTGGTGACATTAGTTTTGACAAAATTAAGCCAATGGTCAGGCCTGATTCCCGTGATGTGGCCGCTGGAACCCGATATAAAGCTGAGTTGTTTTTATCAGCTTCCGCTTCTGGTATTACACCAACCATGACGGTTAATGGAAATGATTTGGAAGTAAAAGATGGTTTAGGTTTAATTGATTTCCCGGCAACTCCAGGTAGCTACGATGCCCAGGGTAGGTCAAAAAGATCCTATGAAGCAAATATTTCACTAACTCTACCTGGTGGTAAGGATACTGTTTTTACAGAAACTGTTGAATATTATGTAGTAAGACCCGTTTTATCAATTCAATCTGCTTCGGTTACGGCTTTGTATTTCAACTGTGGAAACGAATTAAACGTACAGGTGCCTGCTTTGGGCAATCAATATAACCCTGCTTTTTCCGCTCAAGGTGGTTCAACAATCGCAGGATCTCAAAAAGGTACAGTTACAGTAATCCCAAAAGCAGCTGAAGTTACTTTAAGAGTAAGTAGCAATGGGAACGCCGTGGGCAGCCAAAAATTCAAGGTAAGAAGAATACCGAAGCCTGAGATTAAAGCAATGAACCGTGGGAGAGAAATTGATATGAAAAGAGGTTTGAAGCCTGTGCCCCGTGTGTTACAGATAAGAGCGGTAGCAGACGAGAGTTTTCAACAATTCTTACCAAAAGATGCTCGATTCCAGGTGTCTCAATCAGAAATTTCACTTGTAAGGGCAGGTCGTCAAATTGCGTCCGTCAGAGGTACTGGCAAAGATGTCAATATTGCTCAAATAGCAAGTCAGGCTAGATCAGGTGATAATATTGTAGTTGAAATAAAGAAGGTTCAAAGAGCGAATTTCCGTAACGAAATTGAAGATTTTAATAATTTTGCTCCTCGATTTCTTACTATTCCTGTAAACTAAACAATAGGTGTTATGAGTAAGTTATGTTATGTGTTTACCCTGGTAACTTTCTTATGCTCTTTTTCAGAAATAAGCGCACAGGAAACTGTTACTACAGGTTATAATCCAAATTCTATTCGTCCGGTTCATGAGTCTAAAAAGATGTTCAAAAAGATCTTATGGTGGCGAATGGATTTGAAGGAGAAGCAAAACCTTCCCTTCTTTTCAAGGGATGGCGAAATATCGAAGCTAATCATTGAGGCAGTGAAATCAGATTTACTGATTCCATACGTTGATGATTCGTTGAACAAAAGAATGTCAAAAGAGGTTTTTCTTGAAAATCTGAAAATTCCTGATGAGGGTGGTGAAGGTTTTACCCCAGAGGAAATAGCAGCTGGTTTTGGGCAACAAACGGAGGAAGAGGAAGACCCTTTCGGAGCATTCCCTGGGGGTGGAGGAGGAGCTGAAGAAGTGGCAGTATCAGATGAATTTCCAGTTAGGGATTTTTCTCTAATGGAAATAAAGGAGGAAATGTATTTTGATAAGCTCCGATCACGGATGTATCATGATATTCAGGCATTCACTCTAATTCTGCCAGCTGATAAGAATCCTGCTCTTTTTGAAAAACCACTCGCTTCTTTCAAATACAAAGATTTAGTTGACCTTTTTCAGAAAATGCCAGAAGATGCGTTATGGTATAACACACAGAATTTTGCTGAACACAAGAATTTTGCAGATGCTTTTGAGCTGAGGCTTTTTAGTGCAAATCTGATAAAATATGCTAACCCACAAGATCAGCGTATTGTTGAGATTTATGATAAGTCAAGAAAAGCCGGTTTGATAGCTTCCCAACAACTCGAGTATGAGCTGATTGAATTTGAGAATGAGTTATGGGAGTATTAATATGATCTCTTAAAATTAGAAAGAAGCACTTGTTTAGGGTGCTTTTTTTATTTGTGCCTGATTTAAGTACTCCTTTATTAATTGTGCCTTTTTTAATCCCACTATTGAAGCAATATTGGTAATACTGTCAGCACCAATTTTACCTAATGACTTGTACTTTCTTAGCAATTTATCTCGTGTGTTTGGCCCGATTCCAGGAATTTCATCTAATGCAGACACAAGACTCTTTGAACTGCGTTTATTACGATGAAATGTAATTGCAAACCTATGCGCTTCATCCCTTATGTTTTGAAGAAGTTTTAGGGATTCTGATTTCTTACTCAAGTGAACAGGTAATGGATCATCCGGATAGTAGATTTCCTCAAGTCTTTTGGCAATACCGATTACTGGTATTTTTCCATAAATATTCAAATCATGGAAAGCCTCACTTGCAGCGTTTAGCTGCCCCTTTCCCCCATCAATAACTACCAAGTTTGGCAATGGTGACTCTTCCTCAATTAATCGTTTATATCGACGAGTAACAATCTCTTTCATTGATTTGAAGTCATCAGGCCCAGCCACTGTTTTAATATTGAAATGTCGATAGTTCTTTTTTGATGGCTTGCCTTTGATAAAACTCACCATTGAAGCCACAGGAGTTGTCCCTTGAATGTTGCTGTTGTCAAAGCATTCGATTCTTATTGGCAGTTCTTTTAACCTTAAATCATTTTGTAGGGTTTTTAAGATTCGATCCTCATTTTTATTTGGAGAAACTTTCGTGATATATTCCTTTTTATAATAGAAAGCGTTCTTTATTGAGAGTTCAACAAGCTTCTTTTTATCCCCTCGCGATGGAATGAATGTCTTTAAATCACCCCATAAATCAAGATTTAAATTAGATATAATTTCGATATTCAGACCTTGGTATTTCAGCCTGCAATTGTCAATAATTAGAAGAAGGATGTCCTCGTCAGCTTCATCAAGTTTTTTCTTTACCATTATGGTTTCAGTCAAACTTATCGAACCATTTTTTATTCTAATAAAGTTTACGATTGCGTTATTACTATCCGATACAATTGTGAAAACATCTATCTCAGTCAGTTTTTGATTAACAATTACTGATCGCGACTGGAACTTACTTAAAAGGTCGATTTTATTTTTGAATCGCTGAGCCAGTTCAAAGTCCAGATTATTCGAAGCCTGATCCATCTTTCCTTTGTAATACCTTTTGACAACAGACAAGTTTCCCTTTAAGATTTCCCGTGTGTTACGGATTTCTTCATTATAATCTGATTCAGTTTGAAGGGCCTCGCAAGGCCCTAGGCAATTGTTAAGGTGGTATTCAAGGCAAACTTTGAATTTACCGGCTTTAATATTGGCCTCTGACAAATTAAATTTGCAGGTACGAATGGTATGAATCTTTCTTATTAGATCCAACACACTATTCATTGCCTTCACACTAGTGTAAGGCCCAAAATACTCTCCATCCAATTTTTTAAATCTACGGGTTGAGATTATTCTAGGAAACCGATCATTAGTAATGCAAAGAAAGGGGAAGGACTTATCATCTTTCAGGTTGATGTTGAATCGTGGTTGATGCTGCTTGATGAGATTATTTTCAAGTAATAAGGCATCAAATTCAGAATCAACAAGGGTAATTTCAATCCCATCGATCTCACGCACCATGCGTAAAGTCTTCCTATTTGTGATATGTGACTTGGTGAAATAGCTTGAAACTCTTTTTTTTATATTTTTTGCCTTCCCGACATAGATTAATTCCCCGGAAGCATTGAAATATTTATAAATGCCCGGCGAATCGGGAAGTTTTGAAAGATCATTAGGTGATAGTCTGCTTTCGGCCATTCAAAAGACAAAGAGTTAAAAAATGTCATCCTCGTTTATTTCATCGATATCCATCATCAATGAATCCGATTGATTTAACAAGCCATCTCCATATTTTGAACAATCAAGTTCTACGGTCAATTGATTACGGGGCTTGGGGAAAGGGCCTTTTTCATAGTACAGTAATGGGTCTTTGTAGATATCAAGCATAAAGTTGTTATAGATTGGTAATGCAGTTCTGGCTCCTTGCCCCATACTCCAGTTTTTAAAGTGGATACTTCGGTCATCACCGCCTACCCAAGCACCTGCCACCAAATCTTTTGTAACTCCAATGAACCAGCCATCAGAAGCGTTTTGTGTAGTCCCGGTTTTTCCCCCAATTTCGTTTTCATCTTTCAACTCCCAGCTTAGTCTACCTGCAGTGCCTCCAACTTCTTCAGTTCCACCCTTCAGCATGTGTACCATTAAATAGGCAGTCTGTTCATTAAGGGCTTCATTCTTTCGTGGAACAAATTCTTCCAGGACTGCCCCATTTTTGTCTTCGATCCGGGTAATGTAAATGGGTTGTGTCCATGTACCTCGATTCACGAAGGTAGAATAGGCTCCCACCATTTCATAAAGTGAGACATCGCCGCCAGCACCCAGGCAGAGAGGTGGAACAGCCTGTAGAGGGCTTTCAATGCCAAGCAACCTTGCTTGATTGACAACTCGGCGAGGGGTCATTTTCTTAATCAACCAGGCGGTTATGGAATTAATCGATCGGGCCATGGCCTGTCTTAAAGTCATGATTTCACCAGTATATTTTCCATCATCATTTTGAGGGAACCAAACCTCGTCTTCTGATATTTTAAAGGAAATTGCGACATCAACTACGGGATGGCAGGGAGAAAAACCATCAGCGATAGCAGTTGAATAGACGATAGGTTTGAAAGTTGAACCCGGTTGTCTCCTCCCCTGTTTCACATGATCAAATTTGAAATATTTATGATCAATACCACCAACCCAGGCTTTGATTTCACCTGTATGGGGATTCATTGCCATAAAACCCGATTGAAGAAATCTTTTGTAGTACGCCAGTGAATCATAAGAGCTAAATACGGTATCTATTTCTCCTTCCCAGGAAAAGACTGTCATTGGCTTCGGTAAATTCAGGAGAACATCTATGGAGTCATTTTCTTCCCCAAATTTCGCCTTAAGAAATCTATAGTAATCAGACCTTTTTATGGCATTTTCCAAATAGTTTTCTATTTCAAAGCCCTCTTCATCTATCCATGGATTCTCTCCTTCAAAATGCTCATCGAAGGTTTGTTGCAGCTCTTTCATGTGGCCACGGACAGCGTTCTCTGCATATTGCTGCATCCTACTATCAATGGTGGTGTATATTTTGAGCCCATCATCAAAGAGGTCGTATCCGTTATCACGGGCCCAGGAAACGAGAAAATTCCTTGTTTGTGTGCGGAAATAAGTGGCTGGCCCAAGATTTTGGTTCTGAACTTTGTATTGTAAATCGAGGGGTTTTGCTATTAGTGAATCATAGGCTAGCCGATCGATTTTGTCATATTTATGAAGGTTGTAAAGTACTTCAGTTCTTTTTTGCAGGGCATTTTCAGGGTTTCTGATTGGGCTATACTTGGTTGGTGCATTTACCATTCCAACAAGAAGTGCTGACTCAGTGTAGTTAAGTTCCGATGGTTGCTTATTAAAAAAGGTTGTAGAAGCGGATTGAATGCCATAAGTATTACTACCAAACTCAGCGATATTAAGGTACATGGTAAGAATCTCTTCCTTGGTATAGGAAATTTCAAGTTGTACGGCAACAATCCATTCCTTTAGTTTGATGATTACCATATTGAGAATTGGGACATTACTGAGCAGTCCATCATTCAGTTCGGAGCGTGTCCTGAAGAGAATTTTGGCCAATTGTTGGGACAAAGTACTGCCACCACCGGCATCCTGTTGGAGTAGAATTGAATAGACCAATACACGCCCAAGCCCCCTTAGGTCGATGCCGGAATGTTTAAAAAATCGAACGTCTTCTGTGTAAAGCAGGGTATTGATGAGTTCCGGGGAAAGCTCTTCATAATTGACAGGAGTTCGGTTGTATCTAAAATACTTGCCCAGAATTTCTCCATCTGCTGAATAAAGTTCCGATGAAAGATCAGGGTCGGGATTCTCTAAATTTTTTAGGCTTGGCAGTCCTCCGTAAAGTCCGAATGCATTTATTTTTATTGAATAAATAAATGTAGGGAGCACTATTAACATTAAAATGAACACGCCCCAAAGAATACGGATGGTTTTAGATCTCATTTCTATTACTGGTAATTTTCTTCAAAGAATTTGACGTATGAGTCAAGTTCTTTTGTTTCGTAAAATATCTTGAAATTGTCTTTTGTAATAGGAAAGAACGAAAATTCACCGGCACTGTATTCCTCAAGGACATTACTGTTTTTAAATGAATTGTAAAACTCCAGTGCCTGTTGTTTCGAATCAAATTCATTAACCATAACTATGGAATGCTCTGCATCCAGGATAAGGTTGGCTGTTGCTAGACGTGTCTGAGGATAGCTCTTTTTGTAAAACCTTTGGACTTTTCCTGGCAGTTCCTCAGAAAGTGTTTTGTCAGCGTTATATACCAGTACAAAGTAGTGGGTTTGATCGAAATATTTGATGAATTTAGCCCTGGAACTGTTAAAAAGATTAATCTGAAAGTCTTCGGAGGCCTTC
>Ga0316189_10001607_pt1 | contig 22420 bp, 14 predicted proteins | sample LowCovwburrow_MG_FD_204930 | JGI IMG/M metagenome (GOLD analysis project Ga0316189, IMG submission 204930) | Coastal sediment microbial communities from Maine, United States - Lowes Cove worm burrow | ecosystem: Environmental > Aquatic > Marine > Coastal > Sediment | place: USA: Maine... | reverse complement strand
GGCAACATAAAATATATGATTTCATCGGCGGGTAATCGATCAGGACTGGCTGCTGATATGTTTGGGGTACTGGCTTGATGCTCGTCGTCCGGTGTTTCAGAATCAACGTTGCTTGAGCACGCGGTGACGGCTAATGCCGCAGTCAAGGGCAAAGCTATCGCCTTGAAACGGCTTAATAAAAGAGCAGATATCTCTGATTGATCAATAGTAAACATGTGTGTTGCCCCCTCGCATACCAAGTATCGACTCTTCATCCTTACCTGCAAAAAATACATAAAACAAACAAAAATGTAATTTTTTGCATATTTTTACATAAAAGCGACAATATCTATAAGTAACTGTTTTAATGGCCTTTATAGGGATTGCTCTATATTTATGTGATTATTCAGCAACAGAAAATACGAATTTAATTATGTTTTTACAAAAAACTTGCACGGCTAATGCAAATATGTGATTGTTGTCGCAATCCATTATGTAAAGGATTCGGCTGCGTGGGAATATGCAGTGTAATTAAGGGGAAGACTCATGTTTAATAAGACATTCAGAAAATCAGCACTTCTGGCCGGATCGTCGGCCTTGGCGCTGTCAGTTGCCGTCGCAGGCGCTGCTCAATCTCAGGACACTGTCAGCGATGATGATGACGTCGAGGAGATCGTCGTCACGGGTATTCGCGCCTCTATTGAGGACAGTCTGCGCATGAAGCGCCAATCCAATTCGATCGTTGAGGCGATTTCGGCCGAGGATATTGGCAAGCTGCCTGATGTTTCGATCGCTGACTCACTAGCGCGCTTGCCGGGTGTTACCGCTCAACGCGTAAGAGGTCGCGCTCAGCAAATTTCGATTCGAGGCTTGGGTCCAGATTTCTCAATCGCGCTCCTTAATGGCCGAGAGCAGGTTTCGGCGGGTAATAACCGTGGTATTGAATTTGACCAATTCCCATCTGAGCTGATCAACACGGGTGTCGTCTATAAAACACCTGATGCGACCTTGGCTGCGACCGGCGTCGCGGGTGCCGTCGATCTTCGCACCGTTCGTCCCCTTGATTACCAAAACATGCGTTTGAACGCTTCGGCTAAATACGTCATCAATGATAACGGCAAGGTAAACCCTGATTTTAGTAACAAAGGCTATCGTTTATTCGGATCATATATTGATCAAAACGACGACGGCACTGTGGGTTGGAGCATAGGCGTTACCCACCAGTCAAACCCTACACAATATATTTCCCGTGAATTGAAGACCAATCAGTTCCAAACAGCACAGACGCCGGGCGGCACATACTATCCGGCCGATAATCCTCGCTCAGGTGCGGTATCGCGGGACTTCAAGCGTACTTCTATAGCCGGTGCATTGCAATTTGAGCCTAGTGAGCGGTTTGGCTTGACGATTGATGGTTTTTATTCTGACTTTGAAGATCAGGGTATATTCCGAGGTGTTGAGACGCCGATTGCGTCTTGGTCGGGTGCTTCAGTAACCGACGTAAGTGGCAGCGGTACATTTGCTGATGCTGCGACTTATGACAATGTTGGCGTCTTCCTTAGGACAGACACAGAAGCGAATACCGCAGAGATTTTCTCGTTCGGTGTGAATACTTTCTACCAAGTCTCAGACCGACTGAAGGTGACCTTGGATTACAGCCGCTCGGAGCTTGATAAGAGCGATATTGACTATGAATCATACGCTGGTAAAGCCAGCTTTATCCTGGGTTCCGGCGATCCTACTGTTTTAGATACGCTGACCTACACGTTCCCCGGTAACGGCCAATATACGATCAGTCCGCGCCTTGACTATTCGACACCAGGCTCAGTTGTTCTTGCTGACCCTGGTGGCTGGGGCCAGGTTGGCTTTATCAAAGAGCCATCGATTGACGACGAGCTAGAGCAAATCCGCGCTGAGGCTGAATATGATCTGGGTACTGATATCATCGATAGCATCGTCGTCGGTGCGCTCCGCACAGACCGGATCAAAAGCTTTGACTCGCGAGAGAATTTCATTCGCGTTGGCTCGGCGTTTACTAATTCCGAGGCCCCAATCCCGGCTGGTACAGTCGTTGGCGTGACGGACAGTGGTAGCTTGGGACTTGATATCGTCGCTTATGATCCATCTAGTTTCCTGACGGACGGTACATATGCGCTGGAAGCAGCGAATAGTGTGACTTGGATTGTCGAGGAAGACATCACGACGCTTTATGCGATGGCGAACATCGACACAGATATCGGTATCCCCGTACGTGGTAACATCGGTCTGCAGTATGTCGACGTTGAACAGTCTTCAACGGGAACCCTGTCAGGTGCTGGAACTCAAACTCTGGGCGATAGCTATGACCATTGGTTGCCTAGCTTGAACTTAAGCTTTGAGGTTGCTGAAGACACGTTCATTCGAGTAGCCGCAGCGAAAACAGTAACACGGCCACGTCTGGATCAAATGACCGCAAACCAGTCTCTGACGGTTAATAATGCCGTATGTGCCGATACCCTCGACGCTAACGGAGATTTTGTTGGTGCACCGGGCTATGCAGGTCCGGGCCCAGACGGCGTCGTTGATACTCTTGTGAATCTTGCCCCAGAAAATGGCAGATCATGCTTTAACTACGGCGGCGGAAATCCTGAGTTGAAACCATACGAATCAACGTCTTTTGATATCGCGTTTGAGAAGTATTTTGGCACAGACACAGCGATTGCACTCGCCTTTTTCCACAAGGATGTTGATAATTGGGTTGTTGACCAGTCTATCGTTCAAGACGCAACACAGCCAATCACGCAAGCTGGCTTCGGGGATATTCTAACTGCATTCCCGGGCACCGAGCAAGTAGGCTTAGGCTCTTCGGTAAACTTTGAATCAGCGAAGATCAGCGGTATTGAGGCAACTGTGCGAGCGGGACTAGACCGGTTCTTACCGTTTGAGGGCATGGGCATTGAAGCCAGCTATACCTACGCGGATGCGTCTTTAGCGGATAGTAACGACAACGTTATTCCGATCCCTGGCTATTCTGAGAATATCTGGAGCGGCGCGGTCTATTATGACCACGCAGGCTGGAGAGGTAAGTTGAGCGCAAGACATCGCTCGGGCTTCTTATCTGAAATTGCCTTGTTTGACGGTAGTTTGTCGGGTGCTAACGCACTGGGTGAAACGATCCTTGATGCTCAGATTGGTTACGAGTTCGAGTCAGGCGCACTTGAAGGCTTCTCATTCAATATTGAGGCCTACAATATTACCAATGAGCCTTTCCGCACCGTTAATGATCTAGATGGTCCAAACAATGGTGGTACGGATACCTTCGTCAGCCGCTATGAGCAATATGGACGGACCTTCTCCTTCACGATTGCCAAGTCATTCTAAAGACGGTGACATAGAAATCTCTAATGCCAGCCTTCGGGCTGGCATTTTTTGTAGCTTTTAGTGCCCGGAGTTTCTAAGTTTCTATATGGCTGATTTGCACCTTAAAAAAATTGTTATCGTTGGCGGGGGTACCGCTGGCTGGGTCGCGGCAGCTGCGCTTGCCAAATTTGTCGGCGCGGTCACTGAAATCGAACTGGTTGAGTCCGATGACATCGCCACGGTCGGCGTCGGCGAAGCAACGATCCCTCAAATTATTCGTTTGGTTGGTATGCTGGGTCTTGATGAAGCGCAGATGATGCGCGCATGCGGGGCTACCTTCAAGTTGGGAATCGAGTTCAATAATTGGGGAAAGCTAGGCGATAGTTACCTCCACACCTTTGGTCATAACGGCATTAATTTTAATCATTTAGACTTCCACCATTATTGGCTACGCGCCAAAAAGGGTGGCAGTGACAGTGATTTCTGGGACTATAGCTTTCATCACAAGGCTGCTTATGCTGACAAGTTCGGGCACGTTCAAGAATTAGGCAAAAGCGGTGTCTCGGGTCTATCTTATGCATACCATTTTGATGCAGGCCTGTTTGCTCAGTTCTTGCGTAAATGGACTGAAAGCAAAGGTGTTAAGCGCACCGAGGGCAAAATTGTTGATGTGAGTCTTGACGCAGAATCCGGGTATATCCAGTCGGTAGCGCTTGAAAATGGTGACGCAGTGGGCGGTGATCTGTTTATTGACTGTTCTGGGTTTCGCGGTCTCTTGATCGGTCAGGCGTTGGGCGTTGATTATCAGGATTGGTCGAAGTGGCTACCTGCTAACCGCGCTGTTGCTGTTCCGAGTGCGAGGTCTGGACCGCTGCTGCCTTATACCAAAGCCACTGCGCACCAAGCTGGCTGGCAGTGGCGTATTCCTTTGCAGCATAGAACCGGTAACGGCCATGTTTTTTGTTCCGATTTTATGAAGCCAGAAGAGGCCGAAGATATTCTTTTACAGAATCTGGATTCAGAGCCAATAGCTGATCCTAGACATTTGCGTTTCACAACGGGGCGGCGAGATAAGTTCTTTCATAAAAATTGTCTAGCGCTGGGCCTATCAAGTGGCTTTATGGAGCCCTTGGAATCGACGTCTATCCACCTGATTCAAGCAGGCGTAAACAAACTCATCGAGCTTTTTCCTGGCGGTAACTTTTCTGAGGCCTTAGCCAGTGAATATAATCGTCAATTCATCACCGAATTTGATTTGATCCGCGATTTTCTGATTTTGCATTATCACCAGACCGACCGCGTCGATTCCGAGTTTTGGCGCTATTGCAAAAACATGGATATTCCAGACTCGCTAAAAGCAAAAATGGCACTTTTCAAAGAAACCGGTATCATTCATAAAGACCATGCGGATTTATTTACCCAAGCCAGTTGGGCGCAGGTGATGCTTGGTCAGGGACTAATGCCGCAAAATTATCACGCACGAGCAGGCGGGCTGTCTGATCAGCAACTGATCGATTTGCTATCGAGTATTGAAAAAATCACCGATCGAGGTGTGAGCGGGCTAAATGGGCACAACGACTATATTGAGCGCTATTGCAAATCAGATTTACAATAGTTTTGGATATAGCCTGCGTGGTCAGGCATTGCATCGGCTCCCTCAATAATAGCGCTTCGAATTTGTGATAGCCGCTCAGTGACAGGGACTGATTTTCGCCCCAACGTAATCGCTGGCGCTCGCTTGGGGACGATGTTTTGGCCGAGATAGACCGCAATCCAGCTAGGATTATTGAAAAGTTCTCGCTCGTCTGAGACAATCAGGCCATGCTCCTCAAAGTGCGCGATTTTGGCCGCTAAACGATCAGGGATATCCATGTTTTTGCAATAGCGCCAAAATTCGGAGTCGTCACGTTCGGTGGCCTTATAATGAAGGATGAGAAAGTCCCGGATACGCTCATATTCGGCGCTGGTCAGAGCGTTATACTCCTGTGCGAGCAACGGCGAAAAGCCCTTGCCTGGGAGCATAGCAAGCAAACGCATGATGCCATACTGGATCAAGTGTAGGCTGGTGGACTCTAGCGGCTCCATAAAGCCTGCTGATAAGCCGATCGCGACACAGTTTTTGTTCCAAAACTTGCGCCGCTTCCCTGTGGTAAATTTCAGGTGTCGCGGCTCAACGAGGGGGGCGCCTTCGACTCCTTCGCGTAAGTCCCGCTCCGCTTGATCTGGTTCCAAATAGCCGTCACAATACACCAGCCCGTTGCCGGTTCGATGCTGCAAAGGAATGCGCCACTGCCACCCTGCGGTTTTTGCCATCGAGCGCGTATAGGGAAGCAAAGTCCCCTGATTTTCACTTGTCATTGCTACGGCTTTGTTACAAGGCAACCAGCGAGACCAATCGTCATATCCGGTCTTTAAAGTTTTCTCTATCAACAATCCGAAGAAGCCGGTGCAGTCGATGAAGAAATCGCCCTCATGAGTGCTACCATCTTCGGTCGACACTGACTTGATGTCACCGCTTTCAGCGCACTGTTCAACGCCGACAACCTTGCCCTCTATGCGCTCCACGCCTCTGGCTTCAGCGAATTGTCGCAAGAACTGGCCGTAAAGGGTAGCGTCGAAGTGGTAAGCATAATCCATCCGCGACTGGATAAGGCCGGGGTCTTGTGGCGGATGCGCAAAGCGCCCTTTGTGAGCCGCTTCCCATGCCATGCAATACTCACTGATGTCACCCGCGCGTCCGGCCAAATGTTCGCGCATCCAATATTGATAGAAGGGAATTGTGTCAAACTCAGCGCCGTATTGGCCAAAGGGATGAAAATAGCTATGCCCTTTTCGGGTCCAATCAATAAACTCGATGCCTAGTTTGAAGGTACCATGAGTCTTTTTCATGAAGCTAGCTTCGTCTATACCGATGCGTTGGTTGAAATGACGGATCGGTGGAATCGTAGCCTCGCCAACCCCTATAATCCCAATCTCCTCTGATTCAATCAACGTAATCTTTGTGCCAGACTGGACCGTATAAGCCAGCCCCGCAGCGGTCATCCAACCAGCGGAGCCTCCGCCAACAATGATTATATGCTCCAGTGCTCCATCCATCTGATCTTTATGCCCTTTTTGCATGAAATTGCATTGATTGCTGCTGAACTGCGAACGCATTCATGCTAGCTTTTTGCAGGATATTATACAAGGGGAGAAGTACAGTGGTTTTAAAGCAATATATAGGGATTTTAGCCGTAGTAATGTTTGCGGCAGGGTGTGAACAGCCATTGAGCGAGAAGCCGGCGGCTGCGGACAAGACAGCCACTATTACACCTTTTATCGATGTGCCTCAGACCGAGATGATTGCCTCTCCCGATGGCCGAATAGAATTCACTGTGCTGGTTGAAGACGGCCACCTTAAATATGGCGTCACTATGGATCAGGAGTCGGTGATCGCAGCGTCCAATCTGGGAATGCGCTTTTTAAAGCGGGCTGCAATCGAGGATGATATTATCATCACTGGCTTGGAGAAATCCTCGGCCGATACCACATGGGAGCAGCCTTGGGGCGAGCGTAAAACGGTGCGCGATCATCATAATCAGTTGGTCCTAAGCGCTTATAGCGAGCAGGCAAAATTAGAGTTCGATATCCACGTAAAAGTCTTCAATGACGGCCTTGGTTTTCGATATGAAGTCCCTGCTCAAGCGGACTTAGATGATACCGCGATCATCGACGAGCTGACAGATTTCAATGTTGGAGAATCTACTGCAAGCTGGTGGATTCCGTCGCGCATGTATAACCGCTATGAATATCTATACCGGCAAACGCCCGTGGCTGATATCCAGCTTGTTCACACGCCGGTTACCTTAATAAACGAGGGCGGTATTCACATCAGTCTGCATGAAGCGGCCTTGGTGAATTATTCCAGTATGTCGTTAAAACAGACCCGTGAGGGCGTTCTTGAAGCTGAATTGGCGCCCAGATCAGACGGCACCAAAGTTCGCGTAAGCGGAGGTTTCAAGACCCCGTGGCGGACGATACAAATCAGCGATGATGCTGTTGGTCTTTTGAACTCGAATCTTATCTTAAATCTGAATGAACCCAACAAACTAGGCGATGTTTCATGGATTGAGACGGGAAAGTATGCTGGTATTTGGTGGGATATGCATGTCCGCAACAAAACATGGGGTCAGTTTGAAAACGGCGCACCAACGCCCCACGGAGCCACTACAGAGCACGCCAAGACATATATTGATTTTGCATCCGAGAATGATTTTATCGGGGTGCTGATCGAAGGGTGGAATATTGGCTGGGACAATGATTGGTTCAGCAATGGTGATGTCTTTTCCTTCACCGAGGCTTATGGCGATTTTGATATCGCTGAGGTGTCCCGCTATGCTGCCGAGAAGGGCACTAGGATCATTGGTCACCATGAAACATCGGGAAACATAAGCAATTATGAAAATCAGCTGGAAGCCGCGCTGGACCTATATCAAGAGATGGGTGTTGGCTCTATCAAAACGGGATATGTTGCAGATGACGGCGATATCAAATGGGTCGATGAGGCCGGTGTAGCCCGCTTTGAGTATCATGACAGTCAGCGGCAAATTGAGCATCATCTCAATGTGGTCAAACGCGCAGCCAAGCACCAAATCACTATTAATACCCATGAACCTGTGAAGGATACGGGGCTTCGCCGGACCTATCCAAATTGGATCACCCGAGAAGGGGCGCGCGGCCAAGAATTTAACGCTTGGGGAGTGCCGCCGAATGGTCCGGACCATGTGCCCAATCTAATTTTTACACGGATGCTGTCGGGTCCGATGGACTATACGGCCGGTGCCTTCAATTTGCGACCTTCAGAGCTGCCGCCCATAAGTGACACTATGACACGCCACGATGTGCGCTCACGCATCGAGCATACGCTGGCAAAGGAGCTAGCGCTTTATGTTGTTCTCTATTCACCCATACAAATGGTTGTGGATAGCCCCGAGGTGTATGATCAGCGCTTAGGCGCATTTCAGTTCATTAAGGACGTGCCGACGGACTGGGATCAAACGATAGCGCTTGACGGTGCGGTCGGTGAGTATGCTGTTTTCGCGCGGAAAGATCGCCAAACGGACGATTGGTTTGTCGGCGGCGTTACGGACCAGGAGGGCCGCGATTACACGCTGGATTTGTCCTTCCTTGATAGCGGTGAGTATGAGGCGCAGATATACCGGGACGGCGAGGAGGCGCACTATGATACCGCTCCCTATGATATATTGATTGAAAGCGTTAACGTTAGCGATGAAAAAAGCCTGCACATTAAATTAGCTCCGGGCGGGGGTTTCGCAATTAGATTGAAGAAGCTATGATTAGGACATGTTTGTCTCTTTTACTGGTCGTTTTTATTATGTCGCATAATAGTTCAAGCGCGGATGATCCCATTGAGGTTCAGACACCCGTTACTGGTTATATGGGTGTCACCGGCACTGTTGACCTAATCGAAGATTTTCAGGCTGGCGATTTGAAGTCGCGGCATCTTGAGATATGGCTACCACCTTCCTACGCTAAGGATTCTAGTAAGCGCTATCCGGTACTATATATGCATGATGGTCAGAATCTTTTCGATCCTGAACGCGCCAATTTTGGTGTAGATTGGGGCATCGACGAAGCCATGACCCGGTTGATTGCCGAAGGTGTTGTGCGCGAGGCGATTGTTGTTGGTAATTGGTCCACACCAGATCGGTTCAGCGAGTATATGCCGCAAGGTGCGGTAAATGTGGATACGATTGAAAAATACAGAAAAACCCATCCAAATCTCGGGTGGGATGCTGTCAAATCGGATCAGTATCTGGAGTTTTTAGTTGATCGGCTAAAGCCTTGGATCGACGAAAATTATCGAACGCTTCAAGGGAAAGATAATAGTTTCATTATGGGCTCGTCGATGGGGGGATTGATCTCTGCCTACGCTATCAGCAAATATCCCGATGTTTTCGGCGCCGCTGCGTGCGTTTCAACCCATACGCCGCTGGGTGATGGGCTGATTGTCGAATATTTAGGAAGCAATTTGCCTGATCCCAGTTCGCACCGTATATATTTTGATTATGGCACCGAAACGCTTGATCATAACTATGAGGGCTATCAAAAGCGCCTTGATGCTATTGGTTACGCGCGGGGCTATGTTGAAGGTGAAAATTGGCGCAGTCTGAAATTTGAAGGGCACGAACATTCTGAGCGCGCGTGGCGAGCTCGAGTGCATATTCCACTGATATTTCTGCTTGGCAAAACGGCGAGTGAATAGTGAGAAAAGAAGACATACAAATTATCAGGCTTGGCAGTGAGCGTCAGCCCCTTGTTGTTCTCGATAATTTTGTCAGTGACCCCGACGTTCTCACTGAGGCCGCCAATGACGTGACCTATCAGCATGGTGGACAGTTCTATCCAGGTGTCAGAGCCACCGCGGATCCCGCTTGGCTGCAAGAGCAATCGGGCGTGTTAGAGCAGATATTTAGTCAAGTGTTTGGCGTTGCGGATGGTATTGATGTCACAGAAAGCAATTATTCGCTTGTAACAACGCCTGAAAATGATTTGAAGCCTATCCAGTCACTCCCGCATTTTGACGGATTTGATCCCGACAGGTTCGCGCTTTTACTCTATCTTTGCCCTGAAAATATGGGCGGAACGGCTTTTTATCGTCACAGATCAACGGGCTTTGAGACAGTCACCCAGGATCGCTTTCAAGCCTACAAACAAGCGCTAGAGCAGGAGGCCGCAATTGATGGCACGCCTGCTGGATATTACCGGGATTCAGAGAGATTTAAGCGGATACATACCGTTGAGGCGCGTGTCAACCGGATGGTTATATATCGCGGCATCACCCTACATTCAGGTGATATTCCAGTTAATTTTAAACCTACGTCTGATCCAAGCAAAGGACGCTTGACGATCAATATATTCTGCCAGGGTATGTAATCCCGCAAGATCACTTTTGACCTCTCGGTAATATGCCCATATTGTGGGGTATTAACCACCTAGTGGTGATATTTGTTGGTCGCGGCATTTGGCTATTACCCAGCTTCGATCAAGATATGAAAGTCAAAAAGACTCAAAATGGACGTTGGTAACTTCATTTCCATGTATTGAAGCCCATGTATTGAAGCCCATGTATTGAAGATCTTAAGAACCCATGCTAAAAGGTGCGCGCACTACTGTTATCATTGGCATGGTCCCGTAGCTCAGGTGGATAGAGCGACAGATTCCTAATCAAAAGGCCGCCGGTTCGAATCCACCTGGGATCACCACTGATAAATTTGGCAGGGTTTGTATGATATCATAAAAATATCGCCGCCGTAATTGTGGTAGATTACGGAGTTTTGCTGTTTACTTCTTCTTGATTTGGTCGGTTAATGTCGATTTTTCTTCCACATGGACTTAATGGCGAAATAGATATCCAGCGCCGGAGCATCATACGCCCGTGTATCAATCCCAAGCCGATTGCGCAGCAAGCGCGAAAAAAATCTCCGATTTTGGCGCTCAATCTCTATTGGTTTTAAAAAAACAGTAATATATTCGTGTAAAATACTAAAACGAATATCGGATAGATCAGACCAGGGCAACAATGCTGGCTTCCATTTGCCGTATAACAGGCCTTCAGATGATATTTGTATTTCAGGTTTTTTCCATTTCCAACACCAACAATCCTTGATGAATGCAGCTAGGCTAAAAATCAACCCTGCCCAAAGAGCTAGACGACCAAGCTCGGGAAAAGATAACCAAGTCAGCAAGGCCCCGGAAAACAAGATCACAAGCATCATTTCGATCATCAGAAGCTTGGTGGATTTTTGTGAACTTAAGCGATAATAATTGCGTAAATCGGGCCTTTCAGCGGTCATCATTTTCGATTTGGCAGCGGCAAATCTGGTACTTGCTTCAAGTCGGAAAACAGTGTTGTTCATTCCCAAACCCCAAGGATTGAAATAGATACGGTTTCCGAGAATGCGAGAAATAAGCCTGTGTACGGGGTTACTGATTTTTACGGTATGAGCAACCTTTACCCAGGTGAAATCCAGCCAGAGACTTTGCCTAATCCGGATCACACTATGCCAGGGAATTTTTACAGGACCAAGTCTCGTATCCAGAATTCCCTCTTCATCAATTTTAATGCTGGCACCTCCACGCCGGAGGAGCTTGAATTGATCAAGTGATAATTTCAGAAAGAGAAACGACAAAGCGAAAAATACAGCGGCCGCTTTAACCGATATATTTTCTTCGAAAATCACTTGTGCAGCACTAAGAAAGCCCAAAAATGCATATAATAGGAAACGAGAAATATGCGAATATTTATCACTTACAAAAACGAATGGGCTGTCAAACATTATAACCCCTTTTTTAATCAAAGTGTTGCCGACCATTATAATCAGCAACACATCGCTTTTTCCAGTCTTACATTCCTTAATCCTTTATAGTCTTATCAACGAGGTAGTCTGCGCCCAAACCTCCTGCAATACCGCCTATCAGCACGCCAGCTCCTACACATATAGGAGCGCCGGGTCCGCATCCCAAACCTGCAAGGATCCGGGTCAGGATCCGGGTCAGGCTTGCGTTACTTGCATTATTGATGCCGAACAGGGTGGCTGCGTTCCATACGGTCGTTGTCTGGTACACAGCTCCCTGCCATTGGTGATCCCTGCTGGACTCGAACCAACGGCCTTTTGATTAGGAATAGCCTTAGACTGTTGAGCTATTAATTTTTTATCATTAAAATCGGAGGCTTATAAAGTGGTACATAGTATCATTTTTAACCTTACACAAAAAGTAAGACATGGCTATTTTGCAGTGCTATGAAATTCCTCCATAATTCCAAGCCCTTATAATGAAACATAATATTTAGGTTTTGACACTCCTCAACTGCATAATTTTCAACCCGCCCAGTATTTCCAATGGTCTCAGTGTGTGTAAGCCTACCTTGATGCGATTTTATATGACTTAAAAGGTTATGTTTCTTCTTAAGCACTTCCTTCGTCATTGCAGGCAAGAATATTCAGGTATAATCGCATGGCCAGCCATCGCTTTTGGCGGCTCAGATAACCGTTAAATCTAGCACCCTCAAGGCTTGCTTTTTTAAATCAATATTAACACATTAGCTCTACTTATTAGATCAGATAAATTGATAATAATGGGCTTAATCGGCGTCAGTATTGTTAGGTTTGACTATAGTTTGAACGCCCACCTTGTTATTTCTCTTTTCCTCCCCACATATGGTTAGGCCATTATTCCTGATTGCTGATAGCGACAAATTATTGCCGCACCCATGAAAGGGCATACCATGTCCTGCGAAGACCTCTCGAACGCTTCTCCTGCGTCAAATTCCAACAATCCGCGTCAAAACAGCCCTGATACAGTTATAGGCCCGGCACTTGCCAAAAGGCCCAAAAGGAAAAAGCTCAAATTGATCCATTGAAGGTGGGGCGGTCCCCACCCTCGCGTATCTTGTCTTGAGGGTATATCAAGCTGGTATGCAAACACCCAACTTGGCGCTTAACTGTTGACCTCATAGACATGACCCATCGCGGCCAGCGCAACCACGCGCCCATAAACAAAAAAGAAATCATCATGGACAAATTGACCTGGGGTGTAATTGGATCATCCAGGAAGGCAGATGAAAAACGTGTGCCAATCCATCCGGATCATTTATTACGAATACCTGCCGAGTATCGCAAACAGTTGATCTTTGAAGAAGGGTATGGCGCCCCTTTTGGCAGTTCTGATGATGAAATTTCGGCGTTAACTGGTGGTGTTGCGCCCCGCCATGAATTGCTGGCAGACGTTGGGAACGTGATCATAGCAAAACCCACGCTGGCAGATCTCGAGGATATTCATGTGGGAGGAACCTTGTGGGGGTATCCTCACTGTGCCCAGCAGCGGTCGATCACTCAGGCTGCAATTGATCGTAAACTTACCCTTGTCGCCTTTGAAGATATGTTTGTATGGAACTCTGCAGGCCAAATCGGACGCCACACATTTTACAAGAATAATGAATTGGCAGGTTATTGCGCCATATTACATGCGCTTAGCCTGAAAGGGATTGATGGGCACTATGGTAACCAGCGCAAAGTGACCATATTTGGCTTCGGTGCAGTGAGTCGCGGCGCTATATACGCGCTGAAGGCCCATGGCTTCCGTGACATTACGATTTACATTCAACGTCCAGACAACGAAGTCAGAGAAGAAGTGCTGGATTGCCATTATTCTCGTGTTCGAAGCGGGGGTAAGGGCGAGCCCCGCATGCTGATAGTGGAGCATGATGGCAGTGAGCGACCGATGGTTGATATGATTGCCGAGTCAGATATTATTATAAATGGAAAGTTTCAGAACCCCGATCACCCCATTGATTTTGTTACCGAAGCAGAAAAAGACTGCTTGAAACCAGGGTGTTTGATCATTGATGTTAGCTGTGATGAAGGGATGGGATTTTATTTCGCTAGGCCAACCACATTCAAGAACCCCATGTTTAAAGTTGGTAAGACGGACTATTATGCCGTGGATCATACGCCAAGCTACCTATGGGAAAGTGCTTCCCGCTCTATATCTGCGGCCCTGATTGTTCACTTACCGTCAATGGTTGATGGTCGGGCAAGCTGGCAGAAGAATGAGACGCTGCGCCGCGCGGTCAATATAGATGCTGGCGTCATCGTGAAACCCAACATTCTATCGTTCCAAAAACGACAGCTGGACTATCCACATGCAGCTATTACTTAAGCAGGCTGGATTCCATCACCCGCTCCACGACGCACTTGGGGAAAGCATATAGCCGGCTGAAAGACATCATATCACCAGTAAGACGCCCGGTATATTGTGTCCTAGTCTATGGCAAACGTCAGTGACTTTTTGTTATATTTCCACAATAGGGATTTATCAGAAATAAGTGAACAATATCAGTGGTTTGGTATGAAAACATCATAAAAAAATCGTTGGAGCCCCACACAGACTTGAGGTCGACCGAACCGATTGTCTGGCAAAATACACCAGGTTTCCCGGCGCGAATATTGTAGAGAAATACGCAGGGGAAATGAATGTCGGCTCAATCCTGTTCGCTACTTTCTTTTGCTTGTTGATCCCGATCCTGCAAAAGCTGTTGAAGATAGCGCCACCTTGGCCCGACCGGCCACCTGTTGCCAAACAGACGATAGTAGAGCCTGGCTCTTTGGAAATAGAAGGGCAGGCGAAAACGACGATGCAAGCCTTCTTCAATGTGTGAAGGATCGACGCTAACGACCTCTCCCAACGGGGCCATTGCAGCTCGAATACCGAATAACAAATAGACTTCAAACATGACCGTATTGACCTCATAGATGAAAATTTGCTCCAACTTTTCAGCTGAATAATTCAGAGGTTGCAACAGCTCGAAGACATACTGACTGACGTATTGATGGGTTTCATCTTCGCCCAATCCGGCTGGCACCCATGTTCTGGTAAACCAGTCCTCGGCGCCGGATTCATATAAGACCCAGAGCTCAGACAAGGCTGCCCATACCTTTCTGCGCCTCTCGATGTCAGAGAAGATTTCTGATTTTCGCGCTTTGCTTGAAAGGTCTGGGGCCAATGGTTATCTCCTTAGAAGAATCTTTCCACCAATTCATCATAGGCCATTTCTCCTCCGATGCCACCGATAATGCCACCAGCAATTGTTCCAATGAGTGCACCGCCTGCGATACCCTATGGCCCGAAAATAACTCAAGCGGTGGCACCGGCTTTTCCGCCAGCCGCACCCCCGGCAATTCCGCCGCCAATGATCGAAGCCTGTCTGCCGGTTTCTTCCATTTTGTTTTCAGCTTCAGCAATTTCATAAGCTGCCATGGCAAATGTGAGAACCCAAATTCCTCTGCCTACTCGGCCTGCAATTTTTGCATTGGCTGTTTCTTTGGCACTGGGTGATCCAGCTTTTTCGATGATAAGTTTGGCGAGCTCTTCTCGTTCTCGAATGGTCAGATCGGCAAGCTTCTTGCCACTAAAATGTCTGTCTAAATATGTCTTCTGAAGGTCATCAGGGCTGATATTTTGCTTTGGTTACTCTGGCGAGGAAATACAGAAAAATGTAACCGAACCAGGGTGCAAGAAACCCATAATATACCATTGCGATTCTGTTGAGAAAAACTCCGAACAAAAGAAAATCCAGGGCCATATAGGTTAACAGGAATGTTAACGCAGTCGGGTTTGGCTCTGAACTCATCATATGACGAAATTTTCTGGTACCTCTGAAAACGAGCGGAATGTAGGCTATCCAGAACACAAAAGTTGCAAGCGTTGCTGGCAAATGAGCGGAAAACACTGTGGCGGGATAATTGACGGCGCTTTGACCTGTAATCAATGACGTAACTATCAGCGCTAAATAGCCGAGCAAGGTCGAAAGAAACCAGAATAAAACCGAGTGCAGAACCACGACCACCATCCCCTTGTGAAGTGCAGCGCCTGTTGACGCTGCACTAGAAAGTCAAAATTCATCACACTCCATACACCATAGAGGGTATGATATATTGTCTAGAAAAGAAAGGGGGGTGCCTTGAAAAATTGTGCCACCGAATGCGTTCTTCGGCAGGCCAAATGCTTTAAACACCGTGTGATGATATCCTGTTATCTGGTCCTTGTTCAATTTACCAAGGGTGCCTTTGATGTCCTTCGCTGCGGTATTCCAGTGATGAACCGCGATGGCAACCTGAATGCGTCTGAACATGTCATCCACCCACTCATGTTGGCGTTTTCGGTATGATTCAACAGGTATATGACCCCCTTGCCCACGATTAAACTCAGCGCGGTATTCAAGCTCGTTAGCACGAGGAGGATTTTCTCTGATGAACTTGTCGCCGAGATATGACTTCATCAAGGGAACTGATGACACGGGAGCCAGTCCACGATTAAAATGAATGTCCAGAGCAACACTGGCTATCGGATCACTCAAGACCTTGAGTGTCTTCCAGTATTTTTCCAGCTGTGGTCCAACAGAATTGTGGGGTAAAGACCGTATTGCCTGAATGAGGCGTTTCAATTCTTCCTGTTTGACTTTGAAAATATGCTCGTTTGGCAAATTTCCCATAAATGGCTCTTTCAGTAGCCGGTCCAGAATGGGCGTCGGTGTCCGCTGCCTGAGTCTGGAGAATGTCTGGCCACCAAGGGCTTCAATCTTGCCCGTCACCTTCAGGCCTTCATGAGATTGGAAATGCTCAATCGCGCAAACAAGATCCTTGCTGTTCTTGCCATCGATCCGGCCTTGCCAAATTGGCTTCATGCCAAATTTCGTCTTTGCTTTGATGTTGGCGAGGCATGTTTGCACAACTGCCACGTCTGACTGATCAGGGTAACAGTTTCTCCCAACATTTTTACTGAGCTTGAGTATATTCATGGGCAAATCTCCATAAGAAAACCCCGCAGCCGGGAGAGCATACGGGGTATTTAAAACGAAAAACGCCCACCGGAATTCCGGCAGGCGCAGCTAATCAATCATGACAATTGATGCGGTGCATATTAGGGGGCAGCGGTGCGTTTGCCAATTAAAATGTACACATTTAGCGTACGAACGGATATATAACCTTTTGTCAGTTCAGTCTGATTAATTAAACGAGTTACACGGATATGGGTCAGGTCCGGGTCAGATCCGGCTCAATCCTGTTCGCTACTTTCTTTTGCTTGTTGATCCCGATCCTGCAAAAGCTGTTGAAGATAGCGCCACCTTGGCCCGACAGGCCACCTGTTGCCAAAGAGACGGTACCAAAGCCGGGCACGTCCTGCATAAAAGGGACGTTTTAGTACAAGCATAATGATATCTTCGATGAATTCTATGGAAAAGCCTTCCAACTCGATCATGATTAGATTTGTAACGTGAATTCCAAGCGGGATATAAATACCGAACATGGCCATATTGACTTCATAAATGAATATCTGCCGAATTTCTTCTGCTGTGTAACCAAGTGGCTCGATCATCTTGATAACTTCATGAGCAATGATCGGATGCCCTTCCTCTTCTGTAATGCCTTCGGGCAAGAGAATGCGGCATCCATATGGGGATTCCCCACCTGAATGGAGAACCCACAATTCAGACAAGGCAAGCCAAAGCTTACGCCGCCTATCAATATCAGCGAGGATATTTGCTTTCAATTCATGGCGAGTCAGCTTTTTCGTCATCTGTTTCTCCCTAGAAGAATCTTTCCACCAATTCATCATAGGCCATTTCTCCTCCGATGCCACCGATAATGCCACCAGCAATTGTTCCAATGAATGCACCGGCTGCGATACCCCATGGCCCGAAATACAATCCTGCAGCCGCTCCGGCAGCGGCTCCTCCAGCCGCACCCCCGGCAATTCCGCCGCCAATGATCGAAGCCTGTCTGGCGGTTTCTTCCAGTTTGTTGTCAGGGTATGTAATCCCGCAAGATCACTTTTGACCTCTCGGTAATATGCCCATATTGTGGGGTATTAACCACCTAGTGGTGATATTTGTTGGTCGCGGCATTTGGCTATTACCCAGCTTGGATCAAGATATGAAAGTCAAAAAGACTTAAAATGGGCGTTGGTAACTTCATTTCCATGTATTTAAGATAGTAAGAACCCATGCTAGAAGGCGCGCGCACTACTGTTATCATTGGCGTGGTCCTGTAGCTCAGGTGGATAGAGCATTTGATTCCTAATAAACGCGTTTACTTGTATGTTATTGATTTATTTAAATTATCAAAATCTGTGCCCGAGCTTTGCCTGATCTAGCTAGTTTTTGCTTTCAGTCTCTCAAGCTGGGATTTCATCATATTGTTTTCTATCGCCCATTCTTTAAGTATTTTCAGGCGTTTTTGCATTATCTCTTTATCTGCTACTGACCAATTTTCCATCATAGATAATTGCACCTTCTCCCATGCAATAAACCCTGGACCATGCTCAATCGACATTTTATCAAAACTAATTGCTTGGTCTTCTCTTTCCAATTCAGTCATGTCTGGCGAGGAGACTATATTTTTGTAAAGCTCCTGAGTGTCATGGTCAGATAATGCAATGCCGTGAATTTCCTCAAAGTATCCTTCTGGTAAGAGCTCCTCTATTCTGTCTATTTCAAACTCTTCCAACACTGGAAACGGATTGTCGATACCTACCTTTGTGCTCCAGTCAAACTTTAAAGCAGAAATGGGGTATTTCAACATGTGCAAGGTGATAACCAGTACTGCTATTTCTTCATAGGCAGTCAGCCATTTTGACACTGCTCGCTCTTCAAACGTCTGGAAATTTGAAAATTTCAACCCAACACGATTAGAATACCTCACACCTTTGGTATGCACATAGTTATGCAGATAGCCAAGGTCATCGAATTTCTGCTTGATATCTATTTTGTCATTGAATGATTTGATATTGCTATTGGCAAGCAAAATACTCCAAATCTTCTTCGCCTGTGGCGTATTGGCTTCCCATGTATTTGCTGATTTCAACCAATCTTGAACAACTTGATGACCATCATCATTGATGTTGAAATATACCGACAACAGACCCAGCTCCAAAGAGCTTCTAAGTGATACAAAAGCTTGCTTGTAAAAGCCGAGTAGCATCAAGTTAAACGAAACCTGAAACTCCTCAATCGCCTCTGTGTAAGGGAAAAAGTGACCAGACCACATGTTATCTGTTGTCTGAGGAATTACTTTGCCAATGAACTGAAGAGCCCACCCCAGTTCAGTGATTTTTTCTTCAATCTCAGGACAAGTTTTGAGATGATATTCTGACTGCTTCAGAACATCCATACTCTTTTTAGGTTCATATATGTAAGGGCTAAACTTCAATTATATTCTCACCATGATTGGGATTAATATACATGAACAAGCACAATCTTCCATACCATTCATCTTGTTTTCAATCGACTGACCGTTTTCCTTGCCGTAGGCCGATGAAAAGACACGGGCTTGAAGGAGAATATTGATGGTGTCGATGCTGGAGCGAGAAGAGTTGCGCGGGGAAGAATTATTTATATTTCGCCGTCCTACGTCACCAAATTGGCAGTGTCGGATCAAGTTTAATGGGCTTGCAGCGTTTGATCGCTCGCTGGGTACGCCATCGAAGCCGGAGGCCATTACCTGGATCCGGGTCAGGCTTGCGTTACTTGCAGGATCCGGGTCAGGCTTGCGTTACTTGCATTATTGATGCCGAACAGGGTGGTTGCGCTTCGTACGGTCGTTGTCTGGTACACAGCTCTCTGCCATTGGTGATCCTTGCTGGAATCGAACCAACGGCCTTTTGATTAGGAATAGCCTTAGACTGTTGAGCTATTAATTTTTTATCATTAAAATCAGGGGTTTATATGAAGTAATTATGGCATCTATTATTTTTACACATAAAATTACACATATAAATTTTGAACTGTTTACCTAATATCCTTAATATGCCCAACTTGTTCTGACGGGGTACACTTTAAGGGGGTAATTATGCTTACTTAACTTTTTAAAGTATCACACCTTGCTTAAGAAGCTCATTTAATGCTTCAACACTTTCGGTATGGTATTTTATGCCACTAAAATCATTAAGTTCTTTCATTGCTTTTACTATTCCAGGTGATTTTCTATATGGCCTATCTGATGACATTGCCTCAAAAGCATCCGCTACTGCGACAATCTTAGCTTCTAGTATTATATCCTGATCTTTTAATCCTTCAGGGTACCCGCTTCCATCCAACCTTTCATGATGTTGTCCAATGATCTCTCTAATTGGCCATGGCAAATGTGCGCCAGCGAATAGATCCATTCCCAATCTCGGGTGTTCTTGAATTATCGCCATCTCTCCCTCAGAGAGCTTTACAGGTTTGGTTAATATTTGAATTGGAATACTCAATTTTCCAACATCATGAACAAGAGCCCCTAATGTTAATCCCTCAAGTATGCGGTTACTTAGTCCAAGTTTTTTTCCAATTTCTGTTGAAATTGCAGCAACACGCACCTGATGGCCAGAAGTATATGGATCGCGAAGCTCAACAGCCTTAGAAACAATTTGCACCATTCCTTTAAAGGAAGCCTTTAATTCTTTTGTTTTCCTATTTAACATATCTTTTACGTCATGTTCAGTGGTTGTTTCGATAATGGTTATATTCCAAAAAGTAGAACCATCCTCCATGCGCCTTGGCATACCAATTCCATGTACCCACTTGTGTTTACCAGAGGGTGTAATAATTCTATATTCATTGTCAAATAGAGTTAAATCTTCAGCTGAACGATGAACTTTTTCTTTCATTGTTCTCACGTCATTTGGATGGATTTGGTCCCATAAAAAGTTTGGGTCTTTGTTTACTTGCTCTTCACTAAGCTCCCATAACTCCAAACACCAATCACTTAGATAAGTTGTTGCGTTTGTCCCGTCGGAATGCTGTCTGTAATTAATCAAAGCTATTGGAACGTTATGAATAATATCATCAGCAAACATACTGTTGTCATTTTCATTATTATGGGAACCTATTATCTTATCCATATTTTTTTTCCTCCATTTATTTTGACTATAATACAATGCGCTTCGTAGTTGTCTTGAGTTCAAGAATAACACATGACTATTTTGCAGTGCTATAAAATTCCTCCATAATTCAAAGCCCTTATAATGAAAAATAAGATTTTGGTTTTGGCACTCCTCAACTGCATAATTTCAAGCCGCCCAGTATTTCCAATGGTCTCAGTGTGTGTAAGCCTACCTTGATGCGATTTTATATGACTTAAAAGGATATGTTTCTTCTTAAGCACTTCCTTCGTCATTGTAGGCAAGAATATTCAGGTATAATCGCATGGCCAGCCATCGATTTTGGCGGCTCAGATAACCGTTAAATTTAGCGCCCTCAAGGCTTGCTTTTTTAAAATAATATTAACACATTAGCTCTACTTATTAGATCAGATAAATTGATAATAATGGGCTTAATCGGCGTCAGTATTGTTAGGTTTTGAAAATAAAAGGAGGCCCCCATTCGACCAAGAGCGGTGATAGAAAATCTTATACTCGCTTTCGCTGTTTTGATTTTGACCTATCAAGTTGAAGTGTTCGAGAGGGATAGGGCGTATTCCAATCAACGTGAAATCGCCGCTCGGGAGCTGGCGGTTGCGCAATCTAGTATATCGCTCAAGCTTGTTGAAGGCCTCAGTTTAATAGAGGAAATGAGAATTTTGCTAAGCCAAAACGTGAATTGGACTGCAGCAGAATTCGATGAATATGCCAGCGCCCTTACCGTCGATCATCCTGAGATAAGAAATGTAGCGGTGGCTCGCAACTATATTATAGATTATGTGTCTCCTTTGTTGGGTAATGAAGCCGCTCTAAATCTAGATTACCGAGATGTTCCGGCCCAATTTGATGCCGCAAATCAAGTGATATCCAACGGCCGCACGATTGTTACAAATTTAATTTATTTGGTTCAGGGGGGAACGGGCATTATTGCGCGGGTGCCCTTTCGTATCGACCAAAATACAGATGGAGCAGGCTGGGGCCTGGTCTCGATCGTCTGGGATTCCGAGCAGCTCTTTAGTTCATTAATAACCCAGCAAGAAAAAACGGATTTTCGATATTCGATTAAAAGTCTCGATATGAGTGCTGGATTAAATTCTCAGCTGTATGGAGACGAGGACGTATACGACGTTAACCCCATTTTAAGCTTGCTTCCGTTAGACGGTAATCGGTGGGAGATGGCCATTGCGCCAAAGAAGAATTGGAGCACTACCAATAATACAATTTGGGCCATTCGGATCATTGGATTATTAATTATTATTATAATCTTTGTGCTGTCACGGGAGAGGCAGAGGTTCAAAGCGCTTGTATCTGAACTAAAAGCAGCACAAGTTAAATCGGAAATTGCCAATCGTACTAAAGATAGATTTTTGGCAAATATAAGTCACGATTTGAGAACTCCACTAAATGCCATCATGGGGTTTTCAGAAATGATGAAGGATCAGCTTCTTGGGAAAATGGATAATATAAAATATCTGGAATATTCAGGAGACATCAATGATTCTAGCAAGTACCTATTACACTTGGTGAATGATTTATTGGATATTTCGGCCCTTCAATCTGGTAATAGGTCGCTGGATCCAGAGCCCATAGAGATAAAGGCCTTGGCACATAACTGCTGGAGACAGTTGTCGAAAGATGCGGC
>Ga0316189_10001606_pt1 | contig 22445 bp, 13 predicted proteins | sample LowCovwburrow_MG_FD_204930 | JGI IMG/M metagenome (GOLD analysis project Ga0316189, IMG submission 204930) | Coastal sediment microbial communities from Maine, United States - Lowes Cove worm burrow | ecosystem: Environmental > Aquatic > Marine > Coastal > Sediment | place: USA: Maine... | reverse complement strand
AACGAGCTGCACGTGTGGGTCCGCGACGAAGACGGCGTGGGAATCGACGGTGCCGCGGTGGAGCTGTCACTCGCGGATTCGACCGACCTCGGCTCAATCTACAACGGCGATGCTCGCGCCCTGCCCAAGCAGATCGTGACCGGCAGCGACGGTCACGCCATGGCGTTCAACTACTGGCCGATCTCCGACCACGGACTGCTCGTGTTCAAGGTGTCGATGGCCGGATTTGCGTCGGACGTCGCGACCGAGATTACGACAGGCTGGTGGGAGGACGACCTTATGGGCTGTAGCTACTGCGGCACTCCGACGATCAATGTATGGGGTCATTGGTCCTATACCGTCGAGTTCCAGCGCGACCTCGCGGCCACCGAAGCGTGCATCGTCGCCAACGATCACGCGGGTATGACGACCTGCGGCGAGCCGCGACACGTGCATCATGACCCGGCATACGACACCTGCTGGACCCCCTGAGCGGTTACGTCCAGCGTTGTGCGCCACCTCGCCGTATGTACGACGAGACCTCGTTGCGGGCGATTCCACGCCGATCGACGAATGGACAATCAACGCGGGCTCCGGCAATGTCACCCTGCTTGGAGCGGACGCGTACCCTCGCCGACGACGAGCTCGAGGCCGAAATCGCCAGAGGCCTGCCGGGCACCACGTCGATCGGACGCTTCACCGTTCTGCACCCCTTGGGCTCGGGGGGTATGGGCACGGTGTACGCCGCGTACGATCCGCAGCTGGATCGCAAAGTGGCGCTCAAGCTCCTGCACGCCACTGCACGTGCCGAGGACGATGACAGCCACGCCAGGGCTCGCTTGCTGCGCGAGGCCCAGGCGCTCGCGAAGGTCTCCCACCCCAACGTCATCCAGGTCTACGAGGTCGGCGTCGTTACCCTCACCGGCAGCGAGCGCATCTTCTTGGCGATGGAGCTTGTCGAAGGCCCCACGCTACGCGCGTGGATCGACACCCTGCAGGCCACCGAGCGCTGGTCCCAGGGGCGGGCGTGGCAGGATTTTGTCGACGTCATGGTTCAGGCCGGCCGGGGGCTGGCGGCAGCCCACGCCGCAGGGCTGATGCACCGAGACTTCAAACCCGACAACGTGCTCGTTGGCGATGACGGCCTCGTCCGCGTGCTCGACTTCGGTCTTGCGCGCCGCGTTGGCGATGACCCACCCATCGCTCCCGCATCTGCGGATACACCCGCCCCCGTGCTCGACGAGCCACTCACGGTGACAGGGGCGGTGCTCGGCACGCCCGCATACATGGCTCCGGAACAGTTCCTGGGCAAGACGGTGGACGAGCGGACCGACCAGTTCTCGTTCTGCGTGACGTTGTACGAGGGGTTGCTGGGGGTACGTCCGTTCACGAGCGATTCACAGCTCGCACTCGCGGCGGCCGTGATGGTCTGTGAGCTGCCGCCGTGGCCATCTCGCCCTCCTGTCCCCGACCACCTCGCGGAGATCTGTACGCGTGGGCTGAGCCGCTCCCGAGCGGATCGGTTTGCGTCGATGGACGTGCTGGTCGCCGCCCTTGAGGTCGACCACGCCAAGATCCGGCAGCGACGCATGGCCTGGGTCGGCGCGGGTCTGGCACTTGCCGCCGCAACCGCCGTCAGCGCCCTGGTGACGCAGCGGGTGTCCTCCGAAAGCGCAGCCGATGCCCCGACCGACCCCTGCGCCTCCGGCCCTGCGCGGGTGGCGGAGCGGTTTGGGCCAACCCAGATCGAGTCACTGCGGGGCACGCTCGCTGATCCTGCGGTCCCTTACGCCGTGAAGACCATCGATGCCGTCGTGTCCGAGCTGGAGCGCTACGCAAGCGATTGGACCCTCGCCTACCGCGACGCATGCGAAGCCACCCACGTGCGCCAGGAACAATCCGGAGCACTGCTCGACCAACGCATGGCGTGCCTCGACCGCCGCCTGAGCGCACTCGATGCGACGGTTGCCGAGCTCTCACGCGCCGACAAGCCATCGCTGCTGCGCTCCGCGGTGGGAATCACAGGCAGCCTCCCCGCGCTCGAGACGTGCGCCAATACAACCGCGATGCAGGGCGTAGAGCCCCCGCCGGATGAGGCCACCCGCGATGCCGTCGTCGCTGCGCAGGAGCAGCTGGACATCGCCTCGGCCAAGAGTGCCGCGTATCGGTACGCGGAGGCTCTCGAGGTGGTGGTCGCAATGGGCCCCGACGTCGAGGCACTCGGGTATCGGCCATTGCTCGCCGAGTATCTCTTGCTCCGTGCGCAAGCCGAGGGGCAAAACGATGCCAACGAAACGGCCGTCAAGTCCTCACTGCGAGCCATCATGCTCGGGCAATCGATTGGAAACGACGCGATCGTCCGAGACGCAGCGGCGCGGTTGTCCTCGCTGGTGGGCATCCGGCAGGCAAAGCCGCAAGAGGGGCTGATGTGGGCTGATTTCGCAGAGGCGACCGCCGCGCGGGTCGGATGGACAGACGCCGACCGGGCACGATTGCTTCGTCGGCGTGCATGGCTACTGGCCGAATGGGGAAACTCGCCGGAGGCGGTCGTGGTGGCGCAGGCGGCACTCGCGGCAGCGGAGCGCGCGTTCGGGAGCGAATCGCTCCGCATCACCCGAGTGCACTCGAGCCTCGGGTCGGTGTACGGCCGGCTGGGCGAGTACAAACTGGCCGAGCCGCAGTTCCATCGCGTCGTGGCGCTGGTGAGCAAACACCTTGGCGACGAGCACCCCGATCTCGTCAACGCCTACCTCAACCTCGGGAACACCCTCTCCGCACTCGGCCGGCTCGACGAGGCACGCGAGTGTTTTGATCGTTCGATCGCATTGGGAGAGACGATCCCCAATGTTGGGCTCTCCGTACGCTCGCGGACGCAGTCTTCGCTCGGCAACCTGCTGCTCAACGAGCAGCGCTGGGAAGAGGCCATCGCCCCGCACGAGGTTGCACTGACGCTGCGGATCGAAATGCACGGACCGCAGCACCCGCTGGTCGCGCGAAGTCTCTCCAGCCTGGGAAACGCGTACACCCATCTCGACCGCGACAGCGACGCAGTCGACGCGTACACTCGATCGCTTGCGATCTCCGAGGCGGTGCACGATGCCAACAGCCCCAAGCTCGCCATCGCGTTGGTGAATCTCGGGACGCACCACGTGCGACACAAGCGTCCTGGAGAGGCTGTGCCGTACCTGCAGCGGGCGCATGCGCTCTACGCTTCGCAGCCATTGGACAAACGGAGCGAACTGGAAGCGATGTACTGGCTCGGGCGGGCGCGGGTTGAGGCGAACGACAAACGCGCAGAGGGGCTCGCGCTTGTCGACGCCGCAATCAAAGAGCTCTCGGAACTGGGCGAAGGCCGGATGCTCGAAGAAGCCCGACAATGGCGCGACGCGCACCCGTAGTGCCGCCACGGAGACGCGCATCGGTGCGGTACACTGGGCGGGATGCGCCTTGAGATGCGCCGCCTCGCCTCGCTCGCGGCCGCGGCGATGCTCGGTTGTGGTGGTGAGCCGACGGCCGCCCCGCAAACGGGCCCCGCAACAGGTTCGAGCGGGCCCGAGGGTGGCCGCACCTCGACAGGCGAACACGAGACGAGCGAGTCGGACTCCGGTAGCAGCGAAGACACCGGTCGCCCGGAGCCGCTCGGCTCGACGTCGACGGGCTCGGACGTCTGCGGGGACAACCAGGCCACGGGGGACGAGGTCTGCGATGCCGCCGACCTCCGTGGTCAAGACTGCCTTACCCAGGGGTTCGAAGCCGGGACGTTGGCATGCGCGGCCGACTGCCTCGCCCTGGACACCGCTCGCTGCCGCACCTGTGGCAACGCACAGCTGGAGGGTGGCGAGGTCTGCGAGCGCTCGATGTTGGGTGCTGAGACGTGCGCCACCCAGGGGTTTGACTCGGGCACGCTCGCTTGTGGAGACGGCTGCGATGCATTCGACACGCGCGGCTGCGGGCTGTGCGGCAACGGCGGGCTCGACGGTGACGAAGTCTGCGATGGCGCCGACTTGGGCGGCGAGCAGTGCAGCGAGCACGGGTTTGATGGCGGCGTCTTGGCGTGCGGGGCGGAGTGCACAGCCGTCGATGTCTCGGGCTGCACGATCTGCGGCGATGGCGTTGTGGATCCGGGCGAGGACTGCGACGGCGCCAACGTCGGCGGGCAAACATGCCGCTCCCTGGCTGCCGGTTTCGGTGAGCTGGCCTGCGGACCGGACTGCCAATACGATCCGGCAAGCTGCATCGCGACGCAGCAGTACGACGTGAGCGCACCGAACACGAGCGCGCTACAGGACTCGTACTTCCGCGGCCACGGATACGAAGCGGACGGCGACGGCGTGCTCGTCGATTTTGAGGTCTACCTCGGGCTGGCCGCGGCATGCGATCTCGACTTTTATGTCTTCGAGGCACCTGCCTTTGGCGGGCCGTACACGCTGCGGCAGCGCACCACCGTCAACGCGGGGCCGGGCACAGGCTACTGGGCGGCAGGAATGACGGGGCTGGATATCGATGGCGGTGCCTACTACGTCACGGGCGTGGGGTGGAACTGCGAGGCGACCTACTACTGGGACGCGACGGGTGCCTTCGCGGGCGTGGACGCGGGCATCGGGATCTACGACGTCCGGCATATGGACAACGCGTACCCAGGGGCTTCGGACTTGTACGTTCCCCCTGACGTCGCCAGCGGCAACACGGCGTACGTTCACCGTGTCTTCTTCGCCGACTGACGCACACCCGCCGTCGCAGCCCGGACGTGGGGCCGCGGGGTTACCGCTTCGAGTGGCACCGACTTGCCGTTCAATGGCCCCCGTAACCGCGCTTGCCGACGGCCGCGGCGCGAACCCGACCGTTCGGTGGGGTCTCGGTTCCCAGCCGCGATACGACGGACTCGGCCGAGGGCGCTATGCTGCGGCGGTGGGACGGCAGTGGGCTGGATCGATCCATGCCGTCAGGACGCTCGGCGTCGTCATGGCGCTTTGGGTCGCGGCCGCGGTGTCGGGCAGCGCAGCCGCAGCGCCGCCCCCGACCACCACGTCATCCGAGACCACGTCGTCCGAGACCACGCCGTCCGAGACCTCGCCGTCCGAGACCTCGCCGTCCGAGACCGGACCTACGCCGACCGACAACCCGTCGCCCGACGATACACCGTCGGAAACCGAATCGGCTGAACCTACGTCGCCCGAAGCATCGCCGCCGGACGACACGGAGCCGACGCCCGAGGAGATTGCCAGCGCGCCCGAGCCGACCGACGCGCACGGCGTCAGCGAGGGCGACCCCAAAGATCGCAATCGTGCGCTCATTATCCCGCGCGTGCTCTTGTACCCCCCGCGCGTCGCACTGCAGCTCATCGCCATGCCGGTGCGCGCAGGCGCGTTCCTTGTCGATCGCTACCAGCTGCCTGAGCGGGTCGGGACGGTGTTCCTCATGGATGACGGCAAAGCGGGCGTCGTTCCGGTCGCCACCGCACAGTCTGGCCTGCCCAGTAACGGCGGCGCACGTTTTTACCACCACGACATCTTCGGCCACGGAGAGCGTTTCTCCGCGAGAGCCATGTACGGGCGCGGCCGCGCGTATCGGGTCCGCCTGCGGACGGGGAACCTGCTCCCGCACAAGCTGCAGCTGTCGTTCACACTGCTTCATCAGCAACGCAATCGGCGGCGGTTCTTTGGGATCGGCAATGGAGACGAAGGGCCCCCCCCCGATGTCGTCGGCAACGAGAAGATCGACCCTCTCACCAGCGACGTCGCGGTCGGTACCCGCTATCGCTCGGACTCTCAGCACTACGAGCTCGAGCTTGGGTGGAACTTCGCGCCGCGGCTGACATGGTCCATCTCGTCCGCGGTCGACGACATCCACTTTCGGCCAGAACCCGCGGGCCCGACCGGCGCCGAGAACGTGACGCGCTACTACGACTCCGCCGGACTCATCGGCTTCGAAGAGGGTCTCGTCAACACGACCGCGAGAACGCAGCTGACCTACGATTCACTGCGCAGGACCCGGAGCTGGGTCAACCCCTCGACGCCTTCGACGGGCTGGCTCGTCCGCGGCTCGCTTGGCTACACCGCGGGCCTCAAGTCACGCGACCCCTCGAACTTCGCTCGCTGGCTGGTCGATGTGCAGCGACTGTTCGACGTTCATCGCGGCGACCGAGTCATCGCGTTGCGGTTTCGGGCGGAGGGCGTCACCAGTCCGCTCGACCGCATCCCGGTGAACCTCCTGCCCAGGCTCGGCGGCGGCAATCATCTGCGCGGCTATCAGAGCTACCGCTTTCGCGATCGACTCACCGCGTTCAGCTCTGTCGAATACCGCTACCCCATCGGCGAAGTGGCCAGCGGCTACCTGTTTTTCGACTTTGGTCGCGTGCACCGCTCGCTTCGGGAGTTCGAGTTCCAGCGTTGGCGCGCGGGTGGCGGCCCCGGCCTCATCCTGCACACGCCGAGCTTCTTCATCGCTCGCATTTTTGTCGCCGCGTCTGTCGATGGCAGCGTGTTTTTCCAACTCAACCTCAACCCGCTCACCCGATGAACACCGCACCCCTCAAACGATGGCTGTGCACCGTCTCGCTGGGGCTTGCCACCGCGTGCGCCAGCCCCGTGGGGCGTACGCGATTCGACAATCAGCCGATCACCACGCTGGTCAACGACCGCAGGTCGATCCCCGAGCCGCGCAACCGGCCGTTTGTCCCGCACCTGCACCAGCTCGATAGCGTGAGCGCAACGATCGACAAGCCGCTCGCCGCCAAGGGCAAGACGCGCGCGCTCGATATCAACGCGCTGGGGCGCGTGCCCGACTCGACATGGTTCACCAACCGGATCGGTGTCCGCGACATCAGCCCTGAGCAGATTCTCACCGGCCATGGCGACGACGCGGGCCCGATGGCAGCCAAGCCATGGAAGGTGGTGAGCACAAAGGTCGGTGGCCGGTCGCCGGGCGTGCAGTTCATCGACGCCAACGGCGTGCGGTACCTGCTGAAGTTTGATCAAAAGGGAGCACCTGAGCTCGACACGGGCGCCGACGTTGTCGTCCAGCGTTTGGTCTGGGCCCTGGGCTACAACACACCCGTCGATGAGATCGTCTACTTCGAGCGCAGCGATCTCGTGCTCGCCGACGACGCGGCGGTCAAAGATCTCTACGGCAACAAGCGGCCGATGCTCGTCGACGATCTCGAAGAGATCCTCAACGCCCGCAATGCACCCGAAAACGGTCGGTACCGCGGCATCACAAGTCGTTTTTTGCCTGGGGTCCCCATCGGCGGATACGCCAGGACAGGCCTACGCAGCGACGATCCGAACGACACGATCCCCCACGAGCACCGACGTTCGATCCGCGCCCAGCAAGTCCTGTTTGGCTGGCTCGGCCACACCGACGTGAAGGTCGATAACACGCTCGACATGTGGGTCGAAGACGGCGACGCGCACTACGTCAGGCACTACGCCGTCGACTTCGGCAACGGCCTCGGTGTGTGGGCCAAGGGCAGCGATCTGCCTTGGTCCGGCTTCAAGCACTCGGTCGACCTGCGCTACGGCCTCGCCTCGATGCTCGCGCTGGGATTTTGGACGCGCCCCTGGGAGAAGGTCCCCGATGACGTGCCGGAGATCCGTGGCGTCGGATGGGTCGAGACGGAGCACTTTGACCCGGGCGGCTTCCAAACCAATCAGCACTATCACGCCTTCGCGCAGATGGACCCCTACGACGCGTTGTGGGCCGCAGAGCTGCTTACCCACATCGAGCCCAAACACATTCGTGCGGCCGTGCAGGCCGCCCAGTACACAGCGCCCGAAGCGGAGGACTACCTCACGCGCACACTTGTCGCCCGCCAGCGCAAGGCCGAGCAGTACTGGTTTGAGCGCGTCAATCCCGTCGACAACTTTGAGCTCGATGCCGACCGCTTCTGCTTTGACGACTTGCTCGTCAAGCGTGGGTTCGACGACGGCGCCAGCACCCGCTACACGCTAGCGTTGTACAATCGCCAGGGCCGAGACACGGGATGGGCCTCCACGCCCAGCAGTGACCACAACGGCCGCATCTGCGTGGACGGCGTCACCCCGTCCCGCTCGCAGGAGGGCTACACCATCTTGGGCATCACCACGCTTCGGGCCGATGAGCGACTCGAACCCGCATTTGTCCACATGGCAGTCGATCCGTCTACATCGGAGCTACGCGTAATCGGGGTCTGGCGGCGCTAGGCCCGGCGAACACGCTCGCCACAAAGCGGTTGCTTCGTCGCGACGTCCTCTGCAACGCTCAGTGCCTTGCTCGGAGCGATCATGGCGGGGGTGTTGGCGGTCGCCGAACCGAACGCCGCCGCGGAAGAACCTCCCGCGCACCCTGCGAAGGTCCGCCCCGTCGACGGCGCGGTCATCGGCACCGCGATCGCGGCGAGCGTCATCTTGCGGACTGCCCTCCAACCCGAGCGGCCGGAGTGGACGGCCCCGCTGCCCCCTCCGCGTCTGGGCCCGCTCGACGCCCAGTTCACGGGGCGGTTCTCGATGGGCGCGAGCGTTGCAAGCGATCACCTGCTCCGGGCCAGCATTGTCGCGCCCGCCGTCATCCATCTCTTCGAGTCGTCGTGGTCCACCCGACACTCGGGTACCGCGCGTCCCGGCCGCTACCTGGTGCGGCGATACGCGACGGACATGATCTTGTACACCGAGGCGCTGGCGGTCAGCGGACTCGCCACGAGCCTGCTCAAGCGGCTGGTGCATCGCCCGCGACCGCTGTCCCACCTACACGCTGAGCAGGTCCGCCCCTCGCAGCGCGAGGATCTTGCGGACGCGCAACACAGCCCGACGATCGAGCACTCGTTTCCCTCGGGCCACACATCGTGGGCGTTCACCGCCGCGACGGCAGGCGCCACACTGCTGACGATGAAAATGGCCGACCGCCCCCGCTCGCCCCGCAAGACGGGGCTGCTGGGCGCGACTTGGGTGATGTCGTTGGGAGCCGCGGGCAGCGTGGCCGCCCTGCGCGTCGCCGCGGGTCGTCACTACCCCACCGATGTTCTGGCGGGCGCGGCACTGGGCACTCTGTTCGGCGTGGGGATCCCGCTCTTGCACCGCCCGCGTCAGCGGAAGCAAAAGGCGGTCGCGTGGTCACTCACCCCAAGCGTCGGGCGTGATCTTCGAGGCGTCAGCCTGGGTGCTGCGTTTTAGCGTTGGCTAAAAGCGGACGGCTAGCGCCGCAGATCCGTACAGATACAGCTGGAGGGCGGCGATCGGTGGCTCAGCCGCTGCGACCCCGAGATCACCCGTCGCACGCACGCGGTCGACATCGGTCCACACGCCGTAGCTTCGAACCGCGAGCAGAAATGCAAAACGGCTAAACAAGAACTCCGCCTCCGCGCCCGCTCGGAACAGCGCGGAGCCGTACGCCTGCGTGCCATCGGGCCCAGACTCGAGATCGTACTGAAAGCGCAGGTACTGACCGCCCACGCCCCCCGAGACCGCAAACTGAGCGATCTCGCCGCGGCCCAGGTACAGGAGCACGGCGGCGTCTGCCATCACGTGGTCTTCGCGAACCGTGTCGTTCGCCTTCTTGCCCTGATACGAGATCCGAGTGGTGCGCGCTCCGAGGTCCAGCGCAATAAACCGAATGGGTCGGTAGCGGCCAAACAGGCCAACCCCGCCCGACGCCGCCGACCGACCGACTGTGCGGCGGTCCAGTGTAATCACCGGAGGTTGGGCGGGTGGCGTCTGCAAGACGACCCCCTCGAGCCCGACCATCCAGCGGCGCTCGTCTGGCGGCGCCGCGAGCCGTGGGCCTTGCTGCAAAACGACCGGCGACGGGCCGTCATCATCGGCGGCTGGCACACCTTCCGACGGGGCGTCGGCCGGCGTAACAGGAGCGGGCGCAAGGGCGACGAGCAGCCCGTACAGCATGGCAAGCATGAGGCAGGAGGATAGCAGCCCCCCGATCCGGCGGGTCGGGGAGCCAAGCCCCGCGCGTGTGCGCAACGGCCCATTCGGGGAGGGCGCGCCAGCGGGTTGGTTGTGGGGTAAACCACGCAGCGTGCGAGCCGCTCGTCATGCGACCCGAACAGGAGCGATGCTCGCCCTGCTGTGGTTGTGGATGCTCGGGCTCGCCCCCGCGACGGCCCATGGCGCGCCAAGTCCTGCCGACGACCCCCCAACGGTGCGCGTCGCCGCGAGCCAGCGGTACAAGGCGGGGCGGCTGCACAGCTTCACGGCGGGTGGCGGCTACCGCGATCTCTGGGAGCAGGAGATCGAGCTGCCGTTGCTCGAGCTCGAGGAAACCGCGGGCGGCCTCACGCCGACGGGCCGGCACGGGGGTCTGCAGAGCGCGGTGCTGGCCTTCAAGGGGGCCGACGGCAAGAGCTATACGTTCCGGGGCACCGACAAGGATCCGTCCGCCGTTTTGGATCCGGTGCTGCGCAACACGATCATTCAGTCGTTTGTGCAAGACCAGATGGCGGCGCAGCATCCGGCGGGCCCGGTTGCCGCGGGCATCCTGACCGAGGCCGCAGGGGTGCTGTCGGCGCGCCCCATAATGGTCGTCCTGCCCGACGATCCCGCGCTGGGTGAGTACCGCGCTGAGTTTGCAGGGATGGTGGGCGTGTTCTTCGAGTACCCGCAGCCCGGCTCAGACGAGCGACCGGGCTTTCACGGCGCCACCGAGATCATCGGCTACCGAGACTTGTACGCTCGGCTGGCTGAGGGTCGCGACGATGAAATCGACACCAAGGCGTTCCTTCGGGCCCGCCTGATCGACCTGTTCCTCGGCGACTTCGACCGGCACCGCAAGCAATGGCGCTGGGCAAAGATCCCCGGCAAGGCGGGATGGCAGCCGATCCCTGAGGACCGCGACCAGGCCTTTGTGCGGTTCTCCGGCTTGGGCCCCGCCGTGGGTCGGCTCTACATCCCGATTCTGCAAAAGTACAGCGCGCGGTATCCCGCGATGAAGGGGCTGGCGCTGCACGGCTGGGAGCAGGATCGCTGGCTGCTGGCGCACTTGTCGTGGGACCAGTGGGTGCCGATCATCGCGGACCTCCAGGCGCGCCTCGATGACGCAACCATCGACCGTGCCCTGGCGGCCCTGCCGCCCGAGTACCTCGCATTGGACGAAGGCAAGCTGCGCGGCCACATCATCGGTCGGCGAGACAACCTGGCCAAGGGCGCACGTCGCTTCTACGAGCACCTCGCGCGCGAAGTCGACGTGCAGACCTCCGACGCGTCCGACCGTCTGACCGTCACGCGCGCAGGCGACGGCCTCCGCATCCGGGTCGAGTCCACGGACTCGACGCCGCGTGTCTCGTTCGACCGCACGTTCTACCCACGCGAGACCCACGAGGTTCGCGTGTACCTGCGCGGGGGCGACGACCACGTGCAGGTCGACGGTCGGTCGCGGCCGATCCGCCTGCGGGTTATCGCGGGCGAGGGGCACAAGACCCTCGACGACCGCGAGGGTGGTGGGACGCGGATCTACGACGCGGACGGCAACGTTGCGGTGGCCCGAGGTCGGGGTACCCGGGTCGACCACAACGCGTACGAGCTGCCGGCTTCCGATGCAGGATTTGTGGATGTGGACGACGTGCCCCCGCGGGATTGGCGGTCTGAGACCGCACCGTTCCCCGAAGTCGAGTACCTACCCGACGTCGGGTTGTATCTCGGGGCCAAGGTCACCCACACGCGCTACGCCTTTCGCAAGCATCCCTGGGCGAGCAAGCACTCCTTCTCGGGCGGGTGGGCCTTCGAAGCGGCTGCGCCTCGGCTCCACTACAACGCGCTTTTGAGCGCTCGAAACACGAAAGTCCTGGGCGAAGTCGATGTCTTCTACTCCGGGATCGAGGTCATGCGGTTCTACGGCTTCGGCAACGAGACGGCGAGCCTGCGCGCCGATCGCTTGTTTCGGGTCCGCAACGAGCAGGCGCGGCTCTCGCCCAGCCTGCGAAGCAAGATTCTCGACGACCGCGTCAGGATCTCCGTGGGGCCGTTTGTCCAGGTCTCGCGCACGCGGGGCGAGGACCGCCTCTTGCACCGCATCGATCCCTACGGAACCGGAGTCTTCGGGAACGTTGGAATGCAGGCCGGTGTGCAGCTCGACACGCGCCGCACCCTGGCCACGGGCCTCGAGCACCTCGTACTTCCGTTCAACCCAAACCCTGCGGCGGGCTATCCAACCTCGGGCTTCCTCATCGACCTGAGCGGAAGAGTCAGCCCCCCGCTGTGGGACGCGACCGAGGTCTATGGCTCGGTCAAAGGCTCCGCGGCATTGTTCGGCGACATCGCCAAGCAGGGGCGAGCTACGGTCGCGGTGCGTATCGGGGGCGAACGAAACTTCGGGCGCACGCCCTACTTCGACGCGGCGACGCTCGGCGGCGGACGAACCTTCAAGGGAACGACCACCAATCGTGGGTTTGCCCCGCAGCGCTTCACCGGCGACACATCGGTCTACAGCAACTCGGATCTCCGGGTGTTCTTGGCCCGGGTCAAGCTCGTCGTTCCCGGCGACTTTGGCGTGCAGGGATTTGGCGACGCGGGCCGAGTCCTCCTCCGAGGTGAGCAGTCCAACGTGTGGCACTTTAGCGGGGGCGGGGGCGTTTGGTTCTCACCGCTGGTCCGAGCCAACACGATCAGCGCATCGCTGGCCCGAAGCAACGAGGGGACGTTCGCGTACCTCCGACTCGGGTTTCACTACTGACCGACCCCCCTCGATTTCAACCCCGACAGACCAAGCCTAGCGACGGCGGCTACGGCGGCGGCGTGCTAAGCTGCGCCTCGCGATGTGGGGCGCTTGGTCGCAGGTTAGGACGGGCGAGCGCTCCGTAACGATTGTCGCGACGGGCAGCCTGTTCACGTTCATGTGCGCCCAGGGCCTGTTGGGGACAGCTCGGGACGCGTTGTTCCTGGCGGAGATCCCGGCAACCCACCTGCCGTGGCTGTACATCGCGGTTGCCGCGTTCGCGCTGGCGGTCACCGGGCTCACATCTGGTCGTTCGGTCGGTTCGGGACCCCGCCTTTCGGCCTGGTTGCTCGGCTGCGGCGTCATCACACTCGGGTTCTTGCCGCTGGTGAACAGCGGCGCGGTATGGACCCTCTACGCGCTGTACATCTGGTCGGCCCTTTCGATCAGCGTCGCGGTTGCTCGCTTCTTGGCCTTGTTGGGCGACCTGTTCACGGTCACGCAGGCCAAGCGGTTGTATGCGGTCATCGGTGTCGGTAGTGCGCTGGGCGCGATTTCGGGGGCTGGGCTGGCCGGCCTCATCGCGCTCGTGCTCCCCGCGAAGTACCTACTCGTCGCCGCGGCCGCGATGATCACCGTAAGCGCCGTCGGTCCGGTTCTGATCTGCCGAAGCGCCAACGCAACCCGCGGCGGCGCCCCTGCGGCCCGCAAACCCGCCGCAGCCCCCGCACCGACCCGCGTGCTCATGGTCGCCAAAGACCGCTACGCGTGGCGCCTGGCAATGATCGTCCTGCTGGGCGCGGTCATCTCGACGGTGGTTGACTACCTCTTCAAGAGCACCGTTGCCCACACGGTCCCAAGCGACGACTTGGGCCAGTACTTCGCGCGGTTTTACTTCACGGTGAACTGCATCTCGCTGGTGGTGCAGCTGTTCCTCGTACGGCCGCTGATGCGCGTGTTGGGCACCACGGGCGCGCTCACGCTACTCCCTGTATCGCTGCTCGCGGGGGCGCTCGGCACGTTTGCGGTGGCCGGCGTGGCCGGTGTGCTCGTGCTCAAGGGCGCCGACGGCGGTCTGCGGTTCTCGCTGCATCGCACCGCGGTCGAGCTGCTGTACCTCCCGCTCGACGAAAAGCTCCGTCGCTCCGCAAAGATCGTGATCGACGTCGCAGCGCAGCGCGGCGGAAAGGCGCTGGCGTCCCTCGGCATCTTGGGGGCAGCAGTGCTCGGCGCCCCACTGGAGCACCTGGCGATCGGTGTCGGCGTGCTGTGCGTCGTTTGGCTTGGGCTCACCCTCGAGCTCCGCAAGCACTACCTCAACCTGTTCCGTTCCACGCTGGCCGAGGCGGCCGGGCGCACCCCACTCGAGCTGCCCGAGCTCGACCTGGGTTCGCTCGAGTCGCTCATGGCGGCGCTCAACAGCCAAGATGACTCCAAGGTCTGCGTTGCGCTGCGCTTGCTCGCCGACGAAAACCGCCAGCGGATCATCCCTGCGTTGATCCTGTACCACCCCTCGCCGATCGTCCTGGTCGAAGCGCTCAACGTCCTATCGACATCGGGCCGCACAGATTTCTTGCCGCTCACCAATCGGCTCCTCGAGCACGAATACGCCGACGTGCGCGCCGCGGCCCTGCGCGCGCGCATCGCCACGTCCGCCGACGAACCGCTGCTGCGTTCCAAGCTGGAGGCGCATTGCCCCGTAGTAAAGTCCACCGCGCTTGTCGGCCTGGTGGGTCTGGGATTTGTCTCCCCCGACAAAGCCGACCCGTACCTCAGCGACATCATCCGCGACGGAAGCAATGTCGCGCGCGAGGCCTTGGCCCGCGCGATCTCGTATCGCCCCGCTGAGCATTTTGAGGACTACCTGCTGCGGCTGTCGGAGTTCCCAGACTCCACCGTTCAGCTCGCGGTCATCGAGTCCATGCAGGTGATGCCAACGCCGCGCTTCTTCCCGAGGCTGCTGACCATGCTGACCAGTCGCGCCATTCGACCGGTCGTCCGAAAAACGCTCGTGCAGATGGGGCCGCCCGCGCTGGCGTTCCTGGGTGAGGCACTGGCCGACGACAGCGTGCCGACCGACGTCCGCCACCACCTCCCCCGCACGCTGCTGCTCTTCGAGCCGGGTCGGGCCGCCGCCATTTTGTTGGAGCAGCTACCGCGGGAGCACGACGGGGTCGTGCGCTACAAGATCTTGCGCGCCCTGGGCACGCTCGCGGCGCAGAACCCAAAGCTTCGGCTCAACACCAAGACGCTGCGCCGGGCACTCACCGCCAATCTTCGACGCGCGTACCAGTTCATCGACTGGCGGTCGACGCTCGCCCGCGGCGCGCGTGAGTTCCCAGTGCGGGACACCGAGGCACACCAGCTCCTGACCAAGCTGCTGCAAGACAAAGAGCGCAACGCCGTGGAGCGGATCTTCCGCTTGCTGGGGCTGCTGTTTCGCGACGAGGACCTGGCCATCATCTACCGCGGGCTCGGCGACTCTCGAAAGCACGTGGGCTCCAGCAGCCGAGAGCTGCTGCTGAGTTTCCTGGACGGCGACCTCAGCGAGGCCGTGCTCGGGCTTATCGATGACGCACCCGACAGTGAGCGACTCCGGGCCGGCGTGCACTACCACCAGCGTGAGAACCTCAGCTACGAAGCTCTCCTCGCTCAGCTCATCGACGGCGATGGCGACTCGCTGAGAAGCCTTGCCGTCTACCATGTGGGCGAGCTCGGCCTGCAGGAGTTTCGCGGACGCATCGAAGCGGTTGAGCCCGAGCCCGAGGGATTTCTCCCCGCTGTCCTGCGCCAAACAACCGCGACCCTCGCCGAGGCACGAACCAGCTCATGAGACCCCCCAACGTCAACGAAGCGTACGCACTCGGACTCGACGGTCGCTCCGACGATCGGTTCTCGGGGCCACTGCAGAGGCTGCTCTACATTCAAGCCTCGCCCAACCTCAGCGCGCTTCGGGGGCCCGAGCTGGCCGCCCTCGCGCAGCACTGCCGCGAGCGCTTCTTCCCCGAGGGCAGCGTGATCTACGAGGGTTCGGAGCCCGTCACGCGGGCCCACATCCTCGTGGAGGGCGGCGTCGACTTGGTGCATGACGGCGTCGTCCAACGTACCGTCCAGGCTCCCTACGCGGTGGGCATGATCCCCATGTTCGCGGGCAAGAGCGCACACGGGGTCGCCAACGCCGACACCCTCGCACTCGAGATTACGCGCGCGCAGTTGTTCGAAGCGATGGAGGAGAACTTCGCCGTCCTCCACAGCGCCATCGTGCGGATGCTGCGTGACGTCAACGATGTCCAACGCTTCTTGGACGTTCGAGGGCACATGGCCCGCACCGAGCCCGAGGAAGTCCCGTACCCGGTCGATGACCTCGACATGGTCCAGCGGATCGGGCTGCTGCGGCGGGGCTTTTACGAAGACACAAACCTCGAGCCCATCGTCGAGCTGGCGCGTCGCGGCGAGGAGCTTCGCGCCGAGGACGGCGATGTGCTGTGGACCCAGGGCGACCCTGGTGGTTGGGGGCTGCACGTCGTGCACGGGGTGATCCGCTGCCACGAGGAGAGCGGCGTACGCGATTTCAGGATGGGTCCGGGGTCGGTGGTCGGCTACATCGACGCGCACGCTGCCAACCCCCGCGCCTACACGGCGACCGTCGAGGGGCGGCTCGTCGCGTTCAAGGGCACCACGGAGACATTCTTTGACGTACTCGAGGACAACTTCGAGCTGGGCATGGGATTCTTGTCGGCGTTGTCGACCGCGCTGGTCGGCTTGTACGAGAAGGTCGCCGAGATCGAGGGCGCGGCCCCATCACAAAGTGGGACGTCGCTCATTGCTTGAAGCCATCCAACAGCTGGGTCTGGAGCCCGCGTGTAACGCCGCACGGTTGCGCGACGATAGCTCGCTACACGAGCGCCAGGCGCGGCCCCATTGCGGGCGCCCCTACGCCGCCTACGAAAAGGGGTAGGTCCGGATCATGCAGCCCAAAGCCACCCCTGCCCCGTCGTTGCTGGAGCGGGTCCTTTCGCTGGCGACCGAGGTCCGCACTGGCGAGGCTGGGACTGCGCTCCTGCTGTCGCTCAACGTGTTCGCTGTCCTGAGCGCGTACTACATGATCAAGCCTGCCCGCGAGGCGCTGATTTTGGCCATGGAGTCCGGCGCCGAGCTCAAGAGCTACGCCTCGGCCGCCATCGCGGTGCTGCTCCTGGTCGCAGTTCCGCTGTACGGACGCGTCGCCAATCGGATGCAGCCGCACCGACTGGTCGTCAGCGTCACGCTCTTTTTCGTGTCGAACCTGCTGGTGTTCTACTTCGCAAGTAAGAGCGCCACGATCCGGCCGATGCTGGGCATCCCGTTCTACCTGTGGGTGGGGATGTTCAACATGATGATCGTCGCTCAGTTCTGGGCGTTCGCCAACGACGTGTACACCGTCGAGCAAGGCAAGCGCCTGTTCGCGGTCGTCGGCATCGGGGCATCCGTCGGCGCCGCAGTGGGCAGCAAGGTCGCATCCGCACTCGCCGAACAGATCGGTGTCTCGAGCCTGATGCTCGTAGCGGCCGCGGTGCTGATGGTGAGCGCAGTCCTGACGCAGTGGATCCACCTGCGTGAGCGCGACCGTGAGCGGCCGCCCGCGCCACCGAAGGCCGCGGCCCCTGCCAAGGGTGGCGGGTTCGCGATGGTGTTCAGCGACCGCTACATCCTCTTGCTCGCGGGCCTCACCCTGATCCTGAACTTCGTCAACAGCAACGGCGAGTACGTGCTCAGCGTCATGATCTCGAGCTGGGCCGAGGAGGCGGAGGCTACCGGCATGCTCGGCGGACTCACCAAGGGTGCGTTCATCGCCAAGCAGTACGGCGACTTCTTTTTCTACGTCAACATTTTGGGCGTGGTGCTGCAGACGTTCATCGTGGGCCGCCTCGTGCGATGGGGTGGCATGCGACTGGCGTTGCTCGTGCTGCCCGTGATCGTGCTGGGCAGCTGGTCTTTGATCGCGCTGTTCCCCGCGCTCCTCGTGGTCCGGGTCGGAAAGACGGTCGAAAACGCCACCGACTACTCCATCAACAACACCGTCCGTCAGATGCTCTGGCTTCCCACCAGCCAGGAGGCGAAGTTCAAGGCCAAGCAGGCGGTCGACGCCTTCTTTGTGCGCATGGGTGATGTCGCCGCGGCCGGTCTTGTCTTTGTGGGCACCACAGTCATCTCGTTGTCGGTCTCCGGCTTTGCTCTCATCAACATCGCGCTGGCCGGTGCCTGGCTCGCGATAGCCCTGGCGATCATGCGACAGCAAAAGCGGTTGCTCGCCGAGGCACCGACGCCTCCTCCCACGGACGACAATGAAACCGACAGTCGCAGCACCTAATCGACGGGGGCGTGGGTTTGAGGCTCAGCGCCGCGGCGTTGCCCGGCGGGTGATGACCGCATCCGCCGTCGGGGCAAGCCTCGTCGCGCCACCCGCCCTCGCCCGCGCGGCGCCAGGCTGCAAGACAGGGACAGCCGCGTATGAGCGTGCCCAGTTCGGCATGGACGTGGGGCTCTCTGCCGGAGCCATCGGCGTGAGCGCGCTGGGCGTATACGGCGTGACGCAGGTCCGAGGCGATCAGTGGGTGCCCGCGATCGACAGCAACGTGCCCGTCGAGCACAGCCGCGGCCCGAAGATCGCAAGCGACGTCCTGACGTTTGGTTCCTACGCCGTCGCCGCTGGCGTCGCCGTGTACACCACGGTCCGATGTCGCAACGAGTACACACTCAAGCGGTCACGAGCCACGCCGCTGCTCGAGGTCTTCTGGCCATGGATGTGGACGGTCGGCGTCACCGAGCTCACCAAGTCGTTTTCAGGGCGACCGCGCCCCTACACACGTGGGCATGAGGGTTTCTCCGAAGACCCAGACGACTACCGCTCGTTTTTCTCGGGGCACACCTCAACCTCTACGGTCATGGTGACGGCGACCGTCGCTGCCAGCTTGCGCTTTTCGCCCACGCTCTCGCGACCGCTGCCCAGGACGCTTATCTCGGTCGGGTCGGGCCTCGCGTACGGCATGACGGCGGGAAGCATGCGTGTGCTCGCCGCTGAACACCATTGGTCCGATGTTCTGATCGGCGCGTCCGTGGGTACAGCGATCGGCCTGCTGCCAAGCGCCACCGAGCTGTTCGGCGCTCGCGACCGCGATGGGCGCCCGAGCGTGCGCGTGGGCCCATGGATGCACGGCACGGGCGCGACCGTCCTCGGCCGGTTCTAACCGTTCGATCAGCCGGTGGGCGACGCGTCGCGGCCAACGTCGCGCGCGAGCCTGAGGCCCGAGAACTGGAAGCGCGTGTGGGGGTGCCAGAAGTTCCGGTAGGTCTCACGCATGTGCGACTGAGGCGTGATGCATGAGCCGCCGCGCAAGACCATCTGGTTGCACATGAACTTGCCGTTGTACTCCCCGAGCGAGCCCGGCAGCGACCGGAATCCTGGGTACGGCGAGTACGGGCTGGACGTCCACTCCCAAACATCGCCGAACATCTGAGCCAGCGGCTGGTCGTCGTTGCGCAGCGCCATCGGGTGAAAGGCGCCACGCTCTACGAACGTCCCTTCGACGGCCAGATCCTTGGCGGCGAGCTCCCACTCCTGCTCTCGCGGAAGTCGGGCCCGGGCCCACGTCGCGAAGGCGTCCGCCTCAAAGTACGAGATATGGCAGACGGGCACGGCCGGATCCAGCGGCCGCATGCCCCACAGTGTGAACGCGTACCAAGTGCCGTCGCGCTTCTCCCAGTACAGCGGCGCGTCCCACTTCTGCTCGTTGACGAGGGCCCACCCGTCGCTCAGCCACAGCTCCGACTGCTCGTAGCCGCCGTCCTCGATGAACTCGAGGTACTCGCCATTGGTCGTGGCGCGTGAGGCCAGCTCGAACGGCTCGAGATGAACCGCGTGGCGCGGGAACTCGTTGTCAAAACCGAATCGGCCGCCGTCGTGGCCGATCTGCACGAGGCCGCCGTCGTGCTGCGTCCAACGCAGTGGCGGGGCGACCACGCGCTCCATCGGCCCGTTCGACTGCACGTACTCGGGATGCAACGAGTTCTGGGCGAACGCATGCTTCAGATCGGTCAGCAGCAGCTCTTGGTGCTGCTGCTCGTGGTTGAGCCCAACCTCGACGGCTGCGAGCTGCTGTTGCGACAGCACGTCTCGCCCGAGCAGATCCAGGATCAACGCGTCCACGTGCCGTCGGTAGCGAGCCACTTCGGACACGGTCGGTCGGCTCAGCAGTCCGCGCTCCGGGCGTGGGTGAGCCCCACCGATGCTGTTGTAGTAGCTGTTGAACAGGTAGCCGAACGACTCGTGGAAGGGCTCGTAGTCGGGGGACGCGGGCGCGAGAATAAATGTCTCGAAGAACCACGTCGTGTGCGCGAGGTGCCACTTGGGCGGGCTCGCGTCACTCATGGATTGAAGGCAGTAGTCGTCGGGCTCCAGCCGGGCTGCCAGCTGTTCGGTGGCCGCTCGGACATCGCGATACCGCTCCGCCAAGACGGACGAACTGACGCCAGAGAACGCAGCCTCGGTGAGGTCAGCGCCCGCGCGCGCAGAACTGGTGGGGCTCAGGATTTGCGTCATGGGCGGTATCAGTCCGGTTTGGGGCGGCGAAGGCGCCAAGAGTGGCGCGCCACGAGGCACACTACCCGACGGGCGTAACGAACGTCGCCGAGCGTCAGCGTGTTACCGCGTAGCTTGCCGTCTGTTAGCTCGACAGCGCTGTGCGGCGCCTCGCGGCAAGCCCACCCAACAGCAACCAGACCCATGCGGCCGCGGGTCCCGTGCGTCCGCGGCCGGCCGAGCAGGCGCAGCCGCCACTATCGTCGGCGCCACCCGTCGCATCCGAGGGGGCCCCGGTCTCGCTCATCGCATCGGACGCACCGCTGGTCACGGGCTCCGCACCCGTCGATGCTGGAGTCCCGGATCCTGCCCCGCCCCCTGAGTCCGCATCGCCGCCGGACCCGTCCGAATCCGTCACCGCCGCCGTATCGCCGTCAGCCGCATCGTCAGTTCCGCCCGTGCCGCCTTCCGATGTCGATGCGCCGCTTGTGCCGGTCGCGACACCAGGGTTGCTGACAACCGCGGGCGGAGCGAGCACCGCGTTGCTCACGCTTCCAGGCTCCGCGTTGAACGTGGCGACGTTTTCGATCAACGTGCCGTCGTCCACCTCGGCGATCACCAGATCCAACACCACGTCCGCGGACGCGCCGACAGCCAGCGGGATGGAAGTGACGACAAGTGTCCCCGGAGTGCTCTCGTCCACCCCTCCCGCAGCGCTGACGACACTCCAGCTCGCGGCGTGCGGCGAAATCTCGTCTTCGACGGCAACGATGCCATCGGTATTGCCAGAGTTCTCCAAGTGGATCGTATAGCGAAGCGTGTCGCCGGGCGACGGTAGGCCGTCTGCGTCCGCGTCGTCCGACAGCACCCAGTCCTTGGAGGACAGGCTCGCGAGCACGGGCTCGAAGACGTTGACGCCGACAATGTTGTACGCGATCCACCACTTGTCGCCGCCCGCGGTGTAGGTGACGTCCAGGGCCACATCATTGGGCGCGAGGGCACCGTCGATCGGGAACTGATCGATATCGACTCCGATCGCATCCACCTGCACAGGGGCAGTGGTGTTGATGGTGTGGTTCATCGGGTTGTCGGTCGGATTGAGCGCATCGGTGAGCACCTGGGCCCCGCCGCCTGGGCTCGCCGTCACCGACACGCTCTCGCCGCCGCCACCGCCAACATCGCCCTCCAAGACGTACCAAGTCAGGTCACCCACCGCGGGGTCATCGACGTCCAAGCCCGCCAGCGTAATCGTCTCCATCGCGTTGACGCTGGACGACATGGTCTGGAACCCGTCGTACAGCCCGATTCGACGCGGCGGGAGTGCGTCGTCGGAGTACACCAGCACGATCGAGAACGACGCGTTGTGGGTCGTTCCGTTCGAGATGAGGGCGTCGAAACCATCGACCGTGTACATCCCGATCATGTCCCCCACTAGGTTGGTCACATCGGTACGGCACAGCTGGACGTCGTAGCTCATCGCACCCGCCTCTGAGCAGTAGCAGGCGTCGGCGATGACGGGCGTCAACGCCTCGCCCGGCGGCGTGAAATCGACCGTATCGTCGATGAGGCCGGGCGCTCCGCATTCACTGTTACCGATCGAGCCACCCCAATACAGATATGCGGCCCGGACCTGCGCGTCGGCGGGAACATCGAGCGCGGTGACCTCCACACTCGCCGGCTGATTCAGCATATCGACGCGGGTTGTGTCGGCGTCGGGCCCATCGATGGCCATGGGCGCCCCTGTTGCGAAGAAATCCTGATTGCCGGAGAACGCCTCGAGCAGTCCGATCGGCTCGTCGGCCCGCGACACCAACGCGGGGGAGAGCACAGCCAGCGCAGCGATGGTGCGCGAGGTCCTCGATCGGTGTCGGTGGTGGAGCTTGTGCATACCGCGAGACCCGGGCAAATGCCGGATCGCATGGTACCGCGATGTACAACGCGCGCGTCGAAGATCACCATCCGAGCAACGAAAGTCTGCCTGCCAACCTGTGGTTGCAGCACAGAGCCGCGTTGTCCCGCACCCGACCATCGGTCGAGGCGGGCAAGTTGCATCAGCGGCGATCAGCCGGGCCAGTCATCGGCGGCCTGGCACCACCCCTCGATCCAGTTGCAGCTCACCCAGTAGTTCTCATGGGAGCACTCGAACCCGTTGGGATAGAGCGTGCACTTGAGTTCCTCGGCCTCGGGCGGGGCCGCGAGCCCCTTCTTCTCGCGCCCCTCTTCTTTGTACTCCTTGCGGAGCTTCGCGAGCAGCTTGGAGACCGCCTTCTTGTTC